>RRZT011743787.1_pt1 | contig 12379 bp, 10 predicted proteins | sample 2165551 | NCBI WGS metagenome assembly RRZT01 (sample SAMN10456910, study PRJNA506462) | wastewater metagenome | biome: wastewater; feature: sludge; material: wastewater sludge; isolation source: wastewater sludge with Escherichia coli K12::gfp cells carrying plasmid... | place: USA: Moscow, Idaho... | reverse complement strand
TTATCAATGGCACTGAGTGCGAGCCCTATATCACCGCAGATGATGTGCTGATGCGCGAGAAAGCAGACCAGCTTATGCTCGGCATTGATATTTTAGTGCACATACTCCAGCCCGAACACGTGCTGATTGCCATTGAGGACAACAAGCCTGAAGCCCTCGCTTCGGTACGCCAAGCCAACGCAGGACGCAACTACCATGTTGTGGCTATTCCAACCATTTACCCATCCGGTGGCGAGCGTCAGTTAATTCAAATTCTCACAGGGCAAGAAGTGCCCTCAGCACAACTCCCGGCGCAACTGGGCATTCTCTGCCAAAACGTTGGGACTGTAGTGGCCGTGCATGATGCCGTGATTGCAGGTAAACCACTTATTTCACGGATTACTACACTAACCGGGCAAGCGTTACAAAACCCGATGAATGTCGAGTGCTTAATCGGCACGCCGGTCATTGATCTGCTTGAGTTTGCCGGCCTGCAACAGACACAGCTCAACCGTCTCGTGCTTGGTGGCCCCATGATGGGCTTCACCTTAACGTCACTGGCGGCACCGGTGATTAAAACCACCAACTGCCTGCTGGCGGCCAGCGCCGCAGAGCTACCGCCTCCAGCACCGGCGATGCCTTGTATCCGTTGCGGTGATTGCGCCGAGGTCTGCCCAGCAAATTTATTACCTCAGCAACTGCACTTTTATGCGCTTGGCGAGGATCACGAGCAACTGCAAGCGCACAATTTATTTGACTGCATTGAGTGCGGCGCCTGTGCTTATGTGTGCCCCTCGAGCATCCCGCTCGTGCAGTATTACCGCTCGGCCAAAGCCGATATTCGTGAACAGGCACAAAAACAAGCCAAAGCTGAACACGCCAAAGAACGCTTTGAGTTTCGCCAAGAACGTCTACGCCTAGAGGAAGAGCGTAAAGAAGCCGAGCGCCAAGCCCGTGCTGAGCGTTTAGCCCGCAGCAAAGCCGAGCGTGCGAAAAAAGAAGCTCAAGCCCAGACATCCGGCTCCGCCAACGATGCTCAGGCTGGTGCTGCAGAAGCTGAAGTGAAACGCTTAAAAATTGCTGCCAGCATGGCGCAAGTGGCATTACGCAAAGCTGAAAAGCAGCTCGAAATCCACGGCACCGAAGAGTTGCAATCGCAGGTTGAGCAACTGCGTGTCGCTGCAGCACAAGCCAAGCAAGCATTGAACGCTGCCACTCCAGCCGCCACAACCACAGCGAGCACCGGCAAAACAGCGAAAGCAGAACCCAGCGCCGCAGAACAAGCACTGAAAAAAGCTAAAATTGCCGTTGCCATGAAGCGCGCCGCACTGCGTAAAGCCGAGCGCAGTGAAGCTCCCGCTGAGACTTTAACTGCTCTGCAAGATGAGTTGACCGAAGCTGAGCAAGACTTAGCCAAACTAAATCAAACCGAAGAAGCCAGCGTTTAGTACTGTGCTTTAGCCTTATTTTGGAGTATCGATGACGCTGCCCCGCATTACCTCACCACACGCTACAGGTGCTAATCGCACTCAGAGGGTTATGCTTTTGGTGATAGCCGCCACAGTGCCTGGTGTTTTCGCGCTGAGTTACTTTTATGGCATCGGCCCATTACTCAATATTGCTTTAGCCTGCAGCTTTGCGCTGCTATTTGAAGCGGCTATTCTCAGATTACGCCAGCGTCCAGTGACGTTTTTTCTCAAAGATGGCAGCGTACTTGTCACAGGCTTACTGCTGGCTCTAGCACTGCCGCCCTATTCGCCTTGGTGGTTAGTGGCGGTTGCCACAGGTTTTGCCGTGGTATTTGGCAAGCAACTCTTTGGCGGCCTGGGACAAAATCCATTTAACCCAGCCATGCTTGGCTATGTTGTCGTGTTAGTGTCTTTCCCTGTGGATATGACCATTTGGCCGGCAGCGCACAGCGTCGACGCCATGCAGGGCCTTCAACACGTGTTTTTTGGTCAAGCATTTCCCGATGCATGGAGCCAAGCGACCGTCCTTGATGCCCTTAAAACCAATAACAGCCTGACCATTCAAGAGTTATGGAGCACTAACCCTGCCTTTGGCATCTTCGCTGGCTACAGCAGTGAATGGGTGAACCTGGCTTTCTTATTAGGCGGCCTGTATTTATTACACAAGAAACTCTTTAGCTGGCATGCACCCGTCGGCATGCTCGCCGCTCTATTTATTATGAGCGTGCTGTTTTGGAACGGCAGCGGTTCTGACTCGCATGGCTCGCCTTTATTTCACCTACTGAGCGGCGCGACTATGCTGGGCGCATTTTTTATCGTCACTGACCCCGTTAGCGGCGCGACCAGTGTGCAGGGCCGTTTGATTTTTGGCGCCGGCGTTGGTGTACTAATTTATATTATTCGCGCTTGGGGTGGCTATCCAGACGGCGTGGCTTTTGCCGTGTTACTGATGAATTTATGCGCACCAACCATTGATTACTTCACTCGTCCACGCACCTATGGACACCAAGCCGCGAAGCGTGGCTTTAAGTCAGGAGAGTAAAGATGCTGCCTGAACTCAGCCGTTCGATGCTTAAAAACAGTCTGGTGCTCGCTGTATTTGCCGCCGTGACTGTCGCAGTGGTTGCAATCACTCAACAAACCACCAAAGGCCGCATTGCCATGGCCGAGCGTGAAGCGCAAATTCGCGCTCTGGGCGAAATCTTACCCGCGCACAGTTACGACAACGCCCTTCTCGACAATGTTATTTACTTAAATGAGCCGTTACTAGGCCACACTACAGAAACTCCAGCCTACCTTGCCAGTGCTGAGGGTGAGCCTGCAGCGGTTATCCTGCAAGCCCGCGCTCCCGATGGGTACAGCGGTAGCATCCAGCTGTTAATTGGCATTACTGCAGAGGGCAATCTCAGCGGCGTCCGCGTCTTACAGCACAAAGAAACCCCAGGCTTGGGCGACCGTATTGAACTGGCAAAAAGCCCCTGGATTAAAAGCTTTGATGGCAAAAGCCTAACCCAGCCAAATCAACAAGGCTGGGCGGTGAAAAAAGACCATGGTGACTTTGATCAGTTTGCCGGCGCAACCATTACCCCACGCGCCGTCGTAAACGCAGTGCATAAAGCCTTGCAGTATTTTGACCAAAACCATGCCCAGCTATTTGCCCACTTAAATACCGCGGAGAGTCAGCCATGAGCGTGTCATTTCGTGAAATCAGTATCAATGGTTTATGGAAAAACAACCCAGGCTTGGTGCAGCTGCTCGGTTTATGCCCATTGCTCGGCACCAGCAACTCAACGGTCAACGCCTTGGGTTTAGCCATTGCCACAGCGCTGGTTCTTATCTGTTCTAACGCCGCAGTGTCGTTAATCCGTAACGCAGTCACCAATGCTGTGCGCTTACCCGCCTTTGTCATGATTATTGCCGCGCTAACCACCTGCATTGAATTACTGATGCAAGCCTACACCTACGAGTTGTTTTTAATTCTCGGAATCTTTATTCCGTTGATCACCACTAACTGTGTGATCTTAGGCCGCGCTGAAGCCTTTGCCGCTAAAAACACCGTACTGCGGGCCAGTTATGACGGATTAATGATGGGCGTTGGTTTTGGCTTGGTGCTAGTGGTAATCGGTGCCACCCGTGAGCTGCTGGGCACTGGCATGCTATTTACCAATATGCACCTGCTGTTTGGCAGCATTGCTGAACACTGGCAGATTGTGGTCTTTGAAGATTACAAAGGATTTTTACTGGCAATTTTACCGCCTGGGGCTTTTCTCGTACTGGGTCTATTAATCGCCTTAAAGAACTGGATTGATCAGTACTACGCCGAACATATTGCCAGTCAGGATACCGTTGCAAGCTCAGCAGCCAATCGCCGTGTGCGCGTCACTGGTGTAGTTGATTAAGGACTTAAGCATGGAACAGCAAGGCGTCTTACGCAGCTGGAATGATGAGAAAGGCTTTGGCTTTATTCGCAGCACAGCTGGCGATTACTTTGTGCATATTTCCGACGTGCGCGGCGAGCGCCGGCCGCAACAAGGAGAGAATGTCTATTTTGTTGCCGGTAAAGATCCCCAAGGCCGCCTGCGGGCCCAACACATGCGCAGCACAGAGCTGAGTATTGATCAGCCAACTATTCGGCGTAAGCCTAAAACGGCTGCGCAAGCTAACAAAACTCTGCAACGTCCACGGCGACGCAGCCAAGCCAACCGCAAACGCGGTCTAAGTTTAATTTTGCTCAGCTGTGCCATACCTGCTGCCGGTATCTGGCAAGACTTTAACGTCCATGCAGTAATCTGGCCGCTGCTGGTTTATCTTGGCATGAGCATGGTCAGTATTTTGCAGTACTGGCGTGACAAATACAGCGCACAACATGGTTTGTGGCGTATTCCAGAAGCACAGCTGCATGCGGTCGAACTATTTGGCGGCTGGCCCGGCGCGCTCTTGGCACAACAACTGCTGCGCCACAAAACCAAAAAAACCTCATACCAAGTAGTGTTTTGGCTGATCGTACTGATGCATCAAATCTACTGGTTGGATCAGCTGGGCTTCAGCGGGCAGCTGTTATCACAACTGCTAAATAGCTTTAAAGATTCAGCCCTAAACTGGCACAAGCAATAAAGCTCTTACAGTTCACGCACCCAAAACAATTCATGCTTGCGCACTGCTTTACGCAAAAACTCATTCTCACCGGTTTTCGGCCAACGGCGACCGGTCAGCAGCTGCTGAATACTGCGACGCAAACGTCTTTTCAACGGCATGGGTGGCTGCAAATCATGCTGCATCAACAACGCCATGGCTTTGTCCAACTGCTGCTGCTCGCTTAGAACGTAGCTAAATAGCTCATCTGCGGGCAGATCAACCATGGCTGGCGGCAAGGCCACACCAGTATTGGCATCCCCCATGGGCCAGCGGTCATTGTCGTGCAAATGATTGGCATATAAAAATAAACGCTTGGGTCGCCAGTCACTTTGCTCCAGCGCCTGAAAGAAAGCCTGTGTTGTAGCAATATGATCAGCATGCGGATCAATCTCTGGGTGCGGCATCACCACCACATCCGGTTTAAAGTGCATTAGACATCCAGCTAAGTCAGCCACTAGGTTGTGCCAAGTGGGCTGGCCGGTGCTATCGCCAGGCAACTGCAGACTATTGTATTTGCGCACATTACGGATATCGGATTCAGCGGACTCTTTCGAAGCAAAAGGCATATCTGCTTGCTTGGCCATTTCCGGCAGTTGCATGCAGTAATACCCCAATTGCACACAACTGGCCTGTGCTACTCCACCCCACAAAGGAATCGCCATGCTGTCCCAAGTGCGCAAACGCCCTTTTAATTGCGCGGCTTGCTCTTTCGACAAACCTAAGCGCTGATAATATCCAGCCTCAATTTCACCTTGAGTCAGCGTAACAATACTGACCTTGTCTGCACTGCTGTATAAACCAAAGGCTGCCAACTCCGCATCATCCGCATGGGGGGCAAGAATCATAATGTTTTCATTCACTGGGCTGGGCTGATCAAATACATACAACTCTGCATCGGCAGCAACACTGCAAAAGCACCCTTGCACTGACAGCCCTTCAGCCATTAACGCTTCTACCTGCCCTGTTAAATTAAGATAACGCACACCTTGTGCACCGCGCTCAAAGGTTTGCTGATCAGTGCCGACTTGGACACTGGGATCAAACCAGCGCCCTAACCAATTACTTTTAATCTGCACCTTAGCAATGACAGTGGCTGACGGCACAATCGAGCCAGCCGCAAGCTGCCAGCGTCCATTTACAATGCGTAAACCCATAGGCTCAACCGCCTCTGGGAAGCGGTATTGATAATCATCTTGCGGCGAGTAAAACAAGTGATCGGCAAACCACGCCTCATGGGCAATCCAGAGGACCAGCAAGGTCAGCGGCAACAGCCAAAGCGGCCCGAGCAGCCCAAGGACTAGCAGTCCAAGCAAAATCAACAGCAAGGTTATCCGTTTGTTACGCCGATGCTGCCTCAGCAATTGTTGCTTACGCACTGACATTAGGACACCTCATACACAGCAACTCGGTTGCACCAGCGGTCCTTATATTCACGGTCGGCGCGACCAAACGAATAACGCAGCGGTTTATTTAACTCACGCGCGTGTTGCCATTCACTTTGTGTATTTACAAAGCTCAAAACACTCCCAGGGCTGAGAGAATTGTAATCAGTATCAACCCCGCCATTGATGTACTCAAGGCTGATCCATTCGGGCGCCTCAACTCGGTACAACACTTGAAAAGCCACAGGCACATCATTGATGGTAATAAAACTGCCCGTCATAAACTCTCTTAACAGGCTAAATACTTCAGCGAGATACTCTTTACCGGGTACAGCAAAATCCCAACGCTTTTCAAACAAGCTGGTGTACATCTGCGCTTGCTCAGCGGCTGATAAAGTACTCACAGGTACAATCTCGCCGCCCTGCTCTTCTAATAAGCGCTGCTCTCGGCGTTGGTTATAACGAAACTTTTTACTGTATTGCTCAGGCTCTCGGGCTAAAGCTAAACCTTCCTTCTGCTCTGTGAGCGTCGAAATACGCTGCGCATGCAATTCAGATACATAGCGGGCCTGATGCCGTAGGGCGATGTTGCTGTTCGGTGCTTGCGGTAGAATAATCTCAGCGTTGCCCAAATCAAATACACCGCGCTTTTTCTGCTGTTTGAGCACATCTTTTGCCAAGGCAATATGACGCCCCCAAGTCGGCACAGCCGCCTGCAGCTCATCATTGACTGAGCAACCTAAATAACGCACAGCAATCCCGGCTAAGTCTGATAAACGCTCAACGACATCTGGGTGCGTGGCGACACTGCCACCCCAGCGCAACCACGCAGCACGGTATTGTGCAGCACTGATGGGATGCCAGCCTCGCTCACGGTACAGACGAAAATAGCTCAACATAATCCCAATGGCTCCATTACCGCAAAAGAAAAACCAGATTCTAGCACAGCCTGCTCATGCGCTAGGAGCAGATCAAACACCAACTCAGCGACCCTTAGCACTGTCTGCTAAACTTACCGCTCTTTTATTATCTGAGCGGCTCAGCACATGGGCCAATAGAGGTTGCAGCATTATGCGGGTGTTAATTACTGGAGCACAGGGGCAAGTTGGGCAAGAACTGCTCAAGTCGGCTCCAGCAAACTGGCAGATACATGGCTTAGGCTCAAGCGATTTAGATATCAGTGATGCCGCGCACGTTATGACCACAGCGCAGCACTTACAACCTGCTTTGATTATCAATGCCGCCGCTTATACAGCTGTGGATAAAGCACAGAGCGACAGTGCGCGCGCCCATGCCGTTAATCACCGCGGGGCAGAAAACCTGGCCAACGCTGCGCAACGCTTAAACTGTCCCTTGCTGCATATTTCTACCGATTACGTCTTCTCTGGTGATCACTCTGAGCCCTATAGTGAGCACGATACGCCGCAACCCAATAGCGTCTATGGCGAGAGTAAATTACTTGGCGAGCAAGCAATCCAAGCCCTATGTAAGCAACACATTATCTTGCGCACCAGTTGGGTCTTTGGTTTGCATGGTAATAACTTTGTCAAAACCATGCTACGACTTAGCCAAGAGCGCGACGCACTCAGCATTGTCAGTGACCAAATTGGTGGACCAACAGCCGCCGCCAGTATCACCCAAGCTTTATGGCAGATTGCCCAGCAATACCAGCGCAACGGCAGCTGTACTTGGGGCATTTACCATTTTAGCGGCGCCCCCACTTGCAGTTGGTACGATTTTGCGCAAGAAATCTTTGCCCAAGCCGTAGAGTTGCAGTTACTCAGCAAAGCGCCAACGCTAAAAGCAATTGCTAGCAGCGACTACCCAACACCCGCACAACGGCCTGCTTACTCAGTACTCAACAACAGCAAAATCAACCAGCACTTCAACATCGCCCAAAGCCACTGGCCGGATCAACTGCAACTCATGCTAACTGCGCTTAAAGGTGCTCAATAATACTCTTTCAGGTAAGATTGCCATTCAATTTTTTAAGGTCACTGCATGCATAAGCTCGATCACCAAGACTATTTAAAACTACGTGAAAATTGCAAAGTCATCGAACAAGACGGTTTTGGCGATAAAGTTATGATTCTGCAAGACGGCACATTTTTAAAGCTGTTTCGTCGCAAGCGCCTGATCACTTCGGCGGCAATCTGGCCCTATGCCCAGCGCTTCGCTGATAATGCCAAGAAACTCGAAAAACTCGGCATCCCCTGCCCTAAAATCATCCAGGTCTATCGCATCCCAAGTATTGAGCGTGATGCCGTGCACTACCACCCGCTACCCGGCACAACCTTACGCGACCTGCACAGCGGCAACGCCGAGTACCCCGATGATTTACGCGAGCGCTTTTTCAAGTTTGTCGACCACATCCAAGACCTTGGCGTGTACTTTCGCTCGATTCATCTAGGCAACGTAGTACTCACCCCCAAGGGCGAGCTTGGCTTGATTGATATTTCAGACATGAAAATCTTCCGCAGGCCACTGAGCAAGTGGCAGAGGAAGAGGAATGAAGAGCATATGGTGAGGGATGCGGAGGATACAGAGTGGTTGAAAGGCTTTTATAAATCTTAGTGATATTTACAAAAAAAACTTCTGGACATTAGAAATGCAAAACTTTCCAAAGCCACTGCAGAGTATACTTTTTTTATTCGCCCTAGCTTACGCCACTCTATTTTTAGGATTTGATAAAAATCTAAAACAAACACTAATTTTATTTTATATAACTTGTTTTCTTTCTATATTAATTTTCAGAAGAGATCTTTTTAAAAACACATTATCAATATTCATATTAGCTGCTGCAAGCATAACTGTAATAAGCTGGTTATTCATGAAAATAGATTACCCTGAAATAGCTAAAAGCTCACCCAATACCAAACCATTACTTGATAAGTTTATATTTATACCATTAGCAATTGCTTTAGCTGGTCACAGAAAAAAAACAGCTATATTTTTACTTACAGCAGCACTATCAGCACTGGCTCTCCCTTGGACAAAAGGCCAAGGCTGGGAAGAATTCCAAACAATACTCCTAGGTAAAAGAACAGGATTTGGTGGCCATATAATAACAATGGGTGTTAATTATGGAGTAATATTAATTGGCGCATTAATTTTCATACCAAAAGACTTAATAAAAATAAAAGAAAATATAACAAAAACTTTTACACTAGCAATTATAGCGCTAGCTTCTATTGTTGGAATAATTGGCAGCCAGTCCCGCTCTGTTTATCTTGGAATAATAGTTATCTCTATAGTTTACATCATACACAAACTAACAAAAGGCATAAAATACAATATTAAAAAAACAGCCTTTCAAGTAGCAATTATATTAATCACAATATCAGCATCTATTTTTATAACTACCAAGCTCAGCCCCAACAAAAACATAGTAAATAGATTTAACAATGAAATCAGCATTATCGATGAAATGAGAAGCAACGATATTAGCAAAGTAAGTAAAAACAGTGCTGGCCTACGTATTCACTTTTGGAGTGAAGCAGTTCACTGGATTACTGAAAGACCAATTACTGGGTGGGGCGATGATGCTAGTGAAGCACTACATAAAAAATCTGGAAATTATTTCAAAAAAGGGCAAGAATTCAGAAGCATACATAATGACTTCTTAGAAATATTGCTAAACTATGGACTCCTTGCCTTATTGCTATTCTTACTGCTAATTAATTGGATATTTAAAGAAACAAAAATTTCCATAACAAACAACTCACTACCAATAAAATATGCAATATTTTTAAAGTATTTTATAATATTCTTTATTGTAAATGGATTATTCATGTCAATTCTTTTCTTCCATGAGACAAGATTCTCCTGGAATATAGTGCTAGCGTCTATAACAGGTTATATATTGAAAAACAACTATAACATGCAACCTAAAGCATAATATCGATAGAAAATTACGGCGATCGGCGGTTGCAGGCTCTAAGCGCAACATCTAACCAGCTTGGTAAGGTACTACAGCATGATATACCACGAACTCAACCTTGAGAAACGAACCTCAACCCAAGCGGACTTACTACAAAGCTTGAGCCTACGCGAAATTGCTAGGCGTATAAAAAACTGCAGGATTGTTTGTCGCCCAAAATGCAAACTTTTGCCGGATAGTGAGATTTTTAACCTAGTCAAAGAAATGCTACGTGATCACTTTATCTCTGAATAAGTTTCCGATAACCTACGGTACATACTTCAAAACTCAAAGAGACCTACGTTTCTCAGGAGAAGATTTATAACGTCATCTACGCCCTGCTGGTCGGCAAAATACGTAAGGAGTTGACTGCCTACACCACTACAAAGACAATACGGAGACCTCGGCAGCGCGGCAACAACAAAACATCAACGGTCTAATCTGCCAGTATCTGCTTAAGGGCATTAATTTATCATCCGATACACAGAAAGAGTTGGATGAAGCAGCTCTCACACTAAATATAAGGCCGCGCAGACGCTTTGGCTTCAAAGGCCAATAGAGGTACGGACTAAAGTCATGCAAAAAGAGGCTCTGATTTGTAATGGCCAAGCATCGACTCATTAACTGTGTTGCATTCAATTTTAGAATCTACTTTAATCTATTTGCTCGGCACTCTACTATTTTACTAAGCAAGTATTATTATAGAAGCTACAAAGCCAACTTAAAGTTAAAAATTAAATAGTATATTCCACAGCCTCAAACAGCCAAATAATTTGCAATCATATACAAATTAATTTCACATCACCCCAGTGACTAGAAGAAAAAACTAGAGATCATAAAAACATAAAATGGCATAAAATATGAAAATACTATACTTAGCATCAAGTAAAACTCAAGCCTCTCAATATAAAGAAATATGTAACAAGGCGGATATTGACGGCCTTATAATAAACATCAAACACCCTGGCACAGGGTCAATAACAAAATCTATAAAATGGATTTTTAAAAACAAAAAATCATATCACAAATGGCTAGACTTAGAATACAAAAAGAACGAGACAAGAAAATATAAAACAGGAACACTTAAAAAAATACTGTATATAATAAATATTATAAAAAGTTTAGCAGCGGTAATAAAAGCATATAGCAATAACAACCTAGGCCACCTCTATTTAAGAAACGGAGAGAATTATATGCAAGCCGCTATTATCAGCTGGGCAAAAGAGAAAAAAATAAATATTATATATACTGAAAACGGCCAACTTCCAAATACATTTGTTATTGACACGACAGGGGTTAATTACAAATCATCAGTCCCTAGAGACAAATACTTTTTCCAAAACCTTAGCATTCCAGCAAACTATGTGACTAAAAAAAACTTAGAAACTAGAGAAAACAAAGTAGAGTCAAAAGACATTAGTCTTCCAGAAAAATATTATTTCATTCCTTTCCAAGTACCTACGGACACTCAAGTTCTTCTTTACTCGCCTTGGATAAAATCAATGCATGAGTTTTATAAACTACTTGAAAGTAGCATAGGCTCACTCCCCGATAGCTATTACTTTGTGGTAAAAGAACATCCAAGCTCGTCAATAAGATATAAGTCGCTACATAGCAAAAATAAAAAAATAATATTTGCAAACGGAAATAACACACAAAAACTAATCGAAAATGCAGTCGCCACAATAACTCTAAACTCAAGTGTTGGGATTGAGTCTTTAATGCTTGAAAAACCTGTAATAACCCTTGGAAATGCATTTTACAATATCGATGATTTAGTTACACAGACAAGCTCTGAAGAAAAATTCAAAAAACTTATAGAAAAACCAGAAGAACTACCCTACAACAAAGACCTTGTATCAAAATTTATATGGTGGCTTGAAACAGAATACTTATTACCAGGCAAGCTAAGATCTTTTGAATCCAGCGAGAAAAGCATAGAAAAATACAAAGAAAAACTTAATGAAATATTAAAACAAAAACCAATTTAAAAACCAAATAAGAGGTAAAAATGAAACTAGATAATATACTTATAGCTTTTAGACACCCATTTAATAGCAAAAAAAGAAAAGAGATAAGAAGAGCAAGCAAACAACAAAAATTCTTAAAAAACTCGAAATCTGCATTAGCTTCATGGCATAAAGCTATTTCTACATGGAAGAATAAAGATAACACTTGGCTAGAGTTTGGTACTTTATTAGGAGCATACAGAGAAAAAAATATTATATCTCATGATTATGATCTTGACTTTGCAATAGACGAAGCAGAATGTACAGAGGAATTTATTAACTGGTTAACAAAATTCGGTTTCAAACTCCACCACACAATGAAACTAAAAAGTAACATTCCAAGCTTAAACGGTTTCATTGCTGAATACGTATTTCGCTATCAAGGCTCAGTAAATATTGATCTTTTTGTATGTAAGAAGCTAAATGACTCTAGATTGTTTTTTGCTTTTGATTCTGAGGATGGATTAACAAGAGAAGAAACAAAAG
>RRZT011979315.1_pt1 | contig 12380 bp, 12 predicted proteins | sample 2165551 | NCBI WGS metagenome assembly RRZT01 (sample SAMN10456910, study PRJNA506462) | wastewater metagenome | biome: wastewater; feature: sludge; material: wastewater sludge; isolation source: wastewater sludge with Escherichia coli K12::gfp cells carrying plasmid... | place: USA: Moscow, Idaho... | reverse complement strand
GTCGAGTACGAACATGGCGAGTGTCTCCAGGAATAACGGTGATGGGTATCATACAGGCGCCGTTCAGCGTGACGATGTAGTACGAGCGATCCGAGACGACGCTTTGCGGCGCGGGCTGGACGAGGGTGTCATCTTTTGGCCAGCCCGTCCCGCAGGCAACCCAGCCCCTCGCGGACGTAGGCAAGGCCTTCTCTGCTGGTGCGGACATCAAGCACCTCAGCCAGTCGACGCCAATGAAGGTGCGCGAGTTTTCCCGGTTCGCCGTCACGGTCACCAACCAGATCGAGAATCTGGGCAAAGTGGTGGTGGCCGCTCTGTACTGACGACAGCAGTTTCGGCATGGAACAGCCAAGCGTGAAGCACAATGTCAGCGGCCAGCAAGATCGATGAAATCGGGATGGATTCTGTAACCGAATCGAACGTCGAGCGTTATTCAATTCCGTGTGGCCCAACAGAAAGGTTATCCATGTACTCGAAACGTCGTATCACGGTAGCGGCACTATCCCTGATCGTGCTGTCAACGCTGTCCGTTGCTGCGCCCGCAAGCGGACTGATCTCAAGCAAGGTCGAACTGACCACGAGCAATGACAATGTACAGGTCACCGATTTGCGTGCCGTACAATCTGACCGCCTGCTCCGTGTTCAAGCCGAGCTCACCAATTTCTCCCCGTATAACCAGCAGGTCTATTACCGATTCAAGTGGCTGGACAAGAACGGTTTCACGGTATGGGATGACGAGCCGTGGAAACCGATGATTGTCTACGGAAGCCAAAGGCAGATCATCAACGTCAGCCCGCCATCACTGTTCGCCACCGACTTCCGCCTCCTTCTGCACTCTTCGCAGCGCTAGAGGTCTGCTTCGTAACACAATTTCCCCAGGAAATCAGCCGTAGGTTGGGCTGAGCTTGCGAAGCCCAACAGCCCCCGCGATAGCGCGCGCGCAGGACGTTGCGCGACGGGCGCCTTCCCGCCTCGGCCAATGATGGCCGTTTTTGTCCCGCGATTGTCCCGGTGCGGCATCGTTCATTTGCTCGCCTGGCCTTACGATGGCGGCACGTCAAACAAAGGAGGTCTGGAAATGTCCGAAAATGATGTCGTCAGGGGTCGTCGTGCAGCGCTGGTGGTGATCGATGTGCAGGAGTCGTTCCGGCACATGCCCTTCTGGTCCGAAGCCGATCTGCCGGCGTTCAGGGAGGCCTTGCTGCGCCTCGACGCCGGTTGCCGGAAACGCGGGGTGCCGGAGGTACATATTTTTCACGTCGGTCAGGCCGGGCCGTTTACCGAGGCATCGGGGCACGTGCGCGCGCTCGACTGGCTGCCCGGCTCGCCGGACGTGTGCTTCTTCAAGCACACGCACAATGCCTTCTCGGACACCGGCCTCGACCTGTGGCTGCGCCGCCGCGGCATCGAGCGCCTGATCATCGCCGGCATCCGCACCGAACAATGCTGCGAGACGACGACGCGGGTCGGCTCCGACATCGGCTACGGGGTCGATTTCGTCAGCGAAGCGACGCTGACCTTCCCGATGACGCATCCGGTCAGCGGCCGCAGCTACTCGCCGGCGGAGATCAAGGAACATGCCGAACTCGTGCTGGCCGGGCGCTTCGCGCGCATCGTCAGCGTCGACGATTGCCTCGCCGCGCTGGGAGACGCGCATGCTTGAACTGCGCCCGAACTGCGAGTGCTGCGATCGCGATCTGCCGCCCGACTCGCCGGCGGCGATGATCTGTTCCTTCGAATGCACCTTCTGTGCCGATTGTGCCGACACCCGGCTTGCCGGGCGTTGTCCCAACTGCGGCGGCGAGTTGCTGCGCCGGCCGATTCGCCCGGCGGACAAGCTGGCACGCTACCCGGCGTCGGCGCAACGGGTCCGCAAGCCCTGCGCCGGCAGCGACCTGCCTGCCACTGCAACGACCGCGGCACAGGCCTGAGCGCATGCGTCCGCGCGATCTCGCTCTCGCCCTGTTGGTGGTCGTCGTCTGGGGTGTCAACTTCGCGGTCATCAAGACCGGCGTCGCCGAAGTGCCGCCGCTGTTGCTCGGCGCCCTGCGCTTCCTGCTCGCCGCCTGCCCGGCGGTGTTTTTCCTGCGCGCGCCGAAAGTGCCCTGGCAGCTCTACCTCGCTTACGGAATGACCATTTCGGTCGGGCAGTTCGCGTTCCTGTTCTCGGCCATCCACGTCGGCATGCCTTCCGGGCTCGCTTCGCTGGTGCTCCAGTCGCAGGCGTTTTTCACGATGCTCTTCGCCGCGCTGTGGCTCAAGGAGGGCTGGCGCAGCAGCCAGCTCGTCGGGCTGCTGCTGGCGGCCTGCGGTCTGGCGCTGATCGGCTCGGCGCACGGCGTGTCGATGCCGCTGCTCGGCTTTCTGCTGACCGTCGCCGCGGCGTCGCTGTGGGCGGCCGGCAACATCGTCACGCGTGCGGTCGCCGCTTGCGGGCCGATCAACCAGCTCGCCTTCGTCGTCTGGGCGAGTCTCGTGCCGCCGCTACCCTTTCTCGCGCTGTCGCTGCTGATCGAGGGCCAGCCGGCGATGGCTGCCGCGTTGAGCGACTTCAGCCTGCGTTCCTTCGCCGCCGTCGCCTACCTCGCCTGGGCGGCGACGCTGCTCGGCTACGGCTTGTGGACGCGCCTGCTGTCACGCTACCCGGCCAACCAGGTGGCGCCGTTCAGCCTGCTGGTGCCGGTGGTCGGGCTGACGACCGGCTGGCTGGTGTTCGACGAGGTGCTGCGGCCGGTGCATCTCGCTGGCGGCGCGCTGCTGATGCTCGGCCTGGCGGTCAATCTGTTCACCACCCGCCTGCTTGGCTGGGCGAGGGCGCGGCCATGACGCTGTCGGTCTGGTTCGTCCTCACGCCGGCTGGTCGTCTACCAGCGCCGCGGCGGCAACGATCCGCAGCTCTCGCCGTGGCTCGCCCACCGCAACCACCTGCACCCCGCCGTCCATCGCGCGCAGGACGCGATCGCGCAGGATCCCGCGCGTTCGTGGTCGGTCGACGAGCTTGCCGCGCAGGCGCATGTCAGCGCCCGCCATCTGACACGCCTGTTTGCCGAGCACGCGGGCATCAGTGTCGTCGGGTATCAGCAGCGGCTGCGCGTCGCGCGGGCGCGCGAACTGCTCGCCGAGCGGCAACTCTCGGTCGAGCGAGTCGCCGAGCTGGCCGGCTTTGCCTCGGCTCGCGATTTCCGGCGGGTCTGGCAACGCCATGAAGGCGGCACGCCGAGCACGCTTCGCGCTGCGGGCGGGCGAGGCAGCACCCTCGCCGATCGCCAGCCGTCCTGAGCGACTCGCTGAGCAGGCTCTACGGCTATCCGCTGCGCGAAGTGGGTGAGCATGGACAACGCTGGTTCATGCCCCCCTGGCAACAGTAGCCAGCCCGGAGCAGTCGTCAAGGTCCGCGGGCGCGTTCTCGGACGTCGATACCGCGCTAGAAGCCGCTTGCACGCTGGGCATGTAATCGAAGTCGGCAACCAGGATATGGTTGTAGAACCAGCCGTTGATCAGGAACTTCACTTCCTCGGCGATCTCGTCGAGAGTCATCTGCTTGGCGTTCTCCAGCAGATCAAAGAGCATCCGGCGAAACTGCCGGTGCAACTTCTGATGCGCCTCAAGGCCGGGGTAGTGGCAGGCAATCATCAACTGCTCTTCTTCGTGCAGATGCACCTTGACGTATTCAGTCAGGATCGCCAGTGTTTTCAGCACCCTGATCTGGTCGCCATCGCCTCTGAAGGTTGCGGCAAGATCGAACAGTTGTCGGTGCTGCGCATCGATTGCCGGTACACCCACCTCGATCTTCGATGACCACTCTGCCAACTCAAATTTCATGCTTTGCTCCAACTGTTGTGAAGGGGTGACTCGACCGTCTCACGAGGGTATCGGGCGTGTTGCCAGATCGATCTGTTCGGAAAGGGTCAGCCATTGCTCTTCCAAGGCAGACAACTCCACTGCGATCTGGTTCAGTCGGCGGCCGCTGTCGGCCAGTTCCTGTGCCGACAGCGGTGTCGACAATTGCGCTTCGAGAGCGTGCTGTTCCTTCTGTAGGTCGAGCAGGAGCTTTTCAATATGTCCCTGCTCACGCTGCAGTGCTTTCAGCTTGCCGGGAGCAACGATGTCACCCGCAAGCGACACACGCTTGAGCGGCTCTTTCGCGATTTTCAGGGATTCCCGGAGGTTTTCCCGGCTGCGTTTCGCCTCGTCGAGCAGATAGCGTTGATAGTCGTCGAGGTCGCCGGTAAAGTCCTCCATGCCACCGCGGGTGACGAGCCAGAATTCGTCGCACACCGATCGGAGCAGAGAACGGTCGTGGCTGACCAGCATGACGGTTCCCTCGAATTCGTTGAGTGCCATCGCCAGGGCTTCGCGGGTAGCGAGGTCGAGGTGGTTGGTGGGTTCGTCGAGCAACAACAGGTTGGGGCGTTGCCAGACGATCATGCACAGGACCAGGCGTGCCTTCTCCCCGCCGCTCATCGTGCCGACCGTCTGCTTGACCATCTCGCCACTGAAATTGAAGGTGCCGAGGAAGCTGCGCAGATCCTGTTCGCGGTCGCTTTGTCCGGTGGGCGAGCCTTCCTTGGCCAGGCGCAGCAGGTGTTGCAGGGGAGTTTCGTGCGGGCGCAGGACGTCGAGTTCCTGCTGCGCGAAGTAGCCGATGTTGAGGGCCTTGCCTTCACTGACGATACCGCTGCAGCAGGGCAGGACGCGGGCAATGGTCTTGACCAGCGTCGACTTTCCCTGACCGTTGGCGCCGAGGATGCCGATGCGCTGCCCGGCCATGCCCGATCGGTTGACCCGGCGAACAATCACCGTCGGTGGCGTGCCGGCAGGTGCATCGGCCGGCGGCGGGTAGCCGAAGCAGGCATTGCTCATGACCAGCATCGGGTTGGGCAGGCTGGCGGGGGCCTTGAACTCGAAGGTGAAGTCGGCGCTGGTCAGCACCGGCGCCAGACGCTCCATTCTTTCCAGCGCCTTGACCCGGCTTTGCGCCTGCTTGGCTTTCGTCGCCTTGGCCTTGAAGCGGGTGATGAAACTCTGCAGATGGGCGATTTTGTCCTGCTGCTTGAGGTAGGCGTTTTGCTGCAGATCGATCTGCTGCGCGCGGGTTTCTTCGAAGGTGCTGTAGTTGCCGCCGTAGCGCATCAGCTTGCCGTTCTCGAGGTGCAGGGTCACGGTGGTCACCGCATCGAGAAGCTCCCGGTCGTGGCTGATCACCACCATGGTTCCAGCGTAGCGCTTGAGCCAGGTTTCCAGCCAGACCAGCGCATCCAGATCGAGGTGATTGGTCGGTTCGTCGAGCAGCAAGAGATCCGACGGACACATCAGCGCCCGCGCCAGTTGCAGGCGCATTCGCCATCCTCCCGAGAAGCTGTCGCCCGGATTGTTCAGTTCGGTGGTCTTGAAACCCAGGCCGAGGATCAACGCCTGGGCACGCGCCTGTGCATCGTGTGCGCCGGCGTCGTGCAGGGCCAGGTAGGCGTCCGCCAGGCGTTCGCCATCGCCATTCTCGCTTTCGGCCAGTTGTACTTGCTGCTGGGCAGCCAGCAGCGCCTGGTCACCTTCGATCACGAAGTCGGTGGCGCTCAGGCTGCTTGACGGCATCTCCTGCACGACCTGCGCCAGGCGCCAGGCAGCGGGTCGCGAGAATTCGCCGGCATCTTCGTGCAGGCTGCCATCGAGCAGCGCGAAGAGGGTGGTTTTGCCAGCGCCGTTGCGACCGACGAGTCCGACCCGTTCGCCGGGGTTCAAGGTCACCGTCGTCTGGTCAAGCAGGGCCTTGGCGCCGCGACGCAGGCTGACGCTCTTGAGCGTGATCACGCCGTCGAAACTCCCGTCGATGCTCCGGTAATGGGCGTGCAGCCGGGCGCCTGGTCAGCAACAGCCAGGCTCACCGGAAGATCACGGTCTTGTTGGCATGTACCAGCACCCGGTCCTCGAGGTGATAGCGCAGCCCGCGCGCGAGGACCGCTTTTTCGATGTCCTTGCCATAGCGCACCATGTCTTCGATCGAATCCGAATGGTCGATACGGATCACGTCCTGCTCGATGATCGGCCCCTGGTCGAGTTCCCTGGTGACGTAGTGGCAGGTGGCACCGATCAGCTTGACGCCGCGCCGAAAGGCCTGGTGGTAGGGCCGGGCACCGACGAAGCTGGGCAGAAAGGAATGGTGAATATTGATCATCTGTCCGGGGTAGCTGTCGCACAGATCGGCGGGCAGAATCTGCATGTAGCGCGCGAGCACCATCGTGTCCCCCTTCACTTCCTCGTAAATACGTCTGATCTCGGCGTGCGCTGCTGCCTTGTTGTCGGGGTCTACGGGTACATGGTGGAAGGGGATGCCATGCCACTCGACCAGCGCCTTGAAAGTGTCGTGATTCGAGATGACGCAGGGAATCTCGATGTCGAGTTCCTTCGCCTGCCAGCGTGACAGCAGATCGTAGAGGCAGTGTTCCTGCTTGCTGACCATGATCACGACGCGCCGTTTCACTGCCGAATCACTGATTTTCCAGGCCATCGACAACTCTTCGGCAAGCGGGCGGAAACGCTCGCGAAACTCGGCCAGATGAAAAGGCAGCGACTCTGCTTTCACCTCCATGCGCATGAAATAACGCCCGTCCTGTTCACCGTTGCCGTCGTCGGCGTGATAGCTCGATTCGAGAATCCAGCCGCGGTGCTGGGCAATGAAGCCGGAAACGCGCGCGATGATGCCGATCTGATCCGGGCAGGATCCGGAGAGGGTATAGAAACGCTGCGAATGCATGCTGCGTAACCTTTCTAGGCGGCTGTGACCGCGACGAATGCCCTGTCGATCTCCGCGCGCAGCTCGGCATAGGACTGCGTGACCGGGAACTGCGGGAATTCGCGGATGACCTGCTCGGGCGGGTGAAAAAGGATGCCGGCGTGCGCTTCGCCGAGCATCGCCGTGTCATTGTACGAATCGCCAGCGGCTACCACTGTGAACCGGAGTTCCCTGAGGCGGCGCACTGCCTCACGCTTCTGATCGGGCATGCGCAGACGGTAGCGCACCAGCATTCCGTCGGCGTCGGCTTCGAGGCTGTGGCAGAACAGTGTCGGCCAGCCGAGTTGCCGCATCAGCGGGTGAGCGAACTCGTAGAAGGTGTCGGACAGGATGATCAACTGATAGTCCTCACGCAGTCCATCGACGAAGGCCCGGGCGCCTTCGAGCGGTCCCATTTCGGCGATGACCTGCTGGATATCTGTCAGACCGAGCTTGTGTTCGCCCAGGATGGCGAGGCGGGACTGCATCAGCTTGTCGTAGTCCGGCTCGTCGCGGGTAGTACGGCGAAGCTCCGGAATGCCGGTGCGTGTGGCGAATTCGATCCAGATTTCGGGGACGAGGACGCCTTCAAGGTCGAGGCAGACGATTCGCACGGCAAGCTCCCAGAGAATGAGGTTTGAAGGAAACCCGCGATTCTACCAAATCCTTGGAACTGCACAGCAGCGCTACACTGGCCGCCTCATCGCAGTATGATGAAAGACCTACGGACCTTCCGAGAGAAACGAGGAGATGATGATTACGCCCAATATTCTTGCTCTTGTTCTGGCAGGTGGTGAAGGCACCCGTCTGCACCCACTGACCCAGCATCGTTCCAAACCATCCGTACCTTTCGGCGGCCGTTTTCGCATCGTCGACTTTGTTCTCTCGAACCTGGTCAACTCGAAGATCTTCTCGATCTACCTGCTGGTCCAATACAAGTCGCAGTCGTTGATCGAGCATATCCGTCGTTCCTGGTTGCTGGCGCCGATCTTTCCCGAGCAGTTCATCGCGGTGGTTCCACCGCAGATGCGCGAGGGACCGGAATGGTTCCAGGGCACTGCCGATGCCGTCTATCAGAACCTGGGGCTGATCGAAAAGCGTTCTCCGGACCTCGTCGTGATATTTGGTGCCGACCACATCTATCGCATGGACGTGCGTCAGATGGTCAATTTTCACTTGCACAGCCATGCCGACGTCAGTATCGCCGCGTTGCCGGTTCCCATCGGAGAAGCCTCGGCATTCGGCATCATTGACGCCGACGAAGACGGGAGGGTGCGCAGTTTCCGAGAGAAGCCGATCGACCCGTCGCCGATGGCCGGTGATCCGACGCGCGCCTTCGCCTCAATGGGAAACTACATTTTCACGACCGATGTGCTGATCAAGGCGTTGCGGGAGGGGCACCGGCTGGGAGAAAGAGATTTTGGCAAGGATCTCCTGCCACGCCTGATTCAGACGAACAGGGTGTTTGCCTACGATTTCTGCGGGAATCGCATCCCCGGCATACGCGCCTCCGAGGAGCCGGCCTACTGGCGCGACGTGGGAACCATCGATGCCTATTTTGCCGCCCACCAGGATCTCCTGGGTGCCGAGCCGAAGTTAGATCTGTTCAATCCCAAATGGCGGATCGGTTCCAGTAACTATCAGGGGCCGTCGCCGAAATTCTTCCACGCCGAACTGGACAACAGCATCATTAGCGCCGGTGGGCTGATCAAGGGGGCTCGCATCCGCAATTCGATCGTTCGCCGCGAAGTATTCATGGAGGAGGATGTGGAACTCGATGAGTGCATCATCATGGACTACGCAGTGCTGCGCAAGGGGGTGAGGCTCCGGCGCACCATCGTCGACCGTTACAACACGATCGAAGCCGGTGATCGTCTCGGCTACGACGCGGACGCCGACCGTCGCCGATTTACCGTCACCGACTCGGGAATCGTGGTCGTTCCCAGAGGCCAGGGAATGGATATCCGTGCGGAGGAGAGGATGTTTCGCTACCTGTAGTCGTCGGCCGAACCTCTTGAGGATTGGCCTGTTCCTCGGCCTTACGGTTGACGGGGCTGAAAGGCCATTGACCGCGCCGACACGCTGAAGGCATCCGAGAAGCAGGCGCCGTCTTCAGCGCCATGCTTCTTGAGGAAGGGGAAGATCGCCTCGACCATGCGTACCGAGCCACAGGCGTAGATTTCGTGCTCCTTGAGTTCCGGGAAGTCTTCGAGTATCGCCTCATGAACCAGGCCGGTACGGCCGCTCCAGGAATCCTCGGGCGCCGGATCCGAGAGCACCGGAATGAAGTGGAAGTTCTCATGCTCACGCGCCCAACGTTCCGGCAGGTCCGGCAGGTACAGATCCTTGCGGCTGCGCACTCCCCAGTAGAGATGGATCTGGCGCTGCAGCCCGCGCTTGAAGGCGTCCTCGACCATGCTCTTGACCGGTGCGAAGCCGGTTGCGCCGGCGACGAAGACGATCGGCCGCGTGGATTCGCGCAGCGTGAAGTCGCCGATCGGGCCTTCGAAGCGGACTTCGTCGCCAGCCTTCATCGTGTTGAAAACGTGCGTAGTGAAACGGCCGCCAGGCATCAGCCGGATCTGCAGTTCGACAAACTCGGCTTCGTGTGGCGGATTGGCAAACGAGAAGGCGCGCCGCTGACCGTCTTCCAGGATGATGTTGATGTACTGGCCGGCCTTGAAGGCGATCTGCTGTCCCTCTGGTAGCTTGAGCAGGACGCGCATGACGTCATCGGTGAGCTTCTCCATGCCGACGACACGGGCGCTGTACTCCTGGAAGCCTTTTGGCAGCGTTCTCGCCTGGTACTCGATCTCGACGTCTTCGAGCGCGCTGGCGCAACATAGCAGGACCTTGCCTTGCGCCAGTTCGGCGGCGGAGAGCGCGCTCGGCTGGTAGAGGCCGGGGTCGACCTTGCCCTGCAGCACCGTGCACTTGCATACGCCACAGCCGCCGTTGCGGCATTCGTAAGGGAGATCGATGTCCTGGCGCAGGCCGGCGTCGAGCAGCGTTTCGCCAAAACGTGCGCTGATGGCCTGGTGGTCGGGGTGAAAAGTGATCGAATTCTGTGCCCTCGCCGAACCCAGCCGCTGCGGTGGTAGCCAGGGCAGAAGGAAGAACAGGGCGGTGAGACCGAGCACCCAGTACCAGAGATGCAGCGGATTGATCACGTAGACCAGCGCCAGCACCGGCAACTCGAACCAGTCGAAATCGATGTTGGTCGGCACCACCGACATGTCGGCTTCGCCCCCCTGGCTGAGGATCGGCTTGACCAGCGCGAGTGCCAGAAACATCAGCGTGACGGCGATGGCGATCGGGCGGGGTGGATTGATGTGCGCGCGCGGGACGCGCTGAACATGTACCCACATGATGAAAGCGACGATCAGGGGCGCACCGATGTGGATGAAGGCCAGCAGCGTGAACAGGCGGCTGTTGACGCTTTCGAGGTAGAGGAAGTTGCGGATCAGCGTGCCATTGAACATCGGCAGGACGTCGAACCACTCGGCGGTGGCGATGACCACGAACTGCGCGAGCTTGTCCCACACCAGCATGAAGCCATTGACGCCGGCAATGTAAACCAGCCACAACAGGGCCACGCCGGTCAGCCAGGAGAACGAACGAAAGCCGCGATAGCGGTCGTAGGCAAAGTGCCGCAGCATGTGCAGCAGCATCGTCAGGATCATGCCGTCTGTCGCGTAGCGGTGGATGCTGCGCAGGATGCCGCCGGCCCACCACTGGTCGTGGGTGATCCGCTCGACCGACTCGAAAGCGTCATGGACGCCGGTATCAGCGAAGATGTAGAGGTACAGGCCGGAGCCCACCAGCAACCAGAACTGCCAGAAGCTGATCGTTCCGAGATGATAGAAAGGGTTCATCTTGTCGCCGAAAGCGACATTGAACACGTTCTCGATGCGCATGAACAGCCAGCGCAGGAGTTGTTGCAGGACCTTGACCATGATCGCTTTCAGCTCAGGAGATTAGTGCGTAGTGCGGTGGGATGGGTGGTCCGCCGGAAGTGGCGCCCGCATCCAGGTATGTCGACAGCGGTGGTGATCATTTGAAGAACAGTCCGCCGTGGTCCGGGTTGAAGTCGATCACCATCACCTGCCCAGGGACGAGGGTGACCTCCGCTTCCTTGCTGAAGTTGAAGCCGGGTTTGGTGAGCTTGTCGTTCATCCTGACGGCCACCTGGTGCTTGCCGGCTTTCACCTCGAAGCGTTTGTACACAGTCGAGACCCCGTCCTTGTAGAGGCCGGTGGGGTGCATCACGGTGCGGAAAGCGGGCTGACCGTCGAGATCGACTTCCAGTCTGATATCGGATCGTTCGCGCGGGCAGTCCATCGGCGCGCGCATGTTGGGTGGCAGTTTGGCGAGTTCTTCGGGGGTGCGTTTGCGACACTCGCGGTCGCCCAGGTGGCTGATCGACAGCTTGATCAACGCGACGTCGTCGGGAATCTGCCGGTATTTGGGCGAGGTCGCAAAATAGCCGATGAAAGCAGCGAAAGCGCCGTAGAGGATCAACTGGCCGACGATGGCGGCGGGTTTAAGCATGATAGGAGGCTTTCCGCTGATAGGGGGGAAGTTTTTCGCTCGAAACCGATTCGAGCCGGGTTCTGAACTCGGCCAGCGCATTGGCCAGATTTCTGCTGTCGTGGGCTGCGGCAGGATAGAGTTGCAGTCGTGCAGCCGGAACGGTCTTGCGCAAATGCGGTTCCCGCCGGCCCAGCAGGCGTACCCTGGCCCGCCGTTCGCCGAGGCGGAAATCGCAGCCGCCGCTACGGCAGGTGCTCACGAACACCCCGTCGGCGCCGCCGCGCAGCGCATATTCAACGAAGGCCGGCGGCAACATGCCGGTGCACAGCAGGGGAATCACTGCCGTGTCGGCGGCTGCCAGGGTGCTGGCATCGGCGCCGCGCGCACAACTGAACACGACGATCCTGCTGCGGCCAGTGAATTGTGCCAGTGCCTGCTCGAGCTGCTCGCGTAGCGCATTGACCGGCTGCTGCGGCATGTCGATGCCGGTGAGCAGCGTCTCCTGTCTGCGGAAGGGCGTCGAGGAAGGGCAAGCGCCGGCGCAGATTCCGCAAGCCGCGCAGAGGTCGGCATCGACGACAGCCAGTTGCCAACCTGGCCGCCGAGGGTGCGGCTGCATGCTGATCGCGGCATAAGGGCAATCGGCGAGGCAGCGATCGCAACCGGTACAGTTGGCTGCATCGACGGTGGCGACCGGCTGTGGCTGTGGGTGAGGCAGAACGGGCAGGATGAAGAGCAGTGCCGTCAGGCCGAACAGCAGCGTCCAGATGAGCGCTGGCGAGCTGAGGTCGGTCAGTGGATGAATGAACAGAATGAACCAGTCGAAGCCGAGATCGCCGGGGACCGTCGCCAGATTGGCCGGCGGATTGCTGAGCGCCGGCTTGAGCAGCGAAAGAACGAGCAGCGCAGCCAAGGTGCCCAGCATGGAGCGCCGGGACGGCAGGTAATCGACATGGCTGATGCGATGGACATGTGCCCACAGGCCGAGGATCAGCAGCAGCGGCACGCCGAGATGGAGGAACACCAGCATGGTGAAGAAGCGGTCGTTGATCGAGTCCGGCGCCATGAAGTTGCGCGC
>RRZT011260768.1_pt1 | contig 12380 bp, 13 predicted proteins | sample 2165551 | NCBI WGS metagenome assembly RRZT01 (sample SAMN10456910, study PRJNA506462) | wastewater metagenome | biome: wastewater; feature: sludge; material: wastewater sludge; isolation source: wastewater sludge with Escherichia coli K12::gfp cells carrying plasmid... | place: USA: Moscow, Idaho... | reverse complement strand
GGGCGGTGCACGAATACGACTCCGAGCCGTGGGGCCGGGCGGGGCAGGTCCGGCCGATCGTGCAGGCCGGCGGCACCACACTTCGCGAGGAACTCACCCAGGCCGACGACCCCACGATGTTCGCCTACACGCTGACCAGGATCACCGGCCCGCTCGCTCCGCTGGTAGACCACATCGACGGTCAGTGGATGTTCACCCCGGTGGGCACCGGAACCAAGGTGATGTGGTTCTGGACCGTGCACCCTAGGTCCGAGTTGGCCGGCCGGCTGATGCCGGTGTTCGCGCGCATCTGGCAGGGCTTCGCCGGCCGGGCACTCGAGCAACTGTCCGAGGAGCTGCTGCGCCCATGACCGACATCCAGCGCATCTCCATCCCGGTGGCCGACACCGCACTGCCCGCCGAGCTGGCGGTGCCCGACGGCGCGGGGCCCTGGCCCGGCGTGGTGGTGGTACACGACGCGTTCGGGCTCACCGACGACAACCGGGTCAACCTGCGCCGGTTCGCCGACAACGGCTACCTGGGCCTCATGCCGGACCTGTTCGCCCGGGGCGGCGTGCGCTGCGTGGTCAGGACCATCATGGCCGTGCAGCGCCGCCGGGGCGTCGCGGTCGACGATCTGCTGGCCGCCCGCGACCTGCTGGCCGCCCGGCCGGACTGCACCGGTGCGGTGGGCATCGCCGGGTTCTGCATGGGCGGCGGCTTCGCGCTGGTAATGGCATCCAAGGGATTCGGCGCGTCGGCCCCGTTCTACCCGTCCATGGCGCCCTTCTACGACTCGGTGGTCCAGGGCGCCTGCCCCGTCGTCGCCAGTTTCGGTCGCCGCGATCCGATCAATCCGGGCAATGGGGCGCGGCTGGAGCGGGCGCTGAACCATCACCACATCCCGAACGACGTGAAAACGTATGCGGGCGTTGGTCATTCGTTTGCCAATGACCTCCCGGGCCAGGCCTTCATGCGGATCGCCGGGTTCGGCTACGACGAGGAGGTCACCGAGGACGCCTACCGGCGGGTGTTCGCGTTCTTCGGCGAACACCTCGATTCATGAGACGCGCTCTGGTCCTGGCCGGCGGGGGACTGGCCGGGATCGCCTGGGAGACCGGCGTCCTGCGGGGCGTCGCCGACGAGGATCCGGCGCTGGCCGCCGCCCTGGTCTCGTCGGATGTGCTGCTGGGGACCTCGGCGGGGTCGGCGGTCGCGGCCCAGGTCGGCAGCGGCGTGTCGCTGGACCGGCTGTTCGAGCGTCAGGTGCGGGCCGACTCGGGAGAGCTGCACCTCGGCAACTCGATGGACCGGGTGGTCGAGCTGTTCCTGTCGGCGCTGCTGCTGCCGGACGCCACCAAGCAACAGAAGCTGCAACACATCGGCTCGATCGCGACCGGGGTCGAGACGGTGCCCGAGGCGGTGCGACGCAACGTCATCGCCAACCGGCTGCCGACGCCCGATTGGCCGGAGCGGGATCTCCGCATCACGGCCATCGACGTCGCCACCGGTGAACTCATCGTGTTCACCCGGGACAGCGGGGTCGAACTGGTGGATGCGGTGGCCGCCAGCTGCGCGGTCCCCGGGGCCTGGCCGCCGGTGACCATCGGCGACCGCCGCTTCATGGACGGCGGGGTCGGCAGCACCGTCAACATGGGGGTCGTCGACGACTGCGGTCTGGCCGTCGTCCTGGTGCCGGCCGCCGAGGACGCGCCCAGCCCGTGGGAGGTGGGCACCGCCGCCGAGATCGCGGCGTTCGCCGGAATCGCGGAGGTGGTGTTCGCCGACGCACCCGCGCGGGCCGCATTCGGCCCCAACCCGCTCGATCCGGACTGCCGGCTGCCATCGGCACAGGCCGGCCGTGCGCAGGGCCGACGGGAAGCCGGCCGGATCGCTGCGGCGCTAGGACTCTGAAGCCCCGAGGGTGTCGAGGGCGGCGGCACCGAGTTCGCGGCCGATCTCGATGACCTCGTTGGCCCGGTGGAACTCGAGGCTCCGGCACACATTTCGGGGGACCTCGATGAACAGGTCGGGCGGATAGGCGGCCAGCGTGTGCCGGGCCAGCGCACTCTGGGCGATGTCGATGGTGCGGTTCATCACCTCGAAGCTGCCCAGCTTGGGTGCCCGGAATTCGGCGTCCGCGGATTCGGCGGCGGTGGTCTCGAAGTCCCCGGCCGTACCGAACCGGTCGAGCCAGGCCCGCGCCGACGGCGTCTCCAGCAGTGAGCGGGCGGCCTTGGTATCCAGGATCGAGGCAGACGTGTTGCGCCACAACTTGTTCCAGCGTTCGGCGGTCGGCCGGCTCTCGATCTCCGCAGGGCCGGTGGGGTCATCGCCGTTGAGGCTGATGGCGATGGTCAGCTCGGCGTTGACCCCGGCGATCGGGGCCATCGGGATGGGATCGAGAATCCCGCCGTCGGCCAGCAGGCGGCCGTCGAGCACGTGGGGTGTGATGATGCCGGGGATCGCGATGGAGGCGCGGATCGCGTCATCGACGGGGCCGCGCTGCAGCCAGACCGACTTGCCGGTGATCAGGTCGGTGGCCACCGAGGTGAACGGGATCGGCAACTGTTCGATGGTGACGTCGCCGAGGATCTCGCGAACCGCTTCGAGGACCTTCTCGGCGCGCAGCACACCCGCCGACGTCAACGACGGATCCAGCAGGCGCAGGATGGCCCGCTGCGTCAGGGAACTGGCCCAGGCGGTGTATTGGTCGAGCCTGCCGGCCGCCTCCAGGCCGCCGACCAGGGCGCCCATCGAGGATCCAGCGATACCCACGATCTCGTGACCGCGTTCGTGGAGTTCCTCGATGACGCCGATATGGGCGTAGCCGCGGGCTCCGCCGCTGCCGAGTGCAAGTGCGACCCGCATTCGGCCAATCTAGTCACCACGCGGTCGAAGCTTGACATGCAGCCATCTGGCCGCCTTACCTTGGAAAGGTAGCCAGATGGCTGCATATGTGGGAGAACAGAAGCCGTGGATGAGGTGTTCAGGGCGCTGGCCGACCCGAGCCGGCGCCGGTTGCTCGACCGTCTCAACGCCCGCAACGGGCAGACGCTGACGGAACTGTGCGGCGGGCTCGACATGGCCCGGCAATCGGTGAGCAAGCACCTGCGCGTGCTCGAGGGCGCCAACCTCGTCACCATCGTCTGGCGCGGCCGCGAGAAGCTGCACTATCTCAACGCCGAGCCCATCAACGCCATCGCGGACCGCTGGATCAACCACTACGACCGGGCGCGGGCACGGACGCTCGCCGATCTGAAGACAGTATTGGAGCGAGACACCATGAGCGACAACGACTTCGTGTACACCACCTACATCCGGACCACCCCGGAGCGGCTCTGGCAGGCCCTCACCGACCCGGCGTTCTCCGAGCGCTACATGGGCCACGGCCTGGCTGGGGACGGGACGGTTGGATCCACCTACAGCTGGCGTGACGGCGATCTGGAGATCATCGACCCCGGCCAGGTGATCCTGGAATCCGATCCCTACCGGCGGTTCGCGTTCACCTTCCACACCTTCGTCCCCGAACTGGCGGCGCTGCATTTGTCCGCCGATGTCATCGAACGTGCAGCCGCCGAGCCGCGCTCGACCGTCACCATGGATATTGAGCCGGTCGATGATGGCAGTGGCCGGGTCAAGTTGACCGTCATCCACTCTGGGTTCCCGGCGGGAAGCATTGTGCGCGAACTTATTTCGAGTGGATGGCCGGCCAAGCTGTCGGACCTCAAGTCGAATCTCGAGCTACAGCCCGTATCGGCCTGACGGGTCCCGCTCAATCGCACTGGCCGTCGGCCGCGGCGTTGACCGCCATGATCACCCCGGCCCGCTGGGACGGCGTCAGCTGCACCCACGGTGCGTCGAAGGTGGCCGGGCCGACGAAGGCCGGATCCTGCAACGTCTTGAGGTAGGGCTCGACGAGCGTCCGAGGATCCTGCTGGCGCTCGCCGAGCCAGATCCGGGCGGCGTGACAGGCCTGGCCGTACTGGGATTCGGTGGCCTCCGACGGAACGTCGACGCTGGTGGTGACACCGTCGGGCGAAATGCCGGTGGCGCCGGGATCCGGCGCCGACTGACCGGCGGGCAGCTGTTCGCTGGGTGCGGCTGCGGCCTGGGACGGTGTGGTCGGGCCTGCGTCGTGGGTGGCCGACGAGCACGCGGCGCTGAAGAACGTCGCACCCACCGTCACCGTCGCGCATGCCATCAACGACGTCGTGGAGTACCGGGGCATGGATCCAATCTAACGTCCGTCCGTCCGGGGCCAGATTCACGCTGATCGCAACCGGTGCGGCGGTGACGGGCGGGCTGCCATCCTCGGGTGGTGCTACAGCCTGTCGTCGGTCGGGAGAGTCACCGGGGGTGCTGTCGGGTCCGCTGACCCGCGCCCCCGTCGTCCGATCACCCAGGAGTGACCCTTGTCCGCCGTGCTGACCCTTCCGCCGATTCCCGCCGTCTCCGGCCCGACCCGGCTCCGGCTACCGGATCTGCTCTTCGAGACCGACCGCGCCGCCGCCGACGTCCTGGACGGACGGCACGATCACCTGCTGCCGCGGGCCGGCCTGCCCACCGACCGCCGGTGGTTCACCCGGCTGCACGGCAACGACGATCTCGACGTGTGGCTGATCAGCTGGGTTCCCGAACATTCCACCGAGCTGCACGACCATGGCGGGTCGTTGGGCGCGCTCACGGTGATCTCCGGAGCTCTCGACGAATTCCGTTGGGACGGTGGCGGATTACGTCGACGCCAGCTGGAGGCCGGCGACCAGGCGGCCTTCCCGCTGGGCTGGGTGCACGACGTCGCCTGGGCCCCGTCGAAGGTGCCGAGTCCGACCCTGAGCGTGCACGCCTACTCGCCGCCGCTGGCGGCGATGTCCTACTACGAGGTCACCGAGCGGGCCACGCTACGCCGCGACCGGGTCGAGCTGACCGACCATGAGTAGCCGGATCGACCGCCTGCTGGCCGACACACGGGAGCGCCTGCAGCGGCTACTGCCCGAGGATCTGCCGGCAGCGCTGGGCCGCGGCGCCGTACTCGTCGACATCCGGCCCGCCACGCAGCGCGCCGACGAGGGCGAGGCGCCGGGCGCGCTGGTGATCGAACGCAACGTGCTGGAGTGGCGTTGCGACCCCACCAGCAACGCCCGGATCCCGCAGGCCGTCGACGACGACGTCGAGTGGGTGATCCTCTGCTCGGAGGGCTATACCTCCAGCCTGGCCGCCGCCGCCCTGCAGGACCTCGGTCTGCACCGGGCCACCGACGTCATCGGCGGCTACCGGGCATTGCATGGGAGTTCGGTGCAGTAACCGTCGCTACGCGACGGTCAACGCACCGAAATCAACCTTCGCCGGAGTGCATCAGCGGGCGCAGGCGCTCCGTCTTCTCCGGCGTCCAGCCCGGCGGCTGGAGCACGTCGGCCCAGGCGTTCACCACGTCCTTGACATAGACGTGGCCATGGCCGTCGGGGACGTCGATGGCGACCGCCATGTCCGCGGACACCTGCAGGAAGGTCACCACCGGGATCCAGTTCATCCGCGGCGACACGTCGTAGCCGCGCGGTTCGTGCAGCCAATCCGGTTCGCGGAACAGCAGATTCGGCGTCCACCACGCGATCGGGTCCGACGCGTGCTGGAGGTACGCGACGCGCACGCCGTCCCAGGGCTGCGCCGGCCGATCCAGATTCTCCGGGCGCGCCACGAAGCGCGCGTTGTAGCCCTCGTCGTAGATCGGCAGCCACATCGGCGAACCGGTGTCGCGGTTGCGGGTCAGGTCCGTCCAGATCGTGTTGTTGAACGTCGGCCCGGAGAACAAGGCGCCATTGGTACGGGCCACCAGATTGTTCAGCGACAGGAAGGGCGCCTCGCCGCCGAAGGACCCGAGGCTCTCGCCGAACACCACCAGCTTGGGCCGCTTGCCCTCGGGCAGTGCGCGCACCCGCTCGTCGATGGCCTCGAACAGCGCCTGGCCGGCCTCCCGGGCGTTCTCCTTGTCGACTAGGAAGGAGATCCAGCTCGGCAGGAACGAATACTGCATGGAGACGATCGCGGTGTCCCCGTTGTACATGTACTCCAGGGCCGACGACTCGGCCTCGTTGATCCAGCCCGTGCCCGTGGTTGTCCCGACGGCGACCACCTTGCGGTTCAGCCCGCCGGTGCGTTCGAGTTCCCGGGCGGCCATCTCGGCCGACTGCCGGATGTCGTCCGCCGCGCCGAGCCCCGCATACGCCCGGATCGGTTCCTTGGCCGGGGCGCTGTTGAAACTCGTCAACTGCGCGACGGTGGGGCCACCCGAGATGAAGATGCGGCCCTGGTGCCCCAGCGAGGCCCAGCTCACCAACGAACCGGGACCGCCGGAACGCAATGGTGTGGTCGGCGGGGCGTTGTTCGGCGAGTCCTCGTCGTTGACCGCCGCGAACGTTTTGTTGAGCCAGTCCATCGTGCCCTTGATCACCACGCCGTTGAGCAGGGCGATGGACAGCGCCAGCACCAGCCCGACCGCTATCACACCCGAAACCCGAGGGGGCGCAACGTGTTCGAGCTGGCGGACCAGGAACAGGACGAGTTTGCGGATCCGCTGCCCGATCTCGACGAACAGGAACAGCACGACGATCGCTATCACCGCGGCCTGCGGGTAGTTGTACCAGCGCAGGTGTGCCACGCCCATCAGGTCGCGGACCTCGTCCTGCCAGCGATGGAATGCGAACTGCATGAGCACCATGCCGACGAGCCCGACGACCAGCAGTGTCAGCCAGGCCCAGCGCGGCGCCGTGGGGCTGGTGTCGTGGCCGCGCATGTAGCGCACCAGCCACACCACGAAGACCCCGATCAGGTAGCCGATCGCGCCGGCGGCACCGCTCACCAGGCCCTGGAACAGCGGTCCGCGCGGCAGCAGCGACGGGGTCAGTGACAGGAAGACGAACAGCAGGCCGACCGCGGTCCCGGTGAACGTGAAGTGGTTGGCCCACCACGGTTGCCCGCGATCGGCGGGTGGTGTGTCGAACACCGGGTCGACGGTGATGTCACCGTCCTTGTACGGACCGGACGAGGGCCTTTCCTGCACAGCTGTCACGCAAGAACCTTAGCGGTGCTTGAAATCGGCGGGCCGCTTCTCGGCGAAGGCGGCCATGCCCTCCTTCTGATCCTCGGTCGCGAACGCGGAGTGGAACAGTCGGCGTTCGTAGAGCAGGCCCTCGGCCAGGGTCGATTCATAAGCGCGGTTGACCGCTTCCTTGGCCATCCGGGCCGCCGACAGCGACATGCCCGCGATGGTGGCCGCGACACCCTTGGCCTCCTCGAGCAGATCGGCGGCCGGCACCACCCGTGCCACCAGGCCGGCCCGTTCGGCCTCCTCGGCGTCCATGTTGCGGCCGGTCAGGATCAGGTCCATGGCCTTGGCCTTGCCGATTGCGCGGGTCAGCCGCTGGCTGCCGCCCATGCCGGGCAGCACGCCGAGCTTGATCTCCGGCTGACCGAACTTGGCGGTGGCGGAGGCGATCAGGATGTCGCACATCATCGCCAGCTCGCAGCCGCCGCCCAGGGCGTAGCCGGACACGGCGGCGATGGTCGGGGTGCGGGTGGCGGCGAATTCGCCCCAGGTGGCGAAGAAGTCGGAACCGAATACGTCGGCGAACGACAGGTCGGCCATCTCCTTGATGTCGGCGCCGGCGGCGAACGCCTTCTCGCTGCCGGTCAGCACGATCGCGCCGATCCCCGGATCGTTGTCGAATTCCTTTGCGGCGGCGACGACTTCGTGCATCACCTGGCTGTTGAGGGCGTTCAGCGCCTTGGGTCGGTTCAGCGTGATGATGCCGACGCGGCCGTCGCGCTCGACGATGATGGTCTGATACTCGGTCATGGGTTCTCCTCGAAGGTGAGGTCGGGATCGGCTGGGGCGAAATAGTTCTCGACATCGGCGGTGGTGACGGCGGACAGCGAGGCCGGTGACCAGGTGGGGTTGCGGTCCTTGTCCACCAGTTGGGCGCGGATGCCTTCGACGAAGTCGTGGGAGCGCGCCGATGCGCAGGACACCCGGTACTCCTGGACCAGGACGTCCTCGAGGGTGTCGAGTTGCCCGGCCCGGCGCACCGCCTCGAGGGTGACCGACAGCGCGATGGGCGATCGGCCGGCGATGACGTCGGCAGCAGCGTTGGCCGCTGTCGCGTCGTGCGCGCGCAGTGCACTCACGATGTCGGCCATGGTCGCCCCGACGTAGCATTCGTCCACCCAATACCTCTGTGCGGCAAGCTCACTGGCCGGTGGTTCGATCGCGTGCCGGCTCAGGGCGGTCGGCACGTCGGTGGCGGCCACGTCGGCGGCGAAGTCCGCGAGCTGCTCGTGCGGGACGAAGTGGTCGGCGAACCTCAGCGCGATCGCGTCCGCGCCGGAAATCGGCGCGCCGGTCAGTGCGGCATGCAGGCCCAGCGCGCCGGGCGCGCGGGACAGCAGGTAGGTGCCGCCGACATCGGGGATGAACCCGATGCCGACCTCCGGCATGGCCAGTTTGGTCTTGTCGGTCACCACCCGGACGCTGCCGTGGGCGCCGACTCCGACACCGCCGCCCATCACGATGCCGTCCATCAGCGAGACATACGGCTTGGGGTAGCGGCCGATCGCCGAATTCAGCCGGTATTCGTCGAACCAGAATTTGCGTGCCTCGGCGCCCCCGGCACGGGCGCTGTGATAGAGCGCCACCACGTCGCCGCCGGCGCACAGCCCGCGCTCACCGGCGCCGTCGAGGATGACCGCGCGCACGGAGTCGTCGGCAGCCCAGGCGGCCAGCACCGCGGCCATGATGTCGACCATCGTCTGGGTCAGGGAGTTGATGGCCTTCGGCCGGTTGAGCGTCAGCCGCCCGACGCCGTTGTCGATGTGGGTCAGGACCTCGGGTTCATCCGTCACAGGGTTGCCGTCCTCTTGCAAGGGTTCCGAACGCGAAAGTTGGATATGCAAGTAATTATCGCCATGGCGATCGCGCACGCGCGGACGGGTCCGGGAAACATCACAGAACGGGAACTGGCGGACTCAACTGTTCGTTGGACAAGTGTTCCGTGCAAGACTTTCAGGGACCTCACAGGGAAAGGACTTAGACGGTGCGGGAATCCTCCAACCCCGTATTCCGCTCGCTGCCCAAACAGCAGGGCGGGTACGCCACGTTCGGGTCGGGTGTCGCGGGTGCGGCAACGGCGCAGGTACACCAGGGCTACGAGCCCTACATCGACCAGCAGCAGCGGGGTGTCTCTCGGCCGCTGACCATCGACGACGTCGTCACCAAGACCGGCATCACCCTGGGTGTGCTGTCGGTGGTCGCCGTCATCTCCTACTTCATGGTGTCCTCGAACCTCGCCCTGGCGATGCCGCTGGCGCTCGTCGGCGGCCTGGGTGGCATGGTGCTGGTGCTGATCGCTACCTTCGGCCGCAAGCAGGACAACCCGGCCATCGTGCTCAGCTACGCCGCGCTCGAGGGTCTGTTCCTGGGCGCGATCTCGTTCCTGCTGGCCAACTTCACCGTTGGCGGGCAGCAGGGTGCCAATGCCGGCAGCCTGATCGCGCAGGCCATCCTCGGCACCATCGGTGTGTTCGCCGGCATGCTGGTCGTCTACAAGACCGGTGCCATCCGGGTCACCCCGAAGTTCACCCGCATGCTCGTCGCGGGCATGGTCGGTGTGCTGGTCCTGATGATCGGCAACCTGGTGATCGGCATGTTCACCGGCAGTGTCGGCATGCTGCGCGACGGCGGCCCGATCGCCATCATCTTCTCGCTGGTGTGCATCGGCCTGGCGGCGTTCAGCTTCCTGATCGACTTCGACGCCGCCGATCAGATGATCCGCGCCGGGGCGCCGGAGAAGGCCGCCTGGGGCATCGCCCTCGGCCTGACCGTCACCCTGGTGTGGCTGTACCTGGAGATCCTGCGGCTGCTCAGTTACTTCCAGAACGACTAGCTGCCTGCTGGCGTTGAGCCGGTACTGAGGGTCAGAAATCCGCAGATTTCTCGCCCTCAGTACCGGCTCAACGTGCTTGTGGATGGCTGACTGCACTGCGCGCCCGCCATCGGCAGGGTGCAGCGAATGGCAGATGTGTTCATCGGCAGCGAGGCTGTCACTGCTGGCCGCGTCACCAAGTACGACCTGCGGGCGCGCTACCGGCGCATCCTGCCTGACGTCTATGGGCCGCTCGGCAGCCCGCCGACGCTCTTCGAGCGCACCGTCGCCACCTGGCTGTGGTCGGACAGGCAGGGCGTGATCACCGGTCTCGCTGCCTCGGCGCTGCACGGTGCGAAGTGGGTCGACGTGGACAGTGTTATCGAGCTGAACGGTTACGACCGTAAGCCGCCGGCAGGCGTATCGACGCGCATCGAAACCCTGCATCCGGATGAGATCGAGATGCGGTGTGGGCTCGCGGTCACCACCGTCGACCGAACCGCGTTCGACCTGGCGCGGCGCGGCCCCGTCGGTCGAGCCGTCGAGCGGTTGGACGCGCTCGCGGCGGCGCGGGACTTCAAGGCCGACGACGTGCTGGCGGTGGGCCGACGACATCCGCATGTCCGGGGTCTGCGGCGAGTGCCCCGGATTCTCGGAATGGTCGACGCGGGCGCGCAGTCGCCGAAAGAGACCTGGCTACGACTGCTGCTCATCGACGCGGGTTTCCCGCCGCCGCAGACGCAGATTCCTGTCCCCGGGCCCGACGGTTACCCGCGGTACTTCCTCGACATGGGTTGGCCGGAACTGATGGTGGCCGTCGAATACGACGGCGAGCAGCACCGCGTCGACCGCGACATCTACCGCAATGATCTGAGCCGCTCGGAATACATCGCCCAATGCGGCTGGACCCGGATTCGGGTGATCGCCGGCGACCAACGGCCCGGCATCGTTCACCGCGTCCGGCGCGTTTGGCCGTTGGCCCGGTAGTGAGAGCGAGAGATTGCCGAATCTCTCGCTCTCACTACCGGATCAGCGCAATCAGGAGAGCCGCTCGACCACCATCGCCATGCCCTGGCCGCCGCCGACGCACATCGACTCGATGCCGAACGTCTTGTCGTGCGTCGCGAGGTTGTTCAGCAGCGTCGCGGTGATCCGCGCGCCGGTCATGCCGAACGGGTGCCCCAGCGCGATGGCGCCGCCGGAGACGTTCAGCTTGTCCTCGTCCATGCCCAGCGCGCGCGCCGAACCCAGCACCTGCACCGCGAACGCCTCGTTGATCTCGAACAGGTCGATGTCGCCGATCGACATCTTCGCGTTCGCCAGCGCCTTCTTGATGGCCTCGATGGGACCCAGGCCCATGATCTCCGGGGAGAGCCCGGACACCCCGGTCGACACGATGCGCGCCAGCGGGGTCAGGCCCAGCTCCTTGGCCTTCACGTCGCTCATGATGACCACCGCGGCGCCGCCGTCGTTGAGCGGACAGGCGTTGCCGGCGGTGATGGTGCCGTTGGGCCGGAAGACGGGCTTCAGCTGGGAGACGGCTTCGTAGGTCGTGCCGGCACGCGGGCCGTCATCGGTGGAGACGACGGTGCCGTCGGGCAGCGTCACCGGAGCGATCTCCCGCTCGAAGAAGCCGCTCTTGATGGCCTCCTCGGCGCGGTTCTGGCTGCGCACACCCCAGTGGTCCTGGTCCTCCCGGCTGATGCCGGTGTGCAGCACGACGTTCTCGGCGGTCTGGCCCATCGCGATGTAGACGTCCGGGATGTGGCCGTCCTCGCGCGGGTCGTGCCACTCGTCGGCGCCCTCGCCCTGCCGGGCAGTGCGGGCTTGCGCCTCGTCGAACAGCGTGTTCTTCGAGTTCGGGGCGCCGTCGGCGGCGCCAACGCCGAACCGGGACACCGTCTCCACACCCGCCGAGATGAACGCGTTGCCCTCGCCGGCCTTGATCGCGTGGAACGCCATCCGCGTGGTCTGCAGCGACGACGAGCAGTACCGGTTGACGGTGGTGCCGGGCAGGAAGTCGTAGCCGAGTTCGACGGCCACCGCGCGGGCGATGTTGTAACCGGCCTCACCGGCGGGCTGCGCGCAGCCCATCATCAGGTCGTCGATGTCCCGGGGGTCCAGGGCCGGCACCTTGTCGAGGGCAGCGCGCACCATCTGCGCGACCAGGTCGTCCGGACGCATCGACGCGAGCGAACCTTTGACGGCCCGGCCGATGGGGGAGCGGGCGGTGGCGACGATGACTGCTTCGGGCATGGTGAGCTCCTATTCGAGAACGCTGTGCAGATCGGAGATGGCTAAACGCTAGCCCGCCGGGATGACCAGCGGCGCGGGCACCCCGGTTGTCCGGCGCGGCCAGATCCGGGCCAGCATCCGCAGTCGGGTGGCCAGGGATCGGCTCTCGGCGGCCTTCGACAGCCAGGGCAGCGTGTCACTGGTCTCGCCCAGGGCGTGGGACAGCGCCGGGAGCAACTGCTGGGCGGCCAG
>RRZT010788337.1_pt1 | contig 12382 bp, 12 predicted proteins | sample 2165551 | NCBI WGS metagenome assembly RRZT01 (sample SAMN10456910, study PRJNA506462) | wastewater metagenome | biome: wastewater; feature: sludge; material: wastewater sludge; isolation source: wastewater sludge with Escherichia coli K12::gfp cells carrying plasmid... | place: USA: Moscow, Idaho... | reverse complement strand
AATTTTTTTAGGAGTTAAACAAGAATAGTTTGTATAGTCTTTTTAAAAAAAGTAAAAAAAGTTATGCGAAAAAGGATACAATTATTCTGAAAAAATTTTTTTCAAACTATAATTATAGTGGTTTCAGAATATTAAAAGCAGTTTATATATTTCATATGAAGAAAATATATTTATAGTATGTGAAAATAACGGAGGTTTATAATATGGCAAAGGTAACATTAAAAGGAGTTGAGAAGCAATATCCAAACGGGTTTAAAGCAGTACACGGAATAAATCTTGATATTAAAGACGGGGAATTTATGGTTTTTGTAGGTCCTTCGGGATGTGCCAAGTCAACTACGCTTAGGATGGTAGCAGGTCTCGAAGAGATCACAGGCGGGGAAATATATATCGGTGATAAGCTGGTTAATGATGTAGCACCGAAAGACAGAGGAATAGCAATGGTTTTCCAGAATTATGCCCTGTATCCGCATATGAGTGTTTATGATAATATGGCTTTCGGACTGAAATTAAAAAAGACACCAAAGTCAGAAATAGACAAAAGAGTAAGGGATGCAGCCGAAAAGCTTGAAATAACAGACCTGCTGGACAGAAAACCGAAGGATATGTCAGGAGGGCAAAGACAAAGGGTAGCACTGGGAAGAGCAATAGTAAGAGAGCCGGAAGTATTCCTTTTTGATGAGCCGTTAAGTAATCTTGATGCGAAACTGAGAGTATCCATGAGGGTAAGAATAAGCCAGCTGCATAAGGAACTGGGCTCAACAATGATTTATGTAACACATGATCAGGTAGAGGCAATGACAATGGGTGACAGAATATGTGTTTTAAGAGAAGGAAAGATAATGCAGGTAGATACGCCGCTGAATTTATATAATCATCCAGCGAATAAGTTCGTAGCAGGATTCATAGGCTCACCGACAATGAATTTTTTGAATGGAGTAATAGAAGAAAAAGAAGGGAAACTGGTAATGAAGGTAAAAGGGACAGAGCTGGACTTTCCTGAGAGTATGAAAGAAAAGGTAAAAGGCCGTATAGGAAAAGAAGTAACATTCGGAATAAGACCGGAGCATATCTCACTGGGTCAGGAAGGTGAAGAGAATGCACTGAGAGGAAAAATACTGGTAAAAGAACAGATGGGAAATGAAGAGATAGTATATTTTGAGAGTGAAGGGAATCAGATAACAGCAAGACTGACGTTGAATCAGGAGGAAAGTCTGAGTCTGAAGGACAGCGGGATATTTAAGATAGATATGGAAAAATGTCATTTATTTGATATAGATACCGGATTAGCCTTTTAAAACTAATAATATTATAAAGGAAAAGTTCTCCAAATGAGCAAAAGGACTGCGTTTAGCAGTCCTTTTAATTAATCCGGAAATATTTTGTTTTATGTTAATTAATTAGTTATTATATCAAAGCTTTCTGATCTAAAGCTCCCCGTTCCATTCGGAATAAAATTCATCCAGAAAGGAGCACATAAACTCATGACGTTTTTCAGCCTTCTCTTTTCCAGTTTTTGTATTCATTTTATCTTTTAGAAGCAGTAATTTTTCATAAAAATGATTAATTGTACTTCCGCTTTTATTTTTATATTCTTCAAATGTATTGTGTATCTCATGTGAAACATCAGGATTATACATTTCTCTTTTCATAAAACCGCCGTAGGCAAATGCTCTTCCGATTCCCATAGCTCCTATTGCGTCCAGTCTGTCTGCATCCTGTACAATCATACCTTCTTTTGTAGTAATTGTATTTTTTACGTTGGCACCTTTGAAAGAGATGTTTTTTATAATATCTGAAACATGTTCAATGATTTTTTCGTCTACATTCAGATCGGCAAGAAAGATCCCGGCTATTTCGGAACCCTTATCGAGATTTCCGTCATTAAATTTCCAGTCTGCTATATCGTGGAGCAAGGCCGCAAGCTCTATAATGAAAATATCGCAGTTTCCCTCTTTTTCGGCGATGTCCAGTGCATTATTATATACTCTCAGAATATGCCACCAGTCGTGTCCCGAGCCTTCACCTTCAAGCTTATTTTTTACATATTCTTTTGTTTTATCTATAATTTCTATATTAGTCATGATTATCTTTCCGCCATCTGTTCAAGTCTTTTTATTCTTTCGCTTGTAGGAGGATGTGTTCTAAAAAGATTTGCAAAGGCAGCACCTGCATTAGCAAGAGGATTTACAATAAACATATGCGAATATGAAGGATTATTATGCTGCATAGGTACTCTTCGCCCGTATGCCTCCAGTTTTTGAAGGGCATTTCTCAGATAGAGAGGATTCCCCGAAACCTCTGCACCGAATTGATCAGCAAGAAACTCTCTTTTTCGTGAAATACTCATCTGAACGATCATAGCTGCAACCGGAGCGAGTAAAACAAGAAGGAATGCAAAAGGATTCGCTCCCCTGTCATTGTCAGAACGTCTTCCGCTGCCGGAGTACATGGCAAATCTGCTCATGATAGAAATAGCACCTGCAAATATTGCGGCAATAGTACTGATAAGAATATCCCTGTGCTTGACATGCCCGAGTTCATGACCGATAACTCCGCTCAGCTCGGCATCATCCATAGTTTCCAAAAGACCCGCAGTGACAGCAACTGCTGCATGCTCGGGATTTCTTCCCGTAGCAAAAGCATTTGGCTGCATTTCAGGTATAAGATAAATCTTAGGCATAGGAAGATCAGCATTTCTTACAAGAGATCTTACTATATTGTATACTCTCGGATTGCTGTTTTCAGTGATCGGCTGTGCATTGTAATTGGCGAGAACCATCTTATCGCTGTTCCAGTAACTGAAAATATTGATACCCGAAGCAAGAACAAGACCAATGACTGCTCCGCTCTGACCTCCGATAAAATCACCGATAAACATGAAAATTAATATCAGAATAAACATCAAAAAGAATGTTTTTATTTGATTACCCATATAGAGACTCCTAATCTTAAATATTTTATTATATTATAATCCATAATTGAATCCTAAGTCAAGGCAGATGAAGAATTAAGTAAACAAAAAATAAAACCCTGTCAGACCTATTATATTTTTATAAACACGGTATTGAATGTGTATATTTCATATGCTATAATTTTATAAAGATTCATAAAATTTAGTAAATATAAATTTCGGAGGTGGTTTGCTGAATAAAGAGAAATTGCCTTATGATTTGAGAGAAAAAATTTCAGATATGTTTTTTACCCGGATTGATACTGGTGAATCCGGTGCAAAGGTATTTAAAGTATCATCTGATACAGCTTCTTATTATCTGAAAATAGAAACAGCCGCTGGAGAGCTGGAAGAAGAATATCAAAAAACCAGATGGCTCCAGGGAAAGCTCGAGGTTCCGGATATTTTATATTTTGGTGAAGAGAACAAAAATAAGTACATGCTTCTGACTGAAATAAATGGAAGGATTCTCTGTGATAAAGAACACATTAGGAATCCGGAAGCAGCAATAAAGTTACTCGCTGAAGGACTCGTGAAACTTGGCGGAGTTGATACAGACAGCTGTCCTTTTGATAACAGGCTTGAAAAAAAACTGGAGAAGGCTGCGGAGAATTTGAGATTAAACAGGGTAAACATGACAGACTGGGAAGAAACAACAAAATTTTCCAATCCTGAATCTCTTCTGAATTACTTATATAAAAACAGACCGCCGGAGAATGAAGTTATATTTACTCATGGTGATTACTGCCTTCCCAATATTATTGCGGAGCTGGATGAAATTACTGGATTTATTGATTTAGGAAGAGCGGGTATTGCAGATATATGGCAGGATATAGCATTATGTATGAGGTCAATGCACCGCAATTTTGGAACCCGGAAGTATGAAGAACTGCTGCTGGAATATCTTGGGAGAAAACAGGATAAGGAAAAGCTGGAATATTATATTCTGCTGGATGAGATGTTTTAATTTGCATATTATCTAAATAGTGAAACTACAGGTATAAAATGCGGGAGGAACAAAATTAAAGATTGACAAAAGCAGTAAAAAATAATAAAATATTAAAAGAAAATAAAAAATCAGGAGGTATATGAGTGAAAAAATTTAAATTATTATTGTTAACACTAATAAGCGTATTTGTATTGATATCATGCTCAAGTGCGCCTATTACAGGAAGACAGCAGCTGAAGTTTGTTGATGACGAGAAGCTTGCTAGTGAATCATCGGCCGCTTACAGTGAATTTATAGCACAGGTAAAACAGCAGAATCTGCTTGCCAATAGTACAAATGACGGAAAGAGAGTAACAGCTGTAGGGAATAAGCTGGCAGTAGCAGTAGAGAAGTATCTGAGAGAAAACGGACAGGCTCAGAAAGTGGACTACTTAAATTGGGAATTCAATTTAATAAAGTCAGATGATGTAAATGCATTTGCTATGCCTGGCGGGAAAATAGCATTTTATACAGGAATTATGCCTATAGCAAAAAATGATGCAGGAATAGCAGCTATAATGGGACATGAAATAGGTCACGTTATTGCAGGGCACCATGCTGAAGGGAAAAGTAATGAAACTGCAGCAGGAATTGTAATGATTGGAAAACAGGTAGCAGATATAGTAACAGGAGGAGCAACATCAGTAATAAGCAATGATTTGGTTGGTCAGGGGCTTAGCCTTGGACTGCTAAAATTTAACAGAACACAGGAATATGAAGCAGATAAATACGGAATGATTTTTATGGCAATGGCAGGATATAATCCAGAAGAAGCTCTTGCTGTATGGGAAAGAATGGCAGCCGGCGGATCATCAGGCGGTCCTGAAATACTTAGTACACACCCTAATACTGAAAACAGAATCAAAAAAATGAAAGAATTTTTACCGGAAGCAATGAAGTATTATAATCAAAGTAAATAAATAAAAAAAGCCGTTTACAAAATATTACAATTTTGTCCAGCGGCTTTTTATTTAATTATTATAGGGGATTGGACACATATAACTACAGTTTTAAAAAGTTTATAGTGTATATACAAAAACAAATAAAAAACAAAAAAATAACTAAGAGGTTAAATGTTATAATTCATTCAATACAACAGAGAGGAGGAAAATTTTTTAATTTGTCTGATGTGTTGCAGCTGGATGTTTTGAAAGCATGAACAGACAGAGGTAATATAAGACACTGGTTTAAGAACGACTTTTATGCCTTTAATGATATAGATTAAGAAATCAAAAAAAATGAAAAAGCTAGATGACGGAATAAGAGAAATTTATGAAGTTTTAGAAACATTAAATGAAGGAAAGAAAGAAAAATTCAATATATTTTCCAAAGACGAGGATATCGTAGTGGAAGAATTGGAAAAACTGAAATTCAGTTACTTTAAAAAAGGATTCCTTGCATGTTTGTTACATGAAGAGGAAAACTCTGTTTCAAAATAAAATTTTAAGATAAAAAAAATGGGCTGTAAAAAGCTCATTTTTATAAATTATAATTAATTATAGCAACAACTTTTCCCAGAATTTTCACATCATTCAAATTATTGAATACAGTAATTTTTTTATCAAAATAGTTTATTAAAACAATAGTTTTATCTTTTTTGTAATAATTGCTTATAAAGATATCATCCTGATTTTTAAAGATACCCACGTCTTTAATATTAAGAATTTTTATTTCAGGATTAAAGATGACAACATATTCCTTGTTTATTTCCACAGCCTTGCAAACTTTTGAAACATAAGGAAATTTAAGAAAATCCTTTGAATATGTACTATTGATACTGTTAAACTTACTGAAAGGAATTATTTCGATTTCCTCCTTTTCAAGTTCTTTTTTAGTCGATAGGGTAGTATAGTAATTTAAAATATCGTCTTCTGTTATGTAATTGATTAAATTATATAAAGTTAAAAGATTAATAGAGTAAAAGTCTGCAAGAGATTTTAAAATCATGGGATTAATACGCAGAATGGTCCCTTGCTCAAGTCTGCTCAATGTAGCAGAGTCTACCCCTGTAGCCTTCTCAAGCTCTTTGAAGGTAAGCTCTTTTTTATGACGTAATTCTTTCAAAATATCCCCTAATTTCAAAGCATCGTTATATGTAACCTTAAACATAGTAATTCCCCCTGTGACGCAATATTTATTAAAATATAACATTTTAAGTGTTGTAAATAATCAATAAAAACATAAAAAAAGATTTTAGTCAATCGAAAAAGAATAATTAATATAAATTAATAACAATGATAATTTTTAAATTATTTTATATAAATGAATTTGTTATACAAAAATTTAGATAATACTCAAACAAAATAAAAAAAATGTTTTTGATCATTGACAAAAAAAGAAAAAAAGGTTATAAATTATTTAGCAGCAAAAGAAAAAAATTATATTTTTAAAACTGAAATAAGTTAAATTAAGTTTTATCCGTGCATAATTTATTTCATTTTTTATTAACAAATTCAGAAAAGAATTCCAGCATATAATTTTTTTATTTAGTAAAGAAAGCCTCCGGAATTTAATTAATATAGTATTGAACTAAAGTCAGGCTGGAAAAAGAAAAATAAAGTGTTATAAAATAACACTTGTAATATATTACTTAATTTTAGTAAGGGTTATGAAGATTTTGTAATACATAAAAGCGGATAAAAAATTGCAGCAAATAAAAATAGAACCGGAAAATAAGGTTCTGTTTTTATTTTACTATAATCTTTGTTTGAAAATAAAAAAAGACACTTTACTTTATGGTAAAATGTCATAACAGTTCATAGTAAAATATTTTTCCGAAAACAGAAATTACTGAAAAAATTTTCTGTCCTGAATAACCGTAAGCTGGTCTTCGGAAAGAAGTCCGGCAATTTTATCATTTCTTGCTCTTTTTAGATTATTATACTGATCTGTAAAATCATCATTTGCGGGATTCTGTTCAATAAGGTCATCTATATTTCTCTGGAATTCATTTTCATATCTGAGAATACCGGCCTTCTGATCATGTGTAAGATTAAGCGAAGTGATAATATCAGCAATTTTGTTGTTTCTTTCTTCGAATTCAAGTCTTTTTTCATTCATAAAAGCATTATATTTCTTTATCTGGTCATGTGACAAAACCTTGTAAACATCTTCTTTTCTAGATGTTCTTATAGAATTCAGCGAAGATACTTTTTTAGTATAACTGAATGGCTGGTTCGCCACCTCTTCTGCTTTTTTCTGATATTTTGCGAATATTTTATTTAGTTCGTTCTGCTGTTTATCAGAAGCATTAACAGCTGTGAAAAGCTCTGTTTTATTTATTTTCAGAGTATATACTTTTTTATAGTAATCAGAAAGTGAAAATGAAATATTAAATAAAAAAATAACGATTAATATTCGAAATAAAATTTTTCTCATTTTAGCTCCTTAACAATAATATTTTACATAATTATAGCATAAATTATGAAAAAAATAAATTTATTAGAAAAATTATCACAAAAATAGAAGACCTTTGAAAAGAGGAAATAGTTTTAGAAAAATTAAAAATAAAATAAATCAATTGTATAATAAATGTATATATCTATTATCTAAAAAATATATCATTACATGATTGACATATTAATAAAATAGAACTATAATAGATTACAATCTTAAATAAAGGCTGAGAAGAGGAGAGTAACTTTAGTCAGAAGCTTTGAGCGAATTAGGGATGGTGAGAGCCTAATTAGCGGAGTCTAAAGTGAAGAACACCTTGGAGCTGTCTACCGAAAACATATTGTTAGTAGGCTAGAACGTAGACCAATGACGTTAGAATTGGCGGGTATCGAGTACTCAAAGAAGTATTTCCGTACCATGTAACTAAATATAACAGAGATTATTCTGTTATTTCTATAAATGTAGATTATTCATTTTAGTTATATAGGTGAACCCGCGATGCGGGTTTTTTTGTATTCGATGCATAAATTAAATTACAGGGAGTGATCAGAATGTGTGGATTTGTATTTACGTCATATGAGGGGACAAAGCAGAAAGAATTTGATAAGGGATTTCAGAAGATATATCACCGCGGTCCGGATAATGAAAGTGTAACAGTACAGAGGGGCGGTATATGGGGCTTCCACAGGCTGGCAATTATGGATCTGAGCAACAGGGGAAATCAGCCGTTTATGCATAACGGCAGTGAATTGATGTGCAACGGAGAAATATTTAACTATCAGGAGCTGGAAAAATTAGTAAAGGATATATATGAATTTCATTCAGAAAGTGACTGTGAAGTACTTCTTCCGCTTTATGAAAAATTCGGAATAGAGATTATGGTAAAAATGCTTGATGCAGAATTTGCAATGGTATTGTATGACGGGAAAACCGGAGAGGTAATGGCAGCAAGAGATCCGATAGGAATAAGACCTTTATTTTACGGTTTTGAAAAAGAGACAGGCAAAATTTCATTTTCAAGTGAGGCAAAAGGTCTTATAGACTTTTGCAAAGGTGTAAAGCCGTTTCCTCCGGGACATTATTATAAAGACGGTGAATTTCACAGCTACAATGACATAGCTGATCCCAAAGTAATAGTTGATGAAGAAATAGAAACCATAACAAAAAAGATAAAGGACAAACTGGAAGCTGCAGTGATAAAAAGGCTTCACTCTGATGCACCTATAGGCTTTCTTTTGAGCGGGGGGCTGGATTCGTCGCTGGTGTGTGCAATAGCACAGAAGCATCTGAAAAAACCGATAAAAACTTTTGCTATAGGTATGGAAACAGATCCGATAGACTTGAAGTACGCAGGAGAAGTGGCAGAATATCTTGGAACGGAGCATACAGAGGTAAGAATTGCCAAAGATGATGTCTTGGGAGCGTTAAGAGATGTAATATATCATCTTGAAAGCTGGGATATAACAACAGTAAGGGCGAGTATTGGAATGTACCTTATATGTAAATATATACATGAAAATACAGGTTTAAAGGTTCTGCTGACAGGAGAAGTAAGTGACGAAATTTTTGGATATAAATATACAGACTTTGCTCCAACACCTGCAGAGTTTCAAAAAGAAGCACAGAAAAGGATCAGGGAGCTTTATTTATATGATGTATTACGGGCAGACAGATGTATTGCCGCACATTCACTGGAAGCAAGAGTGCCTTTCGGGGATATTGATTTTGTAAATTATGTAATGAGTGTAAATCCTGAAAAGAAAATGAACAAGTATAATAAAGGAAAGTACCTTTTAAGAAAAGCTTTTGAAGGGGAGGAATATCTTCCGGACAGTATACTTTACAGAGAGAAAGCAGCTTTTAGCGATGCTGTGGGGCATTCTATGGTTGATTATCTGAAAGAATATGCCGAAGCGAAGTATTCGGAGGAAGATTTGAAAAATGCTGCGGATAAATATCCTTACAAAACACCATTTACGAAAGAGTCACTTTTATACAGAGAGATTTTTGAAGAATTTTATCCGGGAAATGCAGACTGGATAAAAGATTTCTGGATGCCTAACCGGGAATGGGAAGGGTGCAGAGTTGACGATCCCAGTGCGAGAGTTCTGTCAAACTACGGAGACAGCGGAAAATAAATCATAAGAAGACATCTGAATTTATAAACTTTACAAATAACGGAATTTTAAGTAAAATATCAGAATGGGAGATTATAATAATCAGAGGTGGATATATGAATAAAAAAGAACAGATAATAAGAAGATATTTTGATTCATGGATAACAGGAGAGGTTTCTGTATTATCGGAAACTTTTAGTGAAAATGCTGTTTATATAGAATCATACGGTCCTTTGTACAGAGGACTGGATAATATTATCAAGTGGTTCGAGAACTGGAATGAGCATGGCTCTGTTTTGGAATGGAAGATATTTCAGTTTATACATAATGATAAAACAGTGATTTGTGAATGGTTTTTTAAATGTGTATATGACAATAAGGAGGAGGAATTTAACGGTATATCCGTTATTTCTTTTGACTCTGAAAACAAAATCACATTATTAAAGGAATACCAGTCAAAACTGCCTAATTATGAACCGTACAGATAAGTTTTTACAGTAAAAACCGGAATATGAAAAAACAAATTGCTTATAAGCTTGAAAGTCGAAATAAATAAAATATAATGTATAAAAAAAGACAGGTCTAAGAGAAAAGACCTATAATTATATCAAGCTAATAAGAATAATAATTTTTTCATATACCCCCTTAGCTGTCTCAAAATACCGAGTTTGAGACAGCTTTTTTATTTAATGGAATTTTTAATGAAATAGGCAAAACTTTATTGACTAGCCTGAAAAAATTGTACAATTTGAAAGACATAAATAAAAAGCTGAAAAATGTCATATTATAGTGAGGAGAAGGTTAATGGAAAAGAATAAACTTGTTCAAAGGATAAGAGAGGATGCAGAAAATCCGTTCAGAGCAGGGTCGGTTTCTTATAAATATAAAAGCTGAAATAAATAAAAGATAAGGTATAAAAAAAGAAAAAGCTAAGAGAAAAGACTTATAATTATATCAAGCTAATAAGAATAATAATTTTTTCATATACCCCCAAAGCAGGCCGCTTGTTTTAATAGAACGAGCGGCCTGCAAATTTTATTGAAATAAAAATTTATTTTTGTAAAATATTTTTGTTTATGATACTGTCGAAGAAATAATTACATTCCGGCAATAGCTTTCATTCTTTCCAGTGAATAAGAGAAGAACTCTTTATATGAATCACAAAAATAATTTAGTCCGATAAAGCTTTTTCCGAAAGAGTTTTTTTGTTCTCTGTATCTTCTGCAGCCCCCTCTGCATATATAAAGAAACTCACATCCGGTGCATTTTTTATCCAAAGTATGTGACATCTGTTCAAACTCTTTTATTTTAGGGTTCTTTTTTATGTCTGAATAAGAGTTTTCTGCAATACTGCCTATTTTCCATTCATCCAAAACATAAAAGTCACAGGGGTATACGCTTCCGTCAGCTTCCAGAAGATAGTAAAATTCACAGCGACCTTTCATGGCACAGTTTTCCGGAGGATAACCTTTCAGCATATTGATATAGTTATTAAAGTCCCGGATACTGATATAAGTGCCTGACATGAAATCTTCATACCATAAATCAAACAGTTTTTTCAGAAAAAAGCTGTAAGAAGAAGGACTTAAAAAGGGAGCTTTATCTGAATCAAAACTATTTATTGAGGGTATAAACTGGAGATACCTGAAGTTATTTTCCTTAAAGAAATTATAGACATCTTCAGCCGCAGCAGCAAGCTCGTCTGTGACTACTGTAAGTATATTATACTCTACATTGTAATTATTAAAAATCTCTATATTCTTCATTATTTCAGTAAATGAGCCTTTGTTTTCAGTATTAATTCTGTGGAAGTCGTGTGTATTCTTATTACCGTCAAGTGAAATTCCCACAAGAAAGTTATTCTTTGCGAAAAAAGCTGCCCATTCTTCATTGAGAAGATATCCGTTTGTCTGAATGGAATTATATATATTAAGATTTTTATAGTTATATTTTTTTTGAAACTCGATAAGCTTTTTGTAAAAATCCAATCCTGCAAGTGTAGGCTCTCCGCCCTGAAAAGCAAAAGAACAATAGCCGTCAGCTTCGGAAAGTGTTTTTTTTACTATTATTTCCAAAAGCTCTGTTTTCATAATTCCGTAGCTCTTTGTTTCACGGCAGGCAGCCACATCAAAGTAAAAACAGTACTTACACCGTAAATTACACAGGCTGGAAGCTGGTTTTATAAGTAAATTTATTGGTTCCATATTTTTCTCCTTAATTTTATACAAATATAAAAAAATCTGTATACTTTCATTTTATCATTTTCTAAAATTTTACTCAAATATAAAAAGTGAATGTGACAATGCTTATAGACATATGCAGGACTTATTGATATAATAGATATAAATTAATATGGGGAATTATAAAACAAAATTAAGGAGCTGTGGAATGAGAATATATTCGTGGAATGTAAATGGAATCAGAGCATTGTACAATAAAGGAGAATTTTTTAAGTTATTTGAAGAAGAACCTGAGATAGTTTGTATTCAGGAAACAAAGGCACAGGCTGAACAGCTGTCAGAAGAGCTCTTAAATATAAATGGGTACAGCTCTTTTTTTGAGTCTGCCGATAAAAAAGGCTACAGCGGTGTGGCTGTTTACAGTAAGAAAAAACCGCTTATGGTAAAGAAATTTGATATAGAGAGATTTGATTCCGAAGGAAGATATATAGAGCTGGAATATGAGGATTTTATACTTATAAACTGCTATTTTCCAAATAGTCAGGAAAAAGGAAAAAGGCTTGATTATAAAATCGACTTTTGTGATGAGATTCTGAATTACCTTGAGGAAAGAAAAAAAAGCGGAAAGGCTGTAATAATAACAGGTGATTATAATATAGCACATAAGCCTATAGACCTTGCCAGACCAAAGGATAACGAGGAAAATCCGGGATATCTGCCTGAAGAAAGAGAATGGATGACAAAATTT
>RRZT010459473.1_pt1 | contig 12382 bp, 10 predicted proteins | sample 2165551 | NCBI WGS metagenome assembly RRZT01 (sample SAMN10456910, study PRJNA506462) | wastewater metagenome | biome: wastewater; feature: sludge; material: wastewater sludge; isolation source: wastewater sludge with Escherichia coli K12::gfp cells carrying plasmid... | place: USA: Moscow, Idaho... | reverse complement strand
GTCGGCCAGCGCAAAGCCCAACGGTACCCTGGCATAGCTATAGGCGCCACCGACCATCAGCACAATGCCGTGTAGAAAAATGGCCAGATAGAGCAAGGTGGTCAGCGGATAGTGGTGCCGGGTCAGCAATAACAACGGCACCACCACCATAACGGGGAAGACTTCCAGCAACCAGGTGGTGCGATCAAATGGCGTCCAGCCGGAGAGCAGCAGGCCTGCCATCATCAATAGCGAGCCTCCCATCAGGATCCATCGATTTATATGCTGACTGTCCATCTTCCCTTCCCTGTTGGCCCGGATCAGGCTTTTTTGACAAATTCGGACTTGAGCTGCATGGCTCCTATGCCATCAATCTTGCAGTCAATATCATGATCGCCATCCACCAGACGGATGTTTTTTACCTTGGTGCCCATCTTGACCACCAGTGATGACCCCTTGACCTTCAGATCCTTGATCACGGTTACGCTGTCACCATCTTGCAGTGGATTGCCATGGGCATCTCGCACTTGCAGCCCCGTATCTGCGCTCTCGGAAGCCTCCTGGCTCCACTCGTTTGCACATTCCGGGCAGACAAACATGGCACCATCTTCATAGGTATATGCCGAGTTGCACTTGGGGCAGGCAGGTAAATCGCTCATCAGATGTCCTTACAATGGGTGGGCATAACAGGGCGCGCATCATACCCGCTTCACGACTTTTTCGCTACCCTGCCAGCCCCCGTCGTCTTAGTGATCCGCAGCCTCGGGTGCAGGCTTGGCCCTGGGGCCAAAGGTTCGCAACCCATGGGAAAGGATGCCTATTCCCCACCCCAGGGCTGGCCATTTTGCCCAGATATAATCCGGTGACGTCCACCAGTTGATGATAAAGAGCAGGGTAATGACCAACAGATAACGCAGGGCATGATGATAGAAGCCCTTCACTGCCTGCTGGTGAGTCCGGACGGGATCGTCAGGTTGCCGGTTTTCGCTCGTATTCATTTCATCTTTCTCCATAGTCAGATCCTGAATATGAACCTCGAACACGGCGGCAAGGGATTTTAGCGATTCAAGAGCGGGTGTCTGGCCACATTCAATCCGCTGTATGGTCCGGATGCTGAGTCCACTCATCAGGGCCAGTTGTTCCTGCGACCAGCCCCGCTCCACCCTCAATTTTCGCACGCTCATTCTTACCTCCGGTTGCGATATTCACCACCCAGCATGCATCAAGGTATCTCTCGAGGACACGACATGGGGGCGACAGCAGGACGACACGTTACAATTATCATTGTAAATCAATGAATTGTCTTTTTATGGTGACGCGGTCACAGCAACAGCAGCTTAGATGGCAAATGCTGCTTTGCGAAGTACCGCTCATTTGTTACCCTTGCGCCGCCTGCGGACTGGCCGGGTGCCCCGCTCACACATTCACTGCCGGACATAAAGATGGTCTCGAATTTACGCGCATATCCTGTCAACGAACTGTTCCAGAGTATTCAGGGTGAAGGGTATTTCACCGGTGTGCCCGCCATTTTTATCCGCCTGCAGGGGTGTCCGGTGGCCTGTCCCTGGTGCGACACCCGCCATACCTGGGTGGTGGATCCGAACCATGAAGTCGCGGCCGGACAGGTGGTAAACCGCTCCACCCAGTCGGCCAGTTGGGCCAGCATGACCAGCGCCGATCTGCTGTTGTCTATCTCCCGCCTTGGTTATCAAGCCAGACACATAGTCCTCACCGGTGGCGAACCCTGTCTATACGATTTGCGCGAGTTAAGCCGGGCGCTGCTGGAGCAGGGTTTCCGGGTGCAGATAGAGACCAGCGGTACGCACGAGATCCTGGCCGACAATAGCTGCTGGGTGACAGTGTCACCCAAGGTGGGAATGAAGGGGGGCTATGTGGTGCAAGATAGTGCCTTGGCCAGAGCCAACGAGATCAAGCATCCGGTCGCCATGGAGAAGCATATTCATGAGCTGGAGCAGTTGTTGGCACGTTGTGAGCGGCCCGATGAGAAGATCGTCTGCCTGCAACCCATCAGCCAGCAGCCCAGAGCCACCGCGCTGGCCATCGAGGTGTGTCAGGCTCGAAACTGGCGACTCTCGGTGCAAATGCACAAATATTTGCGGATCGAATGAGTTAGCGATGCACCAGCATGAGACCAAGATGGCGAGCGGTTAACCAGGCGGCATCTTGCTCCGGGATCCCGTTATCCGTGATCACATGGGTTATCTTGCCCAGCGGACCAATGGAGCCGGGATGAACCCGACCGAACTTGCTGGAGTCGGTGATGATGATGTTTTCCTGCCCCTTGGCCAGTATGGTGTTAGCCACATCCGCCCGCATCATATTGCGATTGGTAAAGCCGGTATCGACATGGAAACCATCCACCCCGATGAAGGCCTTGCTAAAGTGCACATGCTGGATACAGAGGCGAGTCAAGGGGCCAACAAGGCTCTCACTGGTGGCCTGATATTGACCGCCCAGCAGGATCACCTCGCTATTGGCCTGTCTGAGCTGATGCGCAATGTAGGAGCTGGAGGTGACAATGGCAGTATCGCCGCGTTCACCGAGCAATTTGGCCAGCAACGCATTGGCACTGCCTCCTTCGATCAGCACTGTCTCGCCAGGTGAAACCAGCGAAGCGGCCTTCTCAGCCAGATCCATCTTGATCTTGTTATTGACCCAGACCCGGTGATCCGGATCATCACTGTCAACCTTGACCGCTGCACCATGGATACGCTTGAGGAAACCGTGCCCCTCCAGATAGGTCAAATCCTGGCGAATCGTCACCTCGGATACGCCAACCGACTCCGAGAGTGCCACGACGGAGATGCGTCCTTGCTGGTTGACCAATTCCACTATGGCTGAGTGTCTTGGATTCATGGTCCGCTCTTTTGTTGTTATCCGTGACATGGTGCAAACACATCCTTGGTTGCACAGAAGGACCTAATCGTACCTTAAGCTCTGCCATAAGGGAGCCCCTTTTTTCTGTTTATGTTACAACAACAAAGGTTCCAGCCCGTTTATCCCGCCATTTTGATACAAATGAGGACACTCTGTGTCATGGCAATGAAGAGATGTGCGATTGAATGGCGCCAAGCCTTGGATCGCCGCCACTAAGTGAGTATGATCCGCCCGAATTTTACCGCCATCGTATCAACAGTTTATTTGCCAAGGAGTCCCTATGCTCGGAACCCCCCTCTGTCCATCCTCCACGCGAGCTCTGCTACTCGGTTCAGGAGAGTTGGGGAAAGAGGTCGCTATCGAACTCCAACGCCTGGGTGTCGAGGTGATCGCTGTTGATCGTTATGCCAATGCGCCAGCCATGCAGATCGCTCATCGCAGCCATGTGGTGAACATGCTCGATGGCGCAGCCTTGCGTCAGGTCATCGAACTGGAAAAACCGGATTACATTATTCCCGAGATCGAGGCTATTGCCACTGACACCTTGCTGGAGCTGGAGGCAGAGGGGCTAACCGTGGTTCCTACGGCACGGGCTACCCGTTTGACCATGGATCGTGAAGGGATCCGGCGTCTGGCTGCTGAAACCCTGGGATTGGCGACCTCCCCCTATCAATTTGCCGATACCAAAGAGGATTTCCTCGCTGCGGTGGCGCAAATTGGTGTGCCCTGTGTGGTTAAACCAGTGATGAGTTCATCCGGCAAGGGGCAGAGCGTCATTCGCCAGCAGGATAACGCCGAGCAGGCCTGGAATTATGCCCAAGAAGGTGGCCGGGCCGGCAAGGGCAAGGTGATCGTCGAAGGCTTTGTGCCATTTGATTACGAAATCACGCTGTTGACCGTCAGTGCCGTCGACGGCATCCATTTCTGTGCCCCTATCGGTCATCGCCAGGAAGATGGTGACTATCGGGAGTCCTGGCAGCCACAGCAGATGGTAGACTCGGTTCTAGCCAAGGCTCAGCACATCGCCCGCGAAATTGTCACCGCACTGGGTGGTTACGGTCTCTTTGGTGTCGAGTTATTTATCCAGGGCGAAAATGTCTATTTCAGCGAAGTTTCTCCCCGTCCCCACGATACAGGCATGGTGACACTGATCTCCCAGGACCTCTCCGAGTTTGCCCTGCATGCCAGAGCCATCCTGGGTTTGCCCATCGGCGCTATCTGTCAGTATGGCCCGTCAGCCTCTGCCGTTGTCCTGCGCGAAGGAACCTCCACCAACATTCGCTATAGCGGTCTGCCTGCGGCGTTAACCTGTGTGCCAGGTGCCCAGTTGCGACTCTTTGGCAAGCCGGAGATCAGTGGCCGTCGACGACTTGGTGTGGCATTGGTTCGGGCTCAAACCACAGAGCAGGCAGTCGCTCAGGCTATTGATGTCGCCAGCAAGGTTGACGTGATCTTCTAAATTTCATTTCCACCATATGAAGGAGGCTGAATGAGCCTCCTTTCATCATTCAACGCCCCCCTCTTTTCTGTCATCATAACCTGTAGATTTTTGCCAATTTTAGATCTCGGGTAGAGGCAGTATGCATTTTTTCAGACAAGTTTTTTCCGGGGCACTCCGGCGGGATACGGTAGAACTCTTTTTTATCTTCCTCCGCTTGGGTCTCACCTCATTTGGTGGTCCTGTCGCTCATCTGGCCTATTTTCGGGAAATGTTCGTCGACAAGCGGGGCTGGCTTTCTCCCGGGCGTTATGCCGAGCTGGTAGCCTTGTGTCAGTTTTTGCCGGGACCGGCAAGTAGTCAGGTGGGAATGGCGATAGGATTGCAGCGGGCCGGTTATTGGGGCGCTCTGGCTGCCTGGTTGGGCTTTACCCTGCCTTCAGCCCTATTGATGATATTGAGTGCTCGTCTTCTGGTGTCATATGCCCAATGGGTACCGGTTAGCTTCTTGCACGGCCTTAAAGTGGTGACGGTTGCAGTCGTGGCGCAAGCCGTATGGAGTATGGGCCGAGCGCTATGTCATACCCGTCTTCATCTCATGCTGATGCTACTGGCAACCTTGACTGCGCTGGCAATACCAACCGTTGCAGGGCAACTGGCCGCCATGGCCGTTGCGGCTATCATTGGCCGTTTTTGTCTCTGCCCTGACCATGGCGCCGAGGCCGTTTATGGATCCAATCCACTCAACTGGAGAACAATCTCCGGTGCCGCAGTTTTGCCACTACTGCTCTATCTGACACTGCTAGTGGTATTACCCTTACTGGTCAAGATGATTGACTCCAATGAACTCATGGTGGTCAATGCCTTCTATCGGGCCGGAGCCCTGGTGTTTGGCGGTGGTCATGTGGTGCTGCCATTATTGCAAGCTGAGCTGGTAGTGCCAGGCTGGATCGATGCCGACACCTTTTTAGCCGGTTATAGCCTGGCCCAAGCCATGCCGGGTCCCCTGTTCACCTTTGCCGGTTTTGTTGGGGCAGCATCTGGTAACGCTGCTTCAGGGTGGCTGAGTATTTTGGCTATCTTTACCCCCTCCTTTCTTCTTGTAGCAGGAACCTTGCCAATCTGGGAGCAGTTACGATCTGAACCCAGAGTTCGGGGTATGCTGGCAGGAATTAATGCGGCTGTGGTGGGACTGTTGCTGGCCACCTTGATTGATCCGGTATGCCGCTCAGCCCTGATGGGCTGGGCAGATCTTATATTGGCCGGCATTGCTTTCATCGCCCTGCAGCAGTTCAGGCTACCTGCCTGGGTCGTGGTGATTGGTGGAGCTTTGGTCAGTTGTCTCTGGGCGTTGCTGGTTGCAGCCCTGTAGCGAAACCTGGCCTATTTTTGCAGATCGCCCAGTAATTGGTGACGCCAACCGGTCAGCAACCGTGGCAGGCCAGAATTTAGTTTTTGTTCATCATTGCACTTCCACAGCCAGCTCAGATACTGATGGATCATCTTTTTTGAGGCGATGAGTTCAACCGGCAATTGATGTTGCTGGGCGGCCTCTTCCACATGTTGACGCAATCGCTTGAGTTCCGACTTGTAGTGGGGAAAATCCATCAGACGCTGCAATTTTTCCGGGCACGCCTCCAGAGGCGTCTCCATCCCTTCCTCAACGAGGCGCAACAGGGTTTTACCATGATTGCGGATTTCGGGTTGCAACAAGTCAAGTTGGTCCAGCTCCCGCATGCTGCGAGGCTTATATTGGGCACACTTGAACAGATGCAGCTCCTTGACCACAAAGTTAACCGCCAGATTTCGGCGCTTGGCTTCGGCTTCACGCCAGCAGCTCAATTTTTGTAATACGGCTAACTCCTTGCGGCCCAACTGCCAGGCATTGGCGACATCTTTATAGGCGTCATCCACTGAACCTGGTTGTAGTTTTTTCTGCACTAACCATGAACACTCCTCTTCAAACCAGGCAAAACGGCCCAGGTTATGGAGACGGGGTAACAGCTTTTCATACATGGGCAGCAGGTAAAACACATCGGCGGCAGCATAATCCAGTTGGCGCTCAGTCAGCGGGCGGGCCAACCAGTTAGTCCGGGCCTGATCCTTATCCAGCGACAGTTGCAGCAGCTCCTGACACAAAGCGTTAAAACCGACTGAGAGCCCCAAGCCACAAAAAGCGGCAGCCAGTTGGGTATCATGCATGGTCGTCGGCATCTTGCCCGCCTGCTGATAGATGAGTTCCAGATCCTCACTGGCCGCATGCAATATGGTTGTGCAGGATGAATTTTGCAGTACCTGCCATAAGGGCGTCAGGTCTTTGATTGCCACCGGATCAATCAAGGCCAGCTGCTTGCCATCAAAAATCTGGAATAGCCCCAATTCGGGATAGTAAGTCCGGGTTCTGACAAACTCGGTATCGATGGCCACGGCATCGGTCTTCAGGGTGTCGCATAGCTTGGCCAGCGCATCGGGCTGGGTGATGACTTGGTATTGCATGGGAGTATCCGCGCCGTGGCTTATTAAGAAGAAGTTAACAAATCGACTTGCGCAGAAACTCCTCCCGGAGTGCTCGTCGCAATATCTTGCCCACATTGGATTTGGGCAACTCGCTGCGGAATTCTACCAGCTTTGGCACCTTGTAAGCAGTCAAATGTTGTCGGCAATGCTGTATCAGGCTCTTTTCGTCCAGATCTGGCGCCCGAGCCACCACATAAATTTTCACCTGCTCGCCGGTCAATTCACTCGGAACCCCGATGGCAGCCACCTCCTTGACCAGAGGATGCATGGCAACCACATCTTCAATCTCGTTGGGGTAAACATTAAAGCCGGAAACCAGGATCATCTCCTTTTTGCGATCAACAATCTTGATAAACCCCTGCTCCAACCAGACAACGATATCTCCAGTACTGAGCCAGCCATCATGTAACACCTCGGCAGTGGCCTCCGGTCGCAGCCAGTAGCCTTTCATCACCTGTGGCCCCCGGATCTGCAGCTCCCCCGGTTCATACAAGGCGGTGATCTCTTTTCCCTGGTGATCCAGGATCCGCACCTCTGTAGAGCAAACCGGCAGACCGATAGAACCGTTGTATCCTTCCAGATCAAAAGGACAGACAGTTGCCAACGGCGAACACTCCGTCAGCCCATACCCCTCGAGCAGTCTGACGCCGGTTACCTGTTGCCACTGCTCGGCAACCGCTTGCTGAACCGACATGCCGCCACCTATGACCAACTTCAAGTTAGCAGGCGGTTGCTGGCAAAACTCCGGGGCGTTTAGCAAGGCGTTAAACAGCGTGTTGACCCCTGTCATGCAGGTTATCTCATGCTTCCTGAACTCTTTGATGAGAGAGGGTATATCTCGGGGATTAGTGATGAGGAGATTACAACCACCCAACAGGAAAAAGAGCAGGCCATTCACGGTAAGGGCGAAGATGTGGTACAGAGGTAATGCGGTCAATACCAGCTCCCGTCCTGGTGTCAGCACAGGGCCATACATGCCCAGGCATTGCTCCACATTAGCCAGAATGTTGCGGTGGGTCAGCATGGCTCCTTTGGCAACCCCTGTGGTGCCGCCGGTATATTGTAAAAAAGCGATATCCGAACCATGTACAAATGGTTTTATATATTGAAGTTTCCGGCCTCTGGATAGCAATTGGCGCAAAGAGATGGCATCGGGCAGGTGGTACTTGGGAACCAGCTTCTTGATATATTTGACAACAAAGTTGACCAAGGTGCCCTTGGCCAGCCCCAGATTATCTCCCATCCGGGTCAGGATGACATGCTTGACCCCGGTATGATAAACCACTTTTTCCAGCGTATTGGCAAAGTTCGAAACGATGACAATGGCCTTGGCCCCCGAGTCTTTTAACTGGTGCTCCAGTTCTCGCGGTGTATAAAGCGGGTTGGTATTCACCACCACCAGTCCGGCACGTAAAATGCCGAACAGGGCAATCGGGTACTGCAACAGATTTGGCATCATCAGGGCGACGCGGTCGCCTTTTTGCAATCCCAACCCCTGCTGCAGATAAGCCGCAAAATAGCGGGATTGTAACTCAAGCTCCCGGTAGGTCAGAGTTTGCCCCATATTGATATAGGCAGGTTGATCTCCATACCGGATCACCGTCTCTTCAAACATGTCAATCAAGGAGGCATAACGATCTGGATTGATCTCGGGAGGCACTTGGGCGGGGTAGCGGGCTAACCAGATTTTCTGCATTGGTTCCAGTACCTCGGAAAGAGAATGCGTGGCGATGGATATCATGGTCGGGATGACACAAGCCCATGGATTCTAGCCATGCTGCGGTAAATTTCGATGAAAATTGCCTTAAAGCCCGATCAGATGGATAGAAATCGTCCATATACGGGGCGTTTAATGACACTCCTCCTGACTGTGCAAGTATGCTTCAATCGCCACTATGGTTTGCTGGATCAGCTTGATGACGCCAGTACTCTCCTGGCTAAAACATTCCCTCTGGGCCTGACGAGCAAGATGTTCCAATTTTGCAGCCGATTTATTGAGCGCTATGGCTCCCATGGCACCGGTGCAACTTTTAAGTGCGTGGGCTGTTTGTTGTAGAGCCGTCCATTCATCATCGCGACACATCTGTTCAAGATGGCTGCCGTATTGAGATACTTCTGCGATAAAAAGCGCCACTATCCGGCCAAAACCAGCCTCTGACGTCTGTTCGGCCAGTTGCTCCAATATGCTCTTATCCACCAACAATTCCGATGACATGACCTCAGCTGCCATGGTTTCCGCTGGCATCATCCCGTTAGGCAGAGGTAACCAGCATTGCAATATTTCGTATAGTTGGCTTCGTTGCAGGGGTTTGCTCAGATAATCATTCATGCCGGCATTGAGACAGCTCATTCTATCTTGAGCAAATGCGTGGGCTGTCATGGCCACTATGGGTAGCTGACTGTATTGCCCACCCAGTTGGCGAATTCTTCTGGTTGTCTCCAGCCCATCCATCTGTGGCATGGAGATATCCATCAGTACCAGGTCGAACTCTTGCTGCTTGATAAGTTCAAGTGCCTGAAAACCGCTGTTCGCTACGCTCACATTGCAGCCCACCCGCTCCAGCAGCGCCGTAGCCACCATTTGATTGGTCGGGCTATCATCGACCAGTAACAGATTTGCGCAAAAACGGGGGACCTCCTTCATGACAGGTGCAAGGGCTGTCTGCTCTGTCTTGGTCATTGGTAGTGAAAACCAGAATTGGCTCCCCTTACCTGACGCAGAATGTACACCAAAATGTCCCTTGAGCAGCGTGACAAGACGAGCCACTATCGCCAGCCCCAGTCCTGTACCACCGTAGTGGCGATTTAATCCCGGATCGACCTGCTGGAACTCCTTGAACAATTTTTGTTGCTGGTTTTCATCAATACCTATGCCACTGTCCTCAACCACAAAATGCAAGCAGGGCTCTCCCTGCTCCTCTTCCTGGGTGATCATCAACCGGATAAAACCGCAGTCAGTAAACTTGATGGCATTGGAGAGCAAGTTCTGCAGTATCTGTTGTAGTCTTGATGCATCGGTTTGCACCATTTCCGGAATATCGGCAGAAATAAGCAATTCGAAGCGCAGCGCCTTGGCCTGGGCTTGCTTGCCGTAGAGGTCCTTCAGCCCCAGTAGCAAGGCGCGCAGATGGAAGGGGGCAATAGCCAATTCGAGCTTACCCGCTTCTATCTTGGAGAAATCAAGCACATCATTGACCAATTGCAGCAGTGCATGCCCTCCCTCGCATACCCCCTTGATCAACGCTGATTGTTTCTCATCCAAGCGGGTATCCTGCAGCAATTCGGACAGATTGATGACAGCATTCAGGGGGGTGCGGATTTCATGACTGATAGTGGCTAAGAAGTGGCTTTTGGCTTTACTTGCTGCCTCGGCTTCATCTTTGGCCCTGCTCATCACTTCCCGCGCCAGTTCAATGGCCTGAAATTGCTGGCAGGCCTGAATGGCAAAGGTGAGCTTCCCCGCCAACGGTGTGATTTCCATATAAAGAGGGTAAGAGAGGGCACTGCCCCTTCCCAGTAACAGGAGTCCTTGCTCCGGCAAGGGCCAGGCATAATAGAAATAGTGGCTATCCGCCATATTCAGCGGCACGGACAGGGGGATTCCCGCTACGGTCTGCTCTATGGCAACCGCCATGGCTTTATGCAAATCCTGATTGCGCATTGCAGCGTGGGGCAAGATCATTTTCGGAGTGAAGAAATCACAATCGGCATCTTTAAGCAAAATGGCCGCAGTACAGCAACCAAGCCCCCTGACAAAGACGGGCAGACACTCCCTGAGCATCTGGTTCAAATCCAGGCTGGCACCGATAGACATGGCTATCTCGTGGAGCACTTCTTGCTCGATCAGATTTTTATGGCTCATCAGATAACAGTCCTATCACCACAGTCTTGTTAAATAGCTCCAGATAGTCTTGACCACTGTTCGCTATTTCACCTAAGGAGAGGATCCCGAAAACGGGAAGAGCCTGCTTCTTGACCTCCTCGAGCTCCTGATTAAACAGGCAACCAAGGAACAGGTAGCGGGAGACACATGTGACTAAAAATAGCTGGCTTGGAGTGAAACCGTGGATGGATGAGGCTGCTCTAACGCCGGCCCTATGTGCGGCAGCAATCAGATTATCGGCTTCCCCGTGCATGATATGGACAAAGGCCCCTCGCCTTACTTCACCGACACAGATCAAGGTGTCACCGTCATAAGCAATGGGATCCCTGATCACCATCTCATCCCCCAGGCGAGACACGCCGAAAGGATAGGATTTTGCCATATCGAGAAAATTGTCTTCCGTTAGGGGAATCCCTGAATGCAGGGAAACTTGCTGTCGATAGAGTGTGTAGGCAGGTTGCCAGTCTAGGGAGATGATGCGGTTGTGTTCAGCTTCCGTCACTTTAAAGGCAGTGGTGACGGACTGCCAACCATGCGCCACACCCACACTACTGCTGCAATCAGCAAGCGCCAGTACGGCGGCTGACTCAAGCAGCCCTTGGGGCGTAATGACACAAGGGGATGGAGCTAGCGCCTTATTGCCACAACCTCCACCTATATAATTGATTTCAAGGCCAAATTCATTGAAAAGCCCTTGCACCAGTTGATTCATATGGGCAGAAAGACCATCGACAAAGGTAAACAGGGTTTGCCGTTTGGAATCATTCAAACCAAGCTCGTCAACCAGACGTCCCTCCAGTTGCACGATTTTGTTTTCATCCAGCTCTGGAATAACCACCACCGACACGGCCGAAGTAAAACCAACCAGAATGGCGCCATGGGATAACAGCCGGTTTTCGTGAATGATGCCGGGGAATAAACCACCGAAAATCGGTTTCGATGCATTCTGCAACAGGCTACTCAACTGACAGGGGGGAACATTGCATTCCGAGGAGATAAACAACATCACGGCATGGATATCAGGCCTGTCCAGCAATGTAGCCAATTCCGCTTCAAGGACCTCACATCCTCCTTGTGTCACTACAACCAGCTCCATCCTAGCCTCTTGGTAACGAGATCCCGCTGTTATAGGTTTCGATCAGATTTGTCATGAGCGCCAGTGCGGGGAGATGGTTATTCCAACTGGCGCACACTTATTTTCTTAAAAAATGCAATTGGCAATGCAAAATGCGAGTGCAGGCCGACGTTGAACGTTTCCGCAACGTGTAGTAACAGCCAACACATTGAAAAAGCAGGGTTTAATAACAGGTGGTTAAATTGGCTCGAACCCTGCATTACCCTGATCGAGTGATGACACAAACCGGATCATCACAGTGACAGATTGGGGCTTGGACTATGAAACGAGATCTGCTTTTTTTTGGCAAATCCTGGCAAATGCAGTCAACGGCAGAACGCACTCTGATGCTGCAGTTATTGCGAAATAGACGGGTCTTGCTGGTTGCGGAACGCTGCGCATCCTATCAGGAGGAATTATCCAAACCCGATGCTTTGCCTGCGAATCTGATCCAGATATACCAGGAGCCGTGGAGTCACCTGCCACTGCTCCGTGATGTTGGGCGTTACTGGTTCAGACGACGGATCCTGAAGATGATGCAGCATCATGGCAT
>RRZT010038310.1_pt1 | contig 12384 bp, 7 predicted proteins | sample 2165551 | NCBI WGS metagenome assembly RRZT01 (sample SAMN10456910, study PRJNA506462) | wastewater metagenome | biome: wastewater; feature: sludge; material: wastewater sludge; isolation source: wastewater sludge with Escherichia coli K12::gfp cells carrying plasmid... | place: USA: Moscow, Idaho ... | reverse complement strand
GAAGGCAGTATAGGTCTTCATCGATTTTGCTTGATCTTCTTTTTTATCATAGAGTTCTTCAACGATCGGCAGCATCGAACATAGATAGCCAAATGTTTGCATATGTTCTTGGGAGAAACAGGTCAGGTTTCCGTAATACCAGTTGTGGAAAGATTTCGTCAATGTTTTTTTGCTTAATTCCTTAGCCATCATCTTAAATGTCCTCCTCTTCATCGCCGCTTACTGAAACCACTCTTTGCAATGACAGCAGTTTGATGCGATAGTTGATTAATGCAAACATAGCCGCAACCACTGTCGCTGAAACCAAGTTGATCCCTAATGAAGCAGCCAACGTAAAGCCAAAGAAGAAGGGAATGAAGTCTACTGCTTTGGTAACGATTTGTTTCAACAGAATCGCAATCCCGACGCAAGGAAGCAAGGATCCGACTGTGAATAAAGTTTTCATTGCCAAGCCGTCCATCGGTAAGGTTTCTTTGATCAACTCAACAACATCGGCTCCCCATTTACACATGATCAAGGTTGGGATAAAGGAGAAGAAGAAATGGGAAATCCAAGGCAAGCCCATATTGACTGCATATAGCTTACGGAATTCGCCTTTTTCCACCGCTTTCCAACCGATGTGTTGCCATACCAAGTTAGCTGTTGCAGTTCCGTAAAACAATACGGTACCCAAAGTCCCGACCATCGTACCGAATGATGTAGCCAATGCTGCACCTTCTATGCTAAGAGCCGTCAAACCATAGCTTTTTAAAGCGACCATCGCAAGCGGAATACCGATATAACTGACTGCCCGAACGTCAGCCGAAACCGTTCCACCGGGCGTTACCAATGCAATATAGACGATCTGCATTGCAGCCCCTACCAAAATACCGGTTTGGATATCGCCTAAAATCACTAGCGTTGTCAAATATATAAATTGACAAAACTGACTTCTCCCCATGGATAAATCCAGGGGGTTCCAAGGGGTTGGGACATCACCGATCGTACTCGCGATATTTCCACAAAAAAATACGTCTTTGTATATCAAATTTACGATTTCGCAAATGTATCATTGTTATGTTGGATGCCATTGACTATAATTAACGTATATGAATTTACGTTATCAATCATAATTGAGGTGAAGGGCAATGATTATTAGCTATAAAAAACTCTGGAAGCTCCTGATCGACCGAGATTTGAAGAAAAAAGACCTTAGAGAAATGTCCGGTATTAGCCCTTCTACTATTGCAAAGTTGGGGCGAAACGAGAATATCAATACCGAAGTCATTATTAAAATTTGCCAGGCTTTAAATTGTGATATTTGTGACATGATGGAAATTATTGAGAATAGACCTTTGGATGAAAAATCTATCGGTGATGAACATTAAGCACCACCCTAATAAATGAACAAGATTTTTCTAGTGAAATATTCTTTGTATCTTAGAACGCTAAGATGAGTTATTAATGAAATCGTTTGGCAAAAAAAATAAAGTAATAAGGAATCATTATGAGAGGATGAAAACTATGATTACTATCAGCAAAATGCTAAAGCCAAGAGAAAATGTCTTTTCTGACACCGCAAGAGAGGATGTGCTGAACCTCACCGATTTTGCAGAGAACAGCATCGATCCGTATAAATTCTTCGGAGAAAACTTCCAGACTCAAGGAATGTCAGTATTGTTCGATACTGCATTTGCTCGCTTCAAAGGCGAATCCGATACTGGTGTTATCAAATTAACCCAAGCTATGGGCGGTGGTAAAACCCATAGTATGTTAGCTCTTGCTTTGCTGGCGCAAAACGCTGAGTTAAGGGAGCAAATTCTTGGATCTTCCTATACAGGAATTGGCGAAATAAAAGTAGTTGCATTTTCTGGTAGAGAAAATGCTGATTTTGGTATATGGGGTAGTATCGCAGAACAGCTTGGCAAAAAGGAGTTCTTTAAGGACTATTACTCTCCTTTGAAAGCTCCTGGAGAGAAGTCCTGGGTAGAGTTACTTAAGGGTGAGAAAACCCTCATTTTATTGGACGAACTTCCTCCCTATTTAGAGAATGCGAAGTCAATCATGGTTGGTAACTCAGACCTAAGTAAAGTAACAATGACAGCTTTATCTAACCTTTTTACTGCATTAGGAAAAGAACAGCTTGCAAATGTCTGCCTTGTATTCTCGGATTTAAAAGCAGCTTATGAATCAGGTAGTGAATTATTACAGTCAAGTTTTCGTGAGCTTGAAGCAGAAGCAAACCGAATCGCGATTGAAGTATCGCCTGTTGCTCTTAACAGCGATGAAATATACCACATATTAAAGAAAAGATTGTTCGAAGACACTGAGGCTTCTAATGACATCGAATATTTACGAAATATAAATGATATAGCTATTGCTTACAAAGCGAGCGTTGAAAAAAGTAAGAAACTAGGCTTCACAAACTATACGCCCGAAGCTGTCTTTAAAGGTATTAAGGATTCCTACCCTTTCCATCCATCAATTAAAGACCTGTATGCTCGTTTTAAGGAAAATCAAAACTTCCAGCAAACTCGAGGCTTAATCAAATTGATGAGACAGATAGTCCGTCAATTCTATGAGAGCGATCTAGCAGAAAAAAACTATCTAATCAATGTATTTGACTTCAATCTGAATGAACAGAAAATGCTGAGTCATATTCGGCAAATTAAACCCTCACTGGAAGAGGCGATTAATCATGATATCGCTCAAGACGGAAAATCTATAGCTGAAGTTATAGATTCGGAAAAACCAGAAAATAAAGGAATCACCCAAGACATCGCAAAACTTCTTTTGGCATCTTCCTTATCAACGGCAAACCACGGATTGCTTGGTCTGACAGAGTCAGAGATATACGGGTATTTGAGTGCGCCGAACGCAGATGTAAATGAGATCAAGACTAGTCTTGAAGAGCTAAAAACTCTTTGTTGGTATATGAAGCAGGATAATAGAGGAAGGCTATATTTTCAAAATACAAAAAATATGGTAGCGGAGATGAATACCCTCGTTGAAAGCTATACAAATGAGAATGCCAAAAAGGAACTGAAGAAAATTTTAGAACAAACTTTCAATCCTAAAATGAAGGTTTGCTATGAAATGCTTTATGTACTCCCTGCTGTCGACGAAATTAATCTTGATCAAAATAAAATCTCACTAGTCATATTTGAACCCTATCCAGGTATTGAACTGCATCCTGATCTAAAGCAGTTCCATGATAGTATTTCTCAAAAAAACAGAGTCATGTTCCTTTCCGGACAGCGGAATATGATGGAAAAATTGTATGCTAATTCCAAAAAACTCAAAGCAATACAGCAAATTGTCGATAATATGAGTAACGAAGGTGTTCCTGCAACGGACCAACAATACAAAGAGGCTGAAGATCAGCTTGTAAAGGCTACTCAAGCCCTATTCTCAACGATCCGAGAAACTTTTGTTGCTCTTTATTATCCAACAAAGAATGGTATTGAACTTGCAGAGTTCAAACTTGAGTTTAAAGAAAATAAATTCAATGGGGAAGAACAAATTATCGCTTGTTTGTCCGACAATTCAAAGTACGAGCCGTTTTCCAAAGAGGAGAATTTCTTGGAAAATCTACGTAAAAAGTGCGAAGCTCGTCTCTTTACAATCAAAGAGCTTCCTTTTTCCCAAATCAAGGAAAGAGCTGCAATCACAGTAGCTTGGCAATGGTATCACCCAGATCAACTGGATAGTTTGAGATCGGATTGCATAAAAAAAGATCTTTGGCGAGAAATAGACGGATACTTAGTTAAAGGACCTTTTGAAAAAGATCCGACATCCGTTGTCGTTGAGCAAACCTCATACGACGAGAAAACCCATGAATTTACATTAAAAATTCGCGGGATCGGCGGGAAGGTTTTTTATGATATTGGCAGCGATCCTACTGCCGCTTCTAAAGAAGTGACCGATCAGGTCTTAGTGATTAAAGAACCCGCAATTCGTTTCGTTTGTATTGATCCAACGGGCGAAAGAAGAACTGGTGAGATCATTGATTTTACTGGAAGTGTTCCGATCAAATACGGTCAAAGAAATACTCCTAATGGTGATGTGATGACCCTTGTCACTAACCCTAACTACGAAATCCGATACACAACTGATGGTAGTGAACCCAAAGAAAATGGCGGTATATATCATAGTGAATTTATATTGCCTCAAAACAGTAAATTTGTGAGGGTTGCTGTATATTACAAGGATAGATTACTCGAAGAAAAAAGTATATACGTAACTAATGATGGTAGCTCCAAACCAATAAAAACGATTGATAAGAGCAAAGCACTCGCTTACCGCTACCACAATAAAAAACAAATGGGAGACACAGAAGCGAGCTACAAAGAACTAGCGCTTCTTTCAAAACTCGATGGCGTCCTTATTAAAGGAGCAACTGCAGAAATTTACAATAAATCAAATACTGAAAATTATATCGAGTTAAATTCAAGTGTTCCCTATTGGGCTGGTGATTTACAGTCTCTAATTGATCTCGTGAGGGAAACCAGTTTTAAAGAAATAGAGGTTATTGTTGACTTTGGATATAAAGAATTGCTCTTCCTAAATGGAGAATTATTCTCTCAGTGGCTTGATATAAATAAATTTGATTTGAATGATTTGATCAAGATTGGGGAAATTAAACAATGAGCAACACATATTTTGGCTTCGGATACGATCCGAATGAAAGCGAAAATCACTTCTACGTAATTATTCCCAAAGAAACAAATGCAGAAGTTGAAATTTACGAACGATTTCATTGGGACATTGGTGATCAGAAGATTACGAATAAAGATGTTTTAAAACTCAGGCTATCACGTTATAAGTGGTCCAAGCTATCAGCCGATATCGCCGCTGAATTAAATACCCGACTGAAATCCGATAAGAAACCGATTGGTAAATTCCTTGTTGGCGAGACTCCTGTTGAAAAGTTGTTCGGGAAAGAGTTAATGGTATTGCTTTGGGGTATCGAGAACAATGACCCTTCAGGAATTCCAACTGCCATTCGTAATTGGAAAGGACTCCAGCCCGAAGAAAGATGGTGGCTTTATACTATGACTAATGCCAGTACTGGCAAAATCAACGATAAGCGCGGTTGGCGTATGGCTTTAAGATATGCATTATGTGAAAATCCGGTAGATGAATCGGATCAAATATCATTATTTACTGATTTGATGGAAGGAGAATAACATTGGACAATCAAATATCATTTATTGAAAAACAATTCCCTGTTAGTAAAGTTAGTAAAGAGAGCTATAAAGAAAGAAAAGCAAATAATGGTCAAACCCTGACTGGACTTGGCAAATGGTGGGGACGCAAACCTTTAATACTCGTTAGGGCTGCAATATTAGGTTGTCTTATGCCTAGTAGTGACAATCCAAAGGCTGATATGGATATTTTCCTAAAAATTATGTCCATGGATAATGATGGCCTTATAGACCGAAAACAAAAAAAAGTGCCTGCTAAAGAACTATTTGAGATTGCCCAAAGCAGTAAACATTTTAGACAATATCTAAATGATTGGTTTGAGCTGGATGGAAAAAAAGTAAAAATTCGCAACGGACAAGACAAAAATGACATCGAAATACGCCTATTCAAAACACTTGGATACGACGATAAATTGAAATATTGCGTGCGGCCTGAACAACTTGAGAACATTCGGAAGGATACCTGGAATGCAATTAATCATCATCTTGGAACAAACGCTAAATCGTTAGATGAATTAGTCGAACAACTTTCAATGCAAAGGTATGGCCGACTAATTACTGTTGGCGACTGCTTTTCTGGTGGCGGGAGCATCCCTTTCGAAGCTGCCAGAATTGGCGCTAGGGCTTTTGGTAGCGATTTAAATCCAATTGCCGGGCTTCTTACATGGGCCAATATAAATATTCTTGGTGCAAATGATGATCAAATAAAAGACATGAAAGCATTTCAAGAAAAAACATTTCAAACAGTCAATACAGAATTATCAAAAATAGGGATAGAACACAATGAAAATGGTGATAGAGCTCTCAGTTACTTGTATTGTGTCGAAGCAAATTGCCCGGAATGCGGAATCAAAGTCCCTCTAGCGCCGTCGTGGCTTATAGGGAAAGGAACAAAAACCGTTGCTATTCTTTCAAAGGATGGAAATGGATATGACATTGGTATAAAAATGGGCGCATCATCAAAAGAAATGCAAATCGCTTCAGAAGGCACAATAACAAGTAAGGGATTACTTTGTCCAAATTGCGGTATGACTACTCCAATTCCTATCTTGCGTGGAGATAGAGTTGATTCAAATGGCAATATGATTTCTGGCTTGCGTAAATGGGGGAAGTCTGATTTTGATTTTCTTGAAGAGGATATATATAACGAGCGGTTGTATGCTATAAAATATGAAATGAAAGATGGACAGAGGTTCTACCGTGCTCCAAACGAACACGACTTGATGAATGAGACAAGGGTTAAACAAATTGTTTCAGACAATATTGTAAGTTGGCAAGATCAAGGGCTTGTACCAAGCATGGCAATTGAAAATGGGTATAATACCAATCAGGTTATTAGAGAACGAGGCTGGACACACTGGAATCATCTGTTTAACGCACGACAACTTTTGATTGGTAAAACTTTATTAGCTGCAATTGAACAAGAAAACAATATGAACAATAAAGTTATAGGCCTGCTTGGGATAAATAAATGTGTTGACTGGAACTCTAGACTTTGTATTTGGAATGCTGGAATTGGCAATGAAAAACTTCAAAATACCTTCACCACTCAAGCTCTAAATACACTATTTAACTATGGTTGTAGAAGCTCAGCTGCAATAGACACAACTTGGTTTTATACTATAAACCAAAATCAAACTTACGAAAAATCAATAGTTGAAATTACAGACGCACGTGACGTTGACGTTGCGTGTGACTTTTGGGTAACTGATCCGCCATATGCAGATGCAGTTAATTACCACGAGTTGTCAGAGTATTTTCTAGCATGGGATAAGCGTCTATTGCAAGAAATTTTCCCACAATGGTACACTGACTCAAAGCGCATTCTTGCGGTACGAGGCGATAATCACTTCTCCCATACAATGATTGATATTTATTCTAACCTCACAAATCATATGCCAGATGATGGAATGCAGGTAGTAATGTTTACACATAGTGATCCTGCAGTATGGGCACAACTTGCGTTGATTATGTGGAAGTCTGGACTTAGGGTCACGGCTGCTTGGAATATCGCTACTGAAACAGAAAGCGGTGGCTTAAAAGACGGTAATTATGTAAAGGGTACTGTTCTTCTTGTTTTGCGAAAGCAGATTGGTAATGAGATAGCATTTCTAGATGAAATCAATGCTGATATTCGGGCCGAAGTGAGAAGACAAATTGCTAGTATGCTTGAACTTGAAAATAAAGAGGAACCGAATTTTACAGATCCAGACTTTGTGCTTGCTGCCTATGCAGCATCACTAAAAGTATTGACCTCGTACAAAACTATCGAAGATTTAGATCTTGATTACGAATTGAATTTAGCTATTAATAATCCAACTCAAAGCACTATCGTCAAGATCATAGAGTCCGCTAAAAAAATTGCCTATGATTGCGTGATTCCTTTGGAATTTGAAAGTTACCTGTGGAAAGACCTAACGAATGCTGAGAAATTTTATATAAAAGGACTTGAAAGTGAAAAGCATGGCAACTATCAAATTAGTACTTACCAAGAATTTGCTCGTGGCTTTAGTATTGGTGGATATAGTCAAATGATGGCAAGTGAAAAAGCTAATTCAGCGCGCCTTAAAACACCTGTTGAAATGGCTAGTAGGACAATCAATGAAGTACCTGATTTTGAAAATTCTCTCCTTCGAACAATATTTATGGGTATTTACACAGGGATTAAAGAAGATGAGAATCCTACAAAAGCACTTGGCTATATTAAAAATGAGATGCCTAACTATTGGGATAAACGAGATATGATCAAGCAACTTCTTCAGTTCATAAAAGATACAGAGGACATCGATAACATGACTCCATATTGGGAACAAAGTGCGCAGATGGCTGATTTGTTGCATTCACTAGTTACACATGACAGCATTTAGGGGGAGTAGTATATATGAACCGCTATTCTTCAAGGAGACATAAACTCGATCAACAGTTCTTGAATGAAAAATTAAAGAATGCGGCTTCTTACGACAGAATCGCTGGATATTTCTCCTCATCCATTCTTGAAGTCGCTGGGGAAAGTATTGAGAACGTTGAGGGAAAAGTTCGCGTCATATGCAATTCTGGTCTTTCACCTGCAGATGTTGCTGTAGCTAATTATGCTCAAAAAATGAAACAGGAGTGGTGCGAATTTTCTCCAGAAGAAAAATACACTTCTCCTGAAAGTAGCAAACGCCTCTCCACTCTATTCCGCTTGCTCAGCAGCGGTAAGCTGGAAATCCGCGTCATTCCTGATGAAATATTCGGTCTGATGCACGGCAAGGCAGGTGTTATTACATATAAGGATGGTTCTAAGACATCCTTTTTAGGAAGTATTAATGAAACCAAAAGTGCATTTACATTGAATTACGAAATGCTATGGGAGGATGACTCTGAAGAATCCATTAAGTGGGTTCAAGAAGAGTTTGATTATTTCTGGAATAGTCAATACGCCGTAAATCTATGTGATTTCGTTATTAATGATATCGATAGGATTTCCAAGCGAGTTGTGATTGGTTTGAAGGACTGGCGGGAAAATTCTGATGAAGTGGTCCCGTCAGTCGCAGTAGAAGAACCGGTATATAGAAAAGAATTTGGGCTTTGGGAGCATCAAAAATATTTTGTTGAACTTGCATTCAGAGAGCATAAAAAAGACGGGGGTGCAAGATTTCTTTTAGCCGACCAAGTTGGGCTAGGAAAAACTCTACAGCTTGCAATGTCTGCAAAGCTAATGGCTCTTTACGGTGAAAAGCCTGTCCTTATTATTGTGCCTAAAACACTTGTGTGGCAGTGGCAAGACGAAATGAAGACCCTGCTTGATATGCCAAGTGCCGTTTGGACAGGATCAGGGTGGCAGGATGAAAACAATCATTTTTACCAAGCTGATAGCGTACGCTCGATTCTTAAATGCCCCAGACGAGTTGGTATCGTTTCACAAGGTCTTGTATCAAGAAGAACGGAAGCCGCTGACTTGCTTGCTCAAAAAGAGTTTGAATGTGTCATACTCGACGAAGCTCATAGAGCAAGACGTAGGAATCCAACTAAAGATCCTAACAAATACAAGGCCGATCCTAACTTTTTATTACAGTTCTTAGATACCATCACGTTTAAAACTAAGAGTTTGCTGCTAGCCACAGCTACTCCTGTTCAGATTAACCCAATTGAAGCTTTTGATTTGGTGAATGCACTTAGCCTTCCAACCTCAAAAGTAATGGGTGACCTCTATAGCGAATGGCGAAGAAAACCACAATTGATGCTCGATATAGTCTGTGGTAAAGAACCTTATCCAGAAAGTGAGATCACAATGTGGGATATTATAAGGAACCCGTTTCCCATAAAAACGACTTCTTCTCAAGACAGAGTGAATAGAATTCGTGACCGGCTTGATATTTCTGACAATACGTATGTTTTGCCTGCTGATTACTACCCTTCTCTTTCAAATTCAAAAAAAGACAGCATTAGAACCCTGTATACTACCGATGAATTTATCGCAAATTACAATCCTTATATTCGTCACATTGTACGAAGAACTAGAGATTTTCTTGAAAATACAATCAATCCAACTAGCGGGGAAACGTATCTCAAAAAAATTGAAGTTGAATTGTATGGTGAGGGTGATGATGGAGCTATCCCTCTTGAGGGGTATCTGAGACAAGCCTATTCAAAAGCGCAGGAATTTTGCTCCTTGCTTTCTTCACGCGTCAAGGCTGGCGGCTTTATGTCAACATTAATCCTAAAGCGAATCGGCAGTACCATTATTGCTGGAGATAATACTGCCCGAAAAATGCTCGCCTGGACAGAAGCTGGAAAAGAAATTTTACAGGATGAATTTGATGTAGTTTTTGAAATTGATGATAACTATGAAGAGAATTTTAGTGACGTCAAAAATCTTACGGATGCAGAAACCGAATGTCTTCGTGAACTCGTGAAGATGCTCTCGCTCAATCATGACAACGACCCGAAATATATTAAAGTTCTCGATATTCTAAATAATGGCGTTGAAGAAAGTGATCTGCCATGGAAAAACGACGGATGTATTATATTTTCGCAATACTATGACAGTGCTTATTTTATTGCCGAGAAACTATCAAAAGATTTATCAGATAATGTTATTGGTCTCTATGCAGGTGGAGAAAAATCTGGTTATTTTCTGAATGGTTCATACCACAAGGATTCAAAAGATAGCATAAAATCCAAGGTAAAAAACCATGAAATTAAAATATTAGTTGGAACGGATGCGGCGAGCGAAGGCCTTAACCTCCAAACACTTAGTACACTCATCAACCTTGACTTGCCTTGGAATCCAACAAGATTGGAGCAACGAAAAGGTCGTATCCAACGTATAGGACAAATTGCTTCCAAAGTAAAGATTTTCAATATGCGTTATAAAGACTCCGTTGAAGATAAAGTTCATACGGTCTTGTCAGCAAGATTAAAGAATATCAAAGATATGTTTGGGCAAATCCCTGATACACTAGAAGATATTTGGATTGATGTCGCATTGGATAACATTGAAGAAGCCAAAGAACGTATCGATAGAGTTCCAGAACAAAATCCTTTTACTATTAAGTATGAAACAAAGATCCCTCCAACAGAGGACTGGGAAGCAAGTACATTTGTCTTGGATAATGATGAAAAGTTAAAGCATCTGCTGAATGGATGGTAACAATTTGTGTAAGTTCTGATTTCGAAAAACTAATGAATTTATTAGGAGGTCAATCATGAAACGTGATATGGATCTGGTCCGTCTTATATTAATGGAAATTGAAGAAAAATATCGATCTACAGCGATTTATAATCTGACCATTGATGGCTATGATACTGATACTGTTGCTTATCATTGCAAAATTTTAGATGAAGCGGGCTTAATCTCTGACTATAAAGCAAAATATGCAGATAATGAAATATATGTATTTGGAGTCGGCCCCTTAACATGGGATGGAAATGACTTCTTGGAAAAAATTCGAGATGATTCTCGATGGAAGAAAGTTAAAGATACAATCTCCCAAAAAGGTCTGCCCCTGATCATCGATACAATCAAATCAATTGCAAATGCCATCATCTCTGCTGCCGCCGAAGGAGTTACGAATTCAATAATCAAAGGTAATGCATAGAAAGTTCATTCTATGGTTTTAGCCTTTTTTCAGAGAAAATATAGTAATTGATTTTTGATGTCTGCTACAAAAAATCACCATCAATGATAATAGAATAAACCAAGAGCCTCTCCACATTATCAGGAGAGGTTCTTGGTTTATCTCTAACAAAAATTATCATCATCAACAATATCAGACACTACGCACCCGAATAACCGTCTCCCGCTCAATCACTTCATGCGGCACGATCATTTTCGGCAGCAAGGCGCTCGGTTCGTTGAGTTGGCGGATCAGGAGGGCGGCGGCTTGTCTGGCCAGTTCCTGTACGTGGATGTCGATGGTCGTCAGGAACGGGTGGGACAGGGTCGCAAAGACGGAATTGTTGAAGCTGATCAGCGAAATGTCGTCCGGAACTTTGTACTTGTCCAGCTGCAGATACTGCAGGACACGCAAAGCTTGGCGGTCATCGCCGACGACGAGTCCGGTCGGTTGGGTCTCTTCGAGGAACTCCAGGAAAGCCAGGAAATCAGTCGGCGTTTCGAAATAGAGTTCCGGATGGACGGTCAGATTGGCGTCGCGCAAGGCATCGGAATAGCCTTTATAGCGTTCCTTGTCGACGACTTGGGAAGGCGTCAGACCGACATAGCCAATCCGCTGGTGCCCATGTTGGATCAGGCAGTCGGCCGCCGATTTGCCGGACAGGCGGTTATCGTTGTCGATGTAGATCGTCTCGTTTTCGTAGACATCCGGTTTCCCCAGCAGTGCATAAGGAATCTTCTCATCATGCAGGAACTTGCGGATCGGATCTTTCGCCTCCGAATACAACAGGATGAAGCCATCGACCAGTTTGCGTTGATGCATCAAGCGTACGCTGTCATTCAGTTCCGCCATTGTTTTCCCGGTCGCCAGGGAAATCATGTATTTCTGTTCGTTGCAGACGACGCCGATTTCCTGGATCATCTCCAGGAAGAGCGGATTCTGCGCAGGATTCCCCATCGTTCCCACCGGCAGAATCACACCGATTGTCTGCGTGGACTTATTGGCCAGGTTCTGGGCGGCGAAGTTGGGCGTGTAGCCCAGTTTCTGCATCGCTTGGCGCACTTTCACTTTTGTGTTTTCGCTGATCAGCGGACTGT
>RRZT011868114.1_pt1 | contig 12387 bp, 3 predicted proteins | sample 2165551 | NCBI WGS metagenome assembly RRZT01 (sample SAMN10456910, study PRJNA506462) | wastewater metagenome | biome: wastewater; feature: sludge; material: wastewater sludge; isolation source: wastewater sludge with Escherichia coli K12::gfp cells carrying plasmid... | place: USA: Moscow, Idaho ... | reverse complement strand
TATATCCAGTCAAAATACGCCCGCTGTGACGCAAATAGATTGGCGTTGGCGGATGCCCGCCGCATCTGCATAAAGGCGGTGTAAGCGGTGCGGTCTTTTGGCACATAGCGGTAATCAGAACTCACAATATCAAACAACGCCAACAAGCAATCCCGAAACAACAACGGCTGCGTGACCTTGGCATGAAACACCACCGCAGGGCGATTGAGCTGGGCAAACAAGGCGACATGGTCGATATACTGCTCGGCTTGGCGGTCGTTTAAGGTTTGTGCTGATTCGCTAACCGCTTGGCTAATAGTTTGGCTAACGACTTGACTAACAACTTGGCTTGGCTCGGCATAATCAAGACGCATGGCGATACCGTTGTTGGCGTTATTTGCATCGTTTTGTGGCGTTTCGCCTGTTTCGGGCGTGTCAGTGGCGGATGTTGTCATTGTTATTCCTGTTCTAATTTTTTTAAAACTTTTAACCCACATTTAAATTGGTGGTGGTATGTTTCGGCGTTTTGGGTGTCATGCGACGTTGATAACGGCGTAACGCGCTAAAGGCGGCACGCTGAATATCGGGGTCGCTGTCGTGTTGCTGTAAGTCGGTGAGCCGTGGTATCACCGCATCGGCTTGCGTCAGCGACACTTGCCCCAAGCCTTCGATGGCACTGATGCGTAAGTTTTCTGCCATATTGCCATCGCTTGCCCATTGGTACAGGGCTTCGACGTTGTTTTGCTGTACCCATGCAATCAGTTGTTGGCTTGGGCTAAGGCTAGCATTGGAATGCGGGGTTTCGGGTGTCGCACGTTTGCCAAACAAGCCTTTGACCTGCTCAACGAGTGACGGTTTTTTATCCGCTTCAGTAGGCAGTACGTTGTCAGCCAATAGCTGCGTTGCCAGTTGTTGCAGTTCGGCAGATGACCAGTAAGTGACCTGTTGTAGCACGTTTTGCCAAGGTGCGATAATTGTCCTTTCATCGGTTGAGCGAGCGAGCAGTGCCAATAGACTTTGTTTTAGCCACGCATGAAGCGTATCCGCCAACACAGGCACGGCTTGCACCAGCGTTTGACGTTGTTCGGTCAATAGCCAATTTAGCGTGTCAGCAATGTTGGGCGATGTCACTGGGCTAAAGCGAAGCAGTAGCCACAGCAGTTGATTGACCGTGGTAGCAAGGTGGGCTTGCTCGGTCTGCCAACGCTCGGCAGATGGGCTACGGCTGTAACCTGTCGTTGCCAAACTGGGCTGTTCGCTAACCGCTTTGACCAAGGTGTGCCATTGGTTTTTGGCTTGGGTAAGTTGTTGCCATAGCAAGGTTTCGATAGCAGGTTGCCAGTAACTTTGTGGGTTTTGGGTCAGATAGCGTAAGCCAAGCTGTTGCACCACAGGATTATTGTCGCCTAGCAGTCGCTGTAGGGCTTCGGCAGGCATATTTTGACGCTCTAGCACCGCTTGGCTTAAGGTATTCATCACGGTGGTAAGATTGTTTTGCAACATATAATCGTTGGTATCAATATGATTTTGTTGCAATAATCTTGGGTAATCGCTAATAAAGGTAAGCAATTCATCCAAAGTAGCAAACTCGCTGACCCGTTTTAGGCTGACATTGTCCTGCAGGGTCGGATAACGGCTCTCAAGCACCGCCCAATCATACGGATAGACGCTGACAGGGTCGTTGCCCCATAGGTGTTGGGCGGTATTGACGCTGGCATCCACCACGCCAAAATCGGCTTGGGTGCGAATCAGTGTTAACAGCAATTGACGGTTGGCAGTACCAATGTCGTCATTGGCAGGGTGATGGCGTAGCACGTTGAGGGCGTGTGGCACATCGTGACCGAAATACCAAGGCTCGTCTTTGGCATGCTCGATAAAGTCCCGAATCTGTTGCCAACTGTCGTAGGTATTGAGCCAACGCAGACCATTGACCCAATGTTCGATAGCGGGGTTACCGCTCTCGACTTGCTCAAGCTGGGTTTTGAGTAAGGTAAAAATCCGTTGTCCGTATTCGGTTTGCCCCAGATGTCCCAAGGCTTCGCTTGCCACGTCTTGCAAATAATGCTCGGGGTCGCTTGCCAGTTTGATGAGCTTATCGTAGGCTTGTTCATCGCCCAATTCGCCCAACGCTAGCACCGCTCGGCGACGCAATTCGCCATCGGTGTTGTAGTCGATGGTCGCCATCAGCACCGCAAAGCCGTCTTTGATACCCCGTTTTGCCAAGCCTTCCGCCGCCAAAAACGGCACTTGAGCGTCTTTGTTACCCAAGGCTTTTCGCAAGCCAGTGACATCGCCTTGGCGTTTGTCGGCACGGTATGCCATCGCTTTGACGATGTTGGCGGTGTGATGGCTCGGCAGTTGGGTATAAGCCCGTTGCAATAACTTGTCGATTTGGGCGTTATAAATGGGGTCATTTGCCCAGCTTAAATTGTCCAAAAGGTTGATAAACCGCAGATAATCGGTGTGTTGCAACAACAGTTGAGCCAAGTTAAACAGCACGGTGATATGGCGGGGATGCTGACGCTCCAACCAACGCTTATCAATGTAATCATCGTTAAAATCGTCAATCGGCTGGTCAAAACCACTGATTTTGGTCAAAGTTTTGACAATCTCGGCTCGCTCGTCTTGCTTGGTGACATAACGCTGCATCAACAGTGGCACAAAGGCGGTGTTTCGGGTGTTGCCCATCAAGGCGTATAGCCCGTTAAGTTCGACCTTGCGTTGTGGGCTATCGAGCAGGGCAAACAAGCGATTGGCAAGGCTTGGCTCGGTATCCAGCTGTTTTGCAATGGCGACCACATGGCTATCAAGCAGATTCGTGACCGCCCGCTGTTGCCCGATGTCTTGGCTGTGTTGCCATAGGTCGATGGTTTTTTCAAATAGGTTAGCTTGCGGGGTGTTGTTGATGCCCAGTAGTTGCGAAATCGCCGAAAAACGGGTTTGCCAATCGTCATTTTGACTGGCTGAATCCAGTAACGCCAGTTTATCGGCTTGACGGTCGGCATTGGTGACTTGTCGCCATTCGTTCACCACTTGGCTACGCAGCGGCAAATAATAGCTATCTAATGCCCATTGACCCGCTTGCAGACCCCCCACCCGTTTTACCAATAGACGGTAGGCTTCTTGGGTCAGTACGGGGCTGTTGGTTTGCAAAAGCCCTTGTAGTTGTTGATTAGCCTGATTAGCGGCTTGGGTGGCATTGCCGTTTTGTTCAAACTGGGTCAGCCACAACGCCAAGCCCTGTTGCACCATGTCGGTGTGCGGGGAACTCATCGCCTGTTCGCCCAACCGCTCGGCAGATAGCCCCAATGTTTGCAAGCCTTGCCACGCCAACTGTCGCACGGGGTAATGGTCATGGTTGAGTAGCGGAATAAACGCCCGTTGTACGCTGTCTTGCCAGTTGGGGTCGTCTTGGGCAAGCTGTAACAACGCCCGAATCGCTTGCTCGGCATGGCTGATACTGGTGTAATCGGTTTGGCGTAGCACCCCGAGCCACGCCCCAAACGCCAATGCCTTGTAATGCGGGGCTTGGGCAGAATTGCTGTGTAAAATAACTGGATGCTCGACATTGATATCGGCTAACCGTTGACGATTAACCTGCACAAACGGCAACCAACGGCTTTGCCATGCGTCAAAGGCTTCGTTTTTGCTAAAATCAGTGAGCAAAGTCACGGCATTCGCCTTTAACAGCGGTGAACCAAACACAACCAGTTTAGCCAGTTGTTGTACAGTGGCGACATCCAGTGACCAAACGGTTTCTTGCTTGGTTTTGTACGGTTCACGGGCGTGTTGCAGATGGCGGTTGATGCTGTCGGTAAGGTACTGCCACACTTGCGAGCTGTCGGCAAAACGGGCAATCACCCCCGCACAAAATAACGCCGTGTCAGTATCGGCAAACGCCAACGCTTCGAGCAAACGCTTTGGCTGACTGGGGTTGAGCAACACATCATAAAACGCCAACAGCAAGCGACTGGCAAATTGGGTGTCGCTTTTTTGTAAGGCAGGACGTAGCTGTTTGGCATGGCCAACACCCAAGCCGACACGGGCATACAGCCATTGTTTGGCGGACAATGTGGTCGCTTGCTTATCGTCTTTGAGTAGGATGTTGCCCCGCTTATCGCCCCATACTGCTAGAGCAAGGCTTGCCGCTTGTTTGACATTGGCTCTGTCATCACTTTGCCATTCTGCCAAGCGTTCAAGGTTGTCAAAACGGCTCACCCACATGACTTGTGACGCTAAATTGCCCGTTTTGCCAACATCGATATTCGGGTCGTGTAAGTATTTGTCAAACCACGCAAAACCCTGCTTGTCTGCCAAGTCAGTCAAGCCCCAAAGTGCTTCGATGATATTTTTTTGCCATTGGGTTTTTTCATCCGCCATCTCGGGCATCGGCAAGGTCAAAAAGCGTTCAAAAATGGCGTAACTTGACGTATTGCCTTGTTTGGCAAGGGCTTGGGCGGTGGCAAGCTGAATGTCGGTGTATGGGCTTTGCAAGGCGGTCGCCAACACGTGCGGGTCGCCATAGCCCAACGCCACGTTTAACGCTTGCAGTCGCAACTCGCTGTTGTCATCGTTAAACAAGGCGGTGACCAGCGGCATCAATTCGGCGGTTTTGTGGTTGATTAAGGTGTTTAAGGCCTTTTTGCGGGTTTCGACAAACGGACTGGCAAACGCCAACATCAGCAAGGTCTTGAGTGGAATACGTTTATACTCTTTTAACGCAACGTCAAACGCCCCATCCCGAATGGACGCAAATGGATTGGCTAAAAACTCGCCCAACATGGCGACCACCGTGTCACTGGCTTGCGGGGATTGGCGGAGCATGGCTTGCCATTCATCGAGTGCCACTTGATGCACATCGGCAAAGGTACTTTGTTTTAGCAAGGCAAAAATGTCTAACGCATTTTGGCTGTTTGCCGTTTTGCCCGTATTAAGTCGGTTAATCAGCACTTTCACCACTTCTTGGCGAATCGGCTCAAACGGGTCATTTAACGCTTGGGTTAAGGTGTCAATGGCGGATTGCGAATCGCTGTTATCAGCGTGTTGCAAAGCCGAGAGTAGCACCGATAACGCCTGTTGGTGAATGTCCTGCTCACGGCTGTCAAAGCCCACCGATGCCCAGTCGAGTAGCGATTTGCCATGTTGCTGTGATAGCTTGCCAAAGGCTTGCATAGCGACCTGTCGCACGGTGGCGTTGCTATCGTCCAGCAGTAACGGCAACACGGTTAAGCCGTCCGCTTGCCCCAACTCGCCAAAGGCTTTCGCCACGCCGATGCGAGTGTTGTCGTCCTTGTCGTGCATCAGTCGCATCAATGCCCCAAACGCCCGCTCATCGTGAAGCAGTGCCAACGCATACGCCGAGCGAAAACTGACATCGCTATAACGGTTGCTTAAACCTTGTAGCAATGGTTCTAGGCTTTGCGTGTCTAGGGCTGGTAAGGTTTTGGTTTTTGGCGTATTTTTATCACTTGACTGACTGACATTTAGCGATAAATCAACCTGTGTGTCTGTCGTGTTTTGATTTTTAGCCTTTGGCAATAAGCGAAAATCGGCAAAATCTTGCAAGGTGTGGGTAAATTGTTCATCCAGTGTTGACAAAGCATCTGCCAGTTTTGGCTGCGATAACACCGCCACATAAAACGCTGTCTGCCGCACCACCGCATTGCTGTCGTTTTGCAGTAGCACTAGCTGGCGTTTGACTTCAAAATTATTCAGCATGCCCCGCTGATACAGGCGGATTAAGCCGGCTTGTTGCACATCGCTATTAACCGTGGCTAACGCAAATAAATCGGCTCGGGGGCTGTCACTGGGCAATAAGGTTTCCAGTGCCGCTAACGCCTGTTTGCGAATACGGGCATCGTAGTGCGACATGGCGGTCTGTAACACGGGCAAAATCTGGCTTTGCAAATTTGGCACGCTTTGGGCAACGACAACATACTCGCCAATCGCTTGTTCATTGATATCAACAAATTTGCTGTCAAGGGCAAGCTGCAAATAGCGAAGCGGGTTTGGCACAGCGGTGTTATTGGCTTGATGTTTTAGAGCGGTAAGGGCAATCGCCCGTACTTTTTCGACAGGGTGATTGAGCAGTTGCTCGAGTTGGTGCGTGGTTTTGGGCAAATCACTGCTAACCAGCCAATTTGCCAACTGCTCACTGCGGTAGCCATCGGTGGATTTTTCTAATAGTTTACTGACAATCGTCAAGCGGTTATTGTCGCTGTGGCTTGCTAACAACGCCAAGCCTTCTTGAAATGCCTTGTCGTCCTTATCACTGAGCAAATCGCTTAACCGCTGATAGCCGTCTTTGATGATATGGGCGACTTGGGTCAGTTTGCCTTCGCTATCGACAGGGATAAAGCGTAAACTTTGGTCAGTGCCGACCGCCAATACACTGGCTTGATTAAGATATTGGCAAACGCTGAGTAACCGCACCTTGACCAAATCGTCTTTGCAAGTGTTGGGCTGACCTTTGTCAAACTGCCATGACTTGACGCTTTTATCGTCCGAGCCTGTGTAAAGGCGGGCATTGGACACCGCCATCGCCCGAATCATCTCGCTGTGTTGGCTTGCCTTGCCACGGTCAATGCCTTGCAGTTTGCCTTGAGCATGGGTACGCAAAAGCTGTTTGTCCGCCCCTGCCGAAAAAAACTGCTGGGCAATTGGCTCAAAACACAACGCCGTGACTGCCCCTTGGTGCAACAGTTCGCTTGAGCTGTGCAACACAGCGGTGCGTTCGGCATTAATATGAAAACTTGACACCACCCCTTGACTGTCGCTGACCATCAGCCATTCGCCATCCGCTGAAACCGCTAAGGTCGTGGCTTGATTCATGGTTAAAGGATTGTCAGTGGGGCTGTCGCTGGTTTGCAGCACGCTGTCAAGACGAATGGTGGCGATACACTCGCCCAGTTGGTGCTTGTCATAACGCCACACCAGTAAATAGTTGGCATACAGCACGGCGATATTGCTGTTGCTAGGTTCAACCGTTAGGCTTGCCATCGCCACCACTGTTGGCATTGGCGTTGGCGTTGCGGTTTCTGCTTCGTCGTCTTCACCCTGCATTTTTTGTATTAGGTCAAAGGCAGACTGCGTGCTGACTTGAGTGACTTTTTTGGCTTGCCAGTCGCTTTGGTACAACTGCCCGTCACGCCCCATTAGCATCACCGTGCTATCCGCCATGGCACACAGCCCGTCCATCGCCACGGGTAACGCCAGCGTGGTCAAACTCGGATGTTCGTTACTGCTGTCCAGTCGGTACAAATGCGGGGTGGCTTTGGCGAATTTATCTGATAGTTTGGTAAGAAATAGGCTGATACTATCTTGGCTAATTAGCCCGTGAATCTGTCCCCAATAGGGCAAGGTGGTGGTCAAAGGTTGGCTCATGGATATTCTCGTTATCAATTTTTTTAAGTTTTAGAACTTATATATTTTGGCTGTAGGCTGTGACTTTAGCCCAGCTTTTTGTTAAAAGACAGTGGGTAACGCACAGCTCAACCCACCCTACAACGAAGTTTTGTGTAAGTCCTATTTTAATCAAGTTATGCGGTTTTACTTTCAGCCAGTTGCGGGAATTTCGCCACTATGCGAGTGACAGCGACCAAACACGCATGACGCTCCATTTTGCCCGCCGACAGGGTAAACTGCTGCAATATCGGCAACACCAACTGGGCACACTCGGCATCATCCAACGCCACATCCCGATAGGTTTCGATTAACGCCAGTTTGGCACGGCTTGCCGAAATGGGTTTGGCAGGTTGGGCCTGCTCACTGGGTTTTTGCAATTGTCCGTTGTAAAATTTGGGCTTGGTGGCTGTGTTAGCGTCGTCACTGGGTTTGGTGTTTTCACTTAAGCGAGCGGGCGGTAATTCAAACAAGCCCCGTTTTAGCAGTAGCAATAATTGCTCAAGTGTGGCGGGCAATGTCGTGTCTTTATGCAAAGTAGTTAAAGCGGGTAAAACTTCGGCTGGTTTATCATCGCTTGGATTGGCGGTTTTGGGTTGCCAAGTCGTTGGTAGATGACGCTCACGGTAATGTTGCCACAGCATTTTGACCGCCGCATAACGCACTTCTCGGTCGGTGCTTTCGGTCAAGCGGTACAGCGTTTGGGCTTCGTGAAATTGCGGATACCGCATCAACAAGGTCACGCCAAGCTGACGAGCCGAGCGTTTTTGGCTATCGAGCAAGGCATACAGCATATTGGCAGACAGCCTGTCCACCGACACATGATAACGGCGATTGTCTGCCGATGGCTTATCGAGCAACGCCTTGTTGATAAAGTCTTGCACATCGCTGTGGGTCGATTCGGCAATTTGCACCCACTGCTCGGGGGTGAGTTGCCAATGGGCAAATTCATAATGGGCAAGCTGTAACGCAAACTGACGCAAGCGGGCATTACCATGAGCGAGCAACGGCACGACCCGCTCGGCACTAAAGAAGTCATTAGGAATCACCGCATCGGGGTCAACAGGGCGGTCAGTCAATGCCAAACAAAGCTCGGCATGATGATGGAGCAAGTAAGTCGTAGCCAGTTCACTCATCGGCGAGTTGGGGTCACGCACTGCCATGTCCCACAAGGCTTCCGCCCCTGCGATAGTCTGGTCGGTATCGACTTCACGAGTTTGTCCCGATAACATTTGTAAAAAGGCAGTTTCCGAGATGATTTTCAGCGTTGCCCCTTTGGCAATCAGTTCTTCGGCTTTGACCTGTTTACTGCCTTTGCGACCGTTGCCGTACAAGGGCGAGCCGTCATCGCCAATCACCAAAAAGTCCAGTTTGTTATTCACCGCACTGGATATCTTGCCATTGGCTTGTTTCACCATGTCTTCGGCAGTTTCTCGGGTCATGCTTTGCATTTTGCCCGTGAATAAAAACGCCTGCTGTGCCAAATCCACCGTGATTTCGGTTTGGCTTGCGTCTGTGCCTGTGTCTGTGTCTGCGGTTGCGTTGTTAAGGCTGGGTGTGTCGGCTGTGGCAGGGGCAAAGTCGGCAGGCAAAAAGCCCTTGTTAATACGGTCAATGGCAAATTGGCGAGCGTCGTTGTTATCGCTGTTGGCAAGCATCATCAGCCAATCAAAGCCAAGCGTCACAGGCACGAATCGACGCACATCACTCAGCCAGCCCCGTACCTGTTCGGCAAGTTGCGGGTCAAAGTTTAACTGCGACTGCCACAAGGTCGGGCGAGTTGGCTCAAAGGTGAGAAGCGATTTGACCCACTCGCTACGTTGCCAATCAGGCTCAAATGCCAAGGCGTGCCAATACTCCATAGGCAAGGTATTGGCATGAATCACATCGGCATCCAGCCACGCTTTGACTTGTGATTTTGCTAATGGGTGCAACAGCAAAGTTTGCCAAACACTGACAGGCACTTGACTTAACCCCAGTTTTTTTAGGCTATCCAACGCCAGTTGCATGGTTGGGGCATGAAGGCGGTTATTGTCTATTTGTTGGGCAAGCTGAATAAAAAAGTCCATGCCCAATTCATCGGCAGGATAAAACGCCAACAAGTTTTTAACCGCAAAATCCACGCTATAACTATTTTGACTGAGTAACCGCTGATAAAACCAATCTTGGCTAAAATCCCGACGGTTAAAATGCTCAAGTAACTGTTTAGTGGCGATATCATGATGATACTGCGAATCGAGCAGTTGCCCCCAACCTGCCAAGCCGATATCTTTGCGAGCATCTCGACTCAAAATCTGCCCAATGGCAAACTGGCGGGCATCGGCATTTGGCGAATCGGCTAACAGTAGCAAAGTGGTGAGCGGTAAATCCAACGCATAACTTTTGGCATACTCAAAGGCGTATTTTGCCGCTGGGGCATGGTTAGAAAACAGCAAGCCCAGCACCACGTCATGTAACCCAAGCGAGCGAAATTGCGACTGCTCAAAGTTGGGCGACTGGCTGATAAGCCACACGATAAGCGCGTCTTTGGCATTGCTACGGGGCTGATTGGCGGACAACGCCACAATCTGCTCGGCAGACACATCCCGCAGTTGGTTTTTAAAATCGTGCTTTAGGCTATCGGTGGCAAACCGGCGTACCGCTTCGTTTTTGGCGGTCATCAGTAAGCGAAACAACGGCTCGGGGTCACGTTGCCACGTTTCGGCAAACGCCCGCCCTTTTTCATCAAACAACTGGTGGCGATGGGCGTTGCTAAAGCGGTTGACCCCGTAACTGACGCTGTTATGAAAACAAATATGGTTTAGCACCCAGCTTTGGTTACGGGCTTGGCTATTGACTTGCAAGGTCTCGGGATAGCACGCCAGCACCTGCACCGCCACCTCGGGGTACAAAAATCCCGACTGCTCACCGATATTGCGTAACACCCGCCACGCCCGTAGGCTCATATAGGTCTTGGTCGCCATGCTAACTGGCGTGCGAGCCGATGGGTCAAAGCGTTCACAATCAATGCGTACCGCAATACGGGCAAACATCTCATAATCATGGCGGGCTTCAGCGTCTTTAAAAATCTGCTTAAAACCCTTCCACACGCCATAACTGAGCGGCAAGGCATCAATCGCCGCTAGCAAAATCGCGCGTGCGTACGCTGTATTATCGTCCCACAAGCTACGCAAAATGAGATGAATCATGAAACGGTCGGGCAGCGGATACACACCTTCATCCGCTTCAAGTTGGGCAATCATCGCCAACCGCTCGGCAAACTGCACTTCGGGGTGCTTTTGACGAAACTCAATGCTAAAAATCTTGGCTAAAAACCGCTCAAATGTCAGTTCATCATCGGGAATCGGCGTGGTTGGTATAGGGTCGGGCTGTTGGCTTAGTGCCACTAACATCTCGACCAAAGCAGGATCTTGGACTTGGTAGGCGTGTTGAATTTGCTCAAAGCGGTAACTCATGGGGGTTGCCTTTGTTGTTCTTCTTGACGCTATATCAAACTATGTTTTACCAAAAAAATCAAGGACAAAAGTTAATTTTAACCATCTAAAACGACAGCCAATGACGTAGAAAAGTTGGATAAAGTTAAACGTCATTGTCTGTCGATTTAGTAAAAGATTGTTAAAAAATTCCGTTGACAAGTTAATATCAGTTAGGCACAATAGTTGCCAGTTGTGAGATTTAGCGTTCACCGCAAGGTGAGGGCGATGTTGCGTCGCCGTTGATTAAAGCCACTCCATTTGACACAAGGAAGACTGTTTCAGTCCTGCTATTGCCTAGATACCGTACCTATTGCAATAGCTCGCTGGCGCAATCACGCAAACGTGATTGAGCTATCTGCAATAGGTACGGTATCTAGGCGCAGTCCAGTGAGTCTTCCATGTACCCTGTCATGAGGTAAACCACAACAATAACCAACCTTCGGGTTGGTTTTTTCTCGCATAAGTACCTTAACAAAATTAAATACCTACACTCGTAAATGAAGAAAAACTTAACGAAAGCGACTTACCGATATTAGCAAAAACACGATTAACTGCATAAGACAACGTATCAAATGACAAATAATCAACAGGTCTTAACCACCCTTGCTTTACCTCTTTCCATAACCGCTCAATAATATTGAGATGAGGGCTATAAGGGGGTAAATAAAAGATGAATAAGCCTCGCTCTTGCCAAATCGGTAGTCTGTCTTGAATGATTTTAGCATGATGGATACTGGCATTGTCCATCACAATCACGGTAAATTTCGTTAAATTGTGAGAAAAGTTATCAAGGTAGTTTAGAACAAAGCTAGCATTAATGTTCTCTTCGGTTATGCTATAGTGAAATCGCATATCTCTTGATAGCAAGCCAAAACAGTTAAGCTTTTTACCTTTTTGCACAGGAATGAAAACATTTTCATCCTTGTGTTGCCAACCGTATGGCACATAGCCCGTTTCGCTGATGTGTGTTTCGTCAGCATAGTAAAGGTCTATTTGGTTGGTTTGGCTTAACTGTTCATATACGGCTAGTTGTTCTTTTCTGACTTGGTATAGCTCTGGGTGACATTGACCTTTTATCCTTAGACGGATGCGTTTGTAGGTGTAGCCAATGTTTTTAAAAAACGCTTTAAGGTCATTTGGCTAAATGGCTTGCCAATTCGTTGTTGCAAGTCGTCCATGACAAGCGATAGGCGTTGACGTTCTTCAGTAATACAGTCCTTAATGATTTGTTCATGTTGTTCGTCTAGGATTTTGGGTCTGCCTTGTCCTGCTTTGGTTTGTAGCCCTTGAATGCCACAAGTTTCATAACGGTTTAGCCAGTTATACACGCTTTGAATGTTGGTGTTAACGATTTCGGCGATGTCTTTGGCTGTTCTGTCTTCACTTTTAAGTAGGACAATGTGACAACGTTTTCGATAACTGGCTGTTCTGCCATTTTGATAGCCATCTTCTAAAGCGAGTCGTTGGCTATCGGTTAGTTTAATTTTTCTAATTATCATGCTGGCTTTTTCATAGGTTGTTTGTAAGGCTG
>RRZT011718818.1_pt1 | contig 12387 bp, 11 predicted proteins | sample 2165551 | NCBI WGS metagenome assembly RRZT01 (sample SAMN10456910, study PRJNA506462) | wastewater metagenome | biome: wastewater; feature: sludge; material: wastewater sludge; isolation source: wastewater sludge with Escherichia coli K12::gfp cells carrying plasmid... | place: USA: Moscow, Idaho... | reverse complement strand
GCGGGAGCCGACGAGTTGCGCAAGGCCCTGCGCACCCGCTACCTCAACCTGCTGCGAGTCCAGGATCGGGTCGCGCAATTGAACGGGGTCGGCAATCCGGGCTCGCTGCTGTACGCCCGGTTCGAGCGCGAGGATGCCGCTCGCCGGCAGGTCCTCCATTTTTACGTGCCCAAGTGGGTGTCGCTGGGCAGCTCTCCCCAAGCCGGTTTGCGCATCGAGGCCGAGGGCGTGGAACCTCACCACGCCGAACTGCTGTTCAGGGACGGCATGTACTGGATCCAGAACTTGGCCGGTCCGGGTTCGGTGCGGGTCGGCCATCACGATCTGGCGACCAACGAGGTGATCGCCCTGGAAACGGGCGACGCGCTGATGATCGGCGCGGCGCAATTCACCTTTGAAGCCTATTGATTCAAAGCCGGCCGCCGGGCGGGTGGGGTAAGCGCACTTCGGCGAGGAGGCCGCCCAGGGTTTCCGAGCGGTCCAGCCGCAACGCGCCGCCGTACTGCGCGACGATGTCGCCGACGATGGCCAGACCCAAGCCGTGCCCGGCGCGGGATTCGTCGATGCGGGTTCCGCGCTGCCGCAATAGCTCCAACCGATCCGGCGGGCAACCCGGTCCGTCGTCCTCCACTCGCAGCCACGATCCGTCGGCGTCCGTGCCGGCGGTCAACCGCACCGCCCGTCTCGCCCACTGGCAGCCGTTGTCGAGCAGGTTGCCCAGCAATTCCAGCAAATCGTCCCGGTCGCCGGGAAACGCGCTGTCCGGCGGGATGCGCAGCTCGAAATGCAGCGCGCGATCGCGATGGATGCGGCGCAGGGTTTCGATCAGATCGCCGATCTCCCCGGCCAACAGCACCCGCTGGCCGGGGATGCCGCCGCCGGCGATGCGGGCCCGTTTCAGTTCCCGCTCGGTCAGCGCGCCGATGTGCTGGAGCTGCTGGCGCAAATCCCGCCACCAGCCTTTGGCATCCCCGGCGGGCGGCGGCCTGTCGGTCAGTTGGATCAAGGCGGTCAGCGGCATTTTCAAGGCGTGAGCCAGGTTGCCGAGCGCGTGACGGGCTCGCCGCTGGCGCTGGTCCACCAGTTCGAGCAGCCGGTTCAGTTCCGCGACCAGCGGGCGCACCTCGTCTGGCGCATGAATCGATAGCTGGGCAATTTCGCCGCGCGCCAGTTTCGGCAGCTCGCGGCGCACCTCCTCCAACGGCGCCAGACCGCGCCGCACGATCGCGCGTTGCAGCAGCAGCAGCGCCGCCAACACCGCGCAGGCGATCAGGCTGATTTTCAGCAGCAGGCGCCGTAGCCCGACATCCACCGGCGCGAAGTCCTCGGTGACGAGGATCGAGACCGGCTGGTTTTGGACGCGAAACGCGCGCCCGACCGCCAGCAACCGCTGCTCTTGGGGGCCGGCCAGGAAGGTCCGGGTGGGGCGGTCGGCGGCGAGCGGCGGCAGGGTCAAGTCGGTGTCCCAAAGCGAGCGGGAGCAGATTTCGCCGCGGGGTGTCTCGATCTGGTAATAGCGCCCGGAATAGGGTTGGTGGAAGGCGGCGCCGATCCGGTCGGCGGCCAGTTGCGGTTGGCCGCTCGCGTCGAACGTCAGCGCGGCCAGCACCGTTCCCAGGTCCTGCTCCAGGCGAGCGGCGACGAAATCCTCGGCCAGCCGCCGCAGCGAGTAGCCGCCGATCGCGACCGCCAGCGCGACCAGCGCGACCAGCGCGAGAATCAGACCGGTCGATAGCCGGGTTTGCAGCGATGTCATCCGTCTTCGATACCGAACACGTAGCCTTGGCCGCGCCGGGTGGCGATCAGGTCGCGACCGAATTTGCGGCGCAGCCGGTTGATGTAAACCTCCAGGACGTTGCTGTCGCGTTCGCTGTCGAAATCGTAGACGTGTTCGGCCAGCCGGGTTTTGGACAGCACCCGGCCGGGGTGCAGCATGAAGTAGCGCAGCAGGCGGAATTCGGTGCCGGTCAGTTCGAAGGTTGCGCCGGTGCGGATGACGGATACCGTTTGGGCGTCTTCGTTCAATTCCAGACCGGCGACCCGGAGCGGGCCGTGCGGGCGGGCGTTGCTCCGGCGCAGCAGGGCGTGGAGCCGGGCGATCAGTTCGGCGGTGTGGAACGGTTTGCCGAGATAGTCGTCGGCGCCGGCCTTGAAACCGTCCACTTTTTCGTGCCAGGCATCGCGGGCAGTCAGGATCAGCACCGGCACCGGGTTGCCGGCCGCGCGCCAGCAGCCCAGCACCTCCAAGCCGGGGCGGCCGGGCAGCCCGAGATCCAGCACCGCGACATCGTAAGGTTCCGACGCGCCCATGAACTCGGCGTCCACGCCGTCGGCGACCACATCCACGGCGAACCCGACCTGCTCCAGCTCGATCCGCAGGCGGTCGCTGAGCAGCGTATCGTCCTCCACCAGCAACAAGCGCATCGTTACTCTCGTTCCTCGTGGTCTTCGAGGTGCCACAGCTCGCCGCTGCGAGCATCGTACTCGAACTCGCGCACCGTGCCGTCCCTGCCAAGTATCTTGAGATCGTAAACGTAGCGGCCCCGCTCGAATTCCAGTTCCGCTTCCAACAACTGGCCACCGGGATATTGGCGGCGGTGCTTGGCGATGATCGCTTCCAGCGACAAAATTTGGCCGGCGCGGCGCAATTGGCGGATTTCATCGTGGTCGCGCCCGGCGTTGGCGGGATCTGTCAGGGGCAGTCCCACCAGCAGCGAGAAAACCAGAACCGTAATTCGATGGCCGTGCATGGCGCTATCCGCGAGGAAAATTCCGCCTCCGCGAGCGGGTGAAAAGGAATGGGGGTCGGGGTCAGGTCGGGGGCGCGTTCAGGCGCGCTTGCGCCCGGTGATCATGGCGCGAGCCAAGTTTTCACGGTGCAGCAGGCTTTCCCAGATCACGCCGACCAGATGTCCGGCCACCAGCAGCAGGGTGAAATTGGCGAAGAACTCGTGCGTTTCCTCGATGGCGTCAACGGTGGAATCGCCGATGTCCGCCAGCCAGCCGGCGAGGGGGCCCAAGCCTTTGTCGGCGCCGTACAGCGCCAGACCGGCGACGACCGTGACGGTCAAGCTCGACAGCAAAATGACGATCATCGCGCCGCCAGCGGGATTATGCCCCAGATGGCGCGGCGCGCGCAGCGTCAGCACCTCCTTAACGTAGGCGAACACGACGCCCGGCCCGCGCACGAAATCCCCGAATCGGGCGTGGCGCGGACCCGCGAAACCCCAGATCAGGCGGAACAGCAACAGGCCGGCGATGGTGTAGCCGGCCCAGACGTGGACGATTTGCAGCCACTCGCCGTCCATCCGGTCCTGCAGCGCCTCGAACGGCTCGCCCTGCGTGAAATAAGCGGCGCAGAACGCCGCCACCAGCGTCCAGTGGAACAGGCGGACCAGCGGGTCCCAGACGGTCACTTCGGCGGTATTGGGAGCATTCATGTGGAGGGTCGTCGGTTTGGGGCCTCCCCACCGGCGGCGGGGAGGCGGGTCGATGGCTCGGGTCGAGCGTTACTTGCTTTCTTCGGCGACCAGTTCGCCGGTCTTGATCTCGTAATACACCTCCCACTTTTTGCCGTCGGCGCCGTCGATTTTCACCTCCCAGGTCTTTTTGCCCTTTTTGGTGTCTTCGTAAGCCTTGGTGACTTTGCCGGGATGCGCTTTCAGGGCCATTTCCGTGGCCTGCTCCTTGGTGATCTCGTGCGCGGCGGTCGCGGGCTGGCCGGCGGCCGGCGCGGCGGTCTTGGTTTCGGCGGAGAAGGCGGTGTCGGCGAAGGTGGCGCTCATCGCCAGCAGAGCAGCGGTGAGAATAACGGTACGCTTGGTCATTTGGATCACTCTTAGTCAAAGTCGAAAACAGGACGTTTCCTGACGGATTAGCTAGCCGATAGCGTAGCCACAGCGTGCGAGTCTAAGAGAAAGACCTGAAACGAACCTGAATTCGACCGGCCGGAAAATCTCGATGTTGGCAATTTGCAAATACCGCTTTAGACTTTGCCGCTCGTTTGCGCAAACCTTACGGCTAATCGGAGTTTTATGCAGTGGAAATGAATAACATCGACCAAATGCTCCAGTCGTTTCGGTCCGATCTGCCCCACGCGAGCAAGACCGCCGCCGCGATCGATCGAGGGGCCAGCCTGGAGGAAATTTCCGAACTGGCGGAAGAGGAAGGCTTGCACAAGATCGCCACGGTGCTGTTCGAAGCCGAGCAGGAAGCCTTGCGGAAAGGCCCGGAACGGGCGGAAGATGCCGCCACCGCGACGGATAAATTCGTTCGGGCGGCTCGCGAAAATCTGCCGGACGGCAGCAAAACCGCCGCCGCCATCGATGGCGGCGCTTCCTGGGAGGAAATTTCGGAACTCGCCGAGCAGGAAGGGTTTCACCAGCTCGCCTCCACGCTGTTCGAGGCCGAACAGGAACAGTTGCGCAATCCGTCCTGACCGGGTCCGCCGGACCGGTCCGCGCTCGCTGGCGCCGCCGGGTCGAGACCATGCTCCATCCTCCCGACCCCGACCGTCGCCGGCCTGACCCGGCCGAGGGCGCCGGGTCGGCGGCGCCAATCCCGACGCTGGCATCGATAGGCCTCGCGTCGCCCTTTTGCGGTGGTCCGGTTGTCGCCTGTCCTCCGCGCTTCCGTTTCTGTCGAAACCCGCGCCCCCGCAACGGTCGAGTGGCGCGCTGAGGTAATGGTGAAAGTGGCCGATTCGCTGGCGATCAACACAGGTAGGTTATGAAACGTTTTGTGAAGGTTTTACTGCAAGCCCCCGGCGCCGCTTCGCTGGCGCTGTTCACCCGGGAAATCTGGGCCAATCCCCGGGCCATGGGAGCGGCTTGCCCGAGCGGACCGGCCTTGGCGGCTTGCATGGCCTCGCGAGTGCCGGCGGATCGGGAGGGATTGGTGGTGGAACTGGGTGGGGGGACGGGCGCCGTGACCGCCGCGCTGCTCAAACACGGGGTGCCGCCCTGGAAGTTGGTGGTGGTGGAGCGGTCGCCGACGCTGGTCCATCATCTCCGGCAGCGCTTTCCCCAACTGCGGATCATCCAGGGCGATGCCGCCCAGCTCGGCCAACTGCTGATCCACGAAAAAATCCGAAAAGTCGGAAGCATCGTTTCCAGCTTGCCGCTACGATCCTTGCATCCCGCCACCACCCGCGCCATCGGCCACCAGATCGACGTCCTGCTCGAACCGGGCGGCCTGCTGATTCAGTTCACCTACGACCCGCGCGGCACCCACGCCCGCTCGCTGCCCCGCTTTCGGCGGCTGTCCAGCAAGATCGTCTGGAGCAATCTGCCGCCGGCTCGGGTGGAGGTCTTCGAGCGCAAGGCGTGATCAGCGCTGGCCGCGCGCGCGGTCGGACGCCTGCTCGGCCTGGATCGCGGTCAGGGCGATGGTGAACACGATATCTTCGACCAGCGCGCCCCGCGACAGGTCGTTGACCGGCTTGTTCAAGCCTTGCAGCATCGGGCCGATGCTGATCACGTCGGCGCTGCGCTGCACCGCCTTGTAGGTGGTGTTGCCGGTGTTGAGATCGGGGAAAATGAACACCGTCGCCCGTCCCGCCACCTGACTGTCCGGCGCCTTGCTCTGCGCCACCGTCTTGATCGTGGCCGCGTCGTATTGCAGCGGCCCGTCGATCAGCAAGTCCGGCCGCAGTTCGCGGGCGATGCGGGTCGCGTTCTTGACTTTCTCCACGTCGCTGCCGCTGCCCGAAGTGCCGGTGCTGTAGCTGAGCATTGCCACCCGCGGGGTGATGCCGAAAGCTTTGGCCGATTCGGCGCTCTGGATGGCGATGTCGGCCAGATCCTCGGCGCTCGGGTCGATGTTGATGGCGCAATCGCCGTAGACCAGCACTTGCTCGGGCAGGCACATGAAAAAGATGGAGGACACCAGCCGGACGCCGGGCGCGGTTTTGACCAACTGCAAGGCCGGGCGGATGGTGTTGGCGGTGGTGTGCACGGCCCCGGACACCAGGCCGTCCACCTCGCCCAGTTGCAGCATCATGGTGCCCAGCACCACCGCGTCGTGCAGCTCCTCCTCGGCCAGCCCCGCCGTCAGCCCCTTGTGCTGGCGCAGCTCCACCATCGCGTCGATGTAGCGCCGGTCGATCTCGGTCGGATCGATGATCTCGATGTCCGGCGGAATGCTCATGCCGCGCCGGCCCGCCAGCCGGTGCATGCGCCCGGAGTCGCCCATCAGCACGCAACGGGCGATGCCGCGCTGGTGGCAGGTGATCGCCGCCTCGATGGTGCGCGGCTCGTTGCCCTCGGGCAACACGATGCGCTTGTTGGCCTTGCGGGCGCGTTCCACCAAGATGTGCTGGAACGCCGGGGGGCTGAGCCGCCGCTCCTCGATCCGGGTCAACAGCGGCTCCTTCCATTCCAGGGTGACGTGCGAGGCCACCGCTTCCACCGCCTGTTGCATCCGGTCGCGGTCGTCGAGCGGGACTTCCAGATTGAGGTGGGGCAGATACAGCACCGATTGCATGGCGCTGTAGGGAATGGTCAGGATCGGCAGGCCGGCGTCGAGCGCCGGACCGCACAGTTTCCAGATGCGGGGGTCGGGCTTGAGGCCGCCGGTGATCAGCACGCCGGCGACGTGGGTGCCCCCCATCGCCGCCATGCAGACCGCCAGCAGCAAATCGTCGCGGTCGCCGGGAATGATCATCATCGCGCCGGGCCGCAACTCCTGGCAACTGTTGACCAGGGTGGGGGCGCCCAGCGCGACGTGGGTGACGCGCCGGTTCAGTTGTCCCTCGTTGAGGATCTGCGCGCCGATCATCTGCATGATATCCCGCACCCGCGGGGCGATCAGCTCCCGCTCCCAGGGAATGCAGCCCAGCAGCTTGAAGGTCTCCGGCCAGTGGCGGGCGCACTCGGCCCGGAACTCGGCCTCGTGGCCGGGGTGGTAGCCGTTCTCGGCGCGGCTGAAGTCGAAGCGGATGTGGCCGGTCTGATCCACCGGCGCGTCCAGCAAGTTGATGATGCAGCCGAGCATCCTCTCGTGGCGGACGCCGCCGTAAGCGCGGGCGACGACTTCCACGGTATCGGCGACCTGGCGCGGGGTGTCGCGGCCGGGCGCGGTGACGATGACGATCTTGGCGTCCAGGCTTTGCGCCATCTTGGCGTTGAGATGGGTGCCGTAGGATTGCTCCTCGGTGTCCATCAAGCCCTCGACGATGACGACGTTGGCGTGGTGGGCCGCCTGCTCGTAACGGGCGATGACCTCCTCCAGCAGGACGTTTTCCCGGTCGTGGCCCAGCAGATTTTCCGCTTCGGCCACCGGGATCGGTTCGGGCGGATTCAGGCTGGAGACGATCCGCGCCAGCCGGGTCGAGCGCTCCGGGCCGGTGTCGCTGGCGTGCGGCTGGCTGATCGGCTTGCAGAAACCCACCGGAATACCTTCGCGGTCGAGCGCGTGCACCAGCCCGAGGGCGACGGTGGTCAGTCCGACCCGTTGTTCGGTGGGGACGACAAGAATGGCGGTGGTCATGACCGTTCCTCGTGGGCAATAAATGTTGCGATGCAATATAGCATACAACAATTTGACCATTCGAGGGTACAAAAAGCGCGAGATTCGCGGGGTTCTTGCGCTTTTTGAGGGGCTTTGCGCCGCGATCAGCCGGTTCCACCGTAACTGGCGATTTCCAAATCCTCGTCGGTCAGGCCGGATTGGGCGTCGCGCAGATGGCGGCGAGCCTCGCCGGCGCTCTCGAAGATGTACGGCGCCACGTCCCGCTGCTCCAGGGCGTCGCCCAGCTTCATCCGCAGGAAGGCGCTGGTGGTGTAGCGGGTCACGCCGGAGTAAAAGCGGCTCATCAGATCCTTGATGATGTCGGTGTAGGGGTCGATCAGGTCGGGATCGATGCTGAAATTGTCGTAGTTGACCACGGCGTAAGTCTTGTGGCCCAGCGATCCCAAGTTGCGCTCGACCTGGCGGCGGATGGCCTCGGCGTCGTCCAGGGTCTTGATTTCGTAGCCTTCCAGGTTGACGAAGAACAGATCGTCGTCGGCGTCGTAGGTGAAGCGCTCCTCGACCGGCAGGCGCAGCAGCGCCCGGCGCAAGCCCATCGGCTCGGCTTGGAAGATGCGCTCGTCCATCGGGCGCGGGGGTCGCTTCAGGACGGGCTGGAAATCCATTTGCGCCAGGATGTCCCGCTCCAGGTCGATGCCCGGGGCGATTTCGATCAGTTCCATGCCGTCGCGGGTCAACTGGAACACGCAGCGCTCGGTGACGTAGAGCGCCGGCTGGCCCTTGGCGACCGCGTGCGAGCCGCTGAAGGTGCGATGCTCCACCTGATCGAGAAACTTGCGGCCCTTGCCGGGCTTGACGATCCGCAACCGGCCCTCCTCGATGGCGATTTCGCCGCCGTTGGCGAAGGTGCCGACGAACACCACCCGCTTGGCGTTCTGGCTGATGTTGATGAAGCCGCCGGCGCCGGCCAGCCGAGCGCCGAACTTGCTGACGTTGACGTTGCCCTGCCGGTCCACCTGGGCCATGCCGAGGAAGGCGATGTCCAGCCCGCCGCCGTCGTAGAAGTCGAACTGCGAGGGCTGGTCGATGATCGCCTGGGTGTTGCTGGCGGCGCCGAAATTGAGTCCGCCCGCCGGCACGCCGCCGAGCACGCCCGGTTCGGCGGTCAGGGTCATCAGGCTGATGATCTTTTCTTCGTTGGCGACGTTGGCGATGCCTTCCGGCATCCCGATGCCGAGGTTGACCACGCTGTTGGGAAGAATCTCGAAAGCGGCGCGGCGGGCGATCAGCTTGCGCTCGCCGAGCGGCATCGGGGGAATGGATTGCATCGGCACCCGGATCTCGCCGCTGAAGGCCGGGTTGTAGGGCGTGGCGAAGGTCTGCCAGTGGTGCTCGGGCGGGGCGACCACGATGCAGTCCACCAGCACGGCGGGAATCTTGACGTTGCGCGGGTGCAGGCTGCCGCGCTCGGCCAGACGCTCGACCTGGACGATCACCACGCCGCCGGAGTTGTGGACGGCGGTGGCGATGGCCAGCACCTCCAGGGTCAGCGCTTCTTTCTCCATGGTGATGTTGCCGTCGGAATCGGCGCTGGTGCCGCGAATCAGGGCGACGTTGATCGGGAACGCCTTGTAGAACAGATATTCTTCGCCGCCGATGGGCATCAGCTCGACCAGCTCCTCGGTGGTCAGGTCGTTCATCTTGCCGCCGCCGAAGCGCGGGTCGACGAAGGTGCCCAAGCCCACCCGGCTCAGGGTGCCGGGTTTGTGGGCGGCGATGTCGCGGAACAGGGGGGGGCTGACGCCTTGCGGCAGGTTGTAGGCTTCGATCTCGCCGGCGCTGGCCAACTGGCCCAGCTTGGGAACCAGCCCCCAATGCCCGCCGATCACCCGCCGGATCAGCCCCTCGTGGCCGAGATGGTTCAGGCCGCGCTCCTTGCCGTCGCCTTGGCCGGCGGCGTAGACCAGCGTCAGGTTGCGGGGCCGGCCGGTTTCGAGGAAATGCTCTTCCAGCGCGATGGCCAGATGCTCGGCGAAGCCGATGCCGACGAAACCGCCGGTGGCGACGGTATCGCCGTCCCGGATCAGCCGCACCGCCTCGGCGGCGGTGACGATCTTGCCTTTACTGGCGAACGGCTGGGAAGACAGCAGGGGATGCGGGTGGGAAACGGGCATGGAATCGGACCTGTGGGGTTAACGGTTCAGTGGGTTTGCCGATCCAGTCGATCGGTGAGTTCGCGCAGTTCGGGGGCGATATGGACCGGGTAGGCCGGCGCGGTTCGATTGGCGCGCAGCGCGGGCGGCAGCGCCGCCAGTTGCGCCCGGACCCGCTCGCGGACGGCGGCGAGCGATTCGGGAGGCGACAGCCGCCGGCCCTCCAGCATGACCGGTCGCAGCAGCGGTTCGCCCGGTCGCGGAGCCGCTTCCAGACCGAGGCAGTCCTCCGCGAAGAGACCGTCGGCATCGGTTCGCCGGTACACCTGCTTGCGGCCCGGCCAGGTCGCCTTGCCCTCGGAGCGCTTGCGGCGGGCTTGGCCGGCGTACTCTTGCAGCTTGTAGACCAGTTCCAGGGTCGGCGCGTCGGTGGAGGCATCCAGCCGGGTGCCGACGCCGAAACCGTCGATGGGCGCCCCGTCGGCCAACAGTTTCTGCAAGCGGTGTTCATCGAGATCGCCGCTGGCGAAAATGGTGAGCCGATTCAAGCCGCCGTCGTCGAGGATGCGGCGGACGCGCCGAGCGTGTTCGGCCAGGTCGCCGCTGTCGATGCGCACGCCTTTGATCGCGATGCCACGCGCCTGGAGGCGGGCCGCGAGCGGGATCAGCTTGCGGGCGGCGGCTTCGGTGTCGTAGGTGTCGAGCAGCAAGACCACGTTGCTGGGCTGGGCCGCCGCGAAATGCTCGAAGGCGTCTTCCTCGCGGTCGTGAGCCTGGATCAGCGAGTGCGCCATGGTCCCGAACAGGGGAATGTCGAACCGCATCCCGGCGAGCACCGTGGCGGTGCCGCCGAAGCCGGCCAGGTAGGCGGCCCGGGCGGCGAGTAAGCCGGCTTCGGCGCCGTGAGCCCGGCGCAGGCCGAAATCCACCAGCAGCTTGCCGGGCGCGGCCAGCGCGCAGCGGGCGGCCTTGGAGGCGATCAAGGTCTGATAGTGGATCAGGTTGATCAAGCGGCTTTCCACCAGTTGCGCTTGCGGCAAGGGCGCGGTGATGCGCAGGATCGGCTCGTCGGCGAAAAACGCCGTGCCTTCGGGCAGGGCGTGCACCGCGCCGGTAAAGCGGAACTCGGCCAGGGAATTCACGAACCCGGCGCCGAAACGGCCGCAGCCGGCCAGCCAGTCCAGCTCCTCGGGGGTGAAGCGCAGATTTTCCAGATAGTCGAGCGCCTGCTCCAGTCCGGCGGCGAGCAGGAAGCCCCGCTCGGGCGGCAACCGGCGGGCGAACAGATCGAAAACAGCCGTTTCTTGCATGCGCTCGGCGTGATAAGTCTGGAGCATGGCGAGCTGGTAGAGATCGGTCAGTAGCGCGCTGGTTTCAAGAGTCATGGCCTTAACCTGGGTCGAGAGCGCGGGCGAGCGCCGCTGCGGTGTCTATATGGGATACGCCGTCGAGTTGCAAGGGGTCGGCGGGATTCGTGAAACGGGCGTCGGACCCGACGGAGGGTTTGCCGTGGCGGATATGAGCGCGGGGGAGATTCTAACCGAGCGGCGGGATGGCGTGTTGCTGGTGCGCATCCACCGCCCCGACAAGAAAAACGCCTTGACGCGGGCGATGTACGCGGCGCTGACGGCGGCGCTGGAGCAGGCCGCCGATGATCCGGCCATCCGGGTGGCGGTGTTGACCGGCGGCGGCGACAGTTTCACCAGCGGCAACGATCTCGCCGATTTTTTGGCGGACCCGCCCGCCGGCGAGGACAGCCCGGTCTTCCGGTTCCTGGCCGCGCTGCTCGGGTTCGAGAAGCCGCTGATCGCGGCGGTGAACGGGATGGCGGTCGGCATCGGGGTCACCCTGCTGCTGCATTGCGAGCTGGTTTACGTTCGGGCCGGATCGACCTTGCTGTTGCCGTTCGCCAACCTCGGCCTTTGTCCCGAGGCGGGCTCCAGCCTGCTGTTGCCGAAGCGGGTCGGCTACCCCCGCGCGGCGGAACTGCTGCTGCTCGGAGAGCCGTTCAACGCCGAGCAAGCGCTGGCCTGGGGCTTGATCAACGGCATCGGCGCCGACGCGGAAGCGACCCTGGAACTGGCGCTGGCCAAGGCGCGGCGGCTGGCCGATCAGCCGGCGGCGGCGTTGCGGCTGGCCAAGGCGCTGCTGAAACGATCCGAGGCCGAGCGAGTGCGGGAAACGGTCGCCCTGGAAAGCCGGCATTTCATGGAGTTGCTGCGTTCGCCGGAAGCGCTGGCGGCCTTGCGGGCGTTCGCGGGACGGCGGCGCTCGGGGTGAGCGGAGCGCCGATCGGACGCGGGCGGTTCAGAGGCCTTTTGTGCGGCCCGTAGCCCGCTAACGGATTGAAAAAACGCGCTCACCTGCAACTCTCTCTCCCAAGAAAAAGGGGAGTGGCGCGTCCTCTCAGTTGTCCGCGTTCAGCCGAGCCAGCAGGCGGATCAGATCCGAAAGCGACTCGGCCTGGAGTTTTTCCATGACCCGCTTGCGATGGATTTCCACGGTGGAGAGGCTGATGCCGAGTTCGGCGGCGATGACCTTGTTGTACTGGCCCTCCACCACCCGATCCAGCACCTCCCGCTCGCGGGGCGACAGCAGCGCCACTCGGGCCGCCGCCTCGGCGCGGCGAGCCTGCCGGCCGCGCTCCCGCGCGTCGAGGGCCAGCGCCTCTTGGATGCGAGCCAACAGGGTTTGGCCTTGAAAGGGTTTTTCGATGAAGTCGAAAGCGCCCGCCTTCATGGCCCGGATCGCCATCGGCACGTCT
>RRZT010825363.1_pt1 | contig 12389 bp, 8 predicted proteins | sample 2165551 | NCBI WGS metagenome assembly RRZT01 (sample SAMN10456910, study PRJNA506462) | wastewater metagenome | biome: wastewater; feature: sludge; material: wastewater sludge; isolation source: wastewater sludge with Escherichia coli K12::gfp cells carrying plasmid... | place: USA: Moscow, Idaho ... | reverse complement strand
TCTCGATAAAGCGGTCCAGCGCCGCCAGCGCCTCGGGGCTGTTGATGGTCACGGTATAATCGCCCGCCCTGGGATCGCGGACGATGGCGCCGCCATAGCTCAGCAGAAAGGGCATGAAATCGTAATGGATGCCGTTGCCGCGCTCGCCCCGGGTGGCGAAACCGTAAAGCCGGGGCCGGTCCTGCACCGCCTGGCACTGTTCCAGCAGCGCGTCATAGGTCTGGGGTGGCTGGGCCACCAGATCGCTGCGATAGACCAGCACATGCGTGTTGCAATTGGGCGGAATCGCCATCAGCTTGCCGCCATCCGCGGTGCGGAAATCCGCATCCGCGTTCCAGAAATAGCTGTCGCCGCAGGTAAAGACCTCGGCCGGCATGGCATAGCCCGGCTCGACCTCGTCAAGCGGGCGCAGCACGTCGGACCGATAGAATTCGATGGTCCAGCCGGAATCGATATTCAGGATGTCATAGGGGCTTTCGCCCGCGCGCACCGCGTTGCGCGCCTTTTCCAGAACGCCGGTATAGGGGGTTGCGTCGATATCGACCTGATTGCCGGTCTGATCGACATAAAGATCGACGACCGCCTCGAACCCGCCATACCACGGCGACGAATTGATCAGGATGGTGATCGGTTCCTGTTTGCCCACATCCAGAAAGCTGTCCTGGGCCGCGACCGGGGCCGCGATCAGGCAGGTGGCACCGGCCAGCGCGGCAAGCGTTCTCAGCGAATTGGTCATTGCTTCCTCCCTTTGCTGCGCCGTGCACGGTTCTCATGGCCTTTCGATGCGGCGCATTTTCACCATAGGGATTCGCATTTTGCATGAATAATGATAATAAAAGCAAAAGGCATAACTTTCAGGAATGCCATGGACCGAAACCTGCGCGCCTTTCTGGCGGTTGTGCGCCATGGCAACCTGACGGCGGCGGCCGATGCCATCGGTCTGACGCAGCCCGCCCTGACCAAGTCGATCCGCCGGCTTGAGGACAGCGTCGGCGGCGTGCTCTTCGACCGCTCGACCAAGGGCATGGTGCTGAATGAAACCGGCCGGATGTTTCTGGAACGCGCGCGGACCATCGAAACCCACTGGTCGCAGGCGCGCGAGGAAATCGACGCCCGCGCCGGCGGCCGGTTGCGCGAATTCCGCATCGCCGCCGGCGCCGCCTATCACATGCGCATCGCCCCGCTTTTGGTGCGGCAGCTGGCGAGCGAGTTTCCCGAAACCCGCTTCGGTCTGGAATTCGACGTCGCGGGCGCCATGTTGCCGCCTTTGCAGAATGGGGAATTGCACCTGCTTCTGGGGGCCTTTATCCATCAGCCGCCCGAGGGGCTGGTCACCGAACGCCTGATGGAGGTGGTGACCGGCGTCATCTGCGACCGCGACCACCCGCTGACCCGACTAGAGCGCGTGCCGCCGGCGGCGCTGGATGGGCATAAATGGCTGATCTACAAGCGCGATTCGTTCATGTACCAGCGTCTTGCGACCTATTGCCTGCAACACCGGCTGGCGGCGCCGCAGGTGGTGGTCGAAATCGACGCCATGGCTTCGGGGATGGTGCTGGCGCGGGGGACCGATCTGTTGATCGCCGCCCCCACGACCGTGAAACCGATGGCCGAAGAGGCCGGTCTGGTGGTGCTGCCGCTTGAGGTGCCGCTATGGCATTTCCCGTCCGGGGCGTGGATGCGGCGATCGACCCGCGAATATCCGATCCTGCGCCGCGCCTTGCAGATCCTGCGCGAAAGCTGCGGCCTGCCGCCGGATCATTCCTGAAAGTTATCTTACCCGCCGCAGAAGTCATTTTTACCGGAATGCAGGCGCATATAATTTCGACCCCGGACCAAAAGGGGGAAATCCATGCGCAAGCCAAATGTGATCGTGTTCTTTACCGATCAGCAACGTCACGACACCACCGGCGCGCATGGCAATCCGATGGGGCTGACACCGAATTTCGACCGCCTCGCCCGGGCGGGGACGCATCTTTACAATTCCTTTGCCTGTCAGCCGCTTTGCGGTCCGGCGCGGGCGGCGCTGCAAACCGGGCGCTATGCCACCCAGACCGGGGTATTTCGCAATGAAATCACCCTGCCGCCCGATCAGCCGACGCTGGCCCAGGTGTTCAAGGCCGGCGGCTATGCAACCGGCTATATCGGCAAATGGCATCTGGCGGCGCAGGATCCGGTGCCCCCGGACCTGCGCGGGGGCTATGATTACTGGCTGGCGGCGAACCATCTGGAATTCGTCTCGGACGCCTATGACGCGCGGCTTTTCGATGGCGACGGCAACGAACAAAAGCTGCCCGGCTATCGCGTCGACGCCCAGACGGACGCCGCGATCCGCTATATCGACCGTCATCGCGACACGCCCTTTTTGCTGTTCATGTCGTTTCTGGAACCCCATCACCAGAACCATACCGACGACTATCCCCCGCCCGAGGGGTATCGCCAGACGATGGACGCCAACCTGTGGACGCCGCCCGATCTGGTGGCGCTTGGCGGCACCTCGCCATGGCACCTTGCCGGGTATTACGGCATGGTCAAACGTCTGGACGAGGCGTTCGGGCGGATGATGGACGCGCTGCGCAGTCTTGATCTGACCGAGAACACGATCGTCATGTTCACCTCGGACCATGCCTGTCACTTCAAGACCCGAAATGCCGAATATAAACGGTCCTGTCACGAAAGCGCGGTGCGGGTGCCGACCATGATCACCGGCCCCGGCTTTATGAGCGGGGGACAGGTGACGGCGATGTTTTCCACCCCCGACATCGCGCCGACGCTGATCGAGGCGGCCGGATTGCAGGTGCCGGCATCGATGACCGGCGCGTCGATCCTGCCGGTGATCCGCGATGCCCGCGCGCCCTGGCGCGACGACAGCTTCTTTCAGGTCAGCGAAAGCGAAACGGGCCGCGCCATCCGCACCAAGCGCTGGAAATACGGCGTCACCGCCGATTACGACCATGACCGCCCCGGCGCCCCCAGCTATCGCGAGGTGTATCTCTATGATCTGGACGCCGACCCCTATGAGATGGTGAACCTTGCCGGGATGGCGGCGTTTCGCGAAACCGCCGATATGCTGAAGGCGCGGCTTCTGGACTGGATTGCCCGGATCGAGGGCGAAACCCCCGAGATCACCGACGCCCCCCCGACATTCCAGCGCCAGCACCGGCCACATTATTCCGACCTGCGCCGCGAATATCAGGCCGATACCTCAATGGGCATGAATCCGGGCGACTGAGCGCGCCGGTCAAGCGCGGCCAATCACCCGGCGGGGCGGCGGATACAGCGGAACCCGATATGGTTGGTGGTCGCGGTCGCCTGTTGCGGGGTGCGCGCGGCGGGGCGATAGCGGCGGCAGTAATTCGGCGCGCAAAGATGGCTGCCGCCCTTGATCACCAGCCGCTCGGCCCCAGGGCCGTCGGTGCCATCCCGCCCGACCGAACAACAGCTTTTCTGCGCCATGTGATCGGACCGGAACCGCCCGGTCGTCCATTCCCAGACATTGCCGATCATGTTGTAAAGCCCATAGCCGTTCGGCGCGAAACTGTCGGCGGGGGCGATCCCGGCATATCCGTCCAGCGCCAGATCCTGCCACGGAAATTCCCCCTGCCAGGTATTGGCCATGGGCCGCCCGTCATCGGTCAGGTGATGCCCCCAGGGCCAGATCTGATCGTCGGGACAACCGCCGCGCGCGGCATATTCCCATTCCGCCTCATCGGGCAGATCCTTGCCCGCCCAATGCGCATAGGCCAGCGCATCGTCGACCGAGACATGGACCACCGGCAAGGCCCCGTCCCCGGCGATGTCGCTGTCCGGTCCCCGCGGATGACGCCATGAGGCCCCCGGCACGAAACGCCACCATTGCGCCACATCGTCCAGCGGCACCGGCCCGTCGGTCTTGTGAAAGACCAGCGATCCCGCATGGCGCAGCGCGGGCGCAAGCGCCGCCGCCTCGGCCGCGTCCGGCGGCAGCTCGGCGGTGGTGACATATCCGGTTTCGGCGACAAAGCGGGCGAATTCGGCATTGGTCACCGCCGTGCGATCCATCCAGAAACCATCGACACGGCGCGGATGGGCCGGGCGTTCCTCGGGGTAATGGGCGTTCGATCCCATGACAAAGGAACCGCCGGGCACCCAGACCATGCCGGGGGCGGCGCTTTCGGCGTTTTCGGGCGGCGTGGCCATGGCGCGGTTCTCCCTTGTGACCGCAACCTTTGGCGGCGGATCGGATCATCGCTGATCGCGATCAGTAAACCATCCCGGAGACCGCGCCGCCATGGGGCAATCCGCCCGCCGCCAGTAAATGGCCCGTTATCCCGCGCTGCGCGTCATCCACCCCCCGGCAACAGACCCTTGCGCCGGACGCCGAAGCCGATATCGTCGGCGCCATGACACAGCCCAGCCCCCTTTGGACCCGGACCGCGACCCGCCTTTCCGGCGGGACCGGCCCCGATACGATCCCGGTCGTCATGGCCGAACCCGAAAGCGCATCCCCCGACCACGCCCCCAAGGGCACCGTGCTTTTGGTTCATGGCCGCAACGGCGCGCCGGAACAGGCGCAGATCGCGGAAATCGCCATGGCCTATCTGGCCCGGGGCTGGCGCGTCGTTGCGCCCGAATTGCCGCATTCCATCGCCCTGCCGGACTCCGGCCCGCCCGATCAGGTGACGTTCAGCGGCCATACCCGCGCGGCGATGGCGGTCTGGGACTGGCTGGCGCGGACATGGCCGGATGCGCCGCGCGCGCTGGCCGGGCACAGCATCGGCGCCTATGCCATCGCGCATCTGGCGGCGGCGGCGCCCGACACGCATCACCTGCTGGCCGTGTCGCCGCCCCTGTCGGGCAATGTGCTTTTGAACGCGCGCAAGGCCATGGGTCCCGCCGCCATCGAGGCGGTCGCCCGCGAAGCCCCGCTGTTTCTGGCCGAAATGCCGGTGGCGGATGCGGCGCCGGCGCTGGCGCGGGTCGCGGCGCCGGTGGCGGTGGTCACCGGGGCCTCGGACGGGCTGGTGCCGCTGGCGGATGCGCGCGCCTATTTCAACGCCGCAGCGAATGCGCGGTTTTTCGGGGCGCTGCCCGATGAACATCACTGCCCGGCCGGGGCGGCCTGCGGACAGATGCTGTCCGTCGCGCTGGCGGCGCTGGGGGTCTAGCCCTCCTCAGGTGATGGCGGGGGGCAGCCACGGCGCGTTGAACCCCAACGCCCGCAGCCCGCGCCGCACTTCGTCCCGCCCCGAGACCAGCCGCCAGATCAGCCCCGAGCGGTGGTTTTCCAGCCCGATCACGATCGGCGCCTGATCGATCGCCAGCCGGCTTTGCGCCACCCAGTCATGGCTGATGCTGAAGGCGTCGACAAACCCCGCCTCGCCCCAGATCAGATGGCCCAGATCGTCATGCAGGTGGCGCAGCACCGGCATCGCCTCATCGGGGGCAAAGGGAAAGGATCCCAGCGCCGCCGTGGGGGTGATGGTGCCGGTGTCATCGGTGGGGGAATGCGCGACATAGCCCGAGGGATCGTCGCTGGCCGTCAGGCCCCAGCAATCGGGACCATAGCCCGCCCAGCCCCCCGGATTTCGCAGGCAATGCAGGCGGTTGATCAGCGCATGCGCCCGCGCCTGTCGTCCGTAATCGGCATAGGCATCGCACAGGCCGCGCGGGTCGATGCCCAGAAACGGATATTGCGACAGAAACAGCGGCCCGCCCCAATCCGGCCCAAGCGGCAGCGTGATCCCGCCATAATCGCGGCCATTGCGAAAGGCCGGCGCCGCAGCCCAGCTTTGATGATAGGAACGGGCCGGGATCGGATGGGTGCGCGATCCGGCGCCCAGCACGAAAACCGGCATCGCCTCGTTCCAGCCCCGGATCGGCAGGGCGTTCGCGGGCCAGGGCCGGCCGGGATGGCGGTGCCACATGACCGCGCCATCCTCGCGCAGATGCGCGGCCCAGTTCACCGCGTCAAACAGCGCCTGAATCCGCGCCCCCAATTCGGGCTCGCGATCGAAATAGGCCGCCGCCCCCAGAAGCCCCAGCATCAGAAACGCCGTCTCGACCAGATCGCCGCCATCGTCACCGGGGGAAAAGGGCTGCGCGCGGCCGGTGGTGCCGTTCATGAAATGGGGGAACACGCCGTCGAAACGGTCGGCTTGTTCCAGAAAACCCACCAGCCGCTCGACCCGGTCCAGAATTTCGCGCGCCGGGCGCCAACCGCGTTCCGCGGCGACGATCTGCGCAAGAAGGCCAAAGCCGGTGCCGCCTGTGGTCACGGTTTCTTCGGTGTCATAGCCAAAGCTGCCGCCACTGCGTTCGCGGGCCATGCCGCTGACCGGATGGCTCCAATCCAGGAAATAAAGCGCGGTCGCCTGGGCCACGCGGTCGCGCAGGGCGGCGTCGTCAAGGCCGCGGATCAATCCGTCCATGTCAGCTCCTGCATCTGGGTGTCGCGGCTGTTGGGGCCGACATGCAGCCCGACCACACCGGGGTCGCGGACCCATTCCGCCGCCGCAAGCGTGGGGGCGATGGGATAGCGGAACTGATCGGCGGTGATGGCAAAGACCACCTCGCAGGATGCGCCGGGGGCCAGCGTGACCTGTCGGAAATCGATCAGCCAGCGCGCGGGCCGGGTCACGCGCGCCACCGGATCGCTGGCATAAAGCTGCACGGTTTCAACGGCTTCGGCCGGGCCGGCATTGGTGACGGTCACGCAAAGTTCGACCGGCTCGCCCGCGCGGGCTTTGGCCGCCGACAGCCGGGGCGGCCCGTATTCGACCCGCCCATAGCCCAGCCCGAAACCAAAGGGAAAGCGCGGCGCATCATCGTCCAGATCCAGCCAGCCGGTGCGGAACTTGGCGAAACGGCCCGGAAAGGGCCGGCCCGTCGGCTCGGCCGCATAGCTCAGCGGCACCTCGCCGGGATGGGCGGGCAAGGACACCGCCAGCCGCGCCGACGGGCTGGCGCGCCCAAAGATCAGGTCGGCCACGCCCTCGGGGCCGGCGATACCGCCATGCCATGCATAAAGCAGGGCATCCGCCTGTTCGGCGACCGCGCCCAAGGCCAGCGGCCGGCCGGCAAAGACCACCACGACCAGCGGCCGGCCCGTCGCGGCCAGCGCGGCGATCAGCCGGCGCTGCGGGGCCGGCAAGTCCGGCGACAGCCGGGACGAGGATTCGCCAGCATGTTCCTTGGCCTCGCCCACCGCGACGATGGCGATATCGGCGGCGCGGGCCACCGCGACCGCCTCGGCGATCAGATCGGCCTCGGGACGGGGATCGCGGGTCACGGTCACACCATGGACATTCAGCCGCGCGGCAAGCCAGTCCTCATCGACGATACTCGCGCCCCATGCGACGGCCGGGACCCGACCGGTCAGCGCCGCCACCGCATCCGACAGCGGCACCACATCGGCGGCATTGCCCGACACCGCCCATGTCCCCAGCATATTCGCCCGGTCGGCGGCAAAGGGCCCGATCAGCGCCACCTTCCTCTCTGGCGCCAGGGGCAGCACATCTTCATTTTTCAACAGCACGGCCGATTGCGCGGCGGCGCGGCGGGCCAGCGCGCGCCCCTTTTGGCGCGACGGCGCGGATGCGCCCTGCATGCCCCGGAACGGATCGTCCAAAAGCCCCAGCCGCGCCTTGAAGCGCAGCACCCGGTGGCAGGCGCGCTCGATCAGCGCGATAACCTGTTGCGGGGAAAGCCGCAGCCCGGCATCGCGCGCATCGAGGCCATCGCGGGCCAGGATCGGCAATTCGCGCAGGTAATCCTCGCCCACCATATCCATGTCGATGCCGGCATGAAGCGCGCGTGCCACCACCACCGGCGCCGGCCCCAGCCCATGCGCCACCAGCTCGGCGACGCCGGTATAATCCGACACCATCAGCCCGTCGAAACCGGTCTCGGCGCGCAGCCACCCCTCGATCAGCGGGGCGTTGGCATGCATCGGCAGCTTGTTCACCGCGTTAAAGGCGGCCATCACGCTGGCAGCGCCGGCCCGGACACCGGCGGCAAAGGGCGGCAGATAGACCGATAAAAGATCCTCGGCCGCGATGCTGACATTGTCGTAATCGCGGCCGCTGTCGGGGGCGCCATAAGCCACGAAATGCTTGAGACAGGCGGCAACGCGGCCCGGCCCGGCGGGATCCTCGCCCTGAAAGCCGCGAACCGCCGCCTCGGCGATGCGCGCGGCCAAAAGCGGATCCTCGCCCGGACCTTCGGCCACGCGGCCCCAGCGCGGATCGCGGCTGATATCGATCATCGGGGCATAAACCTGATGCAGGCCCTCGGCCGCGGCCTCGGCGGCGGCAAAGGCCGAGGTGTCCGCGATCAGCCCCATATCCCAGCTGCATGCCATCGCGATATTCAGGGGAAATACCGTGCGATGGCCGTGGATCACATCCTCGGCGAAAAACAGCGGGATCTTAAGCCGCGATCCGGCCAATGCGCGTTCCTGCATGGCGCGGGCACTGGCCAGCGACTTGGTGCCGAAAATCGCCCCGACCTGCCCAGCATCCAGCCGGTGCGACAGCGCGCTTGGCTGGCTTGCACCGGTAAGCAGCCCTTCGCCGGCCGCCAGAAGGTTCAGCTGGCCGATCTTTTCGGCCAGCGTCATCTGCGCCATCAACGCGTCGACAACATCCATTCCGTTCACGCGATGCCCCCCTGTCCGCTGTTGCGCGGCCCGTCATTCCGCCGCGTGCTGGACGGCATAAAGCGGGGCCTTGCGGATCGGGGAAAGCTGCCCGATGCCGTCATGGATGTCGAGGGCCGCAGCATAGAACGACCCGCCATCGGGATCCTGGGGCAGGTGCTCGCCATGCAGCACCGCCAGCACGGCGGTATCGGGCAGGCATTCGCACAGGATGCGATGGAAATCGGCGACGGCATCGACATCCATGGCCGATGTCGCCTCGTCCAGCAAAAGGATATCGGGCCGCGCGATCAGGATCCGGGCCAGCACCAGCCGCTGTTTCTGGCCACCCGACAGCACATTGCGCCAATTGCGCCCCTGATGCAGATCGTCGCCCAGACCGGCGATGAAATTGCCCAGTCCCACCCGCGACAGCGCGGCGGCGGCGGCAATATCGGAATGCTGTTCGGGATGGTCGGGATAGGTCACCAGCGCCTTCAGCGTCATCCGGTCGGGCAGATCGGGATCCTGGCCGGCAAAGAACATATGCGCCCCCTCGCGCAGGGTGATGCGGCCCCGGCCATAGGGCCAGAGCCCCGCCACCGCCTTCAACAGGCTGCTTTTGCCGCAGCCGTTCAACCCGCGCAGACAGATCCGGTCGCCGGGATAAAGCCGCAGCTGCGCCACCGACATAAAGGCCGGCGCCTCATGGCCGCGATGGTGCAGCGCCATCCCCTCGAGCGCCAGCAGGGGGCCGCTGGCGCGGCGGTCGCGGTGGAAATCGCTGACGCCGGTTTCGGCATAGAATTCCCGGCGCTGGCGCACGCGTTCGATCGCGCGGGCCAGTTCGGTCAGCCGCCCGCTATTGGCGCGCAGCGTGGCGATGGCGGGCATGACATTGATGAACCAGGACACATCGCCGATCAGTTCCGCCGTCAGCTCGCCGCTGGCGGCGAAATCGCGAAAACTCAGTCCACCCGCGAAATAGGCCGGCAGCGCCGGCAGATAGGCCAGAAGCCGCGTCGACAGGAATTGATAGATGCTGGTGAACATCATCATGCCGGCGGTGAGCCAGTTCTGCCGCCCCCATGTCTGGTCCAGCGCGCCATAAAGCTGATCGTTGACGCGGCTTTGCGCACGTTCGCCGCGCGCCGTCGCCATCTGGTTCACCCGGCCCAGCATCGCACCCCATTCGCCGCGCCATGCGCCGTCACGACGCTGACGCTGGATGCTCAGCCGTTCGATGACGCGCCCCAGCCGCCATGCGATCAGCGTGACACAGGGCACATAGACCGCAACCAGCGCCAGCGCCAGAAACGCCGATCCATAGACCCCCGGCACCAGATCGACCCGCGCCGCCGCCCCCGCGCCCAGCCAATCGGCCAGCATGGCGTTGCCCTGCGCGCCCCAGCGATCGAGAAACGGCACCGGCTGGCTGCGCGCCACCAGCGCCGAGGACACGAACCAGATCGAGGTCACCGCCCCCCACAGCCCCATGGTCAGCCCGATCAGCCCGCCATACAGCCCGGCCGAGCATTCATCGACACGCTGGTCGATGGCATCGGGCATGCGCGGGCGGCCATCGGTTTCGGAACGGTCGCTCATCAGGTCAAGCGCGATGCGTTCATCGGCCAGAATGGCGTCGTTGAATTGACCGACCAGCCAGCCCCGCGCCCGGCGATGCAGGGTCGAGGCGATGAAATGGCGCAGCGCCCCCCCCCCGGTGCGCGCCAGAAAGATCCCCAGATAGGCCCCGGCCGCCATAAGCACGACACCCACCGGATCGGGGCCGCTCTCGCCGGTCTGGATCCCGGCAAGCGCGGCCAGAAAATCGGCGCTGGCCAATGCGACCCAGACGCTGGACATGGAAAGCAGGGTAGTGATCGCGAACACGGCCCCGGTCAACAGCCAGGCTTCGCGCCACCGCGCAGAAACCCAATAGGCCGACAACAGGCCGCATATGCCGCTCAGACGGTTCACCGATACTGCCTCATCCTCGCCGTGGCAGGCCCGCGCCACCCCACGGGCAACGCTCAATTGCCTGCGGGCCGTTGACGGCACATTTTTCCGGTATGTTTCGGCCGCTTTGCGCGTTTCAGGTGCTTTGCGACCGGTTCATGTCACTAGCTTAGCAAGGATCAGTATCGGCGGTAAATTGCCGATTGGTATAGCCGGATTGTACTTTTCGCCATCATATGGTCGCATTTCAGCAACAGTCTTGCTTAACGGCCGACGGCGCTGCGGCGATGCGCCGCGGTGGGCGACCCGGCAACCGCCCGCGCATGCGCCGGGCCGCCGCGGGCCGCCCCCGTTCAGGCGGTCATGAATTCGCGCACAAAGGCGGTGGCGGGGCGGGCGCGGATGTCCTGGGGGCGACCCACCTGTTCGATATGGCCCATGGACATGACCACGACCAGATCGGCCAATTCCATCGCCTCTTCCTGGTCATGGGTGACGAACACCGTGGTCAGGCCGGTTTCGTCATGGATGTCGCGCAGCCCCTGACGCAATTCGCGCCGGACCTTGGCATCGAGCGCGCCAAAGGGTTCGTCCAGCAGCAGCATGCGCGGCTCAATCGCCAGCGCGCGGGCCAGCGCGACCCGCTGCCGCTGACCGCCCGAAAGCTGGCTGGGATAGCGCGCGCCGATCTGGGGCAGCTGGATCAGCTCAAGCAGGCGCGTCACCCGGCGCGCGATCTCGGCCTTGTTGGGGCGCGCGGCGCGCGGGCGGGCGTTCAGGCCGTAAGCGATGTTGTCAAACACCGTCATGTGCCGGAACAGCGCATAGCTTTGAAAGACAAAGCCCGCGCGCCGCTCCTGCACGCTGAGCCCCGTCGCGTCCTGTCCGTCAAAGAGCACCCGGCCCGAGCTGGGAAATTCCAGCCCGCCCAGAATGCGCAAAAGCGTGGTCTTGCCCGAACCCGATGGCCCCAGAAGCGCCACCAGCGCCCCCGAGGGGATGGACAGCGACACCGGGCTCAGCGCGGCGGTGGTGCCGAATTCCTTGGAGATTTCGTCGATCTGAATATGCATGATGGCTCTCAATGGCGACGGGTCGCGGCAAGTTGGTCGGCATGGCGGATTTCCAGAAGCGTCTTCAGACCCAGCGTCACCAGCGCCAGAAGCGCCAGGACCGAGGCCAGCGTGAAGGCCGCGACGGACAGATATTCGTTGTAAAGCATCTCGATGGTGATCGGCATGGTCGCCGTCTGGCCCCGGATCTTGCCCGAGATGACGGCCACGGCGCCGAATTCCCCCATCGCCCGGGCATTGGCCAGCAACACCCCGTAAAGCAGCGCCCAGCGGATATTGGGCAGCGTCACGGTCAGAAACACCCGCCACCCCGACGCGCCCAAGGTCAACGCCGCCTCTTCCTCGGCGCGGCCCTGTTCGATCATCACCGGGATCAATTCGCGCGCGACAAAGGGGAAGGTCACGAACATCGAAGCCAGAATGATCCCCGGCAGCGCAAAGACGATGGGATAGCCGGCCTGAACCAGCATGCCGCCCAGCCAGGTATTGGCCCCGAAGGTCAACACGATGCACAGCCCCGCCACCACCGGCGAGACCGAAAACGGCAGGTCGATCAGCGTGATCAGAAACGCCTTGCCGTAAAAGTCGAACTTGGTGATGAACCACGCCGCCGCGATGCCAAACACCGCGTTCAGCGGCACCGCAATGGCCGCCACGGTCAGCGTCAGGCGGATCGCCGACAGCGCCTCGGGATCGGCCAGCGAGGTAATGGCGGCCAGCCAGCCCTTGCGCAGCGCCTC
>RRZT012105350.1_pt1 | contig 12390 bp, 10 predicted proteins | sample 2165551 | NCBI WGS metagenome assembly RRZT01 (sample SAMN10456910, study PRJNA506462) | wastewater metagenome | biome: wastewater; feature: sludge; material: wastewater sludge; isolation source: wastewater sludge with Escherichia coli K12::gfp cells carrying plasmid... | place: USA: Moscow, Idaho... | reverse complement strand
TTTATAAACTTAAAGTATAATTTGCTAACTACTAAATTATGTCACGCCCCCAGCCATACGCCAATGGCGTATGGCTGGGGGGGTTAGATACGGGGCGTAGCCCCGAACCCCACGGCAAGGCTTCCTTGCCAATCCTTTTTTTGGATACTGAGTAATCCCTAGCTATTAACTATTAATTATTAATTGTTAACTATCTCCACCACTGTTCCACTAGTATTTATAGTTAAGTTTTTTATCTCCCAAATATCTTCTAAAGTATCAAGATATTTTTGCAATTCTTCTTGATACAAATCTTCTTTGTTGTCCAAAACCCAAGTAATAAGAGTCGGTCCTGCACCACTTATAAACTCTCCTAAAGCACCTAGTTCTTTTGATTTTTCAAAGATATCCAAAGAATTATTAATTAACGGGAATCTGTATGGTTGATGAACTTTGTCTACTAAACATTCTCTCAAATCTTCAAATCTCTTTTCATTAAGGAAAGAAAGCATTAGAGCTAGTCTTGAAGCATTTGATATACAATCTGCTGTTGAATATGCCTTAGGCAAAACGCTTCTTGCTTTTTCTGTACTTAGTTTAAAATTAGGAATAAGTACATTAAATTTTATTTCTTCTGGGAAATTAATTTTGCTGTACAATACTTTTTCATTAGTCATAACAGAAATAATCATATTCCCCAAAATTGCAGGAGCTACATTATCTGGATGTCCTTCTAATTCTGTAGCAATTTCAACAATATCCTTTGTACAAAGAATATTGTCCATAAGATAGTTTGCTGCATAAATTCCACCAACAATAGCAGCAGCAGAACTTCCAAGCCCTCTTGAAATTGGTATGTCAATTTTTGACATAGTAATAGTACATCCAAGATTTTCTTTCTTGTATTTTTTTAATGTGTGAACCAGAGCAACATAAACAAGATTTTCTTCAAGAGGAATATTTGGATTTGGAATATCCCATTTAATTTCTATTCCTTCTTCTTTTTTCTCCACAATTATTTCATTAAATATATTTAGGGCAAGCCCTAAAGTGTCAAAACCGGGTCCTATATTTGCTGAAGTTCCGGGTACTTTAATTTTAACCATAAAATCGCCTTCCAATCGATATATTTATTAAATATTCTTAATTATTGCTTGTGTTTTGCAAAATAAAAATGATATAATCTCCATTATTATTTAGTCTTTTTATTATAAATAGACTTTTTTGAAAAAAATAATAAAAATTTGGTACAGTCGTATCATTTATTAAAACTAATTAAATATTTAGTAATAGAATACTAAAAAAATGATACTGATACAAATATATATATATCATCATAATTATATTTTGAATATATAAATGTGATAGAGTTTTTTAAAAAGCTTATTTTTCATAGCTTATAAGACATTTATGTCTGTGATATAAAATAAAAAAAATATGAAAGGGGTGAAAATTATGGACAAAGTGCTAGAAATTTTAAAGGAGGATTCGAGAGTCGCCGCCAAAGACATTGCAACTATGATTAATAAATCAGAAGATGAAGTGAAGGAGATAATAAAAGACCTTGAAGACAAAAATATTATTATTAAGTACACAACTATTGTAAATGAAGAGAAAACAACGGAAGAAAAAGTTCAAGCTTTTATAGAAGCTAAGGTTAGTCCTGAGAGAGATATGGGGTTTGATGCGATAGCCGAAAGAATCTATAATTTCCCTCAAGTAAAGAGTCTTTATCTAATTTCTGGAGGATTTGATTTTCTTATTACTGTAGAAGGAAACTCCCTAAAAGATGTTGCTATGTTTGTTTCAGAAAAATTATCAACATTAGAATACATCAATTCCATTGCAACGCATTTTTTATTAAAAAAATATAAAGAAAATGATGTTGTTATGGTTGGAGAAAAAACAAAAGATCAAAGATTGCAGGTGATGCCATAATGATGACAGATAGAATTTCAGATAAACTTAAAGTATTACCACCAAGTGGAATAAGAAAGTTTTTTGATATAGTAGCAACAAAAAAAGACGTAATTTCTCTTGGAGTTGGAGAGCCAGACTTTGCTACTCCTTGGAATATAATAGATGCAGCTTTTTACAATATGAAAAAAGGAAGAACACATTATTCTTCAAATTTTGGATTAATGGAGTTTAGAAAAGAAGTAAGTGAGTACTTAAAAAAATATAGTCTTTCTTACGAGACAGATGAAATCATAGCAACAATTGGTGGAAGTGAAGGTATAGACCTTGCTCTTCGTTCAATTATAAATCCAGGTGATGAAATAATAGTTCCTGAGCCTGTATACGTACCATATAGACCCCTTTCTGAGCTTACAGGAGCAAAGGTTGTTGGAATCGATACATCAAAAACAGAATTTAAAGTAGATGCAAAAGAACTTGAAAAATTAATAACTCCTAAAACTAAAGCAATAATTCTATGTTATCCTAATAATCCTACAGGAATTACTATGGATTACGAAGATTTGAAAGCAGTGGCAGAAGTAGTTAAAAAACATGAAATTTGGGTAATAACAGATGAGATTTATTCTGAACTTACTTATGTTGGGGAACATCATTCAATAGCTTCTTTTGAAGGAATGAAAGAAAGAACTATATATCTTAATGGATTTTCAAAGGCTTTTGCTATGACTGGTTGGAGAATAGGTTATATTTGTGGACCAAAAGAACTTATACAACAAATGGTAAAAATACATCAATATACAACTCTTTGTGCACCAATAATTTCTCAATATGGTGCAATAGAAGCTTTAAAAACTTGTATACCAGACATGCTTAATATGAGAGATTCTTTTGCTAGAAGAAGAAGACTTATATTTGAAGGTTTTAAGGGACTTGGAATGGAAATAGTAGAACCTAAAGGAGCTTTGTATGTATTTCCAAGTATTGAAAAATATGGAATTACAGGGGAAGAATTTGCAATAAGACTACTTGAAGAAGAGAATGTGGCAGTAGTACCCGGAGCAGCTTTTGGAGCAGAATTTGAGTACTATATAAGATGCTCTTATGCAACAAGTATAGAAGATATAAAGGAATCTATAGTAAGAGTAGGTAGATTTGTAAAAAGGCTTGAAGCAGAAAAAGAATATTTAAAGAAATGAAATTTGAGAGGCTAGAAAATCTAGCCTCTTTATACATATTTGAGATAATTTAAGGCGAGAGAAAAGAAGTTCCTACTTTAAATCTTTTGGGTTAAAAATATAAAAAAGCTAGTTACAAGAAACTATAGATGTAAAGAATTTCATAATTAAGACTTCTATGATTTTATATAATTTATAAGCTGTAAAAATTTGACAATCAATTTTTTATTATTTTTCAAAAATTATGCATTAAAATTTGATTTTTGAGAAAACTTGAGTTAAGCTTATAATGTTAAGGAGGGGTTAACATGGATAAATTAGAAAAATTGAACAAACTAGCAGAAAAAGCAGAGGCAGAGATTAGGGAAAAGAGGATTTTAGGAGGAATGGATTTATTCAACTTAAAAAAAGAAAAATATGTGGTTTTTTCAAAAGAGGACTATGATAAACTAATAGGAACTTTTGATAATTAATACCAGAGTTTAGAGAGTCATCAAGGGCTCTTTTTTCTTACTTTCCTTATAAATTATTTGCATTTGCTAAAAAAAAGTGTAATAATAAAAATATAATATCTACTGGAGCCTTTGAACTCCATAATAAATAAAACTGAATTTATTTATCTCGTTATGCCTAGTTACAAAATATAATTATATCCTAGGAGGCTTATGGCCATGAATATAGACATGCATTTTGTTATTTTACTCTCGACTTTAGTCGTAATAATTGAATCTTATGCACTTTTTATGCAATACAGAAGTATTAAAATTATTGATAAATCAAATTTTTTTTGGTGGACATTAAGTAGTTTCTTTTATTTATTTGCTTTTGTCACAGGGTACCTTAGAAATATATCTAGCCTAGGCTACATAGCAATAGTATTAAACAACTTCCTCAGCGTAAGCGCAATTACTAGCTCTTATATAGGGACTATAAAATACTACAAAGAATATGAAGTTAAAAAATGGCATTTTTTTTATGTAGGGATAGCTACTGTTATTGCTACAATTTTTACTTATTTTAACTACAACCTGCAAATCAGAAGTATTAATTCTTCTCTTTTTATAGGGATAATGGCAATACTTACAGCAAGAGCAATTTATAAAAATTTTGATTTTAGAAATAATTTCTCTAAATTGTTATTTAGAGCATTTTTTCTGTATGGACTGTTTTATTTATTCAGAGCCTTTGTCTATTTTAAAGGTTCAGATAGTGGTTTGTTTTCATCTTCAAGTATTCAAGTTACTACAAGTATAGTTTTTTTATTGTTTAGTATAATTTATACTTTTTCTTACATACTAATGTTAAATTATAAATTAACCTCTAAAACTATTGAAGATAAAGAAAATTTAGAAGTAATATTTAATACGAGCCCTGAAATATTTATGATAACAAGAAGAAGTGATGGGAAAATAGTTCTTATAAATAATGCTTTTTTAAGAATACTAGGCTACAGTCAAGAAGATATATTAGGTAAAAAAATATTAGATTTAGAAATTTGGAATAGTGTAGAAGAAAGAAAAGAGTATTCAGAAAATGTTGAAAATATAGATAATTTTGAAATAGGTATGCGAAAAAAGAATAAAGAAGTAGTAACTTGTCTTTTATCTGCAAATATTATAAGTATTGCAGGAGAAGAACATATTATAAGCATTTTAAGAGATATAGGCACAAGAAAAAAGTTAGAGAAAAAATTATTAGAAAGTGAAAACTTTTTATCAGATATCATAGAGAATAATCCAGCTCTTATTTATGCAAAAGATTTAGAAGGTAAGTATAGGTTGGTAAATAAAAAATGGGAAGATTTGATAGGTAAAAAAAGTGAAGAAGTTATAGGAAGAAAAGATTTGGAAATTTTTGAAGAGATTTCTGCAAATAGAGCTATAGAAGTAGATTCAATAGTTATGAATGAAATGACTTCTATAGAACAAGAAGAAAAATTGATAATAGCCAATGATACAAAATATTTTTTATCTACTAAATTTCCAATTAAAGATAAGGATGATAAAATAAGTGGAATTTGTGGGATATCAATAGAAATTACAAAACAAAAAGATTATGAGGAAAAGATTGAAAAATTAGTAGAGCAACTTGAAATAGAAAAAGAGTATGCTCAATTAAATTCTATTACAGATGGCTTAACTAGAATAAGTAATAGAAGACATTTTGATGATTTTTTGAGAAAAGAATTTTATAGTATGAAAAGAACAGGGCTTCCTTTGTCAGTAATTATTATAGATATAGATTTTTTTAAAAAATATAATGATACCTATGGCCATCAGAGTGGAGATGAGTGCCTAAAAAAGGTAGCAGAAACTTTAAAGAAAACCATACAGAGAGAAACGGATTTGGTAGCAAGATATGGCGGAGAAGAATTTGTTATAGTACTTCCTAATACAGAGCAAAGTGGAGCACTGCTGATTGCAGAAAAGGTTCGAGAGGCAGTAGAGGAATTAAATATAGCACATGAGTCTTCTTTAGTTTCAAATTATGTGACAATAAGTTTAGGAGTAGCTACTGAGTACAGAGAAAACCTATCATATCCAGAGCAAATAATTACTTTTGCAGATGAAGCTCTTTATAGGGCTAAGGAAGAGGGAAGAAACAGGATTAGGGTTTCGGAGTCTTTAAATAAAATAGAGAATAAAAGTAACTTAGTAAAACTTAGCTGGAATAGAGCTGATGAATGTGGAAATGATATTATTGATAGTGAACATAAAAAGCTGATTGATGATGGGAATAAACTTATTTCAGCCATGATAGATAAAAAGGGAGAACCTGTATGTAGAGCTTTGCTTTTTGATTTAATAGAGGATATTAAAGACCACTTCGAAAGCGAAGAAAAAGTATTTTTGGAAACGAAATATCCTTACATAGAAAATCATATAATTTCACATAAGAATCTTCTTAAGAAAGCAGAAGAGTTAATTTCTAAAAGTAATCAAGGTAAACTAAATTTAGGAGATGTAGTATCTTTTGTTATATATGAAGTGGTGGCACAGCATTTGGCAATAGAAGATAAAGGCTATTTTCCTTATGTACATAGTATTGGTTAAAGCTAAGAGTATGAAGTTCTAAGAAATTAGAATTGACAAAAAAATCTTAATGTGGTGTTGTTGTATATACAAATATAAAAAAGGAGGAGTTAACTATGGGTAAAAAAGAATGTATGTTATCAGGTTGTTTATATTTTAGTTCTAATAAATTTGTTAGACTTTTGACTAAACTAGCTGAAGATGAATTTAAGATTACAGGGTTAACTCCTACTTATGCTTTTGCTGTTACTATAGTTAATAAATACGGGAAAATATCCTCTACAGAGCTTGCTGATTATTTACAACTGGCTCCTTCTACAATAACCAGGTTTGTAGATAAACTTCTTATTAAAGATTTAGTTGGAAGAAAAATTGAGGGTAAAAATTCTTTTATTTTTTCTACAGAAAAAGGAAAAGAATTACAAGAAAGCATAAATATAGCCTGGAATAGTTTGGAGAAAGCCTTAAATGAAAAACTAGGAGAAGAAGAGTCTAAAAAAATGGTAGAAACTTTAAATTGGGCTTCAGAACGTTTATAATTTTTTACAGTTATATATTGTATGTACAAGCAAGTGTTGGAGGAAGTGAGTTTATGATAAAAGTTGTAGCAAAAAATTATATACAAAGAAGAAAAAATAAATGGAGTTTTGGAGATAATTAGCGTGACCCTAAAATATTGTATAGTATTCCTATTTATAAAATTTTAATGGGGTTGAGCGTCCGACGCTCAAATGTTTTATTTTCTAATTATTGCAGAAGAATAGAAATTATTTGTAAGCTAAAGATTAATGTGGTCTTTAGCTTTTTTATTTTTCTTAAATTTCTTGCTCTTTTTTCTAATAAATGATAAATTATATTTGTTTACAAAATTAGTAAAGAATTTGGAGGGAGAAATTGACAAAAGAAGTAAAGGTAGGAAATGTAGTTATTGGAGGAGCTAATCCTGTAGTAATTCAATCAATGTCTACAATAAAAACTGAAAAAATAGATGAAGTAGTAGAAGAAATAAATAGACTTGCAACAGAAGGATGTCAAATAGTAAGACTTGCTATAAGAGATGAGAGAGACGCAGAATCTATAAAAGTAATTAAGAAAAGAACTCGTGTTCCCCTTGTAGCGGATATTCATTTTGATTATAGACTAGCTCTTCAAGTAATGGAAAATGGTATAGATAAAGTCCGTATAAATCCCGGAAATATAGGAGGAGAATGGAGAATTAGACAAATTTTGCAGGTAGCAAAAGAAAGAAAACTTCCTATAAGATTCGGAATAAATGGCGGCTCTTTGGAAAAGGATATTTTGGAAAAATATGGTAAAGCTTGTGCTGATGCTTTGGTAGAAAGTGCTCTTAGAAATATAGAAATTGCTAAGGAAGAAAATTTTGAAAACTTAGTTGTTTCTATAAAATCAAGTGATGTGCGAGAAGTTTATGAAGCCTATAAAAAACTTTCAAAACTTACAGATTACCCTCTTCATATTGGAGTAACCGAAGCAGGGACAAAATACGGTGGAATAATAAAATCAGCAATGGCTTTAGGCGGGCTTTTGCTTGAAGGAATTGGAGATACAATGAGAATATCACTTACAGCAGACCCAGTAGAAGAAGTAAAGGCTGCTAAAGAAATGCTAAAGAGCCTTGGGATACTGAAAGAAGGAGTCGAGATTATATCTTGCCCTACTTGTGGTAGAACTGAGATAGATTTGATAGGTTTAGCACATAGAGTTGAGAAACATTTTGAGAAAGATAAAAGAAATATAAAAATTGCAGTAATGGGTTGTGTAGTTAATGGCCCCGGTGAAGCAAGAGAAGCTGATTACGGTGTAGCCGGAGGTAGAGGTGTTGGGATATTGTTTAAAAAAGGTCAGGTAGTAAAAAAAGTTAATGATGAGGATTTATTGGGAGAACTTATAAAGCTAATTGACGAAGATTATGGAAGTACAGGAGAAAAAAATGAAAATAGTTAGAGCAGACGAAATGGGTTTTTGTTATGGTGTGGCAAGGGCTGCAGACATGGTAGAAGAACTTATAGAGGATAATAAAAAGATATATGTGCTAGGAATGCTTATACATAATCCTACATATCTGGAAAAGATTCATAAGGAAGGGGTGGTAACTGTAGAAGAAGAGGACTTTCTTTCTGGAAAAGTTGAAATACCTGAAGGTTCTACTGTAGTTCTTCGAGCTCATGGGGCAAGGAAAGAACTTGTTGACAAACTTCAAAATATGAAAGTGGAAACTATAGATACAACTTGCCCTTATGTAACAAAATCAATATTAGTAAAGTTACGTGAAGAAGAAAAGAGAGAAGTAATTTATATTGGAGATAAAAATCATCCAGAGGTAAAGGCAGTGCTTTCTTACGGCAAGAAAATTCCAGTTATAGAAACTTTAGAAGAATTGGAAAGAGCAAATTTTGATAAAGAAAAAGAGTACAGTTTTGTTGTACAGAAAACTTATGATAATAGTAAATTTGATAAAATTAAACAATTTGCCAAAGCTAATTTTAGAGAAGCAATTTTTAAAGATGACTTATGTGGGGCAACTTACGAGAGACAAGAAGCTATAGGTAGATTAGCAAAAGAAGTAGATATGCTTATAGTTATTGGAGGGAAAATGAGTTCCAATACCCAGAAGCTTTATAAAATAGGAAAAGATTTAAATGAAAAAACTTATTTGATAGAAGAAAAAAATGAGATTAATAAAAATTGGTTTCAAGGAATAAAAAGTATAGGGCTAAGTGCCGGAGCATCTACACCAGATTATTTAATAGATGAAGTAGAGGAATATTTAAAGAAAATTTTGCAAAAATAGGAAGCTTTGCAAGCCTCCTATTTTGTTTTATATTTATAATTAGTTATGATTAGGACAAAGGTAAAAGGCATTAGCCAAGGAAACCCTGAATTATAAAAGGGCAACATGTACAAAATTTTATTAAAACTAATTATATTAAATTGAGTAACACCTAATTGCAGAAGACTGATAAATATAGATAGATAAATAGAATATTTAAAAGTTTTTCTGTTATTTATGCCTAAAATATGCAGAATTATAAGAATTATAGTTATTGGATACAAAATAAGCAATACAAGAACTGAGAATTTTACTATAAATTCCACTCCAAAACTAGCGATAATTGTAGAAAAAATACAAGTTGCTATGACAAGTTTTTCATAGGAAAATCTGGTAATCTTTGAAAAATAATCTCCAACAGTAGCACTAAGACCTATTGAAGTAGTGAGACAAGCAAAGGCTACAGCAAGACCAAGGACAATACTACTACTTTCTCCAAGGATATTTTTGGCAATGATACCAATTAGTTTTGTCATGTTTAGATTGTGTGGAAGACTATCAGAAAATCTACTTCCTATATACAAAAGTCCACCATAAACTAGAGCTAAAGAGATGGAAGCTATTATTGAAGCCATTAATAACACTTTATTTTGCTTTTTTTTCTCTTTGTATCCTTTAGACACTAAGTTTGAAAGGATAATACTGGTAAAAATTACAGAAGCAAGAGCGTCCATAGTTTGATATCCTTGAAAAAATCCAAAGCTAAACATGTCTTTTCCACTAAAAATAATATCTTCTTGATTTTGGAAAAACACTAAACCTTTAATAATTAAAAATCCTAAAAGAATTAAAATAAAAGGAGTTAGAATTTTACCTATATTATCTATAAATTTTGAAGGTTTTATAGAAAAATATAAAGTTATAGCAAAATAAATTATCAAAACTAAAAACTTGTTAGCATGAGGGAAAACAGGAAGTATGCCCAATTCGAAAGTTGTAGCTCCAGTTCTTGGTATAGCAAGTAAAGGGCCTATAGCAACAACTAACAATGAAGTGTAAATATATGAAAATCTTTTTGATACTGGTTTTGAGAAATTTTCTAAGTTTCCTGCCTTATTGAGGGCGATTATACCAGAAAGAGGAAGACCTATTCCTGTGAGGAAAAACCCCAGAAAAAGCTTCTTTCCATGAAGAACCTGCGTTAAGACCAATGGAAGGGGGAAATATTAGATTTCCTGCTCCAAAAAACATAGCAAATAGGGCAAAGCCTATAACAATAAAATCAATTTTATAATTTTGTTTCAATTTAAAAATCCTCTCTAAGTAATATTTGCAAAATTAAAGCATGCACAGGATTAATTATAACATAAATTTTATATATGGTAAAAGATTTGAAAAAATAATAGTAAAGTCCATAACCATTCTGATTCCTTAGGACTTGCGTAATCTATTCATTTATGGTATAATCTTAAGTACTCTATTTGTTGGAGTAGAAGGAGAAATAATATGGAAAAAGAAAAAATTGTTTCTGTAGGGGGACAAGCAGTTATCGAGGGAGTTATGATGAAAAGCCCTGATGGAATTGCTACTGCAGTAAGAAGACCTGATGGTCAAATAGTTTATAGAAAAAAAATCTTAAGTAAATCAAATGCAAAACTTATGAAGATTCCTTTTATAAGGGGTGTTGTTATTCTTTTGGAAACTCTATTTGTTGGAACTGGAGAACTTACATTTTCGGCTAATCAATCTGGAGAAGAGGAAGAAGAACTAACAAAGGGACAATTAATAGGAACTTTAGCCTTGTCTCTAGCCCTTGGTATGGGGATATTTATGGTATTGCCTTCACTTATAGCAGGATTTATATTTCATAGTAATCTAGCAATGTCTAGCATACTTGAAGGAGTTTTGAGAGTGCTTATTTTCCTTGCATATATACTTCTTATATCAAAAAATAAAGATATAAAAAGAGTTTTTGAATATCATGGAGCAGAACATAAATCAATTTATGTTTTTGAAAACAAAGAAGAATTAAATCATGAAAATGCCAAAAAATATACAACTTTACACCCAAGATGTGGAACAAGTTTTCTTTTTATAGTAATGATGATATCTATTATAGTTTATTCAACAGTAGACAGTTTCTTACCAAAACCAGATACTTTGCTTATGAAGCAAATGTTAAAAGTTGTAGTAAGGATAGGATTTATGCCTCTTATAGCCGGAATAGCTTATGAGGTTCAAAGATTTAGTTCTAGAAATTTAAAAAATCCTTTAGTGTCTTTACTTGCAAGTCCAGGACTAAAGTTACAGAATATAACTACTCAAGAGCCTGACGAAAGTCAACTTGAAGTGAGTATGGTTGCACTTCGTGCATCCCTTAATTTAGAGGTAGCAAATGCAATTAATATAGAGGAGGAACAAAAGTAATGTTTCATAAATTAGACGAGGTAGTAGCTAAACATCAAGAAATAACTAATGAGCTACAAATGCCTGAAACTTCAGCTAATCCTAAAAGATTAACTGAGTTAAATAAACAACTAGCATCTATGGATGAATTAGTACAAAAATATCTTGAGTACAAAAAGATGAAAGATGAAAATGATTTTTTGAGAGAAAGCGTAAAAACAGAAACAGATTCTGATATGAGAGAAATGATGTTTGAAGAGATAAAAGAGCTTGAAGAAAAAATGCCAGCTTTTGAACAAGAATTAAAAATACTTCTACTTCCAAAAGATCCTAATGATGACAAGAACGTTTTCTTAGAAATAAGAGGTGGAGCAGGTGGAGACGAAGCGGCTTTATTTGCTTATGATATCTTTAGAATGTATTCTAGATATGCAGAAAGAAACAGATGGAAAGTTGAAGTAATGGAGCTTAATGAAATTGGGGTTGGAGGACTTAAAGAGGTTGTTTGTCTTATCCAAGGACAAGGAGCTTATTCAAGACTTAAGTTTGAATCAGGAGTACACAGAGTACAAAGAGTCCCTGCAACAGAATCTCAAGGAAGAGTACATACTTCCACAATAACAGTAGCAGTACTTCCAGAAGTAGAAGATGTTGAAATGGTAAAAATAGATCCAAAAGATTTGAAAATAGATACTTATAGATCTGGGGGAGCTGGAGGACAGCACGTTAACATGACGGATTCGGCTGTTAGAATTACTCATTTACCTACTATGACTATAGTTCAATGTCAAGATGAAAGATCTCAGCTTAAAAATAGAGAAAAAGCAATGAAAGCCCTAGTTTCAAAATTATATGAAGCTGAATGTGCAAAACAAGCAGCAGCAGTTGCAGGAGAAAGAAAACTTCAAGTAGGAACAGGTGCGCGTTCTGAAAAAATAAGAACTTATAACTTCCCTCAAGGAAGAGTAAGTGACCACAGAATTAAATTAACTCTTCATAGATTAGATTCTATATTAGATGGAGATTTAGATGAAATAATTGATGCACTTATTACCTTTGACCAAGCAGAAATGCTTGCTAACCAAGG
>RRZT012767649.1_pt1 | contig 12391 bp, 8 predicted proteins | sample 2165551 | NCBI WGS metagenome assembly RRZT01 (sample SAMN10456910, study PRJNA506462) | wastewater metagenome | biome: wastewater; feature: sludge; material: wastewater sludge; isolation source: wastewater sludge with Escherichia coli K12::gfp cells carrying plasmid... | place: USA: Moscow, Idaho ... | reverse complement strand
TGCCCCCCACGCCAGCCCCAGCGCCCGCCAGCTAGATTTAACAGGGCAACTTTCATCCGTACCCGAATGGATACGCACCGCGCGCGCTGCCAACCAAAGCTGCGTAGTGCTCGCCACGGGCGACCCGCTGTGCCACGGCATAGCGCCCTATCTGGCCGCGCATGTCTGCGTTGATGCGCTGGAGATTTTGCCCAACCTTTCCACACTGCGACTGGCCTGCGCGCGTATAGGCATGCCTTGGCACGATGCCCGCATTGTTTCGGCACACAGCAAAGACACAGGCGAATGGCAACGCGGCAGCACCCCCACGCACAGCCTGTACCCACTGGCGCAGGCACTACGCCAGCACAGCCGCTTACTCGTACTCACCAGCCCCCACAACACCCCCGAGCGCATAGCCCGCCTGCTGCTGGCCGAAGGTCTGGGCGACGCATTCATGCTGGCCGTGGCCGAAAACCTGCTGCAAGCGCAAGAGAAAATCCACACCCAGCTTGACCCGCAAACCGCCGCCAAAATGCGCTTTGCCCCGCTTAACGTAGTGCTGCTCTGGCGCACCGCACCGCTGCTTGCCCCCGTCTGCTTTGGCCTGCCCGATACCGCCTACCAGCAGCGCCAACCAGAAAAAGGGCTAATTACCAAGCAAGAAGTACGCGCCGTCACCTTGGCACGGCTGCAACTGCGCCCAAACAGCGTGGTGTGGGACATCGGCGCGGGCAGCGGCTCGGTAGGGCTGGAAGCTGCCCGCCTGTGCCCGCAGGGGCATGTGTGGGCGATAGAAAAAAACGCCGAAGACTACGCCATAGCCCAGCGCAACCACGCCAGCTTTGGCGTATCCAACTACACCTTGGCGCACGGCAAAGCCCCGCAAGGCATGGACGACTGGCCCGCGCCCGATGCCATCTTCATCGGCGGCTCGGGCGGCGAGCTGGGCGAACTCATCACGCTGGCACTGGCACGCCTGCGCACGGGCGGGCATTTGGTGATGAACTTTGTCACGCTCGAAAACCTCGCCACCGCCACCACCGCCCTGCAAGCCGCTGGCGCTACGTGGGACGTGCTGCAACTGCAAGCCGCCCGCAGCAAACCCATCTTGCACATGCACCGCATGGCGGCTGAAAACCCTGTGTGGATTGTGAGCGCCCAAGCCGCTACCATAGCTGCCACAGCACCTTGAGCAAATTACACATCATGACTTCACCCCCCGCCCCTGTCGCCTTGCCCCAGCATGCAGGCATCCATATCGAAAGCCTGATGTTTGGCTACGGCAAGCAGCCCTTGTTTACGCACTTCAACGCCAGCTTGCAGCAAGCAGGCATTTATGGCCTGTTTGGGCGCAATGGCAGTGGCAAATCTACATTGCTCAAGATTTTGGCGGGGCTGCTTGCGCCCCATGCAGGCAGGGTAGATGTGCTGGGCTATGTGCCTCGGCAGCGTGCGGCTGAGTTTTTGTGCCAGATGTATATCTTGCCCGAGGAGTTTCATCTGCCCAACCTCACGCCCGATAGCTTGCGGCGCACGCATGCGGGGTTTTATCCGCGTTTTAGTGCGGCGCTGTTTGGTATTTATCTGCACGAGTTGGATGTGCCTGCCAATCAAACGTTTGGCGCGATGAGTTTGGGGCAAAAGAAAAAAGCTGCCATTGCCTTTGCGCTGGCTACGCAAACGCCGCTGCTGCTGATGGATGAGCCAACCAACGGGCTAGATATTGTGAGCCGCGCCCAGTTCAAGCGCCTGATGGCACGGCCCGAGCAGCAAGAGCGCTTGGTGCTTATTAGCACGCACCAAGCGCACGATTTGGAAAGCATTCTGGGGCATATCTGGTTTATCGACCAAGGGCAACTGGTGCTGTCTTGGCCCATGTTTGACTTGCCCAACTGGTTGAGCATGGGGGTAGCCAGCGATGCTGCCAGCCTGCCGCCGCCCGCCGTGCTGCTGTACCAAGAGCCGATTGGCCAGCAAATTGCCTGGGTGGCGCGGCGTGTGGCAGATGGCACGAGCGCCGCAAGTGCCGCAAGTGCCGCCCTTGCGCCCAGCCCCGTGCAGCTTGAGTTGCTCTACAAGGCGCTAAGCCTGAACAAAGACGTGGTGCTTGCCGCCCTGCCCTCAGGCAATCTCACAAGCAAACCCACGTGCAAGCCCGCATACGCGCCAGCCTCTGCGCCACCCTTCCACCCGCAAGGCAAGCCATGAAACAAGCCCCCATTACCTGCTTTAACCCCCGCCGCTTTGCCCGACTTGCCAGCGCACACTGGGCAGAGCAGCGCCGCAACTACAGCTTGCTGCTGCTCGCTGTGCTGGCCGTGTATGCCTTGCTGCTGCTGATTTCGCTGTCTATCAGCAACGGCGGCGTGGGCGATACCAGCGCCCAAAGCTTGTTTTTCTTTGCGGGCTTGATGCTTTCGGGCGTGGTCTTTGCGGGGCTGTATTTTTCGGCACTGCGCCGCCCCGAGTCGGCCTTGCTGCTGCTGACCCGCCCCGCTTCTGCATTTGAAAAATGGCTGCTGGCGCTGTTGTGGGTGCTGTTGCTGTATCCGCTGCTGTATACCGTTTGCACCTTGCCTATCAACTGGCTTGCCAGCGTGCTGGGGCTGCAATGGCACACGGAGCGGTGCCTGCATCTGCAAGCCGTCAGCAATGTCGCCTGCACCTTGCCCGACCCGCAAGATTTCAAGCTGTTTTTGCCCTTTATCAAGTACGAGCAAGACAACATCATGCAGCCTTCTTTGCAAATATCGCTCATGCTGCTGTTTGCGGGGGCTGCGGGCTTGGCGCTGCTGGGCAGTATCTGGTTTCGCCGTTTGGCCGTACTTAAAACGGCGGTTATCGCATTTGTGCTGTTTTTAATCAGCCTGTTTTTAGCCTTTACTTTTAACTGGAGTATGGGCGGGCTTGCTTGGTGGAGCGTCTTTGAGCCTGCCCCGCGCACCGATACCAACGCCCTGTATTGGCTGGCTAATGCCCTGTTTTGGCTAGCCACACCCGCCTTGCTGTGGCTGTGCGCCCTGCTTGCGCTCAAAGAAAGGGAGCTGGCATGAGCAAGCACACCAAACCGCGCAACAAAACCCCTTGGCTGTTTGCCTTGGCTTTGCTGGTTTTTTGGGCTAGTTTGAGCATAAGCACAGCCGTATCCGAGCCAGACGATAATATGCAAAGCACTACCTTGCAGCTTGCCCCTGCCAGTAGCGTGCAGCGGCTTGAGATAACAGGCTACGCCGCAAGCAACTACCGCTACCGCTGGGGCAGCATTGACATTGCTTTTACCAACGCGCCCAACGCCGCCGTGCGCTTAGAGCTACGCGGCAAAAACTTGCCCAGCAGCGCACAAGACTTGCTGACACAACAAGGCAACACACTGGTGCTGCAAGCGCCCGCATGGACGCAAGACAGCAACGCCGAGAAACACGAGGCAGCGCAGTGGTGGATTGAGCGCATCGTGCTGCCCGCTTCTGTGAGCCAGATTCATACGGCGGGCGATGTCAAGCTCTACATCAAAAGCGCACATGAGTCCAATACAGGCAAAGCCAATGCAGACACAAACGCTGACAGCAGCGCCGATACAAACTCCGACACAAACGCCACCACCTGCCCCACGCCCGCCAGCGGCAATATGACTGGCAGCAACACCACTGGCGCAAGTTGTAGCGCTACATGCAGCAAAGCACCGTCCCCCAGCACGCGCCTGCCCGCGCTTGCCGTCTACGCCAACCATGTCTATATCGACAACAGCCTAGGCATAGAGCGCCTGCACATTACCAGCCCCAGCCTGTACCAGCAATGCAGCAATCAGCCGCTTGGCATAATCAACAGGCACAACTTCAAATCGGGCAGCGTTGACATCGCATCAGACAGATCTATCGCTATCGGGCAACTGCATATCGAAATGGCTGACGGCAGCATAGAGCTACCGCCAGACTTTGCACCCAAAGCCCTGCATCTGCACACCAGCCCCAGCGTTGCGCTTACCCTTCGCAACATCCACGCCCTGCAGCAAATACGCTGGCAAGCCATCAGTCCCGAGCGCCAAGAGCAATTGCGCTTGGCACGCCCCACGTCTGATCCCAAACTGTGCACCAGCACCAGCACCAGCGTGCAGCCTGCCAGTGCCAGCCCAGTCACACCCGCAAGCTCTGCCGCCCGCACTGCCGCCAGCAGCAAGGCAGCGGCAAGCGCAGCGCCCGCCCCGTCACAGCCAAAACAACCATAACAACACCTTCCCACCATGAGCACCACCACAAACCACTGCACAGCCCCATCCCCCAGCGCCACAGCCGCCCGCTACGGCACACTCATAGGCGTATCACTGGGCCCGGGCGACCCAGGCTTAATCACCCGCGCAGCCTGGGCGCAATTGCAGCGGCGCGATGCCATTTGGGTTTACCCCGCGCGCAGTGGCAAAACGCCCAGCTACGCCTTTGGCATTACCCAACGCGCGGGCCTTGAGCCGCCCGCACAGCACCAAGAGCTGCTTTTCCCCATGACGCACGATGGCAGCAAACTGGCTCTGGCTTGGGCAAAAGCCGCCAACACCGTGCTGCCTTGGCTGCAAAGCGGGCGCGACGTGCTGTTTTTGGTTGAGGGCGATGCCAGCACCTACGCCACCTTCAGCCACTTGGCTCGTACCATCACCGCGCTAGATGCAGCCGCGCCCGTGCAATACATGGCTGGTGTTAATTCCTTTACCGCTGCCACCGCCCACGCCAGCATGGCGCTGGCCGAGCAAGACGACACCATCGCCATCATCCCCGCAGCCTATGGCGTAGCCGCCGTAAATCGCCTGTTGCCCGACTTTGACACGCTGGTGCTGATGAAAATCAAGCCCCTGCTTGATGAGCTTATCGACTGGTTGCAGCAGCGCGACTTGCTCGCGGGCAGCGTCTTTGTCGAGCGCGTAGGCGCACCCGACCAGCGCCTGCTGGCAGGCCAAGAGCTGCTTGCACTGCGCGGCAGCAGCGTGAATTACCTCTCGCTGCTGGTGGTAAAAAACCCGCACCGTATCCGTGGTGAACGCATCAAAGGCTGCCTGAAAAAAACCAGCCCCACCTCAACCCATACAGCAGCCACACCATGAGCAGCATGAGCAGCCCCACGAGCGCAGCCGTAACCGCAACCGCACACATGACCGAGCGCGTGGGCATCGTAGCCATCACCCGCAACGGCGCTGCACAAGCCGTCAAGCTGGCGCAACTGCTACCCAGCGCAGGCATTTGCACCTCGGCCAAATTTGCCGCGAGCTTTGCCCATCTGCCCAACGCAGTACACGCCTACCAAGGCGCACTCAAAGACGAAATCGCCCCCCTTTGGCAGCAATACGACCAAATCATCTTTTTCGTATCGCTCGGCGCAGTGGTGCGGCTCATAGCCCCGCACCTGCAAGACAAAGACCAAGACCCGGGCGTGCTTGTTGTAGACGAAGCCGCGCAATACGTTATCCCCGTTTTATCGGGGCATGTGGGCGGGGCTAATGCCTACAGCCAACACATTGCCGCCTTGCTGGGCGCTACGCCCATCGTTACCACCGCTTCTGACGTAGGCCAAACCATAGCCGTTGATATTCTTGGGCGCGAGCTGGGCTGGCAAGTGCATGCGCCCAAAATCAACATCACCCGCGTATCGGCAGCCGTGGTATCAGCCACCACCGCCAGCGGCCAGCGCATAGCCGTAGTGCAAGAAGCAGGCAGCCGCCACTGGTGGACGCGCCCCACGCCCCTACCCGCAGCCATCGACCTGCTCGAAAACTTCACCCAAGCCTGCGCGAGCCGCCACGCCGCCGTGCTCTGGATAACCCACGCACCCGTGCCCGAAGCCATCTGGCAGCAGTGGCACGAGCGCCTCGTGGTATACCGCCCCCCGCAAGGGCAAAGCGCCAACGCACCCAACCCCTTGCTCGGCAACCAAACCAGCGCCGCCGCCAACACCAGCAGCGGCAACAGCAACAGCAGCGGCAACGCCCCCACCGCCCTGCCCCGCTACGCACTGGGGCTGGGCTGCGACCGTGGCACATCGCTTGCCACCATGCAGCAAGCCATCGCCCAAGCCCTGCTGCACATGGGCGCGAGCCTGCCGCAAGTTGCAGCCGTTGCCACTATTGACATTAAAGCCGACGAAACCTGCCTGCAAGAGCTGGCAGCCCTGCACGGCTGGCGTATCCAGTTCTACCCCGCCCGCGCACTGGCCGCAGTACCCGTACCCAACCCGAGCGCAACCGTCTTACGCTACACTGGCACGCCGTCGGTAAGCGAAGCCGCCGCCTTGCTTGCCGCAGGGCACGCCGCCACTGACACTGGCACACCCGCCCCCATCACCGCACTGCGCCTTGAAAAACACAAACTGCGCGGCGCAGACGGGCGCAACGCCACCGTATCCATCGCTGAAATTGCTCTTTAAAGCAGCACATCAAGCAGCGCAAACAATCATCAAATCCCAGCAAAACAACACCATGCAAACAAGCAACACAAACACCAGCAGCGGCAAAATCTCACTCGTAGGCATAGGCCCAGGCAGCCTGCAACACATGACCGAACGCGCCCGCGCCGCCATTGCCGAGGCAGACACCGTTATCGGCTACGTCACCTACATCAAACTCGTTGCCGACCTGCTCGAAGGCAAAGAAGTCATCCGCAAAAGCATGACTGAGGAGCTCGACCGCGCCATTGAAGCCCTCGAGCGCGCCCGCGAAGGCAAAAAAGTAGCCCTCATCTCATCGGGCGATGCGGGCATCTACGGCATGGCGGGGCCCACTTTTGAAGTGCTCTTTCAAGCGGGCTGGACCCCGCCCGAACCCCTGCCCTGCGGCAGCCTCCCCGCTGGCAGCGTGGAAGTAGAAATCATCCCTGGCACATCGGCACTCAACGCCTGCGCCGCGCTCGTTGGCGCACCGCTTACGCACGACTTTTGCGCCATCTCCCTGTCAGACCTGCTCACCCCTTGGCCCGTCATCGCCCGCCGCCTGCACGCAGCGGCCAGCGCCGATTTTGTAGCAGCCCTGTATAATCCAAAAAGCGGCCGCCGTACCCAGCACATCGTGCAAGCACAGCAACTGTTTTTGCGCCACCGCAGCCCAGATACCCCTGTTGCCATCATCAAAAGCGCCTACCGCAGCCGCCAGCACATAGTGCTCACCACATTGGCAGAAATGACCAACCACGACATCGGCATGTTAAGCACCGTACTCATCGGCAACAGCAACACCTATGTGCAAAACGGCCTGATGGTAACCCCACGCGGCTACGCCAACAAATACAGCGTAACAGGTGAAAAAAGTGCCCACGCGGGCGAAAAAGCAGGTAAATCCCTCAGCAGCGGCTTGGCTGGCTGGCTGCAAGCCCTGCACGCCGCCCACGCCGCAGGCAGCACCACTGCAGAGCTGGCAGCCCTCTACCACCTGCCCGAAGACTACATCACCAGCGCTTTGCAGCAGCCCTTGCCTGCTGATTTGCCCTCCAGCGAGGCCAGCGAATCGGAGGGGTAACCCCAGCCAAAGCAAATAAGCCGTGCTGACAAAACACGCCCACCAGCAGCACAAAAGCCACAAGCAGCATTCATGCGCCCTGCAAAGCTTTTTCGTGCCGCAGGGCGCATAAACACTGCTTGCTCTGATTGCAGGCTTTTTGTGCGTGGCTGCTCTTTTGCATGCCGATTACACCAGCACGGCAGCCCCAAAGCGGTTGAAAAATCATGTTTAATCAGGCAGCCGCAGCAAACCTTGTTACCTTATAAGATGTTTTTATAATTTCATAGTACAATCGGTTTTTTTATCGATAGGAAGGACAAGATGACCTCTCAAAAAACCGAAGTAACTGGCGTTGAACTCCTGAAACGGGTGGTTGATGATGCTCTTTTTGGGGGCTTTAACCAAGAAGCCGTTGTTAACCAGTGCTTGCAGATGGCAGAAAGTATGCCTGGCATGGCTGCAACAACCGCAGTTTTACTCACACTGGCACAGAAAAAACTGCCAGACCAAGAGATAATTTCTCAAGCAAGAACTGAAATAAAGCAGAGCAAAGCCGCTTAATTACCTTTGGCTTAACTTTGTTTAAAGCAATTAAAGGCAATTCTGTCTAAAAAACAGCCATCTTTTGATGGCTGTTTTTTTTGCTTTGCATTGGGCTTGAGGAAATAGCTGATTTGTTCCAGTTTTAGATAAAACTGCCGTATTAAGAGTAAATCAGCGCCTCCTTAGCTTGTTTTATCGGCTTAGGCAAGAGCACATTTCTGGATTTTGAGCCGTTGCCCTATTTCTTGCCCTATGCATTACGTAATCAACCTGGCTACTTCTTGCTGGAGCCGCTCGGGTTGCGCCTCGGCTGGCGCAATGGGCGCACCTGCGGCAAGCTCGATTTTGCGAAACAGGCGCACGCGCAGCAAACGCTGGCCAAGCGAGTTGCCTTGGCTGTCTTTGCAGCCAGCGCCACCTTCGCCGCGTTCGCCATCTTCGCTGCTGTGGCGCGCGGCAAAGGCGCTACCCTCCAGCCCGCGCAATGCCAGCGGTATCACAGGCACGGGGTTGCTGGCAAGAATACGGCTAATCCATGGCTGAAACTCGCGCAACTTGCTGCTGGCCGCCGCGCCCTCTTCGGGAAAGACCAGCACCAGCTCGCCCCTGACCAGCGCGGCTGCAATTGCGGCATAGGTTGGCGGCTGCGGGCTAGTTGCATTAGCCAAACCATCTGCATTGCCAGAGCAATCTGCGCTGCTGGAAAAATCCGCAGGTATGGCCTGCCCTGCTTTAAAGGCCAGCGCAAGCACGGGGTTGCGGAAAAAACGCGCATCCAATACAAAATGGATGGGGCGGCGGCAGGCAGCCGCAACCACCAGCGCATCTACATAACTGGTGTGGTTGCACACCAGCAATGCCGCACCTTCTTCGGGTATGTGCTCCATTTGCCGCTTGTGCAGGCGATAGACCAGATTAACCAGCATCCAAATCACAAAGCGCAGTAAAAACTCTGGCACCAAACGGAAGATGTAAATAGCCACGGCTGCATTGCACAGTGCTGCCAGCGCAAACAGGTGCGCAATGCGCATGCCCATAGCCAGCAGCCCCGCTGCTGCCAAAGCGCCCACGACCATAAACAAGGCATTGACGATGTTGTTGGCTGCAATAATGCGGGCGCGGTGGCTGGTGCTGGAGCGTATCTGCATCAGCGCATACAGCGGCACAATAAAAAAGCCGCCAAACAAGCCTATGCCAAACAAATCAAGCAGCACGCGCCATGTGCCGTCTGCCAGCAGCAGCGCCAGCAGCCCCAAAGGCGCAGCAGGCGGCACGGCGGGCGAGGCAAAGGCCAAATCCAGCCCGAAAACAGTCAAGCCTATAGAGCCAAACGGCACCAGCCCGATTTCTACCTGACTGGCCGAAAGGCGCTCGCACAGCAGTGAACCTATGCCCACCCCAAAGGTAAACACGCCCAGCAGCAAGGTGATGCTGGTTTCTGTACCACCCAGCACGTTTTTGGCATAGGCTGGAAACTGCGCCAGCAGCAGCGCACCAAACAGCCAAAACCACGAAATGCCCAGTATCGAAAAAAACACGGTGCGGTTTTCGCGGGCAAAGCCGATGTTGTGCCAAGTCTCTGTAATCGGGTTGGGGTTGATGCGCAAATCTGGCTCAGGCGCGGGCGCAGCAGGTATGGCGCGGCTGCCCACATAGCCCAGCACGGCAGTAAGCAAGCAAGCGCCAGTAACCCACATCACCCCGTTTGGCACGCCTGTAAGCAAGCCGCCTGCCAGTGTGCCCAGCAAAATAGCCACAAACGTGCCTGCCTCAACCAGCGCATTGCCGCCTACCAGTTCAGCCGTTTGCAGGTGTTGCGGCAATATGGCGTATTTGACTGGGCCAAACAGGGTTGAATGCAGCCCCATGAAAAACAGGCTAGTTAGCAGCACAGGCAGGCTGTGCCAATAAAAACCTATGCCTGCCAGCAGCATGATGGCAATTTCAAGCAGCTTGACCAAACGTGCTATGCGCGCCTTGTCAAACTTGTCAGCCAGTTGCCCCGCTGTGGCTGAAAACAGGAAAAAAGGCAGCATGAAAATGCCCGCAGCCAGATTGGCCAACAGCTCGGGCTGGAGCGATGACCATTGCGCAGTCTGGAAAGTGAGCAAAACCACCAGCGCGTTTTTAAAAAGATTGTCGTTAAACGCGCCCAAAAACTGCGTGATAAAAAACGGGCCAAAGCGCCGTTTGCCCAAAAGTGAAAATTGCGAACTCATAGCACCAGCTCCTTATACGCTAGCCACATCAGATGTATTGGGTGCATGGCTGCTGGCATTTTCAGCCATGCTTTGCAGGCGCACATAGTCGGTCTTGCCAGAGCCTAGCAGTGGTATTGCCTCTATGGTTAGCATCACACGCGGCACAGCCAGCTCGGGCGCACCAACAGCGCGTGCGGCAGCCAGCAACTGCTCGCGCTGTAGTGCGGGCGCGGTGGTAAACAACACCAGTGCTTCGCCTTTGGCTGCATCACGCCGCGTGGCGGCTGCATGGGCAAAGTCTGGCGCAGCGGTGGTGGCGATTTTTTCAACCACTTCGAGCGACACCATTTCGCCCGCAATTTTGGCAAACCGCTTGAGCCGCCCGCGTATATGGATAAAGCCATCTTCATCGCGCTCAACCATATCGCCCGTGTTATACCAGCCGCCTTGCTGCGCCGTAACAGGCTGCAATACCCCAGGCGCATCAAACAGAAAGTAGCCCTTCATCACATTGGGGCCTTTCACATGCAGCACGCCGCCCTGCGCAATGCCAGGCACAGCTTCAAGCCGATAGTCAATACACGGCAGCAACCTGCCCACGCTGCCAATGCGGCAGGCCATGGGCACATTCACAGCCACCACAGGCGCACACTCGGTAATGCCGTAGCCTTCAAGAATGCGAATGCCAAATTTTTCAATCCACAGTTTGCGCACTTCTTCCGAGAGCTTTTCTGCCCCCGCTACGGCATAGCGCAAGCGGCCAAAGTCATAGGGGTGGGCGTGTTTGCCGTAGTTGCCCAAAAAGGTAGATGTGCCAAAAATCACCGTGCAATCGCGGTCATACACCAGCTCTGGAATGATGCGGTAATGCAGCGGGCTGGGGTAGAGAAAAACCTTGCAGCCCGAAACCAGCGGCAGCAGCACGCCACAGGTTAGCCCGAATGAGTGAAACAGCGGCAGCGCCATCATGATTTTGTCAAGCGGGGTGAAGTCTGCCACTGCGCGAATCTGCGCCACGTTTGCCAGCAGCGAAGCATGCGAATGCACCACGCCTTTGGGCTTGCCCTCCGAGCCTGATGTAAACAGCACAATGCACGCATCGTCAGGGCTTTGCGCCACAGCGGCTTGGCTGGCAAAAACACTGTGCCACAGCACCCATAGCTTGTCGCCCAAGCCCAGCATGGCTTTGAAGTCTTCAAGGTAGTAAATGGTGATGCTATTGCCCGATTCTTCTAGCAACTGCGCCACCACGCCTTGCAGCCGCGCTTTTTCTACAAAAGTGCGCGAAGCCACAATGGTGCGTATGCCTGCTGCAGTGCAAGCCGAGCGCAGGCCATCAACGCCAGCGGTGTAGTTAAGCATGGCTGGCACACGCCGCTTGGCCGAAAGCGCCAGAATCAGGCTCAGGGTGGAAGCCGCATTGGGCGCAAGCACGCCTACTACGTCATCAGCAGCCGTCATGCGCGAAAGCAGGCGCATTAAAGCCAGCGAGGTTTTGAGCAAAGAGCCGTAAGATTCCTCACGCATGAGCACATCTTCAGCCAGCTTGTAGTTTCTGCCAAAGCAGCGTTTGCCTTCAAGAAAAGCCCCGTATAACGTGCGCTTTGGCTCGGTGGCAACCAGCATGTCGAGCAAAATATCGCGCATCAGTTCACCCGCGCGACGGCGGCGCAGTCTGGCCGTGGGCAAGTCAGGCATGGCAATGCTGCGGCGGGGCTGGATGGCGATGCCCACACGCGGCAGCAATTTGCGCGGATAAATACCTGCAAGCCGCCCAAAATAGCTACGCGCTGCGCCATCAATGCGCACAGGCACAATGGTTGCGCCAGTTTTGGCCGCCACAAAAGCCGCGCCATCGTAAACCTTCATCAGCGCACCCGTTTTGGTAATGCGCCCTTCAGGAAAAATCACCACGGGCTGCCCCGTTTCCACCAGCTTGACGATTTGCTTGATAGCCAGCGGGCTATTGGAGTCCACCACCAAATGCCTGACAAAACGCAAAGAAAACGCAAACAGCGGCCGCGCGGCAATTTGTGTGTGCACCACAAACACCGCATCGACTGGCATAAGCAAGCCAATCAGCAAGCCATCAATAAACGACTCGTGGTTGGCAACAATCAAGGTGCGCGGGTTGCTAAAACTGGCGGCATCGCCCTGCACCTGCACCCTGAAAAGCGCTTTTAAAAGCACGCGCAAC
>RRZT012456521.1_pt1 | contig 12393 bp, 13 predicted proteins | sample 2165551 | NCBI WGS metagenome assembly RRZT01 (sample SAMN10456910, study PRJNA506462) | wastewater metagenome | biome: wastewater; feature: sludge; material: wastewater sludge; isolation source: wastewater sludge with Escherichia coli K12::gfp cells carrying plasmid... | place: USA: Moscow, Idaho... | reverse complement strand
GGCACAGCCACGTGCGGGCCGCCACCAACCCGGCGATCCGGGCCTACGACCCGGCCTATGCCTACGAGATCGCCCACATCATGCAGCACGGTCTCGAGACCATGTACGGCGAGAAGCCGCAGGACGTGATCTTCTACATCACCGTCTACAACGAGCCGCTGGTCATGCCGGCCGAGCCCGAGGGGGTGGACGTCGAGGGCATCAAGCGCGGCATCTACCTGCTCAAGGAGGGCTCGTCCGAGGGCGTCGGCGACAACGCGCCGCGCGCGCAGTTGCTGGCCTCGGGCGTCGGCGTTCCGTGGGCGCTGGAGGCGCAGGAGTTGCTGAAGACCGACTGGGGTGTGGTGGCCGACGTGTAGAGCGTCACGTCGTGGAACGAGTTGCGGCGCGACGGCCTCGAGGGCGACGAGCACAACTTCCTGCACCCCGACGAAGAGCCGCAGGTGCCCTTCGTGGTCAAGCAGTTGCAGGGGCGTCCAGGGCCGTTCGTCGCGACCTCCGACCACATGCGGCTGCAGCAGGACCAGATCGCCCAGTGGGTACCCGGCGAGTACCACTCGCTCGGCGCGGACGGTTTCGGCTTCTCCGACACCCGTGCAGCGGCCCGGCGGTTCTTCCACATCGACGGACCGTCCATGGTCGTCCAGACGCTGCAGGCACTGGCGAAGAAGGGCGAGGTGGACGCCTCGGTGCCCAAACAGGCCGCGGACAAGTACCGACTGCTCGACGTGACTGCCGGAGCGTCCGGCAATGCGGGCGGCGAGGCCTGAGCCAACACCCGTGGGGGTCGGCGCTCCAGCCTCGGTTGCGGGCGCCGGCCCCTGCAGCATGTCCAGGCTTGTGAAGAGCTTTTCGTGCAGCGGCAGAATCTGGCAGGCTGTGGGGTGAAGCGATTCCTTCTCGACGGGAGCATGGACGGTTGCCCACCAACCACGGCACTGGCAAGACCACGGGGGTGGTCGCCCTCGGCTTGACCCCAGGCATGGCCGTGCAGGAACTCGGCTGGGGCGACGACGTCGATGAAGCCCTGCGCGAGCAGGTCATGGACTCGATCGACGGCGACCTGCTGTACGAGGCCAACGAAGCGGTCGACGTCGTGCTGCTGTGGTGGCGCGACAGCGACGGCGACATCGTGGACGGCCTGGTCGACGCACTCACCGACCTGTCGCCGACCGGCTACATCTGGTTGCTCACACCCAAGGTCGGACGCGACGACTACGTCGATCCGACCGACCTGGCCGAAGGTGCCCTGACGGCAGGTCTCGCGGTGGCCAACCCCGCGTCGGTGTCGGCCAACTGGCAGGCGCAGAAGCTGGTTCGTCCCCGGGCCGGTCGTCGCTAGCGGTTCGGCGTCGTTCGCCGTCTGGACCGTTGTCGTCGCGGCGAGGTTGTTCCGGCGCGCGCGAGCGGCTCTTCCGGGAGCCGGGAACTGGCACAATGGTGCGCCGAGTCCGGGCGCATAGCTCAGTTGGTTAGAGCACCTGCCTTACAAGCAGGCGGTCGGGGGTTCGAGTCCCTCTGCGCCCACCGCCGGCGCGACCATCCTTGATCCCGGCCCCGCCCCACGCCCGTCATCCCGGCGGATGCCGGGATCTCTGGGTCCGGGGTCGCGCTGCCAGGCTGTCGGTACTGGTGCGCGCGCCTCGCCGAGCCGGCCGTCGCGGCCTGGCGACCCATGGCGCCGGGCTGCCGAGTTGAGGGGCATGCCGCGACGACGGGCAGGCGCCGGGCTGCCGGGTTGACGGGCATGCCGGAATGCAAACCACTGGTTCGGGCGCAGGCCGCAGTGACGCGCCTGTCGCTGAATGGCTGATTCGACACGCGCTCGCTGCATCCAAACGCGCTGCTCGCGAAGAAATAGGGGTGGAACTGCGTATCGCGCAGCTCTCGACCGAAGGGACCACCATGCAACTCCGACGCACCATCGCCGCCATCGCTGCCGGCGTCGTCACGTGCACCGCAGGCGTCATTCTCGGCCCGACCACGGCGCACGCCGCCGAACTGGGCGACCGCAGCCTCGCGGCCGTACTCACCTCCGACGGCAACCGGTTCGACCGCAACTGGTACGACTACGACATCGTCACCGAGGCGGTGCTCGCGGTCCTCGCGGCCAAGCCCGACAGCCCGGTCAAGGTGCTCACCGACGGCTCGGTGCCGCTGACGGCGTTCATTCCCAACGACCGCGCCTTTCAAGTGCTGGTGCACGACCTGAGTGGAAAGCGGTACAGCTCTGAGAAGACGGTGTTCAACAAGCTCGTGGCGGCAGTCGGGGTCGACGCCGTCGAGAGCGTCCTGCTGTATCACGTGGTGCCCGGGGCGACCATCGTGGCCAAGGACGCGCTGAAGGCCGACGGTGCCAAACTGGCGACCGCATTGCCCGGGGCGTCCATCACCGTCGACGTGAAGAGCAAGTGGCTGAAGCTGATCGTGCTGAAGGACCAGGACCCCAACGACCTCAACCCCCTGATCAACCCCTTGGCGTTCGACATCAACAAGGGCAACAAGCAGGTCGCACACGGCATCGTGCTGGTGCTGCGGCCGCTGGATCTCTGACCACCGCACGTGACGGGTTCCCCCTGGTTTCCCCCGGTCGGGGGAGCCCGTCGCATCACCAGCCGCAATATGCTGACCGCGTGTCGGGCGAATCGGGCGAGGCTGCGGCCGCAGACCTTCTCCCGAGGCTGAAGGACGGCGATCAAGCCGCTCTCGCAGAGCTGTTCCACCAGCACGCCACCTTGGTGCACACCCTGGCGTTGAGGCTGCTGGGCGACCACCACGAGGCTGAAGAGGTCACCCAGCGGGTGTTCGTGGCCGCGTGGCGCAGCCGACACACGATCGACCCGGCACGGGGGTCCGCCCCGGGCTGGCTGGTCGGTATCACCCGGCACGTCGTCGCCGACCGGCTGGCGCAACGGGCGCGGGTCGTCCGCGATCTGCAGGCAGTCCGCACTCGGGCGGCCACCCTGCCTGAACCGACCGCTCTGGACGCGACGGTGATCGACAGGGTGCTCATCGCTCAGCTGCTCGACAGCCTGGGGGAGCCGCGTGCCGGCGTGCTGCGGCTAGCGTTCGTCGACGACCTCACCCACGATCAGATCGCCACCCGGCTGCAACTGCCGTTGGGTACGGTGAAGAGTCACCTGAGGCGCGGGTTGCTGCAACTACGCGACGGTCTCGAGGGGGTGGGTAACGATGCATCCGACTGACGAGGTGCTGGCGGCCATCGCCTTGGGCGACAAGGTTTCACACTCTGACATCGAGCATGTCGGCGGCTGCCCGAACTGCTCGGCAACAGTGGCTGAACTCACCGACCTGAAGGCGCGCGTGGCCGCGACCGCCGACGTGCAACTGACCGACCCACCCGCGCTCGTCTGGGCCGCGATCGCGGCCGAGGTCGATGACCACCGTCACGAAGACCTGCCACCCGCGACGGCATCCACCAGTTCGGACGCGCCGGGCCAGAACCCGGCGCCGGTGTCGGAGCGTCACTGGTCACGCCGGGCCTGGCTGTTCGGTGCCGCTGCCGCTGGGGTGGCGATCGGCGTGGCCGGCTCGCAACTGGTGCCGCGGCTCACCCAGTCGCAACCGACGCTGCTGGCGCAGACCACGCTCGACACCCTCGACACCAAGAAGCCGGGCGGCGAGGCCACCCTCACCAACAGTGCCGGATCGCTGGAACTGACGCTGCGCGTGACCCCCCTCGACGCTGGCGCGGGGTACCTGGAAGTGTGGCTGATCAACACCGACCTGGCTCGCATGGTGTCGATCGGGGTGCTACCCGGCGGGGCGCCAGAAATGGTCTTTCCAGTCACCGCCACCCTGTTCGATCAGGGCTACCGCATCGTCGACATCTCGCGGGAGCAGTTCGACAGTAAGCCGCAGCACTCCGGTGACAGCGTGCTGCGCGGCACACTCGCCTGACGCGTGCCGCGGGCCGAGGTCAGTGCGGCGCGACGCAGAACACGTTGCCCTGCGGATCGGTCAGCACGCTCCAGGTGAAATCGCCCATGGTGTGCTCGTCCACGACCGTCGCGCCGGCCGTAACCAATTCGGCGACCGCCGCCACACGGTCGGACACCCCGAGGTCGAGATGCCAACTGTTCTTGCCCGGCGTAACCTCGTCGACCTTCTGAAAGGCGAGCTGGCCAGGCGCGTTGCCGCCTGAAACGATGACGAACCAGCCGTCGTTGGTGGCGACGATCCGGGCGTCGAGCCGGTCGGCCCACCACTGGGCGAGCGGCAGGGGATCGGTGCTGTCGACGGTGACGGAAACCACTTTCAGGGTCATGAGCAGACCCTAGTGTCGAGTCGCTCAAGAGTCTTGCCGCTCGCGGCGCCTGAGCACGCACCTCGCGGCGTTCTGCTCGGTCGATGGACAACCCGGTACACCTCTGCCGTCGGCGGTGCGATGCACGCCCTCAGCCACCGCCGAACAGCAAGTCACTTCATCGAACGAACCGCACGCCGATCGACAACCTGCACGCTAATCAGCGTCAGTATTTTCTGAGAGGCTGGCGCGACCCGTCGGCGGCGGGTGGGTGCAAACACGTCGGCCGGCGGGTGACCTGCGCCGCTGCGCGGCTCGGCCTCGAGTTCGGCCCGTTGAACGAACTGTGCCAGTGGCAGGGTCATCGCACCCACCCCCCGGCGACGGGCCGTCGGTGCTGCTGCGTTGGCATGTCGTCTCCTCTCGTACCCACCCGACGAACGGCGACTGGTCACATCGACAGCCGCGCGACCGCGAGAGCCGCTTCGAGTAAGCTGCTCCCTTGTGGCTGCTGCTGACCTGCTGACCGATCTCGCCGAACTCGACAAGACGCTGACGTCGATCGAGACGGTTCTCGACCCTGAGGGCAAGCGCGTCCAGATCGCCGAACTGCAAGAGCAGGCCTCCGCCCCCGATCTCTGGAACGACCAGGACAACGCGCAACGCGTCACCTCGAAGCTGTCGGCACTGCAGGCCGAGGTCGACCGGCTGGCCGGGCTTCGGCAACGGGTGGACGATCTGGCCGTACTGATCGAACTGGGCCAGGAAGAGGACGACGCCGACACGCTGGCCGAGGCCGGCCGCGAACTGAGCCGGCTGGCCACCGACATTCAAGGGCTCGAGGTGCGCACGCTGCTCAACGGCGACTACGACGAGCGTGACGCCGTGGTGACCATCCGGTCCGAGGCCGGCGGGGTGGACGCAGCCGACTTCGCCGAGATGTTGCTGCGCATGTACCTGCGCTGGTCCGAGCGGCACGGATACGCCGCCGAGGTGTACGACACCAGCTACGCCGAGGAAGCAGGCATCAAGTCGGCGACCTTCACGGTCAAGGCGCCCTTCGCCTACGGCACGCTCAGCGTCGAGCAGGGCACCCACCGGCTGGTGCGCATCAGCCCGTTCGACAACCAGGGCCGGCGCCAGACGTCGTTCGCGGGCGTCGAGGTGTTGCCGGTCACCGAAGAGGCCGACCACATCGAGATTCCCGAGGCCGACATTCGGGTGGACGTCTTTCGCAGCTCCGGTCCCGGCGGCCAGAGCGTCAACACCACCGACTCGGCGGTGCGGCTCACCCACCTGCCCACCGGCATCGTGGTCAGCTGCCAGAACGAGAAGAGCCAGTTGCAGAACAAAGTGGCGGCCATGAAGGTGCTGCAGTCACGGTTGCTCGAGAAGGCCCGCCGTGACCGCGAGGCCGAACTCAACGCGCTGAAGAGCGACGCCGGCAACTCGTGGGGTTAGCAGATGCGCAGCTATGTGCTGCACCCCTACCAGATGGTCAAAGACCTGCGCACCGACTATGAGGTGGGCAGCCCCGACGCGGTGTTCGACGGTGATCTGGACGGCTTCATCGACGCCGGCATTCGCTGGCGCCGCCAGCAGGGGGAGCGCTGAGGCAGGCGCTCATCACTGCCGAAACGCGCGGTTGAGCTCTTCGAAACCACCATTGAGCAACGCGAGGGTCGTTGGTACAGCTCGTCTAAGCCCCTAGCCGCAACGGCTCTCGACAGGCTCGACCAGCGAAATCGGGGCTTCGGTAACCACCAGGGGTCTCGACAGGCTCGACCAGCGACAATGCGCGCCAACCGGCCCGCCCCGGGCGTGGCGCGTCGAGCCTGGTGAGCAGGCTCGCCTAGACTTCAAGCTGGTCGGCGCAGCGGCACGCTCGCGAAACTTCCCATCGTCAACCCGACCGGAGTCCAATCACGTGATCACGTTCGAAGACGTCACCAAAATCTATGAAGGCCAGCGGCGCGCTGCCCTGTCGGGGGTCGACGTGACGATCGACAAGGGCGAGTTCGTCTTTCTGGTCGGCAGCTCCGGCAGCGGCAAGTCCACCTTCATGCGCCTGGTGTTGCGCGAGTACCAGGCCACCAAGGGCCGCATCTTCGTGGCCGGCAAGGACCTGTCGCGGATGCATTCGTGGAAGGTGCCGGGCCTGCGCCGACAGATCGGTACGGTGTTTCAGGACTTCCGGCTGCTGCCAGGCAAAACCGTCACCGAGAACGTGGCGTTCGCGCTTCAGGTGATCGGCAAACCGCAGTCGACCATCAAACGGCTGGTGCCCGAAACCCTCGAACTGGTCGGGCTCGACGGCAAGGGCGGGCGGCAGACCGACGAACTGTCGGGCGGCGAGCAGCAGCGGGTGGCGATCGCCCGCGCCTTCGTGAACCGGCCCGCGATTCTGCTCGCTGACGAACCGACCGGCAACCTGGACCCGACGACCAGCATCGGCATCATGAAGCTGCTCGACCAGATCAACCGCACCGGCACCACCGTGGTGATGGCCACCCACGACTCCGCGATCGTCGACCAGATGCGCAAGCGGGTGATCGAGTTGGTCGACGGCGAGATCGTCCGTGACCAGAGCAAGGGTGTGTACGGCTACTGATGACGATCACCGCGCGAATCCAGCCCAGCCCGTCCCGACCCGAGCAAGGAGCCCGCCATGCGGCACACCCTGCGTGAGGCCTGGTCAGGCCTGCGTCGAAACCTCAGCATGACCCTGGCCGTGATCGTCACCATGTGGGTCTCGCTGACCCTGTTCGGTGGCGGCCTGCTGGGCGCCCAACAAGTCGAGCTGCTCAAGGGCCGTTGGTACGACAAGATCGAAATCAGCGTGTTCTTGTGCGTCGCCGACAGCAAGGGCGGCAACTGTGACCCGGGCCAAGGGGCCACCGACGCCCAGAAGAACGCCATTCGCACCACGCTCGAGACCAACCCCGAGGTCGCCACGGTCTACTACGAGAGCAAGGCCGAGGTGTGGGTCGACTTCCAGCGCGTCTTCAAGGACTCTCCGGTGCTGGCCGACATGACCCAAGACATGATGCAAGACAACTTCAGAATCAAGCTGAAGAACCCTGAGCAGTACCAGGGCGTGGTCTCGGCCGTCTCCGGCCTGCCCGGCGTGCAGGCCGTCAGCGATCTTCGCCAGTACCTCGACCCTCTGTTCGACTGGCTCAACATCGCCAAATGGACGACCATCGGGCTCAGCGTGCTGTTGTTGCTGGCGGCCGCGCTACAGATCGGCACGACGATTCGCATGGCCGCGTTCTCGCGCCGCCGCGAACTGGGGATCATGCGGCTGGTAGGCGCCTCAAACTGGTACATCATGGTGCCGTTCCTGCTCGAATCTCTCGTCGCTGCCCTGGCAGGAGCGCTTTTGGCCTGTGGATCATTGGCTGCGCTACAAAAGTTCTTGATTATCGACAAGGCTCAACCCTCACGCGAGAGTGTGGAGTGGATTGGCTGGTCACACGTCGGATTGGCAATGCTCGGGGTCATCGCCGTGGCGGTGGTGCTTTCTGTCATCCCCACGCTGATCGCCACTCGAAAGTACCTGAGGGTCTAGTCGCACCGGGCCCTCGCCAACCGATTGGGGCCCGATCGTGAACCAGGTGACTTCCCCCACCTGCACAACGAAGAACACACCTGCGACCGCTTCGCGTTTGTTGCGTTCGCTGATCGCCGCGCTGACGCTCTGCCTGACCCTCGGGCTGGTCTCGCCCGCAGCCGCCGACGACCTCAACGACAAGCGCGACGACGTGCGCAAGTCGATCGTCGCGTCGAAGAAGGACGTCGCCGAGTCGAAGGCCGAAATGTCGAAGGCCGTGGCCAAACTGGCCAAGGCGCAGTCGGCGCTGGCCAAGGCCCAACGCGCGCTGTCGGCGGCCGACGCCGCCGTGGCGCAGGCCAAGAGCCAGGATGCCGCCATCGCTGCCCGGCTGGCCGCGGCCCGCGACAAGCTCGCGAAGGCCAAGCAGGCCGTGGCGGCAGCCAAGGCCGAAGTCGAGGCCCAACTCAGCGTGATGGGCCAAGTCGCTCGCGACGCCTTTCAGCAGCAGACCGATCTGGTCGGTCTGAGCGTGGTATTCGACTCGGCCGACACCGGCGACCTCTCGCAGCGGCTGCACTGGTCGACCACCGTGTTCGACGCCACCACCGCCCAACTGAAGCGACTGCGTGACTTGAAGGCCAAACTGGTGGCCGCTCAGCAGGCTCAGGCCGTGATCGAGCAGCAGATCGCTGCCGACAAGGCCGAGTCCGAAGCGAACGTGGCCCACCTCAAGGTGTTGCAGAGCCAGGCGGCCCTGGCCCGGGCGAACGTCTCGGGCAAGGTGGCCAGCCTGGCCAAGGCCAAGACGGCCGCCAAGGCAGACCTCGCCGCCGAGCAGGCCGAATACCGCAAGCTGCAGTCGCAGGAGGCGAAGATCTCGGCCGAGATCCGGCGCCGCGCCGAGATCGCTCGCAAGAAGGCAGCCGCGGCCGAGGCCAAGCGCCGCGCCGCTGCGAAGAAGGCGGGCAAGACCTACGTGCCGCGCAACCAGTCGTCCAAGGGGTTCATCAGGCCTGTCAACGTCTCGCCGGGTTCGCCCTTCGGGCTTCGTTACCACCCGATCCTGCACGTGTGGCGCATGCATCGCGGCACCGACTTCGGCGCACCCTGCGGTATGGCGATCTACGCCGCGAACGATGGCCGGGTGGCCAGCGCGGGCCGCCAGGGTGGCTTCGGCAACTACACCGTCATCGACCACGGCATCATCGGCGGCAAGTACGTCTCAACCGGCTACGCCCACCAGTCGCGCATCATCGTGCACCGTGGCCAGCGGGTGAAGCAGGGCCAGCTGATCGGCTACGTGGGCACCACCGGGCTGTCGACGGGCTGCCATCTGCACCTGCAGGTCTACGTGAACGGCGGCGTCGTGAACCCGATGCGGTACATCCCCTGACGGTCTGCCATAGCCCCTTGCTAGGCTGACCCTCTGATCAGCCGTCGACCAGGGGAGTTCGAGCACCATGCCACGTGAGAAGGGGCGCATCATGGTCGCCCAGAATCGCAAGGCGCGGCACGACTACCACCTGGGCGATCGGTTCGAGGCCGGGCTGGTGCTCACCGGCACCGAGGTGAAGTCGTTGCGGCTCGGTCGCGCGTCGCTGGCCGACGCCTTCGCCACCGTCGACGACGGCGAGGTGTGGCTGCGCAATGCGCACATTCCCGAGTACACCTTCGGCACCTGGACCAATCACGCCACCCGGCGTAAGCGAAAACTGTTGCTGCACCGGCGCGAGATCGAGAAGCTCGAGCGGGCGACCACCGCGTCCGGCCGCACCATCGTGCCGCTCGCGATGTACTTCAACGACGGGTACGCCAAGGTCGAGTTGGCGATCGCCACGGGCAAGAAAGACTGGGACAAGCGGCAGACCATCGCCGAGCGCGAAGCGAATCGTGACGCGGCCCGAGCCTTGGCGGCGCGCAACCGGGGCGAATGATCGTGCGTGCTCGGCCCTGGCTGCTGCTGGGCTGGATCACGCTCACCATCGCCCTGACCGGCCTGCAACTGAGGCCCGCCCACGCGGCCACCGGCGATCAGATCGACACCCTCACCGTTTCGTACACGCTGAACGACGACGGGTCGCTGCGGGTCGACGAGCGCATTGTGCTGCGGTTCGGCCCCAACTCCGGACGGCACGGCCTCGAACGCTGGCTCGTCACCCGCGAGCCGTACGACGACGACGAAGACCTGATCTTCGAGATCACCGACCCGACGGTCACCAGCCCCGACGGCGTGTCGACCACCACGACCGTGCAACGCGACCTCGGTGAGGGCCGAACGCAGTCCATGCGGGTGAGGGTGGGCGATCCCAGACGCACGATCTTCGAGCCGACCGCCACCTACGACCTGAGCTACACGGTGCGTGGGGCGATGCGCACCTTCCCGGGCTACGACGAGTTGTACTGGAACGTCACCGGCACACAGTTTCCCCGCGTGGTGACCGCCAGCGTGACCGTCAACGTGCCCGGCGGGGTGCAAGAGGTGTTCTGTTCGGCGGGGCCGGTCGGTGCGGACGATCCGTGCCCGACCCGGCTGATCGACCAGGGCGTCGGACGGTTCGTGGCCACCACGATCGCCGCGGGCAACCCGCTCACGATCGCGGCCAAGTTGCGGTCACGGCTCACGCGGGGAGGCCCCATTCTGGTCGAGAGCGCCGACGTCACCCAGCAGCGGCACGAGCGGGTGGCGCTGGCCGGGGGCGGCCTCGTGGCCCTGGTCACGCCGCTGTTCGGCTGGTGGTACTACCGCCGCAACGGTTACGACCGGCGCTTCGACGGCCTGCCGGCCGGAGTGGTGCCCGCCTCGGGCGAGGCCGTCGAGGAGGTGCCCGACCCGGGCGTCGAGGTTCCGGTCGCCCTCGCACCACCCAGCGTGCCCCTGGTCGAGGCGGGGCTGTTGCTCGACGGCCGGCCGAACCCGCGGCACACCGCCGCCACCCTGGTCGGACTGGCGATCGACGGTGCCATTCGGCTGCGCGGAGGCGATCACCCCCAGGCGCGCCTGGTCGATTCGCGCAAGGCGCGCGACCGGCCGTCCGTGGTGTTGTTGGAGGAGTTGTTCGACGGCGGCGTCACGGTGGCCGCGCTGAACTCGCCCGGACTGCTTGCCGAGGGGCATGACCGCATCGTGGCGGTGGCGCGGCAGCGCGCGGACGCCGACGGCTGGTTCATTCGAGCCAACCCCGCACGCTCGGCAGGAACCAGCGTGATCGCCGCTCTGGCCGTGGGCTACGTCGCCTTTCTCTTTCTTGGCGCCATGGCGTGGTATCTCGTGCCGGTGCTTGTCTCCGTTGTGCTCACCCTTGCCGTCGTGCGGCACAAGCTGCGGCGCGGTCAGCGCACGGGGCTGGGCAGAGCGCTGACCGATCAGGTCGAGGGTTTCCGGCGCCACCTGGCCACCGTCGAGGCCGATGAGCTGCGCGGCGCCGAGGGCGACGACATCTTCTCGCGCTACCTGCCCTGGGCGATCCTGTTCGACCTGACCGAACGCTGGACGACCCTGTGCCGCCAACTGGTGGCCGACGGACGGCTGCCGGACGTGGCGCCGACCGGGTACGACGGCGCGACCTGGAACCTCAGTGACGTGCCGGGGCAGGTGTCGGGTTTGACCGCGTTGGTGGCCTCGAGCCCGTCCACACGCGATCCGGGCGGGGGCTCCGGCTGAGCGGGCGGGCAAGCAGGACTGCGGGAACGGCCAGGCCGCGTTCGCGTCGAATCTGCGCCTGAGTAGGGCTGTCGCCAACTGCTGAAACGCCCCCGTTACATGGGTTTTAGTATCTGAGACCAATATTTTGCTTTCGGGCACGGTCATGCCTACTCTGGTATCAACTCCACGGCGAGGAACGATTCCCGAACTCCCTGGAGCCGGCTTCACCGGCCGGTGAACAAAGCCCCTGCGGCACGACCGCGGACGAGGCTGACCAACGAGAAATTCCGAAGATGCGCTCCCAAGGGAGAGTCATGTCCACACCCATCATCACCAACGACTTCGCCCCGGTCGATGGCCTCGTGCCTGAGAGCCGGCGGGCAAGAACCAAGAACCCCTACACCCCCGTCATGCTCGCGGTGTCGATCGCTGCCACGATCGGCATTCTGGCCTACGCCTGGTTTCTGCTGAACCCCGCCAACCGCGGTGATCTGCTGCCCTGGGCGATGGTCATCGTGGCCGAGGTGATCCTGATCTTCCACGCGCTGATGGCGATGTGGGCGATCCTCGCCGGGGCCAAGGACCCCCGCACGTTCGCCTTCCACGACGCTCAGCGCGCCCTGTACGACCCGGCCGTCAACGAGCGGCTCGGGGTGACCGACGACCCCACCCAGTGGCCCCTGCACCTGGACGGCGACGCCGTGACCGCCGACCTGCTGATCACCGTCTACGGCGAGCCGATCGACGTGATTCGGCGCACCGCCGAGGCGGCCAAGGCCGTCCGTGGCGCCCACCAGACCTGGATTCTGGACGACGGCAAGTCCGACGCGGTGCGCGACCTGGCCGCCGGGCTGCGCATCGGCTACATCCGCCGGCTGACCAACCACGGCGCCAAGGCGGGCAACGTCAACAACGCGCTCACCGTGG
>RRZT011591540.1_pt1 | contig 12393 bp, 9 predicted proteins | sample 2165551 | NCBI WGS metagenome assembly RRZT01 (sample SAMN10456910, study PRJNA506462) | wastewater metagenome | biome: wastewater; feature: sludge; material: wastewater sludge; isolation source: wastewater sludge with Escherichia coli K12::gfp cells carrying plasmid... | place: USA: Moscow, Idaho ... | reverse complement strand
GACTTCACTCCCAGGCGACGCAGTCCATCCGCAAGCCCGATCGACGTCGTCGTTTTTCCTTCTCCCGCGGGAGTTGGAGAAATTGCTGTCATGAGCACGAGGCGCGAGGTGGTTGGTGGTAAGGAAGCGAGGTAGGGCAGCTCAATCTTGGCTTTGTCGTGCCCGTAGCGCAGGAGGTGCTCATCTGGTACACCCAGCTCGCGCGCGACTTCGGAAATAGGACGGCCTTGGTGAGGCTCAGTAACGACGTTGTTACGAGAATTGTTGTTCACATGTCAATCCTACGTTGTAAGCGGCGTCCCAGAGTCAAAATGCACCGTGACACCGGGACGCCGCTTCATTTCGCGTAGGAGAGGATCAGTCCTCTTCGTAGGAGCAAAGAGCCTCGACCTTGGGCGCCGACGGCGAGTTCTCATCAAAGGTGTAGTTGAAGAACTCCTTGGCAAGACGGCGGGCAAGCTCGCGGCCAATGACACGCTCGCCCATGCACAGGATCTGCCCATCGTTCGAAAGGATGAGGCGCTCAACGGAGAAAGAATCGTGTGCGGTAGCCGCACGAATGCCCTTCACCTTGTTGGCCGCCATGGCCACGCCCATGCCGGTGCCACAGATGAGAATTCCGCGGTCTGCCTTACCCTCAGCAATCATGCGAGCAGCCTTCACTGCCACATGCGGGTAATCAATGTCCTCGCCCTCGTTGATGCCGGCGTCGATAACTTCGTCGATGCGGGGGTCGTTCTCCAGGTCAGCTTTGATCGTGTTCTTGTATCCAACACCGGCGATATCGCCAGCGACTACAACGCGGAATCCCATTGTGTAACCTTTCGTGTTTGTCCAGTACTGGACTGTTCGCCAACAACTACGTTGAGCAGGGAATGCACGTCAATTCTAACGCTAAAACTTGTTAACTTTACAGAGACAATTGATGCTTTTCTCATTCAATTCACATTGGATCGTGCGAGTAAAACGACTTTTCCGTTACTACACGCCATTATCGCGGCGAAAAGTGGGGCGCTATGGACCACTCAAGCACCGTTGTCACCAGCAAACATGCTGGTAAAAAGACAACTCCTACGGCGGGGAGCGGCGGCTGTCACGCTATGACAGCCGCCGCTCCTCATTCAGTCCATCTCTTCGTCAGTACCAGACTGTCGAATCACTCACCGAACTGGAGCTGCCAGCGCTCCTCGTACATCTCGGTAAGCTCCAACTTCGACCCTGCCGCAGCATCCGTGAGGACGTAAACCTCCGGATGCATCTGCACGATCGTGCCGGGCCACTTGGCGCTGATGGGGCCCTCGGCGAGCTGCGCAATGGCCTCGGCCTTGTTCTCTCCGAAAGCGAGCAGCAGCAGTACTCCCGCCTCCATAATGGTTCCCAGACCCTGCGAGATGCAGGTGGTGGGCACCTTGCTGACATCGCCATCAAAGAAGCGGGCGTTGTCTTGAATCGTCTGCTTGGACAGCGGCTCCACGTGGGTACGAGAGACAAGGGAGCCACCGGGCTCATTGAAGCCAATGTGTCCATTGGATCCGATACCAAGAATCTGGACATCCACACCGCCGGCGTCCTTGATGGCCTGGTCATGCTCCGCAGCGGCGGCATGCGAATCGGAGATCAGCCCATTGGGAGTGTAGAGGTTCTCGTCAGTGAGTCCCGTCTTGTCCTCTCCCACGAGCTCACGACGCAGCACATTGCGGTAACGCTCGTAGTGATCCTCGGGGATACCCACGTACTCATCCAGCGCAAAGGCCTTCGAGTTGGCGAGGGTGAACGTGCCCTCGGCATGCGCCTTCCGGAGCTCCGCGTAGAGAGGCTCGGGCGTGGAACCAGTGGCAACACCAAGGTTGGCTCCCGGCTTCTTATCGAAGATCGAGATGAGGATCTTGGCGGCAGCGGCCCCAGCAAGCTCGGGGGTCTCAAAAACTCTAATGTGCATGTTTGTCCTTCGGGAGAATTGCGGCGATGTGCCGACAAGATGGTGGAGACAACTCAAGGACCCCACTCGAACCATCCAATTATAAGGAGAGGAACCTGGAAATTGGGCGATTGGACTGACCAATATGGGTGCGCCAACAGAAGAATCTGCCACAGAGGTCGCGCCGATGGGCTCGGCCGTGACATCTGCAGTGGGCCACGACCTATTGACGAGACCTCTCATAACCACGACCTATTGGCGCGACCTCTTACAACCATATAGAAGCGGCCTATTGGCGCGACCTCTCATAACCACGACCTCTTACAACCATATGGAAGCGACCTCTTGCAACCTTATAGAAGTGGCCTCGCCCGGAATACTCCAGGCGAGGCCACTTTCATTCAAGAACCAGGGAACACCATTATCCTGGCGGCTCCCCTTCTGGCTACCACAGCGGTGATGCCGCCAAATAAGGCGGCAAGCCCCGTGTCATAGCCATAAAGGCAGCTCCCCTTTTCTCACGGTGGGTTCTAGTGGTGGGTTGCACCCGCTGGCCTGCACCCACCACGAGAACCCGCTCACTTATTACCCCTGACGTGCCTCAACACGGGCCAGGACACCGGCGTAGAGCGGATGCTCAGCCTCTAGACCGGTCACCTTCGTCACGAACTCCGCGGCAGCAAGATCCTTGAGGAGATACTGCAACTCGGCAGCCTCGGGATCATCGTCCGGATCGAAGCGAAGGGCAGCGCCCATCGTGTCGAGTAGAGCCTCAGCACTCAGCCCACGCTCCGCCAACTCAGCCGCCGGTCCCACAAAACGGTCGTGGCGCGAGAGCTTACGCAACGGCGAACGGCCCACGCGCACCACCGTGTCGGGCAGGTACGGATTCGCGAAACGCTTGAGAATCTTGGAGGCGTACGCCTCCAAATCCTCAACATCGAACCCGTACTTGGCAACAAGGAGGGACCGCGTCTCCGCAAGCACGCGCGCAACCTGCGCCGCGATGGCGTCGTCGGCAAGCGCATCCGAAATCCTCGTCACTCCCGCAAGGTAGCCAAAGTAGGCGCTCGTGGCGTGACCGGTGTTAACGGTGAAGAGCTTGCGCTCGATGTACGGTGCGAGATCATCTACCCACGTGACCCCGGGGATATCCGGAACCGCGTCACCGAACGGCGCCTTCTCGATGGCCCACTCGTAGTAGTTCTCCACCGTGACGTCGAGTCCGGCATTGGGATCCTGGGCGGGCACGATCCGGTCCACCGCGGTGTTCGCGAAGATGACACGTGCGTCCAGATCGTCGCCATCGTAGTTGGCGCGGATCTCCTTCTCCAGAATGTCGGTCGCTGAGATGGCATTCTCGCAGGCCATGACAGCTACCCGCGAAGCATCCGCGGGGCGCGCGGCAATGCCCTTGGCGATCGCCGGGGCGACGAACTTGAGGATGGAAGCGCCCACCGCCGTCGTCACAATATCAGCCGACGCGAGAGCCTCGATCAGCACCTCAGCCTCTTCGGCGGAATTGATGGCGTCGAAATCACTGACGACGTGCGTCTTCGGATCGTCACCCACCTCGTTGACCCTGTACGAGTCCGCCGCACGCAACTGCTCGATAAGACCAGCGGCAACGTCCGCGAACGTTACTCGGTAACCGGCCTGGACCAGGAGGAGGCCAACAAAACCACGCCCGATATTTCCTGCACCAAAGTGAACAGCTTTCATACTCACTTCTCCCCCAGGATGTCGAGAACTTCTTGCTCCGTTGTCGCAGCCTCAAGACGCGCGACCTTCTCATTGTTGGAGAACGTCAGTGCAATCTTGCGAAGGATGGACATGTGCGAGTTGTTGACACCTGCGATACCCACCACGAACTTGACCGGCTTGCCCTTCCAGTCAATTCCATCGGGGTAGCGAACGAAGGAGATGGCGGACCGCTTGATCGAATCCTTCGCCTCGTTGGTGCCGTGTGGGATGGCGAGGAAGTTGCCCATGTACGTGGTCACCAGTTCCTCGCGCTTGTGCATGGCGCTGACGTACTCCTCGTCCACGCCACCGGCCTTGACCAGCAGTGCACCGGCCTCATTGATGGCGTCCGAGTATGAGGTGGCCGAGCCTGCAAGCACGATCGATTCGATGGCGAGCACCTGCTCAGAAGCGGCCTCGGGTGCTTCCTCGGGTTCCGGCGCGGGGGCAACGGGCCGCGGTACACCTTCAAATTCGTAGGACGCCGCGACCATTTCCACCACTTCGTCGTAACGCGGCGAGTTCATGAAGTTATCCACTGCGACGACGACGGCGTTCGGGCTATTCTTTCGTGCCTGATCGGACAGCTCACGCTGGGTAACAACGATGTCTGGAGTATCATCCAGATCTCGTACTGCCTTGTTGATAACGGTGACCTGGCCGAATCCGGCCTTCTTCACCTTTTCGCGCACCACGCTGGCGCCCATGGCCGAAGATCCCATGCCGGCGTCGCAGGCAAAGACAATCTTCTTGACAGGACCGGTGATCTCGCCGGTGACGGGGGCGTCATCACCCGAAAGCACCGAGGACTTCTTGCCCTTGTTGGCCTCGGTCTTGGCGATGGCGGCCGAGAGATCCCCGGCGTTCTCGTTCTCAAGATCCTTCTTACGGCTCGCGCGCAGGATGACTGCGGCGATGAGGAAGGACACTGTCGTGGAGAGCAGCACCGAGAGGATCACACCGACATAGGAGTCGTTGGCAGTCTGCAGCATGATGGCGATGAAGCTGCCGGGAGCGGCAGGAGCTCGCAGGCCCGCATCAAACATCATGTTGGTGGCCACGCCGGTCACGCCGCCGCCGATAGCGGCGAGGATGAGGGCAGGCTTCATGAGAACGTAGGGGAAGTAGATCTCATGGATGCCACCGAAGAAGTGAATGATCGCCGCACCGGGGGCCGATGCCCTGGCCATGCCCACACCGAAGAAGCTGAAGGCCAGCAGGATTCCCAGGCCCGGGCCGGGATTGGCCTCGAGCAGGAAGAGGATGGACTTGCCGGTGTTTGCAGACTCGGTGGTGCCCAGAGGTGTGAGCACTCCGTGGTTAATAGCATTGTTGAGGAAGAAGATCTTGGCGGGCTCGATGATAAGGCTGACCGCCGGGAGGAATCCGGTATCGATGAGCCATCCCACTGCCGAGCCGAGAACGTCCATGAGGGCGTTGACGAGACGGGCAATGACGTAGAAGCCGAAGATCATGAGGAAGAAGCCCGCAATGCCGGCGGAGAACATGTTCACCAGCATCTCGAAGCCGGCCTTGATCTTGCCCTCCCACAGTGCGTCCAGCTTCTTCATGACCCAGGCGCCCAGCGGGCCGAGGATCATGGCGCCGATGAACATGTGGACATAGCCGAGTGAACCGGCATCCGGATTCTCGGCGAGCGCGGCAGCATTGAACTGATCAATGAGGTAGTCCGAACCGGCGATGGCGCCGATGGTGGCCACGGTGCCCACCACGCCACCACGCATCTCGTAGACCATGCGGCCACCAGTGTTGGCGATGAGAAGCGGGAGCAAGTAATGGATTGTCGGATCAACAAGGCTTGCGAGGCCTTCGTTGGGAGTCCATCCCACAGGGATGAAGAAGGCCGTGACCAGACCCCAGGCAATCAGCGCCGGGATGTTCGGCATGATCATTCCGGAGAGGAAGGTGCCGAACTTCTGAACGGCAATTCGGGCGCTTCCGGCTCCGCCCTTGGTTTGTGTTGTGTCAGACATCAGTGTCCTTACTTGTGTAAATGGCCTGGCCTCCAGTGACCGGCCAACGATTGAGTGTTGAGTGATCAGCTATGGGTGGTGTGATCACCGGTAACTATGCGAGCACACTCGGCGAAAAGTCCTTGGACATCTCCCGTCGTATACTCACCCAGCGGTGTACCTCATGGCATTCTTGTCCTTTCCGATGTCTCTGCCACCTCCTGAGAAGAAAGTAGCCGGGTGTCGAACCCTCTCACCGGGCCCGAACTACCTCGAATGGTCAATGTAGGTTTGATCAAGCTTTGTATCGAGAAGTCGGGTACCTTCTCGATGAGGCTCTCCAGTGCGTCCATCGCCTTGGACATCAGGGTTGCGGGCGACGGCGACACCGTGGTCATTCGTGGGACTGTCAAGTCCGCAGCAACATCACCCATGTTCAAGCCAATGATCGAGAAGTGATCGGGGACCGGCTTACCAGCCGCCGCAGCCGCATTGGCCAATCCCGAGGCGGCGACCTCATTGAGAGAGAGGACAGCCGTGGGGCGCGGCTTCTCATCAAGGATTTGTTGAAGTATCGCCCACCCCGCCGCGGATGTCCTCTCCGCTTCCCATAGGCGCAACGTGAATCCGAGTTCGTCAGCAGCGCGCGTTAAGCTCTGGCACATTCGTGCGTCCGTTCCAACGCCTCGTCCATCGGCCTTCGTGTCGGGCCGTAGGAAGACGGCTACGCGATGCCCTAACTGACGCAGATACGTCATCGCCTGCATCGCCTGGTCATCAAAATCATTGTCCACGTATGTCAGGCCCACGGTATCGTCCGGCCTTCCTACCATGACAAAAGGAACGCCAGATTCTTGCATGACGGGAACTCTTGGGTCATCCGCAATCAATTCCATAAGCACGACGCCGTCGACCATCCCCTGCGAAACCAAGCTACGCAACCCCACGATGTCCTCGAGGGGCTGGGTCCACAACAGCAGGTGGTACCCCTTCTCGCGTGCCCGATCGGCGATGGCCGAAACGTACTCGAACTCCGTTGAGGGAACCCCCGCTGTGCTGGAGGGGTAGTGAAGGGCGATTAAACCAAGGCGAGAACCCGCCAGTCCTCGGGCAAAGGCATTGGGCGTGTAGGCAAGCTCATCCATTGCTCGCTTAACCCGCGCCTTGGTTTTATCGGAGATCGGGCGGCGGCCACTAATCACGTACGACACGGTGCTGGACGAAACGCCAGCGAGCCGAGCAACATCGTCTCTTGTCGCCATGAGAAGTCACCTCGTCCCTTCGTGTCGCATCCGATCCCCTACCTGCTTCTCTGCACACCGCCCGGGCTTCGTGAGAGAAAAGGCGTGCCACGCCCCATATCGACGCGCGTCGATAGCAAGAGTGTGGCACGCCCCACGAGAAGAGTCAACCGCTTACTCAACCATTGACTCGCTCGCATGTTTTTGGAGTTCTCACGGGATGGACGGACACCCGGCAAGGACGACGACGTCCATCCCGTGAGCAGCACCAAAAGGGGCGAAATGCCTCGTCACTTAGCCTGCAACGCCGCCAGCTCGTGCTGGATACCGACGGTCTGGCTATGCATCGATCGGTACATCTTGTACAGATCATCGTATAGTTTCTTATTCTCCGGATTCGGCTCGATCTTTCCCACCACGTTGAGCCAGTTTGCATCACGCTCGATGACCCCACTCGCAACTCCTGCCAGCATGGCATCGCCGTAACAGGCGCCCACCGACTGCTCCGTGATGTGCTGGGTGAGGCCGGTGACATCCGAAATGATCTGCGGCCACAAACCACCGGTCGTGCCACCGCCCACAGCAAAGGAATGGCTCGTGGAAGCTCCCGCTTCCTTCATCGCGTCAAGGATATGACGCGCACCGAAGGCCGTTGCTTCCATGAGCGCCCGATAGAGGTGACCTCGTCCATGCGACAACGTCAGCCCACAGATGGTGCCTCGCGCGTTCGGATCCAACAGTGGAGTCCGCTCGCCGGCGAAGTAGGGAAGAATGAGTAGTCCGTTGGCTCCCGGCCCCACCGCGGATGCCTCCGTGGAAAGCTCGGCAAACGAGGTGTCTCCAATGAGATCACGTAGCCACTTGGTGAGCGATCCCGAGGTGGCCATGCCGGAGGCAAGGTTGTACGTTCCGTCGAACAGGTGGGCGTTGGACCACAGGTACGGGGAGGATAACGGCTTGTCCGTGGCCATGAAGATGGACATCGTGGAGCCGTAGATAACGACGGCGTCGCCGGGGTTACGTACGCCCACGCTCATCGAGTCGGCCACACTGTCCATCGTTCCGGTGGCAACAGGCAGACCTTCGGGAAGACCGGAGATTGCAGCTCCCTCGGCGCTCACATAGCCTGCCACCTCGCCGGGCCAGAGCAGCTTGGGCATGTTGAGTCCGGGAGCGATGAGATCGCACCACTCGGGAATCCACTCGCCCTTGTGAACGTCGTAGAGAGGCTCGGAGTAGCTCGCCGAGGTATGGTCCAGGACGTACTCGCCGGTGAGCTTGTGTGCAATATATGAACTCGCCATGAACCAGTAGGCGGTTCGTGTGTACACGGAGGGTTCGTGGCGGCGCAGCCAGAGAAGCCTGCCACCAATGGACTGAGCGTTCATCGGGTTGCCGCAGCGGGCAACGATGTCTTCCTCGCCGAGACGCTCTGTCAGCTCTTCCACTTCCGCCATCGAGCGGGTATCAATGCCGTAAAGGATGGCGGGGCGCAGTGGGTTCGCGTTGCGGTCGCACGGAACAATACACGGGCCGATGCCAGAGACCGAGAGTCCCGCGAGTTCGTTATCTCCAACCAGCGGTAGAAGCTTGTCAAGGATGATCTTGACGTCATGCCACCAGAGTGTCTCCGCATCATGCTCGGCCCATCCTGGGTGAGGAAGCGAAAGGTCATGCGGTTGTTCGCTGATTCCCAAAATCTTGCCATCGGACTGAGTGAGCACACCCTTGGTGCTTCCCGTACCGATATCAACTCCCAGGAGGAGCTTGTCTTTCTTTCCAGCCATGTCCTCGTGCTCCTTTGCAGTGAAGGTTTCGGCAATAAGAATCCGATTGTCGACGCGCGTCGATACAGTCGAGTATCACACGCCACCACCGGCGAGTCAACGAGTTGGCACCATTTTAAGAGCCCATTCGCGCCGCTAACAGCCCTGGTCTACCCCCACGCGCACATGACAAAGAACCAAGGGGCGTACACATGACAACGAGGCTGGAAACACAAAGAGGCCGGGTAGCTCTCGCTACCCGGCCTCCCACGATTCAGTGCGAATTCGCTATCAAGCTACATCGCGCCGAGAGATTATCCGAAGTTGGCAATACCAAGGGCCTCGCGGGCCAGGGTGCGTGCCTCGCCCGAACCACGAGCGTTCTTCACGGCCTCGGCCGCGTTCTGGCACTGGAACAGGCTCACAGCGGAGATCTGGGCACCCACGGCGGACACGGCCGAAGCAGCCATGGAGAGCGAGGTGACACCCATACCAACGAGCACGCAGGCGAGGATCGGATCGGCCGCGGCCTCACCACACACACCCACGGGCTTGCCAAGCTTCTTGCCTGCCGCGGCGGTGTTAGCAATCATCGCAAGCACTGCGGGCTGCCACGGATCGGTGTACTCCGCCAGGTGCTGGGAGGGACGGTCAGCGGCCATCACGTACTGGGTGAGATCGTTGGTGCCGATGGAGGCGAAGTCCACCACTTCGAGGAACTTCTCCGCCATGATGGCCACGGCCGGAACCTCAACCATGATGCCGCCGGTGAGGCCACGCTTGTGCACCTCGCCCACAAACCACTCGGCCTCGGAGATGGTGGCAACCATCGGAGCCATGACCCACGACTTGCCATCGTGACCCTGGGAAGCGGCAGCGATGGCGTCGAGCTGATGCTGCAGGAGCTCAGGGTTCTGGCCGGTGATGCGCAGGCCGCGTACACCGAGTGCCGGATTCTCTTCCTCTTCCATGTTGGCGAAGGCCACGGGCTTGTCCGAACCGGCGTCGAGCGTACGCACGACAACCTTGTTGTCCGGGAAAGCCTCGAACACGGGGCGGTAGATATCCGCCTGCTGCTCGACCGAAGGCTCGGTCTGGGAATCGAGGAAGCACAGCTCGGTACGGAAGAGGCCGATGCCTTCAGCCTGACCCTGAGCTGCCTTCTGGGCCGTCGGTCCATCCTGGATGTTCACGAGCAGTTCAGCATGGTGACCATCGGTGGTGCGGGCCGGACCCTGCCAGCTGCGGATCTTCTCGCGCCATACGCGATCGGCGGCAACCTTCTGGGTAGCAACATCGGGATCGGCGTTGCGGGTGATGAGGCCCTTGCCGCCGTCGAGAAGAACAAGTTCGCCCTCGCCGATGCTGGAAAGGCTACGTACGGCGACGATGCAGGGAATGCCGAGCTGGCGGCAGATGATGGCGGTGTGCGAGGTGGGGCCACCAAGCTCGGTGGCGAGGCCCACGACGAGTTCGGGGTTGAGGCCGGCGGTGTCAGCCGGAGCAAGATCGTCAGCGAGCAGCACGCAGGGAGCATCGGGGACCGGAATGCCCGGCTCCGGATCACCCTGGAGTTCGGCAATGACGCGGTCGCGAACGTCACGAAGATCCGTGACGCGCTCGGCCATGAGGCCGCCAACCTTCTGGAACAGCTCAACGAACTTGTCGGTTGCGCGTACCAGCGCCTGAACGGCGGGAACACCGGAGAGGACAGCCTTACGCACTTCCTTGCGGATTCCACGATCCTCTGCGAGGCCAGCGGACATCTTCAGAACGTCGGAAGCCGAGCCGATCGTGTTCTCCGAGCGCTTGAGGAGGCGGGCAGCCACGGTTGCGGCGGCATCCTCATACCTCTTGAACTGGTCCTCGCGGCCCTCTTCCGGAATCGGCTGTGCTGTTGCCGGGGGAACGGATGGGCGAACAACCCACATCGTCGGAGCATAGGCCATACCGGAGACGACCGGAGTGCCGGCGATGTCGCTCGCAACGGTCGCAGTGTTCTCTGAAGACTCTTGTGTCATGGGAAGCGTCCTTGCATCTATATGTTGCTGAATTGGCCTGATACGAAGCGGCTGTGCAACGGTCAGACTCTATGGAGCAGTGTAGCCCAGAAACCCCTAGATATTTGGGGAAGCTACAAAAGGATTCTTCGCGTCCTGATGCCCCGCCACCTGCTGAAGGGCGACGACGGCGACACCTACATTATATCTCTTGCCATCATTACACGACACAACCATGATTGAACAGCAGAAACATAAATGGGTCACAAGTCCTATATTGCTACAACGTTTCTCTCCCACATGCGAGCCTGAGAAATATCTCAACGCATGCGGTCCTCCTGTCCAAATCGTGGCCATCTCCGTGCCCGAAACACCCCCATGTCCGAAACACCTCTGTGCCCCCTCGCCATAGACAGGGCACAGGATCCATGACATATGAAGGAAGAGGCGAGTTCCTCGAACCATAGGAACTCGCCTCTTCCGGGCGGACCGCCAGCATAACCACGTCCGCCCCACGTGAGACTCAGGGATCACGCCGATGGGTCATGGCCCATCGGCGCCACCTCTAGAGGATTGACGGGAACGGTACGTTCTGCTCGTCAGTAAACGCATCCTCGAAGCCTCGACGGTAGTGGTAGCGCATCTTGTCGGCATCGTTGGGGTAGGTGAAACGCCCACCCACTTCCCACACGAATGGTTTGAACTGGTACTGCAGCACGTCCTTCTTGAACTTCCACAGCTCCACAATCTCCAGTGGATCAGCCTTGAAGTTGCTCCACACGTCGTAGTGGAAGGGGATGACAACGTTGGTGCGCAGACCCTCGGCCATGCGGAGGATGTCGATGGAGGACATCTTGTCCTGGTTACCAATGGGGTTCTCGCCATAGGAGCCAAAGGCCACGTTGATCTCGTTCTCCTTGCCGTGCTTGGCAAAGCGGATCGAGTAGTGTGAGTCACCCGAGTGGTAGATGTTCCCGCCCGGGGTCTTGACCAGGTAGTTGACCGACTTATCATCCATGGTGGGGATGGTGCCGGCCAGCGGCTCGTCAGAGGTAACCAAGACGGTCCGGTCGAAGGAATCCAGGGCCAGAATCTCAATATCCTTGATCTTGACGGAGTCACCGGGCTTGACGGCGATGCAGCGCTCGGCAGGCACGCCCCACCCCTTCCAGATCTCCACGCAAGCTTCCGGGCCGATGAAGGGGACGTCGTCGGCACAGTTCTGCAGCACTGCCGCCGCAAACACGGGGCAGATGTGGTCCTGGTGGATGTGGGTGGCGAGGACGGCGTCGACCTTGGTGATGCCAAAGGGATCGTAAACGATCGGGGCGGCGCGCAGGTTCGGCTGTGTCATCCGGCCACCGGTCATGTTGCGCATCTGATGGGTCTTGCCCATCTCCTTGACCTTCTTGGTGCGCTTACCATTTCCGAACCACGGATCGATGACGACGTTGGCGTCGCTCTCCGTTTTGATCCAGATGCCGGTGTTGCCCAGCCACCATAGATCAACGGTTCCGGGTGCTACCTCCGTCTCGTCAATCTCCTCGTTCAGCCACGTACCCCACTCGGGAAAAGCTCCCAAAATCCAGTTTTCGCGAGTGATGTCATCAACCTTGCTCATGATGTTGTTCCTTTCGTATTTCTCATGTCTTGGGGGCTGTATCAAAAGGTTGTGCGCAGTACAACGTTTGTACATGAGGTCGCGAAGATTTCAGTGCACCGCGTGTATAAACGTTGTAACGCGTCGATGAT
>RRZT010056139.1_pt1 | contig 12397 bp, 12 predicted proteins | sample 2165551 | NCBI WGS metagenome assembly RRZT01 (sample SAMN10456910, study PRJNA506462) | wastewater metagenome | biome: wastewater; feature: sludge; material: wastewater sludge; isolation source: wastewater sludge with Escherichia coli K12::gfp cells carrying plasmid... | place: USA: Moscow, Idaho... | reverse complement strand
TAAATAAAAAAAACCAGAATTTCTTCTGGTTTAAAGTTTACTATCTAGCTACTTTTATGTTTGACGCTTGAGGACCTTTTGCACCTTGAGTTACTTCAAAAGTTACATTTTGCCCTTCAGTAAGTTTTTTAAATCCTTCAACTTGTATTTCACTGAAATGTGCAAATACATCTTTTCCATCCTCTGCAGTAATAAATCCAAACCCTTTTTCTTCATTAAACCATTTAACTATTCCGTTCATTGTTACCTCCATATTTTTTAATGTTTAAAATAAAAACAAATATAATACGAAAGTCACAAAATGGCTCAAATATTAAATTAAATCTTTTACTTTTTTACATCGAATAAGTTATTATACACTATTCTAGTTCTTTTGTATAGCTTTATTTTTTCATATATTCTAATTACTTTTCAAAAAATAAAAACCACAAATCTATTGAGTAGATTTGTGGTTTTTGGGAATTACATGAAAAAATTTTTAATAACTTTTATTAGCAAATTAATAGTAATATATAAATATGACTAAATTATGAATTTTTAATTATTTTTTGCCTTTAATAATTTTAATCCTAAAGCTACAAACACAACTCCTGTCACTTTATTTATAATATTTGAAATATTTTGGTTTTCCTTTAATTTTTTCGTCATTAAAGAAGAAGCAACTGCCAGAATTTGACACCAAATTGTTCCAGAAACAAAGAAAGTTAATCCTAATATTAAAAATGGTAAAGTTCCATAAGTGTTATTTGAACTAATAAATTGAGGCATAAATGATAAAAAAAACAAAGCAACTTTAGGATTTAATACATTTGTTAGTATTCCTTCTGTAAATATTTTTTTAGAAGAAATTTGATTAACTTCATTTATTTCAGTCATTTCAAAGCCTTTAGATTTAAAGGATTTTATTCCTAAATAAATCAAATATAATGCCCCAATCCACTTTACGATATTAAAAGCCAATACAGATTTTGCTAGAATTACAGAAAGTCCAAAAGCTGCAAACAATGTATGGACTAAACAACCACAAGAAATTCCTAAAGCTGATATTATTGCTGACTTTCTTCCTTTTGATACACCTTTTCCCAAAATATAGATAGTATCTGCTCCAGGAGTCAAGTTTAATAATATTGCTGATAATACAAAAATCTTATAATTTATAATCCCAAACATTTTTTGCCTCCTAGTTAAGCTCTTTTTCTACTACTTCTGCTATTTCTCTCGCAACTCTTTCAACTTGTTCTTTATCTTTCCCTTCAGTCATAACTCTTATTATTGGTTCAGTTCCTGAAGTTCTTACTAATACTCTTCCCATTCCATTCATTTCTTTTTCTTTTTGTTCTATAAAGCTTGTTACTACATTATTTTTAGCCCATATTGATTTTTTATCATTGTCTACTCTTACATTTATAAGTAATTGAGGCCAATCTTTTATGTCTTCTACCAAAGCTTCCAAAGATTTCCCTTCATCTCTTATAGCTTGTGCAAGTTGTAATGAAGTTAATACACCATCTCCAGTTGTGTTGTAATCAAGCATAATTATATGTCCTGATTGCTCTCCACCTAAGTTAAGACCATGAGCCTTCATTTTTTCTAGAACATATCTATCTCCAACATTTGCTCTTATCAAATCTATTTCATTTTCATTTAAATGATTTTCGAATCCCATATTTGACATAACTGTTGTTACAACTTTATTATCGTTCAATCTTCCTTCTGTTTTTAACCTTTTTGCTAATATAGCGATTATTTTATCTCCATCAACTATATTTCCTTTTCCATCTACAGCTATTAATCTATCAGCATCGCCATCATATGCCAATCCAAAATCTGCGTCATAACCTACTACTACCTTTGATAAAATTTCTGGATGAGTTGATCCACATTTCACATTAATATTTGTTCCACTTGGAACGTCATTTATTACAACTATTTCAGCCCCTAATTTTGTAAATACTCCTTTTGCAATTCTATATGCTGCTCCATTTCCAACGTCTAAAATAATTTTCATCCCACTAAAATCACCTTTTACAGTTGAAATTAGATAATCTCTATAAATATAATAATCATTTTCAGAGAAATTATATTTACCTGTTTTATCTCCAGCTACTAAATGTTCACTTAAATTAGGGAAATTATCCATTAAGTCTTCTAATTCTGTTTCTACTTCATCAGGTAATTTGTATCCATTAGCTGCAAATATTTTTATTCCATTATCATGAGCTGGATTATGACTTGCTGAAATCATTATTCCTGCATCTGCTTTCTTTCTTTTTATTAAATAAGCTACTCCTGGAGTAGGTAAAACACCTATAAATTCTATATCAATTCCTAATGCTGTTAATCCTGCTGTTAAAGCTGATCTTAGCATATAACCTGATATTCTTGTGTCACTCCCCATAATTACCATAATTTTTTTCTTATCAGGATTTTTCTTTTTCAGATAATAACCTAACGCATATCCTAGTTTTAAAGCTAATTCTACTGTTAATTCTTTATTTGCTTCTCCTCTTATTCCATCTGTTCCAAAGTATTTTCTTTTCACTATTTTCTCTCCTCCAATTTTTTATCAAAACTAATTTTATTATTCTCAAATTTAACCAAAATTATTCCCAAAATCGCCCCAGATAACCAACCTGTTATCATAAAAATAAATATAAATATGAAAATTGATTTACTATAAAGATTTATATCTCTAAAAATTAAATAATAAACTGTAACTAATTGAACAATGTTATGAGCAACTGCTGAAATAGAACTAATTGCTACTGTTGAAAAAATATTTCTATATTTAAAAAGAATTATCATTATAATTGTACTAACTAATCCTGCTACTACACTTACTATAAAACCCGGTGTTGCTATTGTACCCATTACAAGAGCTTGAATTATAACTCTCAATATAAAAACTCTGAATCCCATCTTAGGTCCAAAATTTTTAATTGCAATTATTAAGCTAAGATTTGCGAGTCCAAGCTTCATCCAAGGAAAAGGCTTTGGGATTAAATTCTCTAGCAAAGATAAGTAGAGAGCTAATAAAACCAAAGTAATTAGATGTGCTTTTTCTTTTTTTAAAGTTCTCTCTTCTTTATTCATACTTTCTCTCTCTAAAATATAGTTTTTTAAACTTTATGCAACTTATTTTAACATATATTTTTTTTATTTCCAAGAAGTTGTATTAAGAATTTATATAAGAAAAACTCCATAAATTTTAAAAAAAATATGGAGTTAATTATTTTATTTATTTTTTGAATTAGAGCAAAATTCCTCAAATGAACCTTGCTTTTTGAAATTAATCTCAAAATTTTTATTATCAATTTTTTTTACTTCTACCGAATCTATTCCAATTTCATACAAGTCTTCTATTTTTACAATTTTTCCATATGGCAACTTTAAAACATCTCTCAATAACCATTTCCCCAAAGCATTATTTGGATTACTCATTATTGCTTTTCCTTTGTTGATTTTTTCGTTACCAATTACAACAGAATAACTTTGACATACTTTAGCATTAATAACTTGTTTATTTGGTAATATTAAATTAAAGTTTTCCTCTACTGTTGGAAAAAAATTAGGATAAATCTTATGAATCCAGCTAGGTATTGGTATATAAATTTCATCTTCATTTCTTTTTCTTCCATTAGCATTCCATTGATTTAAACCACTTTTTTCTTCAACTCTGCTATTTCGATGAGAATATAATGGTAGGATAACAAAATCAAATTTAGTATTTTCTTTTTCTATACATTCTATTTCTTCTTTATATTTTTTAAACAAATCCTCTAAAAAATCAAATGGATTTTTTATAATGTCAATATCAATTATCTTCGAATGCTCTGGTGTATAAAATCTTTTTAACAGTGTACTTTTACTTAAATTAAAATTATACTCATTTATCCCATCTTCAAAAGTAATGCTATTATTTTTATTCGATATTTTAGATATCTTATTTATATTAATTAAATCCATTTTTTCTTCAAAAATTAAAAATTTATTTTCGGTTCTTGAAACACAATGATATATCATATTATCAAGATTGTGTATCCTTTGAGTTGAACTAATCCTTTTATTTCTTAATTCTGATACTGTCTTAATAATATCATCTGTATTTTTATCTTTCTGAATATATAATCCTCGTTCTTTATTAAATTCTGCAACTTTTTGATAAGTTTTTCCATTACCATTTAAAAATGTTTTTAATCCTATTCCTAAAAAATCTTTTCTTGCATCTGCTGAACAATCAGACCTCGATAAATTATCAGCTCCAAAAGCTTTACAAAATATATTCTCAGCTGCTCTATAATAAAGATAAGGTACTGTACTTTCTGAGAATAAATTTGATAGTCCCCCTACTATTTTAAGTAATTCATAATATTTTTCTATTTGTATATCATTTTGGTTTTCTAAAAACATTTATTCCTCCAAAACTTTTAATATTTCTTTTGCAATTCTTTCAATTACTGTTACTGTTACTGAATTTCCTATTTGCTTGTACAAATGAGAACGTGCTATATTTGGAAACTTATAATTTTCATCATACCCTTGAAATAAACTGCACTCTCTTGGTGTTAATTTTCTAATTCCATAATTATCTTTGATTAGTGGGACATTATGACCACCTGTTCCCATATTTGCTGTTAAAGTAGGGCATAAATTATTTTTATTTTCCCTAACATATACTCTTCTCCATTGATATATTGTATCTTTTGAAGTCATTTCCTCCGTAAGTTGAGTATAATATTTACTTCCTATCCCATAATAATAATAATCTTCTACCTTATCCTTAATTGTAAAATCATGAATTGTTTTTTCTAACTTTAATGGTTTTGGGATTTCAAAGTCTAATGTTTTTATACCCAATTTATCTCTTGATTTTTTTATTCCCCTATACTTTTCTTCTTCTTTAAAAGAATATATTTTAATTTTATTATCAAAGTTATCATAATTCTTCTCATTTCTAAATCCAACTATATAAATTCTTTCTCTTGTTTGAGGTATATTTCCATAATCTTTTGAATTTAATACAAATGGAATAAAAGAATATCCTAATTGATTTACTACTACATCTTTTATAACTTTAAATGTATTTCCTTTATCATGTGTTGTTAAATTTTTTACATTTTCTAAAAGAAATGCTTTTGGTTTGATTTCTTCAATTATTTTAGCTGTTTCAAAAAATAAATTTCCCCTAGGGTCATCAAAACCTTTTTGATAACCTGCTATTGAAAATGCTTGGCAAGGAAATCCTGAAGTAATTATATCAACTTTTTTTAGAGAAGATATTTTATCTTTTTTTGTCAAATTATGAATATCATCTTCAATAAGTAAATGTGAAAAATTTTCTCTATATGTAATACATGCATTTTTATCTATTTCATTTGCCCATTCAAGTGTTGCACCTGCATTTTCAAACCCTTTGCAAATTCCACCTATTCCAGCAAATAAACTTCCTACAGTAAACTTTTCCATTTTCACTTTCAACCTTCCTTAAAATAAAACTGAACCTTATTATATCACAGCTATTATTCTTTTTTCAATTCCAAAAATTAATCTTCTCTTATTAACTTTCCACAAAAATAATTTCTTTTGCAACAATATATTTCCTTTAATTTATCTTTATTTTGTGATTAATACAAAAAAGTACAGCTTTCACTGTACCTTAAAATTTATTTATTACTATACGTGTAATTCTGCATTTAAACCTAGCAATTCTTTATTTGCTTCAACTATAGGCTTCACTTCAGTTTCAATAAAATCAACTGTTTGTTCTGCTGCAAATCCTACGAAATTTTTAGGATCCAAAATTTCCATAAGTCTTACTTTATCTATATTGAAATAATCATCTGCTAAAATTCTTTCGATTAAATCATTTTCTTTTCCTTCTACCTTAACCATTTTACCAGCTTCCATAGAATGAACTCTTATTCTTTCATGTAACTCTTGTCTATCTCCACCATTTTTTACACCTTCCATTATGATGTACTCTGTAGCCATAAATGGTAATTCAGACATTATTCTTTTTTCTATCATTTTTGGATAAACTACTAGTCCATCCATAATATTTTGCCAAATTAATAAAATTGCATCTATTGACAAAAATGCTTGTGGTATAGCAAGTCTTTTGTTAGCAGAATCATCTAAAGTTCTTTCAAACCATTGAGTTGCTGCAACCATAGCAGGTGAATCTGCTAAAGACATTACATATTTTGCAAGAGAAGAAATTCTTTCTGATCTCATTGGATTTCTTTTATAAGCCATTGCTGATGAACCAATTTGACTTTTTTCAAAAGGTTCTTCTATTTCTTTAAGATGTTGTAGTAATCTCATATCATTTGTAAATTTATGTGCAGATTGAGCTATACTTGATAAAAGTGCTAAAATTTCTGCATCAACTTTTCTATCATAAGTCTGACCTGCAACCATAAATCTTTTGTCAAACCCCATTTTTTCTGAAACCATAACATCTAATTTTTTTACTTTATCAAAATCATGATTAAATAGTTCAGCAAAAGAAGCAGCTGTTCCTGTTGTCCCTTTTACCCCTCTAAATCTTAATGTATTTAATCTAAATTCAAGTTCTTCAAAATCTAATACTAAACTTTGTAACCATAAAGTTGCTCTTTTCCCTACTGTTGTAAGCTGAGCTGCTTGAAAGTGAGTAAATCCTAGTGTAGGCATATCTTTATATTCTAAAGAGAATTTTGCTAAAGAATCCATTACATTAACCAATTTTTTCTTTAAGATTAATAACCCTTCTTTCATTTGAATTAAATCAGTATTATCTCCAACATATGCTGATGTAGCTCCCAAATGAATAATCGGTTTTGCTGACTTTGCTTGTTCTCCAAAAGCATGAACATGAGCCATTACGTCATGTCTAACTTCTTTTTCTCTTTGTTTTGCAACATCATAGTTAATATCATTAACATATTTTTTCATTTCTGCAATTTGTTCATCTGTAATATTTAACCCTAATTCTTTCTCACATTCAGCTAATGCTATCCATAATTTTCTCCAAGTTGAAAATTTCATATCACTTGAAAAATTATAAAGCATTTCCTTTGACCCATATCTTTCCACAAGTGGGTTTACATAAACGTTAGTTTCCACAAAGAATTCCTCCTAGTTTTTTTTAATATTATTAACTCTTATAGAGTTTACACCTTTTTGAATCTAAGAAAAAAAGTTGTTCCTTTATTAATTTCTGAATGAAACCAAATATTTCCACCATTTAGTTCTATCAATTTTTTTGCTAAAGGCAATCCTAACCCTGTCCCTTTTTCTTTTGAACCTTTAATTCTTTTATACTCCAAGAATACTCTTTCTTTATTTTCTTCAGAAATTCCTATTCCTGTATCACTTATTGCTAAAACAATAGAATTACCCTCTTCTACCATTGAAACTCTAAGCTCTCCAGAATCTTTATTATATTTAATTGAATTTGTAACTACATTATTAATTATTTGATAAAGCATTGCAGAATCTGAAATTACTTCTTTTTTCTCTTCAATTTCATTAATAACCTTAATATTTTTTATTTCCATTAAAGTTTCATTATTTAATAAAATTTCTTCTACTAGTGCTTTTAAATCATTATTCTCTTCATAAATTTCCAATTTACCTGCATTCAATTTATTTAAGTCTAAAAGATTATTTATAAGCTCTTTTAATCTCATTGCATTTGAATAGGCTTTTTTTATCATATTGTCAATAGTCTTAGGAAAATCTTTATTGTTCATAATTATATTTTCTAAAAATCCTATTATTGCTGTAATAGGTGTTCTTATTTCATGAGATACAATAGACATTGACATTTCTGTTTTTACATTTTTTTCCTCTAAATCTTTTTTAGATAAATTTAAATTATCTATTTCACTGATAAATTCGCTAATATCAGTTACAATTCCATAATATATATTTCTATTTTCTAAACTTATCCTTTTAATATTCTCTTTAAGATAAACTATATTTCCATTTTTATTTTTATATTTAGACATAAAAGAAACTTTTCCATCTTTATTTTTAAGCATTTTTTCAAATTTACTATCTAACGAAATCTTTTTAGTAAACCATTTATCTCCATAAAAATCTTTTGGATAATATCCTAAAACGTCATAAACCCCATCACTTACATATTTATATCCTTCTTCTTCTTCATAAATAAAAACTACAGTTTCTAGTTCGTTATTTACTTTATAAAAAATATCTCCAAAATTTACCTCTTCATTAAATTCTAGTATATATTCTGTACTTTTTCCTTCTTGAATTTTATAAATATCAATAATCATAGAAATTGGCGTTCCATCTTTTTTCGATAAAGTAACTTTTTTATTTCGTCCTTCTAACCCTTCATCTAATTGAACATTTTCAAAATCCATTATATTTAGAAAATTAAATATATTTTTACCTTTTACTTCTCCACTATGACCATATCCTAATACTTTTAAGGCACTCTTATTAATTTTTTTTATATTAAACTCATGAAGGAGTATTATAGGTTTTTCATTTATATTCAAAAGTCTAGAAGATTTTTTTTCTTTTATGTACTCTTTTCTATAATAGTCTCTATTAAGTACTAAAAGTAAATAATAAACAATAGTAAAAATTGAAGTTAAATGAAAAACTAATGTTGCTATATAAAAAAATGGCTTTCCATTTTCTAAATAATCTAAATAAAAAAATTCTGATACCAAATTATAAGTAATTACTTCTATTAATACTTTTCTGAATTTTTTCTCTGTAAAAAAGCTGAAAAGAACTACTAATTCCAAATAAACTATTAAAGGAAAATACTTCATAACTCCTAAGCCAAAATATTTATAAGCACATAATGAATTTCCCAAAAGAATTATTAAAAAAACTGTATTCCCAATAACTCTTTTCTTCTCTACTCTTACTAGAAATAAAGAAAAAGCAAAGAAAACTATTTGAACAAATTTTATCTGTGTAAAAAATAATTTATCAAAATAACTAAAAGTTAAGTTTTTCGTTGTTACAAAAAAAAGAATAAGAAATAAAACTATGTTCACAAAAGCAAAATACAAATAATTTATATCTTTAAAACTTCTAAGAGCCCTTAAAGATAAAATTGAAATTACTGCATAAGTTACTAATTCTATTAATCCAAAAGAGGTTGTTAATACTGCATGGTAACTCTCTTTGTTTAGATAATTATTAATACCTGTTAATATAAAGATTAAAACTATTGAACTAATTATAAAATGTTTCCTCATAGTCACCTTCTTATTTTTCCATTAACATTATTATTGCATCTTCTCCTGTATCTTTATAGTAGGATTTTCTTTTACTAATCTCTTTAAATCCTATTTTTTTATAAAGATTTATGGCTGGTTCATTTTTCTCTCTTACTTCTAATATTATGTTTTTAGAAATTTCTCTAATTGCTTCTTCAATAATTTTGTAAGCTATTCCCTTATTTCTATATTTTTTTAAAACTCCTATTCTTACGAGTTCAATAACATCAAATGAATCCATAAACACTGCAAATCCCAAAATATTATTTCCTTCTTCAAATATATAAATTGTTAAAGAATAATTTTCATTTAATTTGCGATAATCTTCTTCCTTCCATTCTTTAGAAAAAGAATCTTTATCGACATTAAGTATACTAGATATATTATCCAATGATAATAATTTTACCATTATATTTCTCCAAATTTATTTTTTGCATATTACCCATTAATTATATACTACTTTCCTTTATTTTACCATCAATTTTTAGAAACTATTAACTGTACATTTCATGTTTTTTTTGATAATATATAGACATATTTTGTATAAAGGAGTGGTTTTGTGGAATACTTAGCTTTAGTTATATTGGTTTTATTGATTGCTATTTTCATCTATAAAAATATAAGTAATAAAACAGATGATAAAACATTACTATTATTAAAACTTTCAAAAGGTGAAAGCCTTAAAATAAACATTTTTATGTCATTAGTCTTATTTTTCTTAATTATCACTGTTCTTAGAAAAAATGATATCAAAATAACTAGTTTTTGGACTCTTTGCTCATTTTTTTGGCTTTATGTTTTAAACCAAAAGAAAATTATTCTTGAAAAAGGAATTGGAATTATTGATTTATTTAAAATTAAAAATTACACTATCCCTTTCAACACTATTCACAATATTGAACCTATTAAAGAAGATTTATTTAAAATAACTTATATGCATAGAGAACGTTTCTACGTATTTAAATTATATGTAAGCTCTGATAATGTATCTGAATTTAAACAAATTATTAGAAAAAAAACAAAATTTAAGAAAATATAAAGGTTCTAATAGGTTTGAAATATCTGGTTTTTATTTCTTTAGAGATATTATCTCCTAATAAGTATGAACATAAAGAAGAGGACGAATTTTAAAATTCGTCCTCTTTCTTTTATTATAAGCTCTCATATTAAAAACATTAATAATTAAAAACAAGCCTTTCGGCTTGTCTTTATTATTTTCTAATTTCTTTAATTCTTGCTTGTTTACCAGATAATCCTCTTAAGTAGAATAATTTAGCTCTTCTTACTCTTCCGATTTTCTTAACTTCGATTTTCTCGATCATTGGAGAGTTAACAGGTATAATTCTTTCTACTCCAACTCCTGCAGCGATTTTTCTAACAGTAAAAGCTTTTCCAGTTCCAGCTCCAGTTACTCTAATTACAACACCTTCAAATAACTGAACTCTTTCTTTATCTCCTTCTTTTACTTTGTAGTAAACTCCTACAGTATCTCCTGCTTTAAATTGAGGGATATCTGTTCTTAGTTGAGTTTTTTCAACTAATTCGATTAATCTTTCTTTCATTAATTTTCCTCCTAATTAGATATTCATTTCGATTAAAAAGCGGAATATCTTTTTCATTTAACCCGAATAGTATAACATAATTTGGAAAGATAGTCAACACCATCGGAAACTAAATAAAAAACATCTAAAGCGTTCATCCAAGCTATTAAACACTAAACTCTTCTTCATATTTTTCTTTAATATTTAGGCTGATAGTTATTTCTTTTTGTTTAATTTTTTCTTCATCACAATATTTTAATAATTGCTCAAAACTGTCTTCAATTTCAAAATCACTATAAATCTCTAAAAATATTATCATAAAACTCCACTCCTTATAAATCGAATAATAGTTTGTTGCAAAACTCCAACACATTTATTTTACTTATATAAAAAACTACGTTTTTTATATAATCCCCCCACCTTAGGTGAAAAAAGAGAAGGGGAATCGGGGCGGAACTCGGAGCCCGAACCCACCGCAAGAAAGTATCCTCGCCACTCCATAATTCGACTAAAGACTTAAAAGTCTAAGCCTCATTAAAACTAATAAAAATCTCATTTGTATTAGTTTTAGCTATATACATATATTTTTTTAGTTTTGCAACTAGCTAAATCGAATAAAAAAATATAAGTAAATCAATTAAAACCTCCAAAATTCTCCAAATATTATGCTTTTATTTTTGATAGTGTACACCTTTAACTTGATTCTTGAACTTTGACTTCACCTAATTTTATATTATCAAATTATGTACATTTAATGAGAGTTTTATGACATTTTTGTGTTTCAAAATTTTTCTATTTATTCCATTTTATCTATTTCAATCAAATTTCATGTTAATATTTGAATGATTATTTTTCAAAAACTGGAGTTTTTTTTCATTATTAAAAATTTTTTTGGAATTTTTATTGACTTTTCGACTTATTGATATTATACTTATGTTATATAAAAGAGCGTTTGTGTGTAGGGGATTTCATTCATTATTTGAAGTATATTTATATTTCAAATTTGAATGATTTTTTAATTATGTAAAAATTAAAGGAGGTCTTTTTTATGTTCAAGTATTTACAAAAAATTGGTAAGTCTCTTATGTTTCCAGTTGCTGTTTTGCCTGCTGCTGGTTTAATGTTAGGGATAGGTTATTGGCTTGACCCTGCTGGGTGGGGTGGAAATTCAGCTATCGCTGCTTTCTTAGTATCATCTGGTGGAGCTATATTAGATAATATGGGATGGATTTTTGCTATTGGTGTCGCATTTGGTATTACAAAAGACAATCATGGTGCTTCTGCACTTTCTGCACTTGTTGGATATTTTATCTTAACTAAGTTATTATCACCTAATACAGTTGCTCAATTAAAACAAATTCCAATTGAACAAGTTCCTGCTGCTTTTGGTAAAATCCAAAATGCCTTCACTGGAATATTAATGGGAGTTGTTGCTGGAGAAATTTATAATAAATTTCATAAAGTTGAACTTAATAGAGCTTTTGCATTTTTCTCTGGTAGAAGACTAGTTCCAATTATTACTTCTGTTGCTTCTATGATTTTATCATTTATTCTAATGATTGTTTGGCCAGTAGTATTTAATGGATTAGTTGTTTTTGGAAAATC
>RRZT010816594.1_pt1 | contig 12398 bp, 9 predicted proteins | sample 2165551 | NCBI WGS metagenome assembly RRZT01 (sample SAMN10456910, study PRJNA506462) | wastewater metagenome | biome: wastewater; feature: sludge; material: wastewater sludge; isolation source: wastewater sludge with Escherichia coli K12::gfp cells carrying plasmid... | place: USA: Moscow, Idaho ... | reverse complement strand
GGAACACCTACACAAGCAGGTACATTCATTGCGCAAGTTACTGCTACAAATGATTATGGAACTTCAGATCCTGCTAATATTACTTTCGAAATAGCAAAAGTTAACCAAACAGTAAGCCATGCTTTTGTTAGTCTTTCTCAAAATAAAGGAACTACTTTTTCAGATTTACCAACGAAAACAGATCAAGGGCAAAATATAGTATATACATCTGCAGATAATTCTATTGTTTCTACAAATGGAAATATATTATCTTTTGATGGTATTGGTTCTACAACAATTACAGCTACGGCAATTGGAGGAAATAATTTTAATGATTATACGACGACTTTTAATGTAAAATCAAATGATCCTAATGCCACTTATTGTTTTGAAGAAAAATTTGATGGACTAGAAGGTGATAATACAAGTTCAAATGGATCTGCAAAAGGTTGGAATGGAAATGAGAACTTTACTTCATTAGTTCAGGCTTTTCAAGCTGGCGATGCTGTAAGAATAGGTTCTAGCTCTAATAAAGGATCAATAACGTCAAAAAAATTAGACCAAATTTCAGGGAATGTTACAGTTTCTTTTGACGTAAAAGGTTGGACATCTGTTGAAGGTAGTATAAATGTTACATTCGGAACAGAAACTAAAAATATACCTTATACAGCAAAAATGGGTGATGCTTTTGAGAATGTAACTGTAAGTTTTGAAAATGTTGTAGCAGGTTCTACTTTAAAATTAGAAACATCAGCGAAAAGAGCATTTATTGATAATGTGAGAATCCAATGTTCTTCTAGTAATAATTCTACAACATGGGACGGAACTGCATGGTCTAACGGAACACCAGATCTAACAAAAGAAGTTATTTTACATGCAACTCCAACAGAAAGTTTTTCTGCGAAGAAATTAACAGTTGAGAGAGATATGATTATTCCTGCAGGAATTACAATTACTGTAGAAAATGAAGTTGTCAATAAAAATGATGTAACATTTAGATTCAGACACGGTGCTTATTTGATTCAAAATAATAATAGCGCTGTAAATGTTGGTCCTGCAATGTTTGATAGATCATCAACACCTATTTACCGTTTAGAAAATTTAATGTGGTCTTCACCAGTTATTAATCAAAATATTTTCGAAATTTCTCCAAATACTTTAACAAATCGTTTTGCAAGATTTTTAGAATCAACAAATGATTGGACAGAGAATGTAACAGCTGCAGATAATTTTAAAGCAGGAGAATTAATTTCTTTTAGAGCTCCTAATAATTATAATAATTATGGAGAAGGTGAAGCTCAGGTATTTGATAGTTCATTCAGAGGTCAATTATTTAATGGAGAAGTAACGATTCCTGTAACTAAAACATCTAAAGGAAATAATGCAGTAGGAAATCCTTACGCGTCACCACTTAGTTTAGATGCTTTAATTGCTGCTAATACATCAGTAGGAGTAAACTCTGTTTATGTTTGGACGCATTCTAAACCAATTGTAAATGGAGCATATCAAGGTTCTAACTGGGCTATTTACAATGGAATAGGATGGAATGATCCAGCTATGACTTCACCTAATATTGACATTGCACAAGGATTTATAGTAAAAGTAGCAAACGCTGGTAATTTAGTGCTTAATAATGCGATGCGTACCTCAGCTAATGGTCCAGTTTATTACAAAGAACAAAAAGATAGATATTGGTTAAGTTTATCAGCAGATCAAACTAAATTGAATACTTCTTTAATTGGTTATGGAATGGGATCTACAAATAAATTTGATCAAAATTTTGATGCTAAACCATTTGATAACAATAATGAAGGATTATATTCTGTTTTGAACAATGATTTATTTGTAATTCAAGGACGTGGAGATTTCAATAACGAAGATTCTTTTGATTTAACTTTCAATGTTAAAAAAGCAGGAACTTATCAAATTAATTTAGAGCAATTTGAAGGTGTTTTCGAAAATCAAAATATCTATTTGGTAGACAAAAAATTAGATAAAGTATTTAATTTAAACGAATTAAAATCTTATTCTTTTGATACAGAAGCAGGTGAAATTAATGATCGTTTCTCTATAAATTATCAAAATAAAACATTATCTACGAATGATTTATCTAAAAAAGGATTGGTAGTTTATGCTCAAAATAAACAAATTACAATTTCATCTAAAGAATCAATTAAATCAATAAAATTAGTTGATATTTCAGGAAGACAGTTACAAAATATTCAAAACATAAATACAAAAAATTATGTAATCAATTTGAATGTAAATCCTCAAGTTGTTGTAGTTGTTGTAGAGAATACAAATGGTACAATTGAATCTAGAAAAGTAATTTTAAAATAATTAACGTATGAAAAATATAAAAAAAATAACTTTATTATTTTGTTTGATGTCTACTGTGACTTTTGCAAATACTGAAGAAGGTGGAATTCGTTTTTTTGAAAGTAATAACACTACTCAAAAAGCTGATAATACAGATGATCCAAATGGTCCTAGTACAGATCCAGATCCAACTCCAATAAATGATTATTTTCCTTTATTGGTAATTGGAGCAGGTTTAGTTGCTTTACGTTACAGAAAACAGTTATTAAAAAACTAATTTCTAAATTATATCAAAAAAGAAAGCTTCTCAATTTTTGAGAAGCTTTTCTTTATTTTATCTGTTCCAAACTATTCGCAATTGCTTTATACAAGACTTCCCCCATTCTTTCACAATTTTCGTAAGATTGATCTTTATAAAACTTTGCAAAACCAGTTCGTAATTGTGCAATATTTTCTGGTTTAGAAATATGATCATTTTTCATAATTTTCATTAAATCACGAAAACGTTTCGAACTATTCGAAATTCTTTTCGAAATCAAGGATTTTACTTCTTTTCTATATTGATCGACAGAATTTGGTTTCAAACGATTATTCACCAAATCAACCATAATTTTATTTTCCTTAAAATACTGTGGTCGATAAATTTTTAAATTTCCTTCATAGCATTGTTGATCAAAATCTATTGGTCGAATTCTATAAATAACTTGATCAAAATCGTGAATTGGAATCACCACATAATTATAGGATCTCATATCCCCCAAAAGACCTATAAAACAACGTTCATTGAACTTTACAAACTCTTTTGCAATCTGATTTTTCTCTAAATCATTACATTTATCCAAATAATTTTTGATAAAAACATCACCTGGAATTCCTAAAATATGCTCTTCAATCAATGTATTTTTGTAGACCAAAAAATTGATTCGGTGAGGCGATAAAATATCTTCTAATTCTAAACCATAAATACGCGAAGCATCTGCTTTTTTGATGTAAAAATTGGTATAATTATCATTCAAAATATTACGAACCCGAATACGAAAAGGTTTCGAATTTCCGAATGTACAATAATCAATAGAATCAACAACAAGATAAGGCAAAGACTCCTCATCTCCGTCTGAATGTAAGTAAGTATAAATTCTGTTTAGGCTATCTTGTATTTCCTGATGTTCCGAGTCTGTATAATAAACACCCAACCAATGCGTGTCATTCCCTTCCTTATCTTCCAACGCTACACAACCCGAAAAACGCATCAAATCATCATATTCTATACTCGCTTTTGTTGTGCGATGATATTTCTCTAAATAATGATTCAATTCGTCACTCACAGGATAAATAGGTTTTCTAAACTCTATTTTTACATCTTTCATTTCATGCTTATTAGTCTATACGAAGATAGGTCTAAATTTATTTTTTAAAATTGTTTATTGGATTAATATTTGCTAAATTCAAGCATAATCTAAATCTAAATAAAATGAATATTCAGGTCAGAAATTTGACTCTTGAAGATTATAGTGATTTGACTGAATCTACAAAAGAAGCCTATCACAATCAGCTTGGAACTTGGACTGTCGACGAAATTAAAGAATTATTAGCTATTTTTCCGCAAGGTCAACTTTGTGTTGAAGTGGATGAAAAAGTTGTTGCTTCGGCATTGAGTATTGTGGTTAATTCGAAAAAAACGAATATCGAATCGAATTATGATACGATAACATCTAATGGTAAATTTTTAAAACATGATCCAGAAGGTGATGTAATGTATGGAATTGAAGTTTTTGTTCATCCAAATTATCGTCAATTGCGCTTGGGAAGACGTTTGTACGACGAACGTAAAGCCCTTTGCGAAGAAATGAATTTAAAATCAATTGTTGCAGGGGGTCGTATTCCAAATTATCATAAATATTCGCAAGAATTATCTCCTAGACAATATATAGAAAAAGTAAAAAGTAAAGAAATTTATGATTCAACTTTAGCTTTTCAGATTTCGAATGATTTTAATGTCAAAAAAATCTTGAAAAATTATCTGAAAGACGATAAAGAATCCTTAGAATATGCCACTTTATTAGAATGGAATAATATCTATTACGAACCTGAATTGAAATCTAATTCACCAACAAAACGTACTATTCGTCTTGGTTTGGTACAATGGCAGATGCGTTTGTTTAATGGTTTGCAAGATTTTTACGATCAAATTGAGTTTTTCGTAAGTGCGGTGAGCGACTATGGCTCTGACTTTATCATGTTTCCAGAGTTTTTCAATTCGCCATTGATGAGTCCGTATAATCACTTGAAAGAGATTGAGGCGATGCATCAATTAGCAACAATGACGGATGATATTGTAAAGAAAATTCAAGAATTTGCAATTACATATAATGTCAATATTATATCAGGTTCTATGCCGCATCTAAAGGAAGGAAAACTATATAATACATCATTTTTATGTCATCGTTCTGGGAAATTAGATTCGTATAGTAAAATACACATTACACCAAACGAGTTCAAATATTACGCATTGAATGGAGGTGACGAAATAAAAGTTTTTGATACTGATTGCGGAAAAGTAGGTTTACTGATTTGTTATGATGTCGAATTCCCTGAATTGAGCCGAATTTTAGCCGATCAAGGTATGGAAATTTTATTTGTTCCGTTTATGACTGATACGCAAAATGGTTATACGCGAGTACGTAGTTGCGCGCAAGCTCGTGCAATTGAAAATGAGTGTTATGTGGCCATTGCGGGCTCTGTAGGGAATTTACCACGCGTAAATAATATGGATATTCAATATTCGCAATCGGCAGTTTTCACACCTTCAGACTTTTCTTTTCCAAACAATGGAGTCAAAGCAGAAGCAACTCCAAATACAGAAATGGTACTGATTTCAGATGTTGATCTTTATCTTCTAAAAGAGTTACATGAGTATGGAACTGTAAAAACGATGAAAGACAGACGCAAGGATTTGTATGAAGTAAAACTAATAAAATTATAAAAAAAACCTCCAATTTGGAGGTTTTGTTTTAGGTCTTATTCTCGTTGGTTAGACTCGAATAAGAGCATGCAATCTAACTTTTTTTTAAAGCATAGACCTTAGGTTCGGTTAAGTATCTGTACTAAATTTAGAATATTTTTTTATTAAGAACAAATATTTTTTTACAATAACATGAACTTTAACATATTTCAAATGTCTTTTATAAATCTAATTCGAAGATTTGAATAAACTTTTCATTGAAATTATTTGGAACAAATTGATTTAAATAGATTTTTTTTCCATCAATAGAAAAATTAGGAATTCCTGTCAATTCATTATTGATTTTTTGAACTTGATATAGTTGTTTAGATTTTTTTTCGGTTAAATCATTTAGATATATTTTGTCATCAACAAAGTAAATAGCACATTTTCCGTTTGGTGAAAGATTGAATGGAGAGGTAATCGAATTTTCTAAAAAAGAATATTGAATAATTTCATTCGAAACTAAATTTACACCAAATAATTGCGTTTTATCGAATTCATCTTCCATCAAAAAATAGATGATTTTTCCGTCTGGTGAAGAACGTAACCAATGTCTAAAATTGCTAATTCCATTTTGAGTAAAAGTGATTCGTTTTTGCGAAATACAGCTTGGCACATCTGGCAAAGTCGTTAAAGTTCCTTTTAAATCATCATTTTCATTAATCGTTATTTCATCTGGAATTTCAGCAACAAAAATTTCTGTTTTCAAATTCCCTTTTTCATCACGCACATGCCCCTGAAATGCAATATTGTTTGTTGAGTTAATCCAACATTCATCAAAAGCTTTTTCGATTTCATCACTTCCATTTATAGGATTTACTACTACTTTCGAAACGATAATCGAAAACATTTCGCCAGAATTATTCTCTAATGATTCATCCAACTCAACCTCAACTTTTTTTGGAAACATCATTCCAACTACTCGCTGATCTTTTATGGTAGAATTTTGTTTAGATTCTTGTTCCAAGACATAATCGTTGTAGGTAAAACTAATCCAATTCTTTTCTTTTTTCCAAGAATGTGAATGTGTTCCTCCACGCAAAGCACCATTTGTAAAGGGAAAATTTATATTTCGGGCATCCATAAAAATAGGTTGATTTGGAAATTCTAAATCAATTGCAACACCTGTTCTTCTTGTTGGTGAATATGGATTTGCTTGATTTGCATTTCGAATACCATGTATAAAAATAACTTTATTCTCAATTTGCGAAAACGAGGCTGCACCTACACCAGGACCAAATTCTGTTTGACTATTTGTGGTATAGATAATTTCGGATTCGTAAGTTTTCGTGTGAAGTAAACAGATGGAAGAAGTCTCTCCTATTTTTGTATCATCATTACGTGTATCAAAAACAAGATAATTGCCATCAACCGATTGAATTTGATTATGATGAAGCGTATGTCCAAAATCATCATAAGTAAGTTGAATTGGATAATTTAGTTTCATAAAATGATTTAAACGTTTTTAATCGATAAATATTTTACAAAATGTTAAACTTATTGAATTTTAACACTTTGTATAGTATTTATTGAAATTATGTAAATTAATTTTCACCGGTTTAGATAAATTACAGATTATTTATTTTTTACAAACATAATTTTGTTCTCGTAAAGATAATTTTTTCTGTATAAAAATGAAGAGAGAATATGAAGAAGATATACTTCCTTTTAGGATTTGTACTGAGCGTTGGTATGCTTTACAGTCAAACTATAAATGTAATATTTAATGAAGATTTTGGAAAATCTACTACAAGAATTGGTTCGCAATATGTACCACAATCTGGAAACGATAATAATTTAGAGAAATTTGATAGTCACGGATCTAGTTTTTATCATTTGGCAGATCAATATTTTCAAGTAGCGCCCAATCCAAGTAAAACAAGTCGAGCTACATCAAACCAAGATATTTGGAATATTGATAACGGATATTACGCTGTAATTGCGCCAAAAAATATTTACGATTTTACAACTAATGCTCCTGATGGAAATAATTTCTGGAAAGGTAGTTGGTGGCAGAAAATTCAAAATCATACCGACTCTTCTGATGATGGCGCAGTCTTAGTCGTAAATGGAGGTAAAGTTTTGAATCAATATTATAGACGTGTTGTGGTTTTAGAACCAGGAAAAACGTATAAAATTTCAGCTTGGTTTTATGGTTCTGGAAGAAATAATGTTGGTGTAAATTTTGAAGCGCAGAATATTACAACAGAAGAAATTTTAGGATCTTCAAACAAAGATTTAGGCATAACTAATTTCTATGATGATTCTAATAATGTGATGAGATTAACAAACGCAAATAAATGGGAACAAAAATCTTGGAGTTTTAAAGTACCTGATAGTAAAACCTGTTCTACGATTGCAATTGCGTTGCGTAATAATGTAATAGCAGATGGAGGAAACGATTTTTACGTAGATGATATTGTACTTGAAGAAACAACTGATGAGGCAAATGTAATTGATTGTTCGGATAGCCCAGAAATCGATGCTGTTATAAAAGCGAATGACGATTCTTTTATTGTAACTTCTACAAATCGTACGTTTAATATTATTTCTAATGACACTTATAATGAAGAATTAGACAAAATAATATTATCTGGAACTAATAAAAACACAACAATTGCAACAATTGATAACTGGCCTGAAGGAATTACGTTAAATCCAGAAACTGGAGAAATTACAGTAGCAGAAGGAGCAACTATTCCCACAGAACCTTTGCGTTATCAAGTATGTAATACTTTAGGTGTGTGTTCGACAGCGCTTATAACGTTGAAATTCTCTTTTGATACTACAACATGTACTCAAAATCCTATAATTGGAACTCCAAAAGGATATACAAATGTTGGAATTTCTTCTTATAGTCAAAATGATAATTTTCCTTCTAATATTGCAAATGGATTTCTTGCTTTGCAATCGAGTAACAAAGGATTGGTGATAAGTCGTACAACTTCTTCTCAGATTTTAAAACCTCTTGAAGGAATGATTATTTACGATACTACAGATAAATGTGTCAAACTTTATAATGGCTCTGCTTGGAGCTGCATCAAAAAATCTTGTAATAATTAAACAATAAACATGAAATTTTTAATATATCTATCTTTATTTGTTGCACTTGCAATGAATGAAGCGAAAGCTCAGTTAATTATAGCAACGGATGAAAAAAGTGTAAACACTACAGAATCAACACTTTTACAATTCGAAGACAATAATTCTAAAGGAATAATTTTACCTGCAAACACAACAACACCTACCGAAGTTACAAATGGTACTTTTATGTTTGATCAAACAGATGCTAAAGTAAAAATGTACGAAAACAATAGTTGGATTGATTTATCAGATACCGGAGATAAATCTTCAATCATTACGAATTCATCTGCTGATAATGGCGAGGGTGTAATAGTTGGTTCTGAAAAAACTGATGCAAAAGGAATTTTAGTTTTAGAATCAACGGATAAAGCAATGGTTTTACCTCGTGTAAACGACGTTGTCAATGATATTATTTCTCCTTATCCAGGACTAATGTGTTACGATATCACATCCAAAACAATTGCCTTTTTTGATGGTAAAGTTTGGAATTTTTGGAAGTAGAATTTAACTCAAACAAAAAAAAGCTTGAACAAATGTTCAAGCTTTTTGCGGAGAGTGAGGGATTCGAACCCCCGGAGGTGTGACCCTCAACAGTTTTCAAGACTGCCGCATTCGACCACTCTGCCAACTCTCCAATAACGCAGTTTATTGCGGTATTGCGAGTGCAAATATAGAACGCTTTTTCGTTTTTCCAAACTCTGAAAACAATTATTTTTAAAATAATTTTTAACAAAATGATTCTCAATAGAATATTTTTTATTATTTTTTTTTAAAAGAGTCATTTATATCTTTGTCTAAATTAATTATAGTCATGATTAGAAGAATTGAAGAAGTTGATTTTCCGAGATTGAGAGAGATTTGGGAAAGTGCAGTACTAAACACACACGATTTTTTAGCAAAAGAAGATTTCGAATATTATAAAGAAAATTTACCAAATTATTTTCCGCATGTAACTTTGTTTGGTTACGAGATAGAAAATCAATTGGTAGGATTTGTCGGTGTCGCAGAACAAAATCTCGAAATGTTATTTATTCACAATGATTTTCGACGAAAAGGAGTAGGGAAGGCGTTGTTGGATTTTTCTATTCAAGAATTGCATGTAAAATCTGTCGATGTGAATGAACAAAATCAGCAAGCAATTGATTTTTATTTAAGTCAAGGTTTTAAGGTTATTTCTCGTTCTGAAAAAGATGGTGAAGGAAAAGCTTATCCTATTTTGCATTTGAGTTTATAATTTCGGGAGAGTAGCTTAACTTTGCAAATCATTTTTTAGCCATGCATTCATCAACAGAATTATCATCAACTCAAAAAAATCGCATTCGTTTAGCTGTTTCGCTTTTCTTTTTTTCGCAAGGTTTAGCCTTTTCTTCATGGGCAAGTCGTATTCCGACAATCAAATCAGATTTAGGAATTTCAGAAGGGCAATTGGGAACTTTGTTGTTGTTAATGCCGATTGGACAGTTGTGTACAATGGCACTTTCAGGAAAATTAGTAGCGAAATTTGGAAGTAAAAATGTCTTACGAATTGTTGTATTAATTTATCCTTTGATCCTTTGTTGTATTGGTTTGGCTCAAAATTTTTATCAATTAGGCGCTGTATTATTTTTCTTTGGAGTAATCGGAAACATGTGCAATATTTCGGTGAATACGCAAGGCGTTGAGGTTGAGAAAATATATGGAAAATCGATTATGTCATCTTTTCATGGAGCGTGGAGTATTGCGGGTTTTACTGGTGCTTTGATTGGATTATTGATGATGAATTTGCATGTAAATACATTCTATCATTTTGTATTTATTTATGGCTTAATCATTTTGAGTTGGTTTATTAATAAAAAATATTTAGTCGATTCTACGCCAGCTCCAACAAAGGAAAAGAAATCTATTTTTTCTAAACCAGATACAGTTTTGGTTCAATTGGGAATTATTGGTTTTTTGAGCATGGCAACAGAAGGTGCAATGTTCGATTGGAGTGGTGTTTATTTCCAAGATATTGTAAAAGCACCGCAGAATTTGGTTGTCGTTGGTTATGCTTCATTTATGGTGATGATGGCGACAGGGCGTTTTGTAGGCGATTATTTTATCAGTAAATACGGAAAACAACGCATCATGCAAATTAGTGGAATTTTGATGTTTTCTGGTTTGATGCTTTCGGTATTTTTTCCTCAATTTATTGTGTGTACAATTGCATTTATGATGGTTGGATTGGGCGTTGCGTGTAATGTGCCAACGGTTTATAGTGTAGCAGGAAAAAACAAAAATGTTAACCCAGGTGTTGCATTGGCAATGGTTTCGAGTATATCTTTTTTAGGATTTTTGATGGGACCTCCATTGATCGGATATATTGCAGAAGCTTTTGATTTGAGATACTCTTATGCCTTATTTGCTTGCTTTGGATTGATTATGGTTTTTATGGTTGGCAGAATGAAAATTTTTAAAGCAGAGTAAAAAAATAATGAAAAACTTGTAAAAAGTAAACATAATTATAAATTTGTTTTTTATTAAATGAAGTAAAACTATGTTTCGATTTTTAGTCAATAACAAGTTTTTTAATGTACTACTTTCAATTTCTTACATCCTCGCAATTATTGCGTTGTTAGTGATGTTTGGATTTGGATTTCCCGTTGTTTATAAACTTTATATCAATATATTTTTTATAATACTTTTGTCAATCGGAATTCTGAGAACTATTCTCAAATATATCTACTTTAAAGAAAAAATTATTCCGCGAGTTATCATTTTTGATATTTTAAGTATTCTGTTTATTCTTTATTGTATTAAAATTCAAGTCACCGATTATAGTTGGTTTTTTGTTAGTAAATATTTGCAATTTGCGATTGTACTAAAATTAATTCGAGAAATTGCTACGCCTAATTTTACATTCAAACGATCAGTTATTACGCCGCCGCAACTATTTATTTTCAGTTTTTTGATTTTAGTTTTTGGCGGAGCGTGTTTATTGATGTTACCAAAAGCAACTTATCATCCAATTTCTTTTTTAGATGCATTGTTCACGTCTACAAGCGCCGTTTGTGTAACGGGTTTAACGTCTGTTGATACCTATGTCACGTACACGCCAGTTGGTCATTTTATTTTGATGTTACTCATTCAAGCAGGAGGTTTAGGAATTTTGACTTTTGCCGGATATATTGCTTATTTTTTCAAAGGAAACAGCTCTTATGAGAATCAAATTGCCTTGGGAAGTATTGCAAATAATGACTCTTTGAGTGAAGTTTTTTCGTTTGTAAAAAAGATTATTTATTTAACTTTTGGAATCGAATTAGTAGGTGCGGCTTTAATTTATATTTCGATTGCACCATATAATATTAGTATTGTAGACAAATTATTTTTCAGTATTTTTCATTCGGTTTCGGCTTTTTGTAACGCTGGTTTTTCGACTTTGCCCAACGGTTTGATGAACAAAGGATTTGTACATAATTATGGTTTTCAGTCAGTTCTAATCACTTTGATTTTTTTAGGAGGAATAGGTTTTCCTATTTTGATTAATATTTTGCGTTATGTGGATTATTTAATTCGAAAATTAATCTCAAAAATTATTCACAACAAGAATAATCGTAAAAATTGGGTGTTTTCGTTAAGTTCTAAAGTAAATTTAATAACTTCATTAGTCATATTAATTATTTCTACGATCATTTTATTCTTCGAAGAATATTATTTGACATTAGGTCAACATCATGGTTTTGGTAAATTTATTTCGGCTTTATTTGTTGCAATGACGCCTCGTACAGCAGGTTTTAATAATATCGATTTTTCTCATTTACAGTTCTCATCTATCCTTTTAGTTATTTTATTGATGTGGATTGGAGCTTCGCCAGCTTCGACAGGAGGAGGAATCAAAACGAGTACTTTTGCCATTGCAATTCTTAATTTTATTAATATTGCACGCGGAAAAAATAAGATTGAAATTTATAAAAGAGAATTAAATCCGATCAATGTACAGAAAGCTTTTGCAACGATGACATTATCTTTTTTAGTGATTGGAACAGGAATATTT
>RRZT012437912.1_pt1 | contig 12399 bp, 11 predicted proteins | sample 2165551 | NCBI WGS metagenome assembly RRZT01 (sample SAMN10456910, study PRJNA506462) | wastewater metagenome | biome: wastewater; feature: sludge; material: wastewater sludge; isolation source: wastewater sludge with Escherichia coli K12::gfp cells carrying plasmid... | place: USA: Moscow, Idaho... | reverse complement strand
CTCACGGATCTTGTGGGGCCGATCCGGATGAGCTCCGGTTGCCTTGAGATCCGCGCGGAGGTTCTTGGGCAGCGAGAAACGAATGTCCTCGCTCGCCGTCGTCACCAACTCGATCTCCGGATATCCCAGACTGCGCAAGGTCTCCACGACCTCGCGCACCAGGATCTCCGGGACGGACGCGCCGGAGGTCAGGCCAACCGTCTTCACCCCGTCGAACCACCTCGGGTCAACCTCCGCAGCAGTGTCGACCCGGTAGGCGGATGAGGCACCGGCTTCCAATGCGACCTCAACGAGCCGCACGGAGTTCGAGGAGTTGGCGGATCCCACAACGATCACGGCGTCACAGCTGGGCGCCATCGCCTTGACCGCGCCCTGACGATTCTGGGTGGCGTAGCAAATGTCGTCCGATGGCGGATCCATGAGCTGCGGGAATCGCTCGCGCAGCAGTTCGACAGTCTTCAGGGTCTCGTCAACAGAGAGGGTGGTCTGCGAGATCCAGACGATCTTCTCGGGGTCGCGAACACTCACCTTGTCCACGTCCTCGGGTCCGTTGACCACCTGAATGTGTTCGGGGGCCTCACCCTGGGTTCCCTCGACCTCCTCGTGCCCGGTGTGGCCGATGAGCAGGATGTCGTAATCACCCTTCGCAAATCGCACCGCCTGCTTGTGCACCTTCGTCACCAGCGGACAGGTGGCATCGATGGTCTCCAGATGCCGGGCGGCGGCCTCGGCGTGGACCTGCGGCGAGACGCCATGGGCGGAGAACACGACTCGCGCACCTTCGGGAACCTCGTCCGTCTCGGACACAAAGATCGCGCCGCGGCGGGTCAGAGTCTCGACCACATACTTGTTGTGGACGATCTCCTTGCGCACGTACACCGGAGCCCCGTAGAGTTCGAGCGCCTTTTCCACGGCATCGACGGCTCGATCAACGCCCGCACAGTATCCACGCGGAGGCGCCAACAAGATCCTGCGCCCGTCCGCGGAGGGGTGCGAGGGGACGGTTGAAGGAAAAGCCGAGGCGCCCGCCAGAGAAATGGTGGGGCCTTGGGTGAATTCGAGGGCAGTCACCGCTTCAGACTACTTGGACCAGTGCACCCAAGGCGAGGGCCACGGTGCACATCACGCTCGTCGCGGAGTTGTCAGGACGGTGAGCGATGCGGACATTTCGCCGAGGATCCGCGGCGAGGTGCCCGCGCCGGACCACTTTGCAGGAACCACCGCAACACCCGGCGCGAACTTCATCTCGCGAGCAACGTGGCCCAATGCCTTGAAATGACATGCATTTCTCCGCGGAAAATCCCACGTCCGACTGATTGTTAGGACACAGGGCACAGAGTATTCCGCCGCCTTGGTGTCAATATTGTTCCATGGCATCGAAAATTCCCGTGCCCGCTGAACTCCCGCAGCAGGCCGCACTGACATCACCGGAGCGCCCATGGCCGCTTCGACTGCTGTCGGCAAAGATCAAGGAATACATTTCTGCCATGTCCCGCCTCTGGGTTGAAGGCGAAGTGATCACGCTTCAGCGCCGCCCCGGAGCAAAGGTCCAGTTCCTGACTCTGCGTGATCTGGAGGTCAACAACTCCATCACCGTCAAGATCATGAGCTTCTTGTTGCCCGACACCGTGGAGCCGGGCAGCCGTGTTGTTGTGTGCGCCCGGACGGACTTCTACGAGGGAAATGGCTCGCTGGCACTGTGGGCCGATGAGATCCGCCCGGTCGGTTTGGGAGACATCCTCGCCCGTATCGAAGTGCTCAGGAGGAAACTGGCCGCCGAGGGCCTGTTCGACGCCTCGCACAAGCGCCCACTGCCCTTCCTCCCCCGCACCATCGGGTTGATATGCGGCCGCAACACCAAAGCCAAGGAAGATGTCGAGGTCAACGCGCACAAGCGCTGGCCCGCCGTCCGTTTCGCGATCCACGAGGTTCAGGTCCAGGGTACCGGCGCCGTCGAGGCAATGATCGAGGCCCTCGCGTCACTCGACGCCGCCCCGACGGTTGACGTCATCGTTCTGGCTCGTGGCGGTGGCAGCGTCGAGGATCTCCTTCCGTTCTCCGACGAACGGCTTGTCCGCGCCGTGGCGGCCACGGGTACACCGGTCGTCTCCGCCATTGGCCACGAGGGCGACAGCCCCCTTCTGGATTTGGTGGCAGATGTACGCGCGTCGACACCCACCGATGCCGCCAAACGCATCGTCCCGGACGTGGCGGAGGAGACCGCCGGCATTGCCGAAGCGCTGCGCCGCGGACGCCACGCCCTCACAACCCGTCTTCAGGTCGCTCAACAGGATCTGGCCGCTCTCCAAGCCCGCCCGGTCCTGGCACAGCCCCAGGCCATGGTGCAGCTTCGCCAGGATGATCTGAGCTCCCTGTCCCAGTGGCTGTTCCATCACACCAACACTCGACTGCATCGCGAGCGCGCGGGCGTCGAGTCACTGTTGTCACAACTCAGAGCGTTGTCACCTCAGGCAACTCTTGAGCGTGGCTATGCGATTCTCCACGATGGCAACGGGCGCATCCTCGGCGATGCATCCGCCACAATTGTTGGAGATTCCGTGCACGCTGTTCTAGCGTTGGGATCTTTGGATCTCAATGTTTCATCTGTTCATCAAGGAGTGCGTCATGGTTGATCCGGCCACCGCCCCCGCCAGCACTGACACAGAGATCGGAGAGCTGACCTACGAGGAGGCTCGCTCCGCTCTGGTGGAGATAGTGACCCGACTGGAACAGGGGTCGATCCCCCTGGAGGAGTCGCTCGCCCTGTGGGAGCGAGGAGAAGCACTCGCACGTCACGCCCAGGCGTGGCTGGACGGAGCTCGCGAGCGCCTCGAGAGGGCCCAACACGCCACGCCCGCCGAGACGGAGGGCGTCTCGTGAGTTGCCTGGTCATCGGCGAAGCCCTCGTGGATGTCATCCACGCCCCGGACGGAAGCTTCGCACGCCATCCCGGCGGCTCCATGCTCAACGTGGCGATCGGCTTGCGCAAGCTGGGACGCACCGTCCGGCTCGTCACCGACTTCGGATTGGACGACGACGGCGGCATGCTCGCCGAGTACGCCGCATCCAACGGCTTGGAATTGTGGTTGCGCAGCGACTCCCTGCGCACGAATCCGACCTCCACCGCCAGTGTGACGCTGGACGAGGCGGGCGCCGTCGGATACGACTTCGACTTCAGTTGGGACATTCAGGACACCCCGCAGTCCGGTGCCTGCAAGCTCGACCTCGAGGTGCTGGCCCCCCGGACGGTCGCCTTCGGATCGTTCTCCACACACATAGAGCCCGGCGCACAGAAGGTTCGCAACTGGGTGGTGAAGCTGCGCGAGAGCGCCACTGTCTTCTACGATCCGAACATCCGTGCCGCTCTCATCAATGATCTGGACAGGACCCGAGAGGCCGTCGAATCCTCCGTCGCCCTGTCAGACATCGTCAAGGCATCACTCTCCGACCTGCGGTGCCTCTACGGCGCCGAAGTCGACCCGGACGAGATCGCACGGCATTGGCTGACGCTGGGGCCCGCGCTCGTCATCGTCACGCGAGGCAGGGACGGAGCGGACGTTCATCCGTTGCGGGGCGGCAAGCTGCATCAGCCGGCACCCGAGGTCAGCCGCGTGGACACGGTGGGTTCCGGCGCATCCTTCTTCGCCGCACTCATCGACGGACTCACGCGAATTTCGATGGACGGTGCCCAGTACCGCGAGGATCTCAAGGAGATGAGCGATGCGAGCCTGCGCACGCTGGTCGCCTACGCCGCCACCGCGGCCTCCATCACGGTCTCGCGGGCGGGAGCCAGCCTGCCCACACGCGCGGAGCTCGTGGACCAGCACGAGCTCTACCAGACGAGCGGGCTGACGGGAATGACGGTTTCCTGAACCCTCGTCTCAGCGCCCCAGACGCCGCGAGCGCTGGGAGTAGTCGCGCAGCGCTCGCAAGAAATCCGTGCGCCGGAAATCCGGCCAGTAGACCTCGCAGAAGTGCAGCTCCGTGTGCACCGATTGCCAGAGCATGAATCCGCTCATCCGTTGCTCTCCGGAGGTGCGGATCACCAGGTCGGGATCGGGCTGTCCCTTGGTGTAGAGGTGAGCGGTGATGTCATCGAGCGAGATGGATTCGGCGACATCGCCGATGGATCGCCCGGCGGCGGCTGCCTCACGGAGATGGTCGCGAACGGCGTCCGTGATCTCCTGTCGGCCGCCATAACCCACGGCGATGTTGACGCGCATTGCCTCGACGTCCGCAGTGCGTTCCTCGGCCCGCTTGAGCCTGCCGCGATCGGCCTCGGGCAACATGTCGAGATTCCCCACCATCGTGAGCTGCCACTGCCCGGTGTCCGCCAGTGCCTCGACGGCGTCACAGATGATGCCAACCAGCTCGCGCAACTCCTCGACTTCACGATTGAGATTATCGGTGGACAACAGCCAGAGCGTGACGATCTCGATTCCGGCCTCATTGCACCACTCGAGAAACTCGGACATGCGGTCCGCACCCTTACGATGGCCATACGCGGCCGGTTGCCCGATCTCTCGTGCCCAGCGCCGGTTACCGTCGAGCATGATGGCGACGTGGCGCGGCGTCGTGCTCGAGGAAAGTTCACCCATGAGCCGGCGTTCGTAGATCCGGTAAAGAAATGACGGAGCCCGCACGGCCCACCCCTCTCGTCGTCCCCCTTCAGATTAGCCCTTGGACGAGTCCGCGGGCGCGTTCACGGGTGAGTTTCGTGCATTGGCGGGCCGCGTGACTTCGCCTACCCTCCCTCCCCTCCGTGTGGCGCACCGCCATACAATGGGGATGCCAGTTGACGTTTCACCAGTGCTGAGGAGGACGTGATGTCCGCATCTCTCAACGATTCGACAGCAATTCGGGATGAGCATCCAACGGAGAAGAACAGGATAGCAACGCGCAAGGCACGCCTCGACGCCCTTCCGAAGCCCAAAGCGCGTGGATGGATTCATGCCGTCACGGCGCCTGGCGCCCTGGCCAACTCGATCGTTCTGATCGTTGTGGCACCCACGGCGGGGCTCCGTGCCGCCTGTGTGATCTTCGGACTTTCCGCGGTGATACTCTTTGGCAACTCGGCCGTCTATCACCTCGGGCGCTGGTCCGTGAAGGTGCATTCGATCCTGCGCCGCATCGATCACTCGAACATCTTCCTTCTCATCGCGGGAACGTACACCCCACTATCCGTCGCCCTTCTGCCCGCGGGCACTGCCGCCCTGGTCCTCTCCATCGTGTGGGCAGGAGCATTGGGCGGGATTGCGCTGTCCGTCTTCAAGCCGGAGGCACCCCGCTGGCTCTACACTCCGTTGTACGTCGCCCTGGGGTGGGTGGCGTGCTGGTTCCTCCCCGAATTCTGGCAGACCGGCGGTCCGGCAGTCGTCTGGCTTCTCATCGCTGGCGGGCTCTCCTACACGGTTGGGGCACTGTGCTATGGACTGCGGTGGCCGAACCCGTGGCCGAAGGTGTGGGGTTTCCACGAGTTCTTCCACACGGGGACGCTCTTTGGGTATGCATGCCATGCCGTGGCCGTGTGGCTGGCGGTGCTCAGCCTCGCCTAGAGTTGCTCGGCACGAGGCCCGTTCACTTGCCGCTCAATTGCGGCGGTTAATAAAAACTTCCGGCGCTGGTATCGTTGCCAGCAGTACAGCATGCCCGTCGCTGCGGGCATGATTTTTTTTCATCATGGCCGCATCTGTGGCTCACCGCATCCTAAGGAGCGCCTTATGGCAGAGGAAACACGGGGAACGTGGCTGTCCCCCGAAACCTATGCTCGCCTGCAAGCCGAGCTTGAAGAAATGACAACGGTTCGCCGCTCGGAGATCGCTCAGAAGATCGAGGCTGCCCGTTCCGAGGGTGATCTTCGCGAGAACGGCGGCTATCAGGCCGCTCGTGAAGAGCAGTCCAAGATGGAGGGCCGCATCGTCGAGCTCACGCACCTGTTGGAAAGCGCGCACGTCTCCGAGCCTCCGAGTGCGGACGTCGTAGGCCCCGGCACAGTGATCACCGCCTCCATCGCGGGCGAGGAGGAGCGCTTCCTGCTCGGCTCCCGCGAGGCAGCCGATCTGGTCAACGTCGAGGTCTACCCGGAGAATGCCCCCCTCGGAAAAGCGATCATGGGCCTCAAGGCGGGCGACAAAACGAAGTTCACGGCCCCCAACGGCCGCAAGATTCCGGTCGAGATCGTCAAGATCGAGTCCTTCGCAGGTTGAGCACACGGGTTGATCATGTTTGTGTGGGAAGAATCAGACACGTCACAGATGGTCGCGCTGGAAGATGCCCTTCCGGGCCGCGACGAATCAGTTCTGCCCGATCCGAAGGCACATCTGGTTCTCGGAACCAACATTCTGGACGATCCGGAGGATGACCAAGAGGTCATCTATCTGGCATCCGGTTGCTTCTGGGGAGCAGAGAAGCTGGCATGGGAACTGGGGGCGGATTCCACCGCCGTCGGGTACATGGGCGGGTTCACACTGAATCCGACCTATGAGGAAGTGTGCACCGGCAAGACCGGGCAGGCTGAAACCGTACGGGTGCTCTACACCCCGTCGAAGCTGCCCACCGAGAAGCTGCTGCAGGCATTCTTCGAGTCACACGATCCCACCAGCCTGAACCGGCAGGGTGGCGATATCGGAACCCAGTACCGATCCGCCATCTTCACCACCACTCAGGCCCAGGAGGACATCGCCCACGCGATGGTCGATGAGTATCAGAAGGCCCTCACGCAGGCCGGGCACGGCACGATCGTCACCCAGATCCTCTCGGTTCTCGTGGCCGGCCCCTTCTACCCTGCCGAGGACTACCACCAGCAGTATCTGGTGAAGAATCCGAACGGATACCAGTGCCATGCCCGCACCGGTGTGGCGTGCCCGTTGCCGGGCTCGGGGCCGCTCAGCCAGGCCCCCTCGGCCGAACCGGAAGCGCCCGGCACGCACACCACGCCCGTTGAGCCAATCAGATACGAGACCGAATAGGGTTACCGCCCACCATTCCTCAGGACTTGGCCCCCACGTAGCGCGCGAGGTACTCGCCGGTCCGGGTTCGCCCGTCCGCCACCAACTCGGCGGGAGTGCCTTCGAAAACCACCTGGCCGCCGTCATGCCCGGCCCCCGGACCCATGTCGATGATCCAGTCCGCATGCGCCATCACTGCCTGATGATGCTCGATGACTATCACGGACTTCCCGGAATCCACGAGGTGATCGAGCAGTCCGAGCAGCTGTTCGACGTCGGCGAGATGCAGTCCCGTCGTCGGTTCGTCCAGCACGAAGATGCCTCCGCGCTCGGCCATGTGGGTCGCCAGCTTGAGGCGCTGACGCTCGCCGCCGGACAACGTGGTCAGCGGTTGGCCCAGGCTCAGGTACCCCAGGCCGACGTCGTTCAAACGCGTCAGAATCTTCTCGGCTGCGGCGATCCTTGTCTCGCCGGACCCGAAGAATTTGAGCGCGGCCTCGATCGGCATGGCAAGGACCTCGCTGATGTCCTTGCCTCCGAAACGGTAGTTGAGGACATCGGGCTCGAAGCGCTTGCCCTCGCACACCTCGCAGGTAGTGGTCACGCCCGCCATCATGCCGAGGTCCGTGTAGATGACGCCGGCGCCCTTGCAGTTCTGGCAGGCGCCCTCGGAGTTGGCGCTGAACAGGGCGGGCTTGACGCCGTTCACCTTGGCGAATGCCTTGCGAATCGGTTCCAGAAGCCCGGTGTAGGTGGCCGGGTTGGAACGCCGCGACCCCTTGATCGCGGTCTGGTCGACCACGATCGTCCCACCGTTCTTGGGCAGAGAGTCGTGCATGAGCGAACTCTTGCCGGATCCGGCCACTCCGGTGACCACGGTCAGCACGCCGAGTGGCACGGCAACACTCACGTCCTGCAGATTGTGGGTGGTGGCGTGCTCGATCCTCAGGAACTCCTTCGCCTCGCGCACCTTCTCCTTGAGCCGGATGCGGTCCGCGAAATGCCTCCCCGTCAGAGTGTCCGAGCCCCTCAGCTCCTCCACGCTTCCCTCGAAGCAGATCTCACCTCCGGCGCTGCCCGCGCGCGGACCCAGATCGATCACATGGTCCGCGATGGCGATGGTTTCCGGCTTGTGCTCGACCACCAGCACGGTGTTCCCCTTGTCCCGCAACTTGAGCAGCAGTTCGTTCATGTGCTGGATGTCGTGCGGGTGCAGGCCCACGGTCGGCTCGTCGAACACGTAGGTGACGTCCGTCAGCGAACTGCCCAGATGCCTGATCATCTTGGTGCGCTGCGCCTCGCCACCGGAGAGCGTCCCTGCCGGGCGGTTGAGGGAGAGATAGCCCAGGCCGATGTCCACGAAGGAATCCAAGGTCTCCCGCAAGCCCGCGATCAACGGCGCCACGCCGGGATCATCAACCGTCCTGATCCATTCCGCGAGGTCGCTGATTTGCATGTCCGTGGCGTCGGCGATGGAAACCCCATCGATCCTGGAGGCCCGTGCTCCCTCGCACAGCCGCGTCCCGGCGCACTCGGGGCACACCGTGAAGGCGACAGCCCGCTCCACGAAGGCGCGATTGGCCGGCTGCATCGATTCCGTGTCCTTGGAGAGCAGCGACTTCTGGATGCGCGGGATGAGGCCCTCGTAGGTGATGTTGATGCCCTGGAACTTGATCTTCTGGCTCTCGGCATACAGCAAGTTGTGCAGTTCCCGCTTGCCGTACTTCTCAATCGGCTTGTCCGGATCCACCAGGCCGGAGGTGGCGTAGATCTTCCAGTTCCAGCCGTCCTTCTTGTAGCCGGGGATTTTGAACGGATCCTCGTTGAGGGACTTCGAGGCGTCGTACACCTCGGCGAGGTCGATGTCATTGACCCGGCCCATTCCCTCGCATTCCGGGCACATCCCGCCCAGAGCTGTGTAACTTCGCTGGACGGCCTGTGTCTTTCCTCCCCGATCCACCTTCAAGGCTCCGGTTCCGGAGACAGTGGGCACGTTGAAGGAGAAGGCCTGCGGCGGGCCGTAGTGGGGCGTGCCCAGGCGCGAGAAGAGAATGCGCAGCATCGCGTACACATCCGTGGCCGTGCCCACCGTGGAGCGCGGATTGGCCCCCATGCGTTGCTGATCGACGATGATCGCGGTGGTGATGCCCTCCAAATGGTCCACATCGGGGCGATCCAGCGTGGGCATGAAACCCTGAACGAAGGCGGAATAGGTCTCATTGATCATCCGCTGGGACTCGGCTGCGATGGTGTCGAACACCAATGAGCTCTTGCCCGATCCCGAGACGCCGGTGAACACGGTCAACCGCCGTTTGGGAATGTCGACGTCGACGTCCTTCAGATTGTTCTCACGCGCCCCACGAACACTGATCGTGTCGTGACTGTCCGCAAGTTCCAAAAGATCTTCGTTGCCGGTTGCCTGATCCCGTGTCTGCAAAGTTCCCGCCTCGTGTATCGCCGTGCCAAGTGGATTGACAGTACTGGATGCCGGTCATCGAAACAAGAGATCTGGGACATAGGGCCCGGGTTGCCGGCGCGTGGCGCGGAACCCATAAACTTGATGCATCAACAACGAGAGGACATCCATGGCAGTCACACTTCCCGAAGTCTCCGGATCCTTCGGAGACAATCCGGCACTCGAGTTTCCGGAGAGCGAGGCCCCCGGCGGCCTGCACGTTTCAGTTCTCGAGGAGGGCACGGGGCCCACCGTTCAGTCCGCGCGTGAGATCGAGGTCAACTACCACGGCCAGATCTGGGGCGGGGGAATCTTCGATTCCTCATTCCTGCGCGGCGCACCGGCGGCCTTCCCCATCGGGGTCGGCATGGTCATCAAGGGCTGGGATCAGGCAATCGTTGGCAAGAACGTTGGCTCCCCCCTGCTCATCTCCATCCCGCCGGAGAAGGGTTACGGGCCGGGAGGCCACCCCGGCGCGGGAATCGCCGGAACGGACACGTTGGTGTTCGTGGTGGACGTTCTGGGCATGAAGTAGTCACCAATGAAAGTGGGTGGGAGGCATTGCCTCCCACCCACCGGGTTCATTCAGCCTGAGCGCGCGATCTAGCGATCCGACGCCAGGATTGCCGCGATGCGCAGCACCTCAACGTAGATCCACAGGATCGTCATGACGATCCCGAAGGCACACGTCCACGCGAACTCCTTGGGAGCATTGTTGACAACCGCGAGCTTGACGGTCTCCAGATCGCCAATCAGCATGTAGCCTGCGATTGCAATGATCACAAGGCCCAGAATGATGCCGAAGGGACCCTCGCGCATTCCGTAACCGGAGAGCACACCGGTCCACATGAGGATCAGGTTGACGAACCCGAACACGATGTAGGAGATCAGTACGACCATGACGATCTTGCGACCCTTGGGCGTGGTACGGACGGCTCCGGACAGATGCAGGCCCACCGCGACAGCCACCACAACCGCGGTTCCCAGAACGGCCTGCAGGCCGATTCCCGGGTAGAGCATGTTGAGCGCGCCGGTGAGTGCACCCAATGCCACGCCCTGCAAGAGCGCATAGCCGATGGCGAAGAAGGGCTTGACCATGCGCTGGAAAGCGGCGATCATGCCGATCACGAAGGCGGCAAGCGAGGCTCCGATGGCAACCGGAAGCACCATGTTGATGGGCATGAAGGCCATCGTTGCGGCGCCGGAGAGAACGGCGATCGCCAGAAGGATGAGGGTCTTGACCATGGCGTCGTCATAGGTCATGGCACCTGGCGCGGGCTGGCCTCCGAAAGCGCCCTGCTGAGGGTACTGACCTTGGTACTGACCCTGCTGGGCGGGGTAGTACTGGCCCTGGTACTGACCTTGCTGTGCTTGGAACTGGGCCTGCTGCGCCGCGGGATCGGCGTAACCGTAACCCTGCTGAGGCTGCACATATCCGGTGTTGGGTGTCGTCACATTCCCATTGAAATAGGGATTGCGATTCATGACGGGGTTGTTGCTCATTGGTTCCTCCTTGGGCGGATGAGCACGTACGAGCACTACAGAGCATGAAGCTGCAGAGCAATGTTCTGGGATCATTCTAATGGAGTGACTTACTGCGCGGTAACCCATTGTCTGCCGACAGCACAATGCGAGCGTGTGAAATGCGACCCGTAATGGTGGAGTTTCGGGAAATACGGCGGCGCCGATCTGCTCGGGGACACATTGGGGAGCAGTCCACCGCAATCGTCCATCACTGTGTGGCCCGGCGACGGTCCGGTAACGTGGTGGCCGTCAATGAAAGGACCCCCATGATCACCGTAGAGAATCTAGTCAAGAGATATGGGAACACAACCGCGGTCAATGATCTGAGCTTCTCCCTCAAGCCGGGTCAGGTGACAGGATTCCTGGGGCCGAACGGCTCCGGAAAGTCCACAACCATGCGGTGCATTGTGGGGCTGGACCGCCCAACGAGCGGCCGCTGCACGATCCAGGGAGTCGAGTACTCCAGATTGAAGTCACCCTTGACGAGCGTCGGCGCCCTTCTGGACGGCAAGGCATTTCATCCCGGCCGCACGGCCCGCCACCAGTTGCAGGTTGTTGCGGACACCCACGGAATACCGTCCAGACGGGTCGACGACGTCCTCGAACTCACAGGTATCACTCAGGTCGCCAACAAGCGGCTCAAAGGCTTCTCACTCGGCATGGGGCAGCGCCTGGGTATCGCCAATGCGCTGCTCGGCGATCCGGACGTCCTGCTCTTCGACGAGCCCGTCAACGGGCTGGATCCGGACGGCGTGCGTTGGGTTCGCCAACTCATGCGAATGCTGGCATCCCAGGGACGCACCGTGCTGGTCTCCTCGCACCTCATGAGCGAGATGGCCGTGACCGCGGACGAGCTGGTGGTCATCGGGCGCGGCAGGCTGATCGCCGCGGGTCCGATCAAGAGCTTCACGGAGAGCGCCGCACACACCGTTGTGCACGTTGCCGGCCCGGACCTGGAGGGAATCGCCCGAGTCCTGGCAGCCGCGGGAATCCCGGTCCAACGCCGAAATCCCACGGCGGAGCAGCCGCACGGGGTTCTTGACATCAACGGCGGGAGCAAGGCCCAGATCGGCCACCTCGCCCACGAGAACAATCTCGAACTGCACGAACTCTCCGACTCCCACTCCTCGCTTGAGGACGTGTTCATGGAACTCACCCGGCAGTCCGTCGAATACGGCTCCGGGGCGCCCGTGCCGGGGATGATCCCCATGGGATACGGCCAACAGCAATTTCCCACCACCCAGACTCAGGAGGCCACCCGATGAGTATCGCCCCGATGCGCGCGAAAGTGCTCAACCCGCAACGCTACCGTGCCTCATTCGTCCGCTCCGTCCGTTCGGAGCTGCGCAAACTCACGAATCTTCGGTCCTTCTGGATTCAGAGCGGGGCCATGGTCATCCTCTACGCCCTGATCATGTGGCCGGTGGGATCCTCCCAGAACTATGCCCATGAGGCGGGCTTCTCCATCCCCCT
>RRZT012320585.1_pt1 | contig 12402 bp, 10 predicted proteins | sample 2165551 | NCBI WGS metagenome assembly RRZT01 (sample SAMN10456910, study PRJNA506462) | wastewater metagenome | biome: wastewater; feature: sludge; material: wastewater sludge; isolation source: wastewater sludge with Escherichia coli K12::gfp cells carrying plasmid... | place: USA: Moscow, Idaho... | reverse complement strand
TAATGGAAGAATAACGCCTCTTGAAGCGCCGCCGGCACCAAGTAACAGTATGCGTTTCGCTGTAATAGAGAGGCCCAGATTCGATCCGATATCGCGTATGAGTCCGGTACCATCCGTGTTATCACCTAATATCTCATCATTTTCAAATTTAAGGGTGTTAACTGCCTGCGCGATTTTTGCACGCTCCGTCAGGTGGGTGGACAGGTCATGCGCTTCCAGTTTGAAGGGTACGGTGATGTTCAATCCTTTGCCGCCTTGTTGCCGGAAGTTTTCTACAGCAAGCATGAAACCATCGAGTGGAGCCAAGCGTGCATCGTATTGCATGGATTGATTGGTTTGTTGTGCAAAAGCAGTGTGGATCAGTGGTGATTTACTATGTGAGACGGGATTGCCAATCACAGCATACAAATCGAGCATAGGTAAAAACTCTTTAATTAAATTGGAAGAAAAAGATTAATTCCCGTTCCAATAAGGATTATTGACTCAGCAGTGTGTCTGAGGATGCAAATACCCAGGTCCGGGTAATATGTAGAATGTCCGTATCTTGACTAATATCGGGCGGAAAAGGTGCGAATCCATTCTGTCCAGCTAATCTTACGATATTGATCGCGGCTTCATCGAGAACTTTCTTTCCGGATGAGCGGTTAACTTCAATTGATTCCAGACTACCGTCTGCACGGATTCCAACCGTAAGTTGCAAGTTACCATATAGCTTTTCTTTTCTGGCGGCTTCCGGGTAATTTAAATTGCCGATACGTTCGACTTTCAAGCGCCAATCCTCAACATAGCGCGCAAAGCGGTATTCTCTAGTGCGTGCACCAACAAATTTTCGCTTAGGACGTTTCTGATAGCTATCGTGATCTTCATCCACTTGTGCTCTGAGTCGAGCGATATCAAGGCTGCGCAATAATAATTCCGATGCATCAGCGGTGACAGGCTTGCTTTCGTCCTCATTTTCATTATCGTCTGTGCTAGGCTCCTGGATTTGCGGTATATCACTGACGGCGGCCATTAATTTCTTGGCTTCCTGTTCCAGTTGTTTTACTTTTTGTTGCGCGATTTTTTCATTCAGGATGGGCTTATTTTTCGGCAGAACCGGGAAGGGTGTTTTCGCCTGGCGATCATCTTCTGTATTACCACCGCCATCCAGATTATCTTGCGCAAGTAATTTACTTTCTTTAGGTTGGCTTAAAGTTTTATTGTTAACTAAAACAACTTCAAGAGAGGATGCAACTTTGTCCATTGAGGGTGGCGGAAATTGAAAAGTCACCCCAAATAATATAATGACGTGTAACAGTAGCGAAGCTACCATTGCAGCAAAGAAGCGATTGGCTCGCAAGAATTGATAGCCACCCGATATTATGGATGAGATTCCGTCTATTTGAAAGGTCGCAGCCAAAGGGTCAAACCTTGAAAGTTAAATCTAATATATCTAGGGATTGCAGTATTCTAGGCAACAATCTTTTGCTTATCACAGGGTTCATTTTATTCCCGTATCAGTGAATCTCATGCATCCTGTTTTTGCATGAATTCTGCATGCAAAGTTCGTTCTAGTAAATCTATTTCAGACAGTTTAAGTTTGACGTAAGTGTTTGTTGCCATCTCCGGTAATGAAGGAACCCGTGTGATGAAAGGAATACGATCAAATTTCACTAAATTTTCTTTAATAACTTGTGCATTGATGGTTTGAACTTTTTCTTGTAGCAGCCAGCGCATACACCAGTAACGTTCCATGGCTCGTTGAAATTCTCCATAAATGACATAAATCATTTCAAAATCGCGCATCGCAATTAAAAGCTTGTCGCTATCTTTGGTATAAAACGGAGTTTCATTACGCAACAGTGCAATAATTTGCCGTTGGTTAATCAGATCCACATAGCGCCTCATAGGAGAGCTGCTCCAGGCATATTGGGACACCCCGAGTCCTTGATGTGGGGCGGGAGAGGTGCTCATTCTGACTTTTCCATTGGCTTGGCTGCGAAAAATACCGGTAATACCTGCATCAGCGAGCTGTTTGCCCCATTCCATATTGACATAAATCATCAACTCGGACACTACTTTATCAATCGGAGATCCACGCCTGCGTTCGTTGATTGTGACATGATTGTTTTTGATTTCAAAATTGTAGTCAATTTTGTCGTTATTAATATCGTTGGCTTTGCCACGCTGATTTTCCATTTTGCAGGCAAATTTCCATAGTAAACCTAATTCCTGGCTAAAGGTATGTTGAAAATTGTCTCTATTTAATGCAATTTCATTGAAGTGTTGTTCCAATTCGTGGTGACGCAAATTTGCGACAATTTTTATTTTCTCGATTCTGCTTTCGGTCTTGATAACGGTAAAATCATCAGAAACGTCCAAATATAACGAAAGTACCGGGCATACTGTGTTTTCCGCGAGTGTGAAATGATTGATTATTGCTTCCGGCAGCATAGTGATTTTATTTCCGGGCAAATATACCGTCGATAATCGTGTTGCAGCGGTTTTATCAAGCGAGGAATCAGGATCAATTCCCAGGGCAGGCGCGGCAATATGAATGCCGATGCGGAAACTTCCCAATGGCAGGGGTGTAACAGAAAATGCATCATCAATTTCAGTCGTTGAAGCATCGTCTATGCTAAATGCCGTCACATCTGTATAAGGTAAGTCGCTCACTTTGCGGGTTGTTGGCTGCGAATCTAATTCACTAAAACCGATCCCAGAAGGAAAATGTTCCCAGATAAATTTATTGAAATGATAGTCGTGTGAACACGGAATGGCACCGCATTTTTCCATTAGCTTTGCAGGAGTGAGCTTAGTTTCGGTACAAACTGCTTCAAGCGCTTTCCACTCAATAGAATTTTTTTCTGGTTTGTAGAGTAATTGTGGAAGATATGGTTTAAATTCCTCGGGCAGGATGAATCGTTTAAGCCGCTCAACATAAAACGCTTGTTGTTCCGCTTGCAGTCGTTTTTTCTCCAAGCTGGCGAGAGCTGCTTTGAGTGCATTGGGGGGTGCTGCTTTGTAGCGACCTTGTCCTTTTTTGTAAAAATGCATCGGAGCATTTTGAAGTAGCATCAATGTAGCGGCGGCCTCGATCGGATTGGGTGAGTGTCCAAAGTAATCTGTAGCCAGTGTGTCGCTGGCAAATTCAACTTCCTGAGCGCAGCATTCCCAAAGAAAATCTGGATCCAATTCTTCAATGATTTCCTGCACATGACTCATAAATTCGGATAACGGTGGCGTATCGAATTTTAATAATACGGATGCGGCTTTAATTTTTGAGCGCTTGCCGTGGATAGCCTCGATTTGTAACGAGGTATTATTGTCAGCCAGTATGGTTCCTATCTTGAAGGTTCCAGCTTCTTCATAAAAGACGTTCATAGGGTTTTTATACGGCCAGCCGGATAATTAGAACTGAGCTGACGCATTGAGGTTAAATTATCATCGGAAAAATAAAAGTTTTGACAGACAAATGAGAACAAGTTGTTTTGTCATGTATAAACCTGTTTAGTATTGCTGCATTATATACGAGACAGTTACAGAAAATAAAAATGAAGTAGACAACCGTGGGCAAGAATAGTGCCGATTTCTCTAGAATGCTGATGGAATCAGGTAATTGATAAACTGATCGGTATTAAAAATAAGAACGTCGCTTTTTTGGGTGACACTTATTGTTCGTGTCACGTTTCTGGAGTATTGTGATCAATTGGATCGTTCTGGTGTTTTCCTACGAAGAGTTGTATGGTGTTTCGGAGTTCTGAGTCCGGCATTGTAGTAGCAAGCTGACTTAAACATTCTTTGCCAATCTGACTTAATTTCAATTTTCTCTTACTGTGCCATTGCTTTTTAAGTGGCCTTGAGTTACTGGTTGAGTTATGTGCTTGCACCAATATTTGAAATGCAGTAACTTCCCAACCACGCTGTTGCAGTTTAACTAGTAGCGATGGTGATATTTGCTTGAGCTTTGAAGCAATTGCGCCATTTTCTACCAGGACGGTCATCTTGCCGTCCAAAATTCGGCCCATACGACAATACGGTATTAACTGTGCTGGGATGAGTTTAAAGAATGTTGATTGAGCTTCATGTAACTGACGTGCCGATGAAAGCAAACTCGCGTACTCGGGTGTTTTGCTCAGAAGATCAAGATATGAATCGACTTTAAGAGGGAACATGGTTATTTAAGAAATACCCTGTGAGAATAAAGCATGAATATTATTTTTATTTCTAGTAATGCCGAGCGTGCGCGCAAGCTGACACTCACAAGACCACTTATTATATTATTGTTAGGTATTTTTTCTATCATAGTTGTGATAGTGGCTTTGGGGTTGAATTTTGTTTCGCTGCGTTACGCTGACAAAATTGATGCTCCATTATTAAGAGCAGTATTGGTTAATCCACAAGAGGAAAAGCATCAGAAAATTCAAGCCCATCTGCAAGATAATCTCAATATTATGGCCAGTAAGCTTGGGCATATGCAAGCACAATTAATTCGCCTAGATGCTTTAGGTGAGCGTCTGGCGGAAACTTCAGGAATCAAATCACGTGACTTTTTGTTTAAAGAGGCACCGGGACAAGGCGGGCCAAAGAGTGGTCTCGATTTCTCAGCGGATCAGTTAACGGTCGGGGAGTTTGACGACATGATCCAGGAATTATCCAGTATGCTTGACGAAAGAGCCGATAAGCTCGGGGCTCTCGATTCGTTATTGCGTTATGGCAGGATAACTAAATTTGTTTTACCTTCTGAGATGCCAGTTGAAACAGGTTGGTATTCTTCTGGTTTTGGTTATCGGATTGATCCTTTTACCGGGAAGAAAGCATTTCATGAAGGTGTCGATTTTGCCGCAAAAACAGGTACACCAATAAAAGCTTCTGCAAGCGGAGTGGTGATCTATTCGGATCGTCATCCCGAGTATGGTAATATGGTTGAGATTGATCATGGCGACGATTTGGTGAGTCGATATGCGCATGCATCAAAGCGAATAGTAAAGCTTGGGGAAGTTGTGTTGCAGGGCCAGAAAATAGCTGAAGTTGGCAGTACAGGACGTTCTACCGGACCACATTTGCATTTTGAGATTCGTCACAAGGATAAACCGCAAAATCCAGCCAAATTTCTGAAAAAGCCGAGTTGAGCCTTAAATAGATCGTTGAAAAAACTTTCTAGGAAGTGAATGCAAGGTAATAACGGGTGAAGGAATGCTGAGTAACCTAGCAGAGCATTCCGAGCCCGTTTTTAACGCTAGCCCAGATAGTTATTCAGCGGCCTGTTATATTCTTCAGGCATATTGCAGAGTGGGAAAGAAGCTCACTTTCCTTTCTTAACAGATTGTTCAAATATGGAAATATAAGAGACTTATTTATGATAGGTAATCTACTCAAAAAAGTTTTCGGTAGTCGTAACGACCGAATGATTAAACAATATTCTCAGGTCGTGCGCGCTATTAATGGAATGGAACTGATTATTTCAGATTTATCGGATGCAGATTTGCGTGCCAAGACGGATGAGTTTAAGCAGCGTATCCAAGATGGTGGGGTATTGAGTGATTTACTGCCGGAAGCATTTGCTGTGGTACGAGAAGCTGGCAAACGAGTGTTGAATATGCGTCATTTTGACGTACAGCTTATTGGCGGTATGGTATTAAACGAAGGTAATATTGCAGAGATGCGTACGGGTGAGGGTAAAACGCTTATGGCAACTTTGCCGGCTTACCTAAATGCGCTGTCGGGTAATGGTGTGCACGTTGTTACTGTGAATGATTATCTGGCGAAACGTGATGCTGATTGGATGGGGAAAATTTATCAGTTCCTTGGGTTGAGTGTCGGTGTTATTTATGGGCAGATGTCTTATGCTGATAAACAGGCTGCTTATGCCGCAGATATCACCTATGGTACGAATAATGAATATGGATTTGATTATTTGCGTGACAATATGGTGACGCACACTAACGAGCGAGTGCAGCGCGCACTTAATTTTGCGATCGTTGATGAGGTGGATTCGATCCTGATTGACGAGGCACGTACGCCACTAATCATTTCAGGGCAGGCGGAAGGTGATACAGAAATTTACGTACGCATCAATGCACTGATTCCTAAACTCATACGCCAAGAAGCAGAAGACAGTCCAGGTGATTATAGTGTCGATGAGAAATCTCATCAGGTTACATTAAGCGAATCTGGTTTTGAACACGCTGAAAAATTATTAGCCTCTGCTGGATTACTGAAACAAGGAACCAGTCTTTATGATCCAGCTAATATTAATTTGATCCATCACGTAAACGCAGGTTTGCGTGCACATAGTTTATATTTTCTGGATCAACATTATGTTGTGCAGAATGATGAGGTGGTGATCGTTGATGAGTTTACCGGACGTTTGATGGCTGGCCGCCGTTGGTCCGATGGATTGCATCAAGCTGTAGAAGCGAAAGAAGGAGTGGTTATTCAAAAAGAGAATCAGACGCTTGCTTCCATTACTTTTCAGAATTACTTTCGTATGTACCAGAAGCTATCTGGTATGACAGGAACAGCGGACACGGAGGCAGCCGAGTTTCAGCAAATCTACGGATTGGAGACCGTTATTATTCCGACGCATAAGGCAATGATTCGTGATGATCGGATGGATTTGGTATTTCGTACCACGAAAGAGAAGAATGAAGCCATTATACTGGAAATTAAAGAATGCTATGAGCATGGACAGCCGGTGCTAGTAGGTACGACGTCCATTGAAAGCAATGAATTACTATCCAAGCTGCTGGAACGAGAAAAGTTGCCGCATCAAGTTTTGAATGCCAAACAGCATGCGAGTGAAGCGAATATCGTTGCGCAAGCTGGGCGTCCTAAAATGGTTACAATTGCTACCAATATGGCAGGTCGTGGAACTGATATTGTACTGGGAGGGAATCCAGAGCCAGAAATTGAACGTATAAGGCATGATGAAAAACTAAGCGAGGACGCTAAACTAAAGCAAATTAGTGAAATTTCGGAGAAATGGAAAGAAATTCACGAAGAAGTCTTGAGAAATGGAGGATTACATATTATCGGTACCGAGCGGCATGAGTCGCGTAGGGTGGATAATCAATTGCGTGGTCGATCGGGCAGGCAAGGTGATCCGGGTTCCAGTCGTTTTTTTCTTTCGTTGGAGGATCCACTGCTTCGAATATTCGCCTCTGATCGTGTTGCAAATATTATGACGCGTTTAAATATGCCCGAAGGGGAGGCGATTGAGCATCCTTGGGTTACAAAAGCTATTGAAAATGCGCAGCGCAAAGTTGAAGCAAGAAATTTTGATATGCGCAAGCAATTGCTGGAATACGATGATGTTGCCAATGATCAGCGGCAAGTGATTTATCAGCAACGCAATGAATTATTAGAAGCGGAGCAGAATATTTCAGAGACTATCACAGCGGTTCGTGAAAGTGTATTGAACGATTTATTCAATGTGTATATACCACCACAGAGCGTTGAAGAACAATGGGATGTAGTCGGACTTGAAAAAGCGCTTGCGACAGATTTTCAGTTACACTTTCCAGTGAGAGAATGGCTTGAGCAGCAACCTGATTTGCATGAAGAAAGTTTGAATCAGAGAATTATTGATCTGGCCAATAAAAAATATCAGGAAAAAGTTGATGCGGTTGGTGCAGAAATAATTCATCACTATGAACGTGTTGTAATGTTGCAAATTCTTGATTCTCACTGGCGAGAGCATTTGGCAGCACTGGATCAATTGCGTCAAGGTATACATCTACGTGGATATGCGCAAAAGAACCCAAAACAAGAGTATAAGCGAGAAGCTTTCGGACTCTTCACTAATATGCTCGAAGAAGTCAAGACCGTAGTAACAAAGATACTGCTGACGGTTCAAATAAAAAGCGAACAACAAGTGGAAGCGGTGACAGAGACACTGCGATCGCCAGAGAATGTTCAGTATCATCATGATAATTATGATGAAATATCGGGGGAAGAATCAGGCAGAGGCAATGTTCACGCCGAAAAGCATCAGCCGTTCGTGCGTAATGACGAGAAAATAGGGCGTAATCAACCATGCCCTTGTGGCTCTGGTAAAAAATATAAACAATGTCACGGAAAGGTTAAGTAATGCGTTTGTAAAAAATATGTATACAGCTTTGTTTACTTGACTCTCAGCCAGTACAATCTGCATCGAGTTTTCTATAATCCTTAAGATGATTGTGGTATACTGCGCGCTTTTGTAGCTGGCATGGCAAATAAATTGTCAGAAGCGGTGGGGGTATGGTGAGAATTTCCTTTTTATTGATAGAGTTACGTGAAAAAAATTACTGATGGAATGATTGAATATGATGGCAGATAGTTTCAGCATAAGTGAGAAGATGAGCGGCAGAAGAAAGTTTTTAGTCGCGGCAACTTCTGTAGCTGGTGGTGTTGCGGGCGCTGCGATAGCAACGCCTTTTTTGTTAAGTATGATGCCGAGTGAACGTGCCAAAGCAGCAGGGGCTCCGGTAGAGGTAGATATATCAAAACTTGAGCCTGGCATGCTGTTAATGGTCGAGTGGCGAGGTAGGGTGGTATGGATTTTGAGACGTACACCAGAAATGTTGGAAACTCTGGAAAAAATAGAAGATGAATTGGCTGATCCGAATTCGGAGAAAAATCAGCAACCGGAATATGCGAGAAATCGCACGCGATCAATTAAACCCGAAATACTAGTTACCGAAGGTATCTGTACTCATTTAGGTTGCTCTCCTGTATTTAGGAAGGATATTGCACCGGCAGATCTGGGGCCTGATTGGTTGGGTGGCTTTTTCTGTCCGTGTCACGGTTCAAAATTTGATTTGGCAGGTCGTGTTTATAAGCATGTGCCGGCTCCAACAAATATGGTTGTGCCTCCTCATGTTTATTTGAGTGATAGTCGTCTTTTAATTGGATCTGAAAGTGAGGGATCTACGTAAATGAGTAATTTATTTAATTCCATGATTGAGTGGATAGATAAGCGTTTTCCATTGACATCTAACTGGAAAGCTCATCTTTCTGAGTACTATGCACCAAAGAATTTTAATTTCTGGTATTTCTTTGGTTCATTGGCTTTACTGGTATTAGTTAATCAGTTAATTACCGGTATTTTTCTAACTATGAATTATAAGCCGGATGCTAGTCAGGCTTTTGCATCGGTTGAATATATCATGCGTGATGTGGATTACGGTTGGTTAATCCGGTATATGCATTCTACTGGCGCATCGATGTTCTTTGTCGTGGTTTATCTCCATATGTTCCGTGGAATGCTGTATGGTTCATATCGCAAGCCTCGGGAGCTGTTGTGGTTGGTTGGCATGTGTATATTCTTTGTGCTGATGTCTTTAGCCTTCACCGGATATATTTTGCCATGGGGGCAAATGTCTTACTGGGGCGCGCAAGTAATCGTCAGTATGTTTGGAGCAATCCCGGTCATTGGAGATACCCTTCAACAATGGCTTTTGGGTGATTTCACTCTTTCAGATGCAGCGCTTAATCGTTTTTTTGCTTATCACGTTGTAACGCTGCCATTGGTTTTGTTGGTCTTGGTGTTTGTGCACATTCTTGCTCTACATGAAACCGGATCAAATAATCCAGATGGGATTGAAATAAAGGAAAATAAAAATCCATCAACGGGGATTCCTGTTGACGGTATACCCTTTCACCCCTATTACACGGTTAAGGATATTGTCGGTGTTGTGGTGTTCTTGTTTGTGTTCTGCGGGATTATTTTCTTCGCGCCTGAAATGGGCGGGTACTTCCTGGAATATAACAATTTCATACCTGCCAATACATTACAAACACCAGATCATATTGCGCCCGTTTGGTATTTCACGCCGTATTATTCAATGTTGCGTGCTGTCACTGTCAACTTTCTGGGGATAGAAGCAAAGTTGTGGGGCGTAATATTGATGGCAGGATCCGTTGTGATTTTCTGCTTCTTGCCGTGGTTGGATAGAAGTCCTGTTAAATCAGTACGCTACAAAGGCCCTTACTTTAAAATCGCGTTGACATTGTTTGTTATCAGCTTCTTCGTATTGGGCTGGTTGGGAACGAAATCACCAACTCCCTTGTATACACTGCTAGCGCAAATCTTTACCGTGATATATTTTGCATTCTTTATTTTGATGCCATGGTATAGCAAGATTGATAAAAACAAACCTGAGCCCAAAAGACTACAAGAGTAAAAAAATGAAGAAAATAACCATTGTTGCTATATTAATCTTATGCATAGCTCCATTTAGTGTGTATGCTGCTGAATCTGGCATGCCATTAGAGCGAGCTCCAGTAGATATAACTGACAATGCTTCTTTGCAGCGCGGTGCAGAAAGCTTTGTTAATTTTTGTCTGACATGTCACGGTGCGAGCTATATGCGTTATAACCGTCATCGTGATATAGGATATACGAATGAAGACATACTTGAAAAAATGGTTCATACAGGGCAGAAAGTTGGCGATTTGATGCTGTCTGCTATGCGCACTAAAGAAGCTGAGGAATGGTTTGGTGTAGTCCCGCCTGACTTGTCGGTCATTGCACGGTCAAGAGGGGCCGATTGGCTGTATACGTATTTAAAAGCTTTTTATCGTGATGATTCGACCGGGACTGGATGGAATAATTTGGTATTTGATCGTGCCGCGATGCCTCACGTGCTTTATCAATTGCAAGGTGAGCAAAAACTAGAAGTGAATGGTGATCAGAAGAGCTTGTTACTGGATAAGCCAGGTCAAATGACTGAGGCAGAATTTGATAAATTTGTAGGTGATTTAGTAAATTATCTAGTCTACTTGGGTGAACCACATGCCAATGCACGGAAAGAATTAGGCATTAAAGTGATGCTTTTCCTGTTGGGTATGTTGGTATTGTCTTACTTCTTGAAAAAAGAATATTGGAGAGATATTCACTGACATCGTTTGCCACATATATAAAATAGCCTAGAGTCAGAGAATAATAGTTATGATGACGTTATATTCAACAATTACTTGCCCATACAGTCATCGTTGCAGAATTGTATTGCACGAGAAAGATATGGACTTCCAAGTGATTGATGTTGATCCTAATAATAAATCAGAAGACTTGGCAGTAATGAGTCCATACGGGAAAGCGCCGGTGCTGGTAGAACGTGATCTGGTATTGTATGAATCAAACATTATTAATGAATACATTGATGATCGTTTTCCACATCCACAATTAATGCCAGCTGATCCGGTTATGCGTGCTCGTGCACGACTACTACTATATCGTTTTGAGGAAGAATTATTTTGTCATATTGATGCTTTTGAGGGTATCGATCAGAAAATAATGGACAAAGCACGAACCGCTATTTCTGATAATTTAACGATCATCTCACCAATTTTTGAGAAGCAAAGATTTATGTTGGGTGATGAGTTTTCTATGCTTGATGTTGCGATAGCGCCGTTGCTTTGGCGCCTAGAGCATTTTGGAATTCGCCTTCCCAAGCAGGCAGCGCCATTATTGAAATATTCCGAAAGATTATTTAGTCGCCCGCTATTCATTGATGCATTATCCGCATCAGAAAAAGTAATGCGAAAATGACGATTAACTCAACAAAGCCTTATTTGGTTCGTTCAATTTATGATTGGTGTGTAGACAGTGGTTTTACGCCTTATATATCCGTGCAAGCCTTTCCAGAACTGGACGTTCCAAAGGACTATATTAAAAACAATGAAATCGTTTTTAATATAAGCACGAGTGCAGTTAACGAGCTCATCATTAGTAATGATATCGTGAGTTTTACCGCAAGATTTAATGGCGTGGCAAGAAAGCTGGAGATGCCAATCAATGCTATAAAAAGCATCTTTGCCAAGGAAATGAATCAAGGGATCACCTTTTCTGATGGAAAAGAAGGTAATCAGGAAACTATGAGCGCTATCAAAAGTAGTAATTTAGATCAAAGATCTAAGATAAGTCAGGAAAAAGAAATACGTAAGCCAAAGCTTAGGATAATCAAATAAATTTATTCATTTGAAATTATTCTTACCCAACTGCCGGCATAGCTCAGATGGTAGAGCAGCTGATTTGTAATCAGAAGGTCCCGAGTTCGATTCTTGGTGTCGGCACCAAATAATTCAAGGTGTTAGCAGAAATAATTTGCGGGTATTTTTATTCTGAGTCACCAGTGAGTCACCGCGACAAATAGTAACAAGCAGTAAATGATAGATGCTGTTTATCGCGATTCCTCGTGACTATCTTCATTAACAATATTGATAAATTCTACAAGTAATGAATTAAGCTAAATTGGTATCTTGCTGTGTTCTATAGGAGTCCATAGTTATAAGCAATAATTAGTCGTCCCTGAAAAATTCCCGTCAATTGCTATCTTGGAACAGCAGCTTCAAAAGGTGATTGTCCATAAAAGGTAAATTGGGGTTATTTGATTTTTTCCATCAAAGAATCCGCGAAACCTGCAGTTTTCTCCACGG
>RRZT010773404.1_pt1 | contig 12402 bp, 15 predicted proteins | sample 2165551 | NCBI WGS metagenome assembly RRZT01 (sample SAMN10456910, study PRJNA506462) | wastewater metagenome | biome: wastewater; feature: sludge; material: wastewater sludge; isolation source: wastewater sludge with Escherichia coli K12::gfp cells carrying plasmid... | place: USA: Moscow, Idaho... | reverse complement strand
TGTTATACTGTTTATACATTTTCATGCCTTTCTAGTTGTTTTGTGATTATTATAATTATAAAGCATGAAGTGGAAAACGAGCAACTCCTAATTGGAACTGCTCGTTTTTTTATTGTGAGAAGCTAGTTTTTGCCCAGCCTCTATGGATTGTAAATACTGATAGAGGTCCCCGATTCTTCCTTGAAAATCCAATGGAATTCCATCTCTAAGAATTTGAGTTACTGGGTAATAATCAGGTAAAGTGAGACAACCTGCAAATGCGAGTCTTGCTGCTTCCAGATTGTCAAATTCTTGATGTCTCTCAATTTGAAAAGCATCTTTATAAGATATAGTAATCATAATTTTCCTTCTTTAATAAAGATATCACGATCTACCAAACTATCCATCAAGAAGTAAAATTTTTCTTGAATGACTTTATTGTTTTCTGCTTTAAAAATATTCACTAAATGAAGTCCGGATTGATCAGTAATATTTATTTTAAAGCCTTGTAGATCTTGATTGATGATGATTTTTAGTAAAAATCCTTGGTTTGAATTTGGGACCTCTTCTAATAAGCGAGTGAGTTGGTAGTGACCAGCCTTTGTTACCTCAAAGGTATTGTCTCGTAATGTATATTTTTTTACAATTGGACTAATATGGTAAATATAATCGCAATCTTTCAATGCTACGGTTTGTTGGAATGCCATGCTAACCTCCAATAATTATTTTTAAAGCTGATAGTAAGATATCTATTTCTTTTTTGGTATTCAATTCTGAAAAACTAATACGTACGGATTCTTTTAATCGAGGAGAGTCACTTCCATACATGGCCTCAAGTACATGACTATTTTCAACGACACCTGCTGTGCAAGCAGATCCAGTTGAAATAGCGATTCCTGCCAAATCTAATCGCATTTGCAATTGTTCGTTGAGACGTCCTGGAAAGCCAATATTCAGTACATGAGGTAAGTGAGCACCGGCTTGATTAACGTAAAAATCAAATTCACTTAAATTTTTGAGTGTATAGGATTTCAGATCATGGATATACTCAATATTTTGAATCATTTGTGTTGATTGATGGACGAGCGCTGCAGCCATCCCTGCAATTGCAGGGAGATTTTCTGTTCCTGCTCTGTGTTGATTTTCTTGCTTCCCACCGTGAATCAGTGAATCGAATTTGTGAATTGAAGAGTAGAGAAAACCAATCCCTTTCGGTCCATGGAATTTATGGGCAGAAGCGGACAGAAAATCAATACCAAGTTCTTGTGGTTTGATTGGAATTTTCCCAACTACTTGAACAGCATCGACATGGAATACAGCTTGATGTTGAGACAAGAGAGAACCGATTTCCCTTATAGGTAGCAGTTGCCCAGTCTCGTTATTGGCATACATGACACTAACAAGAATTGTATCAGGTCGTAGGGCTTCTTTAATCTGTTGAGCTGTGATTTCTTGATTTTCTGGCTTTATATATGTAATTTCAAAGCCGAAACGTTGCTCTAAGTATTCCATGGTATGCAACACAGCATGGTGTTCAATGGCTGTTGTAATAAGGTGTTTTCCACGATGCATATTTGCTAAAGCGTAACCTTGAATAGCAAGATTATCTGCTTCAGATCCGCCAGATGTGAAAATGATTGTATCAGGACTTACAGAAAGTACTCTGGCAATGTCTGCTCGTGCTTTTCTGAGTACTTTGTTAGCATCTCGGCCAAATCCGTGGATGCTGGAAGGATTTCCATAGTGACGTTGAGTAACTTCAAACATGCTTGATATGGCTGCCTGAGATAGAGCAGTAGTAGCAGCATTATCTAAATATATCAAAGACTGTACTCCTAGTTTTCTTTTTCTGGATTTGTAAATTTAAAGAGCGGGCTGAGTGGACGATGTTCTTGAATGCGGTGAATAGCATCAGCGATTAAGTCACTTGCAGTTAGGAATGCGATGTTTTTTGGATGTTGTTCTTTACTTGCAACGGAGTCAGTCACTAAAATTTCTTTTATAGATGTTTCATCCAACAATTGCGCAGCTGTTCCAGCGAAAAGACCATGGCTGGCAACAGCGTAGATCTCAGTAGCTCCGCCATCTTCAACAATTTTTGAGGCTTGTGAGAATGTACGGCCAGTATTTAAAATGTCATCGACCAAGATTGCTTTTTTGCCAGCTACGTCACCGATGATATAGCCTTCTGCACGGTCAGAATCGTCTTGAGCATAATCAATAATCGCAATCGGAGCATTCAAAAATTCTGCAATATTACGAGCACGTTTGATACCGGAATTTTTTGGACTGACAATGACGACATCCTCACCGCAGAGTCCTTTTTGCATGTAGTATGATGCGAACAATGGTTCAGTCAGCAGGTTATCTACTGGAATATCAAAGAAACCTTGAATTTGTGAAGCGTGTAAATCAAGAGTCAATACACGATCGATACCTGCTTTAACAAGCATATTTGCAACTAGTTTTGCTGTAATTGGTTCACGTGGTGCAGCAGTGCGGTCTTGACGAGCATAGCCGAAATATGGAATGACAGCAGTTACTGAGTTTGCACTTGCACGTTTACATGCATCAATCATGATAAGCAATTCCAAAAGGTGGTTGTTGACTGGAAAACTAGTTGATTGAATAATATAAACGTCAACGCCACGAACGCTCTCTTCAATATTTATTTGAATTTCTCCATCTGAGAATTGGCGAGAAGAAAGTTTTCCTAGAGGCAGTCCAGCAGTGGCTGCTATTTTTTCAGCGATATCACGGTTACTGTTTAGCGAGAATAGTTTAATTTTATGATCACCAGTTGGTTGAACCATTTGAGAAACTCCTTTTTTAATGCTTTTTTATGAAAAATCATAAAAGTAATTTAACAACACATAACTCTATTTTATCAAAAAATCCTATTTTTTTCAGTAGTAAAGTCAAAAAAATCAGCTTTATTGAGCTGATTTTATCTGAACTGCAGTTCGAGCTACTTTGCTACTAGCGTATTTGAATTGGATAGATTTTTTCTTTAGGAATTCATCGAATAGTATTTTCCCTTCTTCAGCGTCTGATACTTCAACTTCTAGTTCATAATCCGTTTGCCCCAAATAGTCATTCTCATCAAGGGCCATCAATCCGATTGAGGTTTCTTTTTCCAATCGCTTGGTCTTTAAATGTCCCCAAACTGCTAGTTGATTTAATGGAATTGATGTTTTAGAAATAATATCAGAGATTGGACCGGATGGAAGTTCAAAATGGTCAATATAGCCCTGTGCAGTTTTAATATCTAACAATTGATTGTATTCATGATTTCCGATTTCTTGAGGAATTTTCAATGTTAGCTCTGCTATATCCGCAAACGTACGAATGCGAAGCGAAAAGCGGTGGTTTTTCATGTCAAGATTCGGAGTATCAATGTAGTAGTTAGTTTGATAGATGGGGGTAACATCAGAAAATTCAGAGAGGAGCCGATTATATTCTGATTTTGTTAACAAGGTTTTATACTCAATTTCGAGATGGTTTTTCATACAGAAAACCCTTTCATATGTTATAATATATTCGTCTTTGTGTTATTCTAATATATTTTAATAGTTTTTTCAAGAAAGGGGACCTTATGGAATTTAATTGGGAAGAATTTTTAGATCCCTATATTCAGACAGTGGGAGAATTAAAGATTAAATTAAGGGGTATTCGGAAACAATACCGCAAAGCCAATCGTCATTCTCCAATTGAATTTGTTACTGGTCGAGTTAAGCCGATTGAGTCTATTCAAGAGAAAATGGCGCTTAGGCACATTAAGTTGGAACATTTGGCTCAAGATATGCAAGATATTGCAGGCGTCCGTATTATGGTACAATTTGTTGATGACATCGAGGAAGTGTTGGCTATCCTCCGTAAACGGAAAGATATGCAAATTGTCCATGAACGCGATTATATCAACAATATGAAGGCCTCTGGCTATCGTTCTTACCATGTAGTGATATCTTATCCGGTTGATACTATAAATGGAAATGAAACTGTTTTGGCAGAAATCCAAATTCGCACCCTTTCAATGAATTTTTGGGCTACTATTGAACATTCACTCAATTACAAATATAAAGGGAATTTTCCTGAAGAAATTAAAAAGCGTTTGGAAATTACCGCAAAGATAGCTTATCAATTAGACGAGGAGATGCGAAAAATCCGCGACGACATTCAAGAGGCTCAGGCTCTCTTTGATCCTGCTTATCGAAAGTTGAATGACGGCGTTGGAAATAGCGATGATACAGATGAAGAATACAGGTAGAAAAAAAGTCGCATTGCTCGCCAGTCGGAACCCAAAAAGCGAGGTTGTTTCTAAGGAGCTTTGGAAAAGGTTAAGAGAAGAGAATTTTATTTTAACACCTAAAAATCCAGATATTGTTATTTCAATCGGTGGTGATGGCATGCTTTTATCAGCCTTTCATAAATATGAAAAGTTGATAGATCGGGTCCGTTTTGTCGGTATTCATACTGGGCATTTAGGATTTTATACTGATTATCGGGACTTTGAGGTTGAAAATCTTGTCGAGAATTTAAAATTAGATACGGGAGCGCGTGTTTCTTATCCGATTTTAAATGTAAAAGTTAAATTGACGGATGGAAGAATCGTTGAAATGAAAGCTCTCAACGAGGCGACAATCAAGCGCTTGTCTAAAACGATGGTAGCAGATATTATTATCAATAATGTGCCATTTGAACGTTTTCGTGGCGATGGTATTTCAGTTTCAACACCAACTGGTTCAACTGCCTATAATAAGTCACTTGGTGGAGCAGTATTGCACCCTACAATTGAGGCCTTGCAAATAGCTGAAGTAGCTAGTTTAAACAATCGTGTTTACAGGACACTTGGGTCTTCCATCGTTGTGCCGAAAAAAGACAAGATTGTCATTGAACCAAAACATAGTGATCGCTACTCCATAGCGGTGGATAATAAAACGATTATCTACGACAACATCGATTGCATTGAGTATCAGATTGACAATAGCAAAATCCATTTTGTTGCGACACCTAGCCACACTAGTTTTTGGAATCGTGTTAAGGATGCCTTTATTGGAGAGGTGGAGTAATGCGATTTGATTTTGTTGCGGATCAGCACATAAAGGTGAAAACTTTTTTAAAAGCCCAGGGAGTTTCCAAAGGACTTTTGGCAAAAATTAAATATACAGGTGGTAGTATTTTGGTCAATGGTAGTGAACAGAATGCTACTTACTTGCTTGAAATCGGAGATAGCGTTACAATAAACATACCTGCGGAAGAAGATGCCACTGGAAGTTTGAAACCGATTTCTTTTCCTTTGGATATTGTCTATGAGGATGAACATTTTTTAGCAATCAACAAGCCTGTTGGTTATGCCTCTATTCCTTCGATTCTCCATTCTTCTACAATTGCTAATTTCGTTAAAGGATATTTGGTCGAACAAAAATATGAAAACAAACAGGTTCACATTGTAACGCGATTGGATCGAGATACATCTGGGCTCATGTTGTTTGCTAAGCATGGCTATGCCCATGCCCGATTAGATAAACAATTACAGACGAAGCAAATTAATAAGAGATATTTCGCCTTGGTTCGAGGGGATGGGGAGTTAGAGCAAGAAGGGGATATTATTGCCCCTATTGGTCGACCAGAGGATAGTATTATTACCCGTTGTGTAACGCAGAATGGGAAGTATGCTCATACTTCTTATAAACTTGTCCAGTCTTGGGGCAATATTCATCTTGTGGATATACAACTACATACAGGGCGCACTCATCAGATACGTGTCCATTTTTCCCATATTGGATTTCCACTACTTGGTGATGATTTATATGGTGGGAGTTTAGATTGTGGTATTGAGCGTCAAGCTCTTCATTGCCACAATCTTGTGTTTACTAACCCTTTTTCAGTCGAAAGGGTTGATTTGGAAGCAGCGCTTCCGGAGGATTTTCAGGCTGTTATCAATCAGTTAAAAAGTTAATAAAATTTAAGGAGACATATAGATGGAAATTCGGAATTTATTTGGTGAAATGAAACAGAAAATCGTAGGTAAACGATTGCGAATTGTTTTCCCTGAAGGGACTGATGAGCGCGTTGTTCGTGCGGCAGCTCGTCTAAAATTTGAAGGGTTGGTTGAACCAATTATTCTTGGTGTACCAGAAGATGTTCATACTTTGTTGACTGATTTTGGTTTCTCAAACCCTGGTATTACCGTGATTAATCCAAATAATTATGCAAATTTTGATACAATGAGACAAGAATTTATTACCCTTCGTAAAGGTAAAGTAGATGAGTCTCAAGCTGATGAAATTTTACGTGATGTGAATTACTTTGGGGTTATGTTGGTGCAACTTGGATTGGCTGAGGGGATGGTATCTGGTGCTATCCATTCCACAGCAGATACTGTTCGTCCAGCGCTTCAAATTATTAAAACAAAACCTGGTGTGAAACGGACTTCTGGTGTTTTCTTGATGGTTAAGGACCAACATAAGTTTGTATTTGGCGACTGTGCTATCAATATTGAACCGGATGCTGAAACTCTAGCAGAGATTGCGATTCAATCAGCAGAAACTGCTAAGACCTTCGGTATTGATCCAAAAGTTGCGATGCTCAGCTATTCTACAAAAGGTTCTGGATCAGGTCCTCGTGTTGATAAGGTTGTTGAGGCTACTCGGATCGCACAAGAGCTCAGACCAGATTTGTTGATTGATGGTGAGTTGCAGATGGATGCAGCCCTTGATCCAGATACGGCTCGGTTGAAGGCACCTGGAAGTCCGGTTGCAGGTCAGGCCAATGTCTTCATTTTCCCTGCAATTGAAGCTGGTAATATTACCTATAAAGTTGTAGAGCGTCTTGGTGGTTATGAAGCAGTAGGTCCTGTTTTACAAGGTTTGAACAAGCCTGTTAATGACCTTTCCCGTGGATGTAGTTCAGAAGATGTCTATAAGTTAGGTATTATTACTGCAGCCCAAGCTATCTCATAATAATCTAAAATGAAGTTATTTTTTCAATATTTCAAACCTTATAAGAATGAATCCATTCTAGGTCCAGTTTTCAAGCTATTGGAAGCTAGCTTTGAACTTCTTGTTCCGTTGATAATCGCCTATATCGTAGATACAATTATTCCAAATGGCAACCGGGGAGACCTGGTTGCTATGCTTTTTTTACTAGTTGGACTCGCTTGTATTGGAATTATTGTCTCGATTACAGCGCAATATTTCTCAGCCAAAGCAGCAGTCGGAGTGACAAAAGCATTAACGAATGATTTGTATCAGAAAGTCCTTTCTCTTCCAAAATCAAGTCGAGACATACTTTCATCTGCTAGTTTATTAACCAGATTGACGAGTGATACTTTGCAGGTTCAAACAGGTATCAATACTTTTTTACGTTTATTCCTACGGGCTCCGATTGTCGTATTTGGTTCACTGATCATGGCATTCTATATTAGCCCAAGTCTATCAATCTATTTTCTAGGAATGATTCTGCTGTTGTTGGTCATCGTAACGGGGATTTCAGTCCTGACCAGTCGTATTTATCAATCTATTCGAAAGGAATTAGATGGTTTGGTAGGACAGGTACGAGAAACGATTACTGGCTGGAGAGTGATTCAAGCTTTTGGGCAGAGAGAACGGGAAATTAAGACATTTCAAGGCATAAATCAACGATATAAGAAGCAACAGCTACAGGCTGGTTTTTGGTCCAGTCTCTTGTCGCCTTTGACGTTTTTGGTAGTTAATGGGACCTTGATTCTTCTCATCTGGCAGGGCCATAGTGCTATTTCCGATAATCGTTTGGAGCAAGGAATGCTGGTTGCTCTAATCAATTATCTTCTTCAAATTTTAGTTGAATTGGTGAAATTGATTATGGTTGTGACAACTCTTAATCAGACCTATATTTCAGCACAGCGTATTCAAGAGGTTTTTGAGCAGAAATCTGAAGATGTGGATGCCAATTTGCCAGTAGTTTATAGTAGAGACAAGGAATTGATTTTTTCTGTGAACCATCTTTCTTTTTCTTATCCAAAATCTGCTGAGAAATCACTAATTGATATTGATTTTGAATTATGTAAGAGACAGTTTATGGGTCTGATTGGTGGGACTGGTTCAGGGAAATCAACCTTAGTAGACCTTTTACAGGCACTTTATTCCATACCGACCAGCCAACTCTCTTTCTTTATTGAGGGGAAAAGTCCTAGGAATTTGAAAGAGTGGCGGCAGCAATTAGCTATCGTTCCACAACAGGCTCAGCTTTTTGCTGGGACTGTGCGTTCTAACCTGTCATTAGGCTTAGAAAGTGTATTGGACAGTGAGTTATGGGCAGCGCTAGAAATCGCACAGGCTAGGTCCTTCATTGAGGACAAAGGAGGCTTGGATAGTCCTGTCGAAGCCTTTGGGAAGAATTTTTCTGGTGGACAGCGTCAACGTTTGACCATTGCACGCGCTATTTTACAGAAAGCACCGATATTGGTTTTAGATGACGCGACCTCTGCTTTGGATTATCTGACAGAGAGTCGGTTATTGTCCGCTATTCGTCGTGCATTTCCTGAGCAAACCTTAATAATGGTATCTCAGAGAACCAATAGTTTACGAACAGCTGATCAGATTTTGGTCTTGGATCAAGGGCGTCAAGTGGGACTTGGCCGTCATGAAGACTTGCTGAGAAGCTCTGCCATTTACCAAGAAATCGATCAATCACAACATAGGGAGGAGGACAGCCATGAAACAATCTAGTTTTAAGGAACTTGTCAGATTGGTTTTAGGCCAACCCTTTCGAATGTCCTTTATGTTGGTGGGAACTTTGGTTCAGGTGCTTCTGACAGTTTATCTGCCTATCTTGGTTGGTCAGGCAGTTGATGCAGTATTGATAGCGGATGGTCAGGTCTTGCTAGGGATAATTGGCAAAATGGTGATGGTTATCTTGCTTAATACGCTGGTGCAATGGTATCTCCCACTAGTAACCAATCGCTTGGTTTATGGAATGGTGGCTGACTTGCGTGAACAGGTCTATGTTAAGCTGCACCACATGCCCTTGTCTTATCTGGATCGTCATTCAGTTGGTGATTTGGTAGCTCGTTTTTCAAGTGATAGTGAGCAATTAACCAACGGACTCTTAATGGTTTTCAATCAATTTTTCATAGGTATCTTGACCATTTTCTTAACCATTTTCACTATGGCTAGGCTTGACTTGACGATGATGTTGGTTGTTGTTGCCCTGACTCCTGTGTCTCTGCTTGTTGCACGTTATATCGCTAAGAAATCCTATGGTTATTATAGAAAACAAACACAGGCACGTGGGAAGCAAGCTCAACTTTTGGAAGAGTCCATCAGTCAACTGACCTTGGTCCAATCTTTCAATGCTCAAGAGCAATTTACGCATAGTTTTCAAGTTGTGAATGAACAGTATGCGACCTATTCCCAACAGGCTATTTTTGCCTCTTCAACGGTCAATCCAAGTACGCGGTTTATCAATGCTATTATCTATGCCTTACTTGCAGGACTTGGAGCGCTGAGAATTATGGCAGGGCAGTTTACAGTGGGTTCACTGACAACTTTTCTCAATTATGCTAGTCAGTACAGCAAGCCCTTTAATGATATTTCCTCGGTCCTATCGGAATTGCAGAGCGCCTTAGCTTGTGCAGACAGGCTGTTTGCTATCTTGGCTTTAGATAGCATTGACGATCAGGCTGAGCGGAAAATCGATTCAGAGGAGTTGAAGGGAGCTATTTCTTTTGACAATGTGTCTTTCTCATATAGCCCTGACCGTTCTCTGATAGAACATTTGGACATTGATGTCGAAGCTGGACAAAAGGTAGCCATTGTTGGACCTACTGGTGCTGGTAAATCAACCATGATTAACCTGCTTATGCGCTTCTACGATGTAACGGCTGGTCAGATTGTTTTAGACGGGGTTCCGATTAGCCAGTACAGTCGTGAGGATCTTCGCAGACAGATTGGGATGGTTTTACAGGAGACTTGGATCAAATCTGGTACCATTCATGATAATATTGCCTATGGTTATCCAAATGCCACGCGGGAATTGGTCATTGAGGCGGCTAAGGCAGCTAATGCAGACTTCTTTATTCGTCAGCTTCCACAAGGCTATGATACAGTTTTGGCAGATGGAGGAGAAGCCTTATCCCAAGGGCAACGTCAGCTCTTGTCTATTGCTCGTGTCTTTGTCAAGATACCTAAAATCCTGATTTTAGACGAGGCGACTTCTTCTATTGATACACGGACAGAAATTTTAGTACAAGAAGCATTTGCCAAATTGATGGAAGGACGGACCAGTTTTATTATTGCTCATCGCCTATCAACCATTCAATCAGCTGACTTGATTTTAGTCATGGTGGATGGAAAAATTGTTGAACAAGGAAATCATAGAGAGTTGATGAAGAAGCAGGGTGTATATTACCAAATGCAAACGAGTCAGCAATCAGAGGAGTATGAACGTGTTAGATAAATTAGAATTACAACCGATTACAGTTTTAGATGACTATCAAGCTACAATGCTCAATGAGAAAGAGGTGCTACTGACTACTAAGGTGACTGAAAAGTCTCTCAATCCATATGGTATGGCTCATGGAGGCTTCCTCTTTACTTTAGCAGATTCAGTAGCAGGCTTGACAACAGTAGCAAGTGGTTCTTATTCTGTCACCCTACAGTCCAATATCCATTATATGAAGGTGGCAAAACTCGGTGATACCTTATCCGTCACTGGTTCTTGCACACATGATGGAAGTAGAACAAAGGTCGTTGAAGTGAAGATAGAAAATCAAGATAAAAAGCTACTTGCTTCAGCAAGCTTTACTATGTTTGTAACAGGTAAAGTAGAATAATACTCAACGAACATCAAAAACAAAAAGTCTTGGCTAGATTGAGAGAAACAAATTCATTCGCTCTATTTCCAACCTCCAAAGGTTCCCCATCCATTGGAGATTGTCTGATTTAGATTGTCGTTGAGTTTATTTATGGACAGGAATGAAAAAAATATACAACAAGGGCAAAAAGTTCGTTAAAGAATTTGCCCTTTTTTTCTTACTAACAATCTTATCTACAGATTTTTTCTGGTATACTTATTTTTAAACAGATATTCACCATCTGCCATCATATTCATAGTAGTCGGTTCCCGTTGTATATTTGTGCTTGGAGTCTAAGTAGTAAGTAGTGTGTGTCGACTCCCTAATGACAACAGTCACTGGATATAATTTGCTCATCATCCAATTATCAACTACATGATAGTAAGCATAATCAGAACCTTTTTTAAAGAATTCAGCGGCAATGGCACCAATAGCTGCTCCTATTTTTCCACCAAGAGCCACACCGAGCACGGCACTAATAGCTGAAATAGTCATATTGTATATGAAAGAACTACCATCCCATACTTTTGTTATCCATTCGCCAGTTCCTGGATCGGTATATGCCCTATAAACACTGGCCTAGTTAGTTTCCAATGATGTGTTAACAGATTTAAGATCAGCAAATGTATCTATTTGTGAAGTTTTTGAAGTTCCTTGTGAATCAGTAGTTGTCAAATAACAGTCGCCGTTGGGTTGAATATCAAGTTCCTGAGACTTATCTTTACATAATCACCTTCACATTCATAACATAGGTTGTAGAATTTATCTTCATAAAATTAGCATCAGCATTTTCAACCACTTTATAATGGATTCCATTTTCGAGATAAGTGTAAACTAAATGATTATCTCCGGGTGTACCTTCAAGAAAAGCGAGTTCAGTGCGCATAGTTGTTGAACTATTTGTAGCTGTGGCTTCAACCGTCGCAGCATGTATAACATTGACTGAAAATAGTGAAACTATCATGAACATAGTTAAAGTGGTAGAAATTAATTGTTTCATATTCATCGTCATAAAAATTTCTCCCTTTTAGCATGTGTAGCTAATTGAATCAGACAGCTTCCTTTTATTGGTGTAGTGTATCCATAGGATTCGCCTCCTCGCCACAATATTCGTTTAAAAAGTATCCAAACAGTAGATTGTTTAATAATATAATGTTGAATGCTATGATTCCGAAACATCATCTTCTAATCGAGTTCCACAATTATGACAAATACCTTGGGAAGACCATTTAAAATTTAATAATTTTTTGCATTGAGGACATCGTAAAAAGATATATCCAAAAATAATATCAAGAATTATAAGGAATATAGATACATAAATCATTTCTTTGTGAATTGAATAAAAAAGAGGAATGTTTGAAACAAAAACAGTTATTAGTACAAACAGCGCAACAGCATTAAGTATCTGTCTGCATTTCTTTAGATTCATTGTGTTAACCACCGTGTAATATAATTTTTTTATATAATACCCTACAAATTAAAAAATCTAATAGCGTGTTAGTGTAAAAAAATAAGTAAAATTATTTTTCATAAGTTAAAATAGTATGTTGTTCAAGATAGGATATTTTGGTAGCATATTGTCTATATAT
>RRZT012104174.1_pt1 | contig 12404 bp, 10 predicted proteins | sample 2165551 | NCBI WGS metagenome assembly RRZT01 (sample SAMN10456910, study PRJNA506462) | wastewater metagenome | biome: wastewater; feature: sludge; material: wastewater sludge; isolation source: wastewater sludge with Escherichia coli K12::gfp cells carrying plasmid... | place: USA: Moscow, Idaho... | reverse complement strand
GCCACCGGGCGCCGGCGAACAACGACGACGGCGTCCTGGCCGTGCTGGAAGGCTGGTTCGGCTGATCAGGCGGCGCCGGCGATGTTGACGTGCCAGAGGATGCGGAACTTGTCGACGAGCTGGCCGTAGTCGTCGCCCCACATCTGCCGCTCCAGCGGCATCACGATCTGGCCGCCGTGACCAGGGCCTCCCAGTGGCCGCGCAGCGCGTCGGCGTCGTCGCCCGACAGGCTGATCTGCACGTTGGTGCCCGGCTGGTACTCGCCCATCCCCTCGGCCGTGTCGGACGCGAACAGGTGCATGCCCGACTCCGTCGAGACGGCCGCGTGCATCACCCCGTCGATGTCCATGCCCGACTCGCGGAACGTCGAGATCTGCAGCGTGCCGCCGAGCGCGACGGCGTAGAACGTCATCGCGTCGGCACAGTTGCCATCGAAGGTGATGTACGGGTTGACCTGCTGAGCCATGGGTTCTCCTGTCGTGAGGTGGGGCGTCCCGACGGACGCCGCCCTGCGCCGAAATCCTCACAGCCCACCTCCCGGACGCGCCAGAGCCGGCCCGACCCGATCGAACTCTTCCTTCAGCCACTGATTGATTCAATCGCTGAAGTGATCTACAGTCGTCGCGTGATCAACTCCCGCACCGATCTCGAGCGGCGCGTCGGCGACGGCGTCCGACGGCTCGCGTGGCTGTCCGACCGCATCGGTCAGACCTTCGCGGCCCGCCAGGATCTGCACCCCACCGACTTCCGCGCCCTGTCGTTCATCTACGAAGCCGAGCGCTCCGGGGAGCCGCTCACGGCGTCCGGCCTTGCCGCCGCGCTCAACCTGGGCGGGCCGGCCGTGACGTACGCGGTCGACCGGCTCGTCGCGTCCGGGCACGTCGTGCGCGAACGGGACGCCGCCGACCGGCGGCGCGTCGTGCTCAAGCACGCGCCACACGGCCACGAGGTGGCCTCGGAGTTCTTCATCCCTCTCGGACGTCGCCACCACGACGCCCTCACCGACGTGTCGGACGCCGACCTCGCGACTTTCCTCGGCGTCCTCGACGCCGTCGCCGACGCGCTCGCCGCCCACCAGGCCGACCTGACCGACGGGAGCCGCCATGAGTGAGGCCCGCCGCCACACCGGCATGATCATGGCGCTGTACCTGTTCGGCATCTTCATGGGCGCCCTCGACACGGGCATCGTGACCCCGGCGCGCACGATCATCCAGAACGACCTGGGGGTCGACGACCAGCTCGGCATCTGGATGATCACCATCTACACGCTCGCGTACGCGGCGGCGATCCCGATCATGGGCAAGCTCGCCGACCGCATGGGCCGCAAGAAGATCTACCTGGTCGCGATCGTGCTGTTCGGGCTCGGATCGCTGCTCAGCGGCCTCGCCCAAGACGTCGGCAGCTTCTGGATGCTGATCGGCGCCCGGGCCGTGCAGGCGCTCGGCGGCGGAGGAATCCTGCCCATCGCGACCGCCGAGTTCGGCACGTCGGTACCAGAAGAGAAACGCGGTATGGCGCTCGGGCTCGTCGGGGCGGTGTTCGGCGTCGCCAACGTGTTCGGCGCGTCGGCCGGCAGCCTGATTCTCGACATCGCCGGCGCCCACAACTGGCAGTGGATCTTCTACGTCAACCTGCCGATCTCGGTGGCGATCGTGGCGCTTGGCCTGAAGTTCCTGCCCGATCACACCGCGGCCGAGACCAAACGCATCGACGTGCTCGGCTCGCTCGTGCTGGTCGTGATGATCCTGTCGCTGCTGTACGGGATGCGGAATCTCGACTTCTTCGACCTGGCGGGCACGGCGTCCTCGCCGGAGGTCTGGCCGTTCCTAGCCGCGTTCGTGGTGCTGCTGCCCGTGCTGGTGCTGGTGGAACGCCGGGCTGAAGATCCGGTGCTGAACCTCGGCTACTTCACCAACCGCGGCCTCGCGCTGACGCTGCTGCTCGCCCTGCTGACCGGCGTCATCCTGATGGGCGTCATCTTCGTGCCGCAGTTTGCCGAGAACGCGCTGAAAGTGCCGTCGGGCAAGGGCGGATACTTCGTGATCATCCTCGGGTTGGCGTCCGGGGTGGGGGCGCCGCTGTCGGGCACGCTCACCGACCGGTTCGGGCCCAAGCCCGTGCTGGGCTTCGGCTGCCTGGTGTCGCTGGCGGCGGCCGCGACGGCCGTGTGGTGGGTGGTGCCGAACCCCGGCATGGTCAACGTCGTCGTCACGCTGGTGCTGATGGGGCTCGGGCTCGGCTTCGTGGTCGGCTCGGCGCTGAACTACATGATGCTGGAGCGGACGCCGACCCACGAGGCCAACTCGGCGCTCGCGACTCTGTCGCTGGTGCGCTCGATCGGCACGACCGTCGCCCCGGCGATCATGGTCGGCTTCATCGCCAACGCCGCTCTGGGCATGCAGACCTCGGTGACGGCGGTGCTGCCCACCCGGGTCGAGATCCCGCCGCTGCCGCACGCGCAGCAGCTCGTCACGAAGATCACGGAGCTGAAGAAGGATCCCGACCTGGCCAAAGACCTGGCAGGAGTCGACGTGTCGAACCTGACCCGCACGTCGATCGACATCGACACCGCCGGGCGAGGGACACTGCCCGACGACCTCGTCGAGAAGCTGCGGACCGCCGACGCGACCACCATCACCGACGTCGCCAAGGAGGTCGCCAGCCGCCAGTTCGCCGAGCAGACCCCCGGCCGGGTGAAAGACATCGTGGCCGGCGTCGACTCCGGGCTCGGCTCGCTGCGCGCCGCTGATGCGAAGATGACGGCCTCGCTGAAAGAGATGGACGCCAGCCTCGCGAAGATGGCGACCTCGCTGAAAGAGATGGACGCCAATCTCGCGACGATGGCGTCCGGCATTCGTGACCTGGACGCCAAGGCCGCCCAACTGCGCCGGGCCCGCGCCCAGCAGGCCCAGGGCATCGCCGGCATGGACCGCGGCATCGCAGGCATGCGCACCGGCGTCGCCGGTCTGCGCAAGGCGATCACAGGCATGGACGCCGGTCTGGCCCAGCAGCAGGCCGCGCGTGCGCGGCTGGCTGCGGCGCCGGCGTCCCCGCAGGTGCAAGGGCAGATCGCAGGGTTGGACGCCGCGATCGCGAAGCTCACCGGCGAACGGAAGGCGGCGTCCGCGCAGCTCAACGCGCTGCAGAAGAAGCTGACCTCGACGCAGGCGGCGCGCGCGAAGCTGGTCGCCGCCCGGGCGCAGCTCGGGAAGGCGCTCGACGGTGTGACGCAGGGGCGGGCCAAGCTGGCGTCCGGCCGTGCGGAGCTCAGCAAGGCGCGAGCGAAGCTCGCGTCGGGGCGGGCGGAGTTGGCGTCCGGAAGGGGTGAGTTGGACGCCGCGCGCGCTGACCTGCGGGTCACCACCGGGCAGCTGGTCGAGCTGAAGGACGCCGTGCCCGGCGCCTTCGCGACCGCCGAGAAGAACTACCTGGCGGAGATCGACGCTCGGCGTCCGCAGGTGGAGGCGGCGTTCCAGACGACGCTGAACGAGGGGTTCCGCGGGCTCTACCTGTTCTACGCCGGAGCGTGCGCGCTGGCCCTGCTGGCACTGGCTGCCGTGCCGGCCCCGCCGGCTCGGGAACGGCAGGAGCCGGTGGAGGCCTGAGGGTCTGGACGCGGCGTCCGCCTGGGTGCGGCGCGTGTTGACGCGGCCGGTGCGGGCTGTAGCCTCCTGGGCAGGCGGTTGTCGTCCCTTCGGCCCGACTACGGAGGCCCCCCATGTCCCACGGTGCTGAATCACACGTCACGCTGCCGCCGTTGCGGCCCGGTCCCCACACCCGGCGGCTGGACCTGATCGCGACCGTCGCCACGTTCGGCGGTCTGCTCTTCGGCTACGACACGGGCGTGATCAACGGTGCGCTGGAGCCGATGAAGGAGTACTTCCAGCTGACCGCGGTGACCGAAGGTCTGGTCACCGCGACGCTGCTGATCGGCGCGGCGGTCGGTGCGATGGTGTGCGGTCGGATGAACGACAGGTGGGGTCGGAAGCCGACGTTGACGGTGCTGGCGGTGATCTTCTTCGTCGGCGCGGTGCTGGCGGTGTTCTCGGTGAGCTTGGCGATGATGCTGGTCGCTCGCGTCGTGTTGGGGTTCGCGGTCGGCGGCGCGTCGGTGACCGTGCCGGTATACCTGGCCGAGCTGGCTCCGATGGAGCGTCGGGGCACCCTGTCGGGACGCAACGAACTCGCCATCGTGGTCGGCCAGATGCTGGCGTTCATCATCAACGCGATCATCGCGGTGCTGTGGGGACACCACGACGGTGTGTGGCGCTACATGTTGGCGGTCTGCGCCGTCCCCGCGGTGTTCCTGTTCGTCGGCATGCTGCGGATGCCGGAGTCGCCGCGCTGGCTGATCTCGAAAGGCCGCCGCCGGGACGCGTTGCAGGTGCTGATGCAGGTGCGGACCGAGGATCGCGCCCGGGCCGAGATGGCGGAGGTGGAGCGGCTCGCTCACGAAGAGGGCCGGTCGCGTGGTGGCGGGATGGCCGAGCTGAAGGTGGGCTGGATTCGGCGTGTGGTCGTCGTCGGGTGCGGGCTGGCCGTTGCTCAGCAGCTGACCGGCATCAATTCGATCATGTACTACGGCACGGAGATGCTGACCACGGCCGGCTTTTCGGGGCAGGCGGCCATCATCGCGAACATCGCCAACGGTGTGCTCGGGGTGGTCGGCACGGTGCTGTGCCTGTTCGTCGTGATCGACCGCGTGCCGCGGCGCACGCTGATCCTGTTCGGGTTCTGCGCCACCACCGTGGTGCACGCCATCATCACCGTCGTCGCCAGCGTGATGCCGGAGAGCACGGCCCGCGCGTACGTGATCCTGGCGCTGTCGGTGACGTTTGTGTTCTTCATGCAGGGCTGTTTGAACGCGCCGGTCTGGGTCGCGCTGTCGGAACTGTTTCCGCTGCGGATCCGAGGGTTCGCGATGGGACTGTCGATCCTGTGCATGTGGTTGGTCAACGCCGCGCTGACGTTCGCGTTCCCGATCGTGGTGGCGGCGTCCGGACTGCAGGGAATCTTCGGGCTGTTCTTCGTCGTCGGCGTGGTGGCGGTCGTGTTCCTGTGGAGGATGCTGCCGAACACGTCCGGGCGCTCGCTGGAAGAACTCGAGGACGCCTTCGCCGATGGTCAGTACCGCTGAGGTTGGCTGCTGGGGGAGCCGTCAGGTCGATCACCGGGATGGATCGCCGGGATGGCCGACGTGGCGCACTGAGATGTGACGTGGCGGGCTGGGACGGCCGACGTGGCGCACTGAGATGTGACGTGGCGCACTGAAGTGGACGTGGCGAGCGGTACACCGTCCGCCACGTCGGGTTCGATGCGCCAAGTGGTGGGGGTGGCACCGACCGACCCGCGGGAGGGATGAGCCAGTGCACTGGCGTCCGAGTTGGCTGGACGACCACTGGGAGTGGTGCGGCGAGCCCGGTGGGCGGTAGGCACTCTCGACCGGAGAGGCGCCTCCGAGTGGAGGCGAGAGAGTGGCGGCGGTCGCCGGGCCCCCGTCCTGGGCCAAGATGACGTCCACAACGAGAAGAGGGTGGAGTCCGTGGGCAGAAAAGGTGTGACCGTGGTGCTGGTCGCGGGTGGCTTGGTTGCTGCGTTCCTCAGCGGCAAGGCAATGGCCGCGCCGAGTCTGCCGACGCAGGCGGAGGCGTCCGTCGTCAGGGTGGTCGACGGCGACACACTCGTCGCCTCGATCGGCGGGACCGACACGACCGTTCGGCTGCTCAACATCGACACACCCGAGACCACGGACCCGACCGCACCGGCCGAGTGTCTGGGCGCCGAGGCGACCGACTATCTGTCCGACCTGCTCGCTCCCGGCGATCGCATCGAGCTCAGTTTCGATCAGGTCAGGCTCGATCCGTACGGGAGGACGCTGGCCGGTGTCCATCACGACGGACAACTCGTCAACGCCGAGATCGCGCGTGCCGGCTTCGGGGTGGCAGTCCTCTTCGAACCGAATCGGCGCTTCTATCCCGAGGTGCTCCGGGCGCAGGAGGAGGCAGCCGGACGTTCCGTGGGGCTGTTCGCGCCCACCGTCGACTGCTCAGTCGCGGGGCAACTCGAGTCGTCGACCACCGAAGCGACCGACGCGGCCACGACCACCGTCACCACGGTGCAGCAGGCAGACGCCGCCCTCGCGCACGTCGACGACGTGCTGCTGCGCGGGCTCGTGCTGGCCAAGGCACTGGACGTCGAGCGCGACGTCGTCCGCCGCGCCGTGCTGACGGCACTGAGCAGCGCACACCGGCACGCTCACCAGTCCGCTCTCGACGCCTTGCGCAAGAAGCGAACCGATCTGTCCGCGTTGCGCGATCGTCTCCTGGTGGAGGACGCCCGCAAGGTGGACGCGGCCCAGGCGAAGGTCGTCGCGACCGTACCCTCGGCGACTCCCGTGCCGACGCCGAAGCCCGCCGCGTCCAAGCCCGCACCGAAGCCTGCGGCGTCCAAGCCCGCGCCGAAGCCGGCAGCCAAGCCGAAGCCGGCGGCGTCCAAGCCCAAGGTTGCCAAGCCCAAGGTTGCCAAGAAGGCGGCGCGACCCAAGGTCGCCAAGAAGAAGGCGCCGTCGAAGTACACCGGACCCCGCTGCTACGCCCCAGGTGGCAAGACCTGGCGGCCCTGCTGAAGGATCAGACCGACAGCGGGTTGTGCCCGACGGGCACGCGCTCGCCGTCGGCGACAGGGCCGGGCGGCGTCCCATTGCCGAAGGGACGCCCACCCATCGCTTCGCGTCCGTGCTCGCTGAGCAAACCCTCCAGGGAGGGACCCACCGGCACGATGCCGGTCGGGTTCACCTGCGAATGGACGACGTAGTAGTGCTGCTTGATCTGCACGAAGTCGGTGGTGTCGCCGAATCCGGGGGTCTGGAACAAGTCGCGCAGGTACCCCCACAACGCCGGCATCTCGGTGATCCGCTGGCGTCCGCACTTGAAGTGGCTGTAGTACACGGCGTCGAACCGCACCAGCGTCGGGAAGAGCCGCACATCGGCCTCGGTGATGGTGTCGCCCACCAGATACCGACTCTGCGACAACTGAAACTCCAGCCAGTCCAGCGCCGACCACAGGTCGTCGTAGGCCGACTGGTACTCGCCCTGATCGGTCGCGAAACCGGCCCGGTAGACGCCGTTGTTCACGTCGGCGTAGACGCCCGCGTTGATGGCGTCGATCTGTTCGCGCAGCGCCTCGGGGTACAGGTCCGGCGCGCCGTCGCGGTGGAACTCCCGCCATTGCGTCGAGAAGTCCAGCGTCAGTTGTTTGAAGTCGTTCGTGACGACCGCGCCGCTCGGCACATCCACCAGCGCCGGGACCGTGATGCCTCTCGGATAGTCGGGCACCCGCGCGAAATAGGCCTGCTGCAGACGCTCGTAGCCCAGCACCGGATCGACCCCGCCCGGGTCGAGATCGAACGTCCACGAGCGCTCGTCGTGCGTCGGGCCGCACAGGCCCAGCGAGATCACCGAGTCGAGCCCCAGCAGCCGCCGCACGATCACCGACCGGTGCGCCCACGGGCAGGCCCGGGCTGCGACCAACCGGTACCGGCCGGCTTCCACCGGCCATTCCATGCGGCCCACCACGTCGCCCCGCGGCTCCGAACCGGCCGGCAGGCCAGCCACGACGCGGTCGCCGATGTAGCGCGTGTCCCGCTCGTAACTGCCCCCGTCGCCGCCGAGATCCTGGACGGCGCTGCGACGCTCAGTCATGATGTCCTCCCCGATCCCCCCACGTCTCAGCATAGCGGTGGCAGGGTGGGAAGATGACGCGCATCGGAGTGCTCACCTCGGGCGGGGACGCCCCCGGAATGAACGCCGACATCCGCGCCGTTGTCCGGGCCGGAATCACCGCCGGAGCTGAGGTGTTCGGCGTCCTCGACGGCTGTCAGGGGGCGGTCGACGGCGGCGACCGCATCCGCACCCTCACCCGGGACGACGTCGCCGGCATCGCGGCCGCCCCCGGCACGGTGCTGGGCACCTCCCGGTGCCGAACCTTCCGTGACCACGACGGACGCCGCGACGCCGTCGCCTCCCTCGTGCGCGCCGGCATCGACCGGCTCGTCGTGCTCGGCGGCGACGGATCACTCACCGGCGCCGACCTTCTCGCCACCGAGTGGCCCGACCACCTCGAGCAGCTCGTCGCCCACGGCGTCCTCACTGCCGACGACGCGACCGCGCATCCCGCGCTCGCCGTCGCCGGCATCGGCGGATCCATCGACAACGACCTCGTCGGCACCGACATGACCATCGGAGCCGACTCCGCTCTGCAGCGCATCGTCGAGGCCGTCGACGCCATCGCCAGCACCGCCGCCTTCAAGGACCGCAACTTCGTCATCGAAGTCATGGGACGCCACTGCGGCTACCTCGCCCTGATGAGCGCCATCGCCGGCGGTGCCGACTACGTGATGGTGCCCGAGCAGCCTGCTGCCGGCCGACTGGCGCAGTCACCTCGCCGGCGTCCTGCGCCACGCCCGCGCCGCCGGACGCCGCACCTCCATCGTGGTCGTCGCCGAAGGCGCCGTCACCGCCGACGGCACCCCGGTGACCTCCGACGAGACCATGGCCCTGCGTCGCAGGCGCCGCCCGCGACCCGATCCGGACGCCGCCGCGTCGGCGTCCTGCACTGCGGTGGCGTCGCTCCCGGCATGAACTCGGCGGCGCAGGCGTTCGTGCGGCTCGGGCTCGACCGCGGGTACGAGGTGGTCGGCGTCCGTGGCGGCTTCCCCGGCCTCATCGCCGGCGACGTCGTCGCGCTCGGCTGGCCCGACATCGAAGGGTGGGTGCGCGACTCCGGTTCGCACCTCGGCACCCGCCGCACCGTGCCCACCGCCGACGATCTGACGGCGCTGGCGTCCGCGATCGAGAGCCACCACCTCGATGCCCTCGTCGTGATCGGCGGCCTGAACGCCTACCGGTCCGTCACCCTGCTCGACGCCGCCCGCCACGATCACCCTGCCCTCGACCTGCCCGTCGTCGTCGTGCCGTGTTCGATCGACAACAACCTGCCCGGCGTCCAGATGGCGATCGGCGCCGACACCGCCGTCAACGTCGCCGTGCAGACCATCGACCGCATCAAACGGTCGGCGACGGCCGAGCCGCGGGCGTTCGTCGTAGAGGTCACGGGACGCACGTGCGGATTCCTGGCGCTGGCGTCCGGGGTGGCGGCCGGGCCGAGCGGGTCTACCTCAACGAGGACGGCATCTCGCTCGACATGCTCGCCGCCGACGTGGCCCGGATGCGGGCCGACTCCGCGACCGGCCAGGACCTGTGGCTCGCGCTGCGCAACGAGGACGCCTCGGGCCTGTACCCCCTCGACCTGCTCACCGCCATGTTCGAGACCGACGCCCGGGGGGCGTTCAGCGTCCGCGGCGACGCCATCGGACACTCCCAGCAGGGTGGTGTGCCGACCCCGTTCGACCGGATCAACAGCGTGCGGTTGGCGTCCGGCTCGATGCAGTGGCTGGACGCCGAACTCGACTCCGGCGGCACCGCGCACGTCTTCGCGACCCCCGAGGGAACACGTCCCTGGGTCGAGCTGGTGCCGCAGGTCGACTTCGAGGCCGGACGCCTCGTCGACCAGTGGTGGGAGGTGCTGCGTCCGGTGCTCGACGCTCTTGGACGTCGCCCGCCCACCGCGTCCGACTGACCGGGGACACGCGGGCCGAGGGTTCGCGCCGGGCGCGAACCGGCGGCTACCCTCGACCACCTATGTGCCCCGCGTCCGCCCGACCCCGCGTCTCGGGACGGGTGCATCCGTGAGCCATTCGGCCTTCGACCGGATCAGCCCGGCCTTCCCGCAGCGCGCGCCGTGGGGCACGTCGTCGGCGCTGCGTGCCTGGCAGGCCGACGCCCTGCGCTCCTACCTCGACCGGTCGCCCGACGACTTCCTCGCCGTCGCCACCCCGGGCGCAGGCAAGACGACGTTCGCGCTGCGGGTCGCGGCCGAGCTGCTGCACGCGCGGGTGGTGCGGCGCGTCATCGTCGTGGCGCCGACCGAGCACCTGAAAGTGCAGTGGGCGGACGCCGCCGCGAAGGTCGGCATCCAGCTCGACCCCGGCCTGGGTGGGTCGCGCCGCGGGCGCGCCCGGGACTACGACGGCGTGGCGGTGACGTACGCGGGGGTCGCGGCCCGCGTCCTGCACTATCAGACGCTGACGGCGAACCTGCCGACGCTCGTGATCCTCGACGAGATCCACCACGCCGGCGACGCCCGCAGCTGGGGCTAGGCGATCCGCGAGGCATTCGCGCACGCCACCCGGCGCCTGGCCCTGACCGGCACGCCGTTCCGGTCCGACGAGAACCCGATCCCGTTCGTCACGTACGACGAGGGGCCAGGCGGGTCGCGGATCAGCCGCGCCGACCACACCTACGGCTACGCCGAGGCGCTGCGCGATCACGTCGTGCGCCCGGTGGTGTTCATGACCTACGGCGGCCCGATGCGGTGGCGCACGAAGGCGGGTGAGACGGTCGAGGCGAACCTCGGCGAGCTGATGGCCAAGGCCGTCACCGCTCAGGCGTGGCGCACCGCCCTCGACCCGAAGGGGGAGTGGATCGGCGCCGTGCTCGCCGCCGCCGACCGGCGGCTCACCGAGGTGCGCCGCCACGTCCCGGACGCCGGCGGCCTGGTCATCGCGTCCAACCAGACGTCGGCGCGGGCGTACGCCCGGATGCTCGAATCGGTGACGGGGACGCGGCCGACCGTGGTGCTGTCCGACGACGCCGGCTCGAGCCGGCGCATCGAGGAGTTCTCGGCGTCCCAGGACCGGTGGATGGTCGCGGTGCGCATGGTGTCGGAGGGGGTGGACGTGCCGCGCCTCGCGGTCGGCGTCTACGCCACCGCCACGCAGACGCCGCTGTTCTTCGCCCAGGCCGTGGGCCGTTTCGTGCGGACGCGGCGCCGCGGCGAGGTCGCGACCGTCTTCCTGCCGACCGTGCCGGTGATCATGGCGCACGCGTCCAGCCTGGAGCGCCAGCGCGACCACATTCTCGGACGCCGCGCGGCGGCGTCCGACATGGACGTCTGGGAGGAGACCGAGGCGCTGCTGGAACGGGCGAACGCGGGCGAGTCGGCGTCCGACGAGCTGGAGGGCAGCTTCGAGGCGCTCGACTCGCAGGCGATCTTCGACCATGTGCTGTTCGACCACCAGCAGTTCGGCATGCACGCGGTGCCGACGTCCGACGACGAGGCCGACTACCTCGGCCTGCCTGGGCTGCTGGAGCCCGATCAGGTCGCTCACTTGCTGCGCGAGAAGCAGCGACGCCAGGTCGCCCGGCATGACCGGGCCGAGAAGCGCGAGAAGGTGACGCCCGAGGTGAGCCTGCACCGCGTCCTCGCGACGCGACGCAAGGAGCTCAACACGCTGGTCGGGCAGTACGCCCACGCATCGGGGACGCCGCACAGCCACGTGCACGCCAACCTGCGCCGCGAGTGCGGCGGGCCGCCGCTGGCGCAGGCCTCGGCCGAGCAGATCGACGCGCGCATCGCGACGATCCGGCGCTGGTTCTGAGGTCCGGGTTCCGAGGCTGGCTCCGAGCCGTCCGCGTCTCGCCTGTCGTGCAGTTCGCCCGACTCAGCGCGCGCCCCGGCGACCGGCTCTACGGTTGATCCCATGACGACACGCACCGAGAAGGACAGCATGGGCACCATCGAGGTGCCCTCCGACGCCTACTGGGGCGCGCAGACGCAGCGCTCCATCGAGAACTTCGACATCGGCCGCGACACCTTCGTGTGGGGACGCCCCATGGTGCGCGCCCTCGGCATCCTGAAGAAGGCCGCCGCGACCGCCAACGCCGAGCTGGGCGAACTGCCGGCCGACGTGGCGGAGCTCATCGAGCGCGCCGCCGACGACGTCATCGCCGGACGCCTCGACGACCAGTTCCCGCTCGTCGTCTTCCAGACCGGCTCGGGAACCCAGTCGAACATGAACGCCAACGAGGTGATCAGCAACCGGGCGATCGAGCTGGCCGGCGGCGTCCGCGGTTCGAAGGATCCGGTGCACCCCAACGACCACGTGAACCGTGGCCAGTCGTCGAACGACACCTTCCCGACCGCGATGCACATCGCGGTGGTCGCCGAGCTGAACGGACGCCTCTACGAGCCCGTGCAGCGGCTGCGCGACGTGCTCGCGGCGAAGGCGGAGGAGTTCGCCGACATCGTCATGGTCGGACGCACCCATCTGCAGGACGCCACCCCCGTCACGCTCGGGCAGGTCATCGGCGGCTGGGTCGCGCAGCTCGACTTCGCGCTCGACGGCGTGAAGAACGCGGACGCCCGCGCCCGCGACCTCGCCATCGGCGGCACCGCCGTCGGGACCGGGTTGAACGCCCACCCCGACTTCGGGCGGCTCACTGCGGCGAAGATCTCGGACGAGACCGGGCTGGAGTTCCGGCAGGCGGAGAACCTGTTCGCGGCCT
>RRZT010544323.1_pt1 | contig 12404 bp, 13 predicted proteins | sample 2165551 | NCBI WGS metagenome assembly RRZT01 (sample SAMN10456910, study PRJNA506462) | wastewater metagenome | biome: wastewater; feature: sludge; material: wastewater sludge; isolation source: wastewater sludge with Escherichia coli K12::gfp cells carrying plasmid... | place: USA: Moscow, Idaho... | reverse complement strand
CGCGCAGGTTGTAGTACTGCCGGAAGAAGGCGTGGAACCCACGACTCATCGTGCGCTTATCATCGTCGCCGCTGTCGTTCGCGCCGCTCCCGACGGCCAGCTCGGCCCCCACAGCTGAGCCGACCCCGGCAGCCGAACCGACCCCTACCGGCCACGACCGGACGCGTCCGCCGAGTTGATCACAGGCTTCCAGCAGAGTGACCGCGACGCCCCGCTCGGCCAGCCCGGTGGCGGCCGCCAATCCGGCGATCCCGCCACCCACCACGACCACCCGCGGGCGCTCCGGCCCGGATCCCCGTGGAACGACCGGATCGATCCGGACGGCGCGCCGGTCGCGTCCGGGACGCCACGGCCTCACGACGCCCCCCGCGAGTCGCGGCGTCCGACGACCTCCCAGACGATCAGGCTGGCGGTGATCAGCGCGAAGCCGAAGCCGAAGTCCTCGATCGGGATGTCCCACGGGAATCGAATGCCCGAGAACTGCTCGGGATGGTAGCTGACGATCGGTGCCGACAGCTTGGTCAGCCAGCCGTCCACCAGCACCTGGAAGAAGAACATGATGGCCAGCGCCAGCCAGTACTGCAGCCGGGTGAAGAGGCCGGTCCGGGCCCACAACAGCTCGACCAGCACGACGATCAGCATGGCCAGCAGCGTGCCCCGTGTGTACTCAAGCATCGCCCGCCTTCCGCCGCGCCCGGCCGCGCAGAATGGTGCCGACGGCCTCGTAGGGGAGCAGCCCGCAGATCGGGATCACCAGGAAGAACACCACCTCTTCCAGCGGAATCCCGCCCGGAAATAAGAGCCCGGTGGTGTAGTCCGGCGAGAACGTCCAATGGTCGCGGCGGATCGCGAACACGTCCCAGGCGATGAACAGCAGCGCCACCGGCACCACCGCCAGCAGCATGCGGCGTGGGCGGCGATACACCCGGGCGGCGAGCCAGAACTCCAGTGGCAGGGTGAGCAGCAGGCAGCCGGCCATCAGGGCCAGGTACTGAAACCGGTCCACGTCAGCCGCCTGCCCCGGCCGGCAGCGGCGCCACTCGCGGGCGATGGATCAGCGAACCCAGCGCTGTCGCGATCTTGTGCGTCGTCGGTACCCGGGCGCGGCCGGTGAAGACGTCGTAGTTGCGCGCCTCGATCCGCTCGAGGATCGCCGAGTACAGCCGGTGCGCGGTCGCCACGCATCGCGCGGACGCCGGCGGCAACAACCCGATTCCGGGCTCCGCCTGTCGGTACAGCTCGCGGGCCCGCTCGATCTCGAACCGCATCAGCGCCCGCCAGGCATCGTCGACCACCCGGAGAGAAGGATCGGCGCCGAAGCGGCGCAGATCGGCCTGCGGCAGGTAGACCCGGCCGCGGTCCAGATCCTCGCCGACGTCGCGCAGGAAGTTGGTCAGCTGGAAGGCCAGTCCGAGGGCCCGCGCCGGGCCGATCGCACGGGGTGAGAGTGGTTCGAGCACGGGCAACATCATCTCGCCGATCACCGCCGCCGACCCCTCCATGTAGCCGCACAGATCGTCGAAGGTCTCGTAGCGCGTCACGTCGAGGTCCATGGCCATCGCGTCGAAGAATCGGTCGAAGCACTCGTGCTCGATGCCGCAGGTCGCCACCGTGTGCGCGACCGCGGCCAGCACGTCGTCGCCGGGACGCGGTGCGCCGGCCAGCGCCTCGGCGAACCGCCCCCGGAAGTCGTCCAGTTCGGCCCCGGTGGGTGCGGAGTCGCCGAGGGTGGCGCCCGGGGCGTCGACGATGTCGTCGGCGAGCCGGCATAGCGCGTAGACCGCGTGTACGTGGCGTCGGCTCGATCGCGGCAACAGCAGCGCACCCCAGTAGTAGGTGGTTCCGTAGGCGCGCGTCAGCCGAGTGCATTCGGCGTAGCCACGCTCCAGCGTGTCGGCGGTCATCGGACCGCTCCGAGATAGTCCCGGACGCGGAGCGCGGCGAGTTCGCCGCTGATCAGCACCATCGGGATGCCGACCCCGGGCGTGGTCCCGGTGCCGGCCAGGAACACTCCCGGACGCCGCCGCTCCACGTTCGGCGGACGGAACGGCCCGGTCTGGGCGAAGCTGTGCGCGAGGCTGAACGGCGTCCCCGCCGCCATGCCTTGGGCGGCCCAGTCCGCCGGGGTCACCAAGGTCTCGGTGGCAATCTCGGTCGGGTAGCCGTGCCGTTGCAGGAACCTCAGCAGCCGCTCCCGCAGCCGTGGACCTTCAGCACTCCAGTCCTGGCCGCCGGTCAGGTTCGGCACCGGTTCCAGCACGTACAGAACACTGTGTCCGGGCGGCGCCATCGCCGGCGCGTCCACAGTGGGAATGGTGACCAGCCGGGACGGGTCGCTCATCAGTTCCTTGTGCTTGATCAGCTGCTCGAACGCCTGACCCCACGCATGACCGAAGTGAATGTTGTGGTGGACCGCTTCCGGCGGCGCATCGCCGCGGACGCCCAGGTGCCAGACCACCGCGGACGGCGAGAAGTCGCCGCTGCGCGCGGCGCGCGGGGGCGTCAGGTCAGGTAGCAGGGTGCGGTAGGCGGTGGGCAGGTCGGCGGTCAGTACCACCGCGTCCGCAGCCAGCTGCTCACCACCGGCCCGGACGCCGGCGACCCGGCCCTGCCCGTCGGTGAGGATCTGCTCGGCCGGCGTCTCGTAGCGCAACTCGGCGCCGGCTGCCTCGAGCGCCGCCGCCAAGGTGAGCGGGACGGCGTGCATGCCGTCGGCGGGGAACCAGACCCCGCTGATCGAATCCATGTAGGTGATCACCGCGTACAGGGCGAGCGCGTCGTCGGGGGCCAGCCCGGCGTACATGGCCTGGAAGGTGAACAGCCGCACCAGCCGGTCGTCGGCGAAGCGCCGCCGGATGGTAGGCCCCAGGCGTCCGAAGCCGCCCAGTCGGACGAGCTTCGCGGCCGCACCCGGACGGCTGAGCAGGTCGAGCGGACTGTCGAAGTTCCGGGCGATGAAGTTCGGCAACTCCACCTCATGCAACTGCTCCAGCCAGCCGACGAAATCGGTGAACGCGGCGGCGTCGCCGGGCGAGACCTGCGCGGCGATCTCGGCTGCCATCGCGTCCTGCGAGGCACGGACGTCGATCCGCGAGCCGTCCGCGAAGAAGCCGCGGTAGCCGGGGTCGAGCCGGCGCAGGTGCAGCGGCTCCAGGCTGCCCCCGATTCGCCGCAGCGGGTGCTCGAGCAACGCCGGCATGGTCAGCACGGTCGGGCCGGTGTCGAAGCGGAAGCCGTCCGCTCGTTGCACGCCGTTGCGGCCGCCGGAGAACGATTCGCGTTCGAGGACGGTGACGTCGTGGCCGTCGGCGACCAGGTGGCAGGCGGCGCTCAGGCCGGAGAGCCCGGCGCCGATCACGATCACCCGGCTCATGCGTCGCGCCAGGCGAGTTGCGCGACCAACCGCCGCAGTCCGTCGGCGGCCCGACGATCGACCAACGGCGACGCCAACGCCCGCTCGGCAGCACGGACGGCGGCAGCGATCAGCTGCTCGACCTCGTCGATCACGCCGGATCGCTGGAGCTCGTCGGACAGTTCCGCCGCCTCGTCGGGCGTGACCGCTTCGCGTCCGACCCGGCGCAGCTGGAGCCGCAGCGACGGGCTGAACCGCTTCTCGGCCAGGGCGAGCAACACCGTGGGTTTGCCGGCCAGCAGGTCGTCGCCGACCGGCTTGCCGGTGTGCGCCGGGTCGCCGACCACCCCCAGAATGTCGTCGCGCAGGGCGAATGCCTGGCCGGCATGATGCCCGTACTCCTGCAGCACGGCGAGCAGCTCATCGCCGGCGCCGGCCGCCAACGCGCCCAGTTGCAGCGGTCGCCAGACGGTGTATGCGCCCGACTTGGTGCGAGCCACCTCGTGGGCGTGCTGCAGGTCGCGCCGTCCGTTGGCGGCGCCGACCAGATCGCGGCCCTGGCCCATCATCAGCTCGATCACCATGGTGCGCCACGCCGTTCGCATCCGGGGCGGCAGTTCGCCCACCAGCAGGTCGGCCTCGCTGTGCAGTAGATCACCGACCAGGATCGCGATGTTCTCGGCGTACCGCTGCGGGTCGCCGAGCCCACCCAGGTCGCGATGCTCGGCGCGGGCCAGGGCATGCACCGACAGGCGCCCGCGCCGGGTCTCCGAGGCATCCATCACGTCGTCGTGGACCAGCGCGAAGCAATGCAGCAGTTCCAGCGCGGCACCCAGCTGGATCAGGTCGCGGTGGCCGCGGCCGTGGTCGGCCCCGCCGGCCGCCACCCAGCCCCAATGCGCCATCCGGGGCCGCAGCAGCTTGCCGGGTGCCGCGGCGAAGTCGCACACCAAGGACAGGATCGAGTCGGTGTGCAGCACGCCCGCCCGCGGCGTGACTCCCTGCGCCAGCATCCGCCACTGATCGTCGAGTTCGCCGAGGGTCTGCTCGACCAGGTCGAGCACGGCATCGACGGTGGCGGCGTCGCTCGCGGTGCACCGGGTCTCGTCGAACGTGGCCGGCCCGTCCGTTGTGGACGGGTCGGTGCGGTGATCTCTCCGGGTCTGGATCGATGTCAAAGGTTGCTCCCGTCCGGTCTCACCAGCGCTGAACAACGAGCCTGCACCATGCCGAAACCTTAGACAAGGCCAGGCATAACATTGGACACTCCTGGGTGTAGCCATCGCACTGCGGGCAGGCCGGACCCTAGACTCACCGCGATGGTCACGATCAGTCAGGCGGCGCAGCTCACCGGCGTTGCCGAGCACACGCTGAGGGCCTGGGAACGCCGCTACGGCGTCTTCCGTCCATCGCGGACGCGCGGCGGCTACCGGGTCTACGACGACGCCCTGCTGTATCGGATCCGAGCCATGAAGGACCTGGTGTCGACCGGGTTGTCCCCGCGCCAGGCGTCGGACGAGGTGAGTCGGCTGGCGACGTCCACGACCGCCGGCGAGCCGGACGCGATCGCCGAGCTGATCGAGGCTCTGAGCCGGCTGGACGTGACCGCGGCCAAGCGCGTCATCGACGAGCAGTTCGCCCTGCGCAGCTATGAGGCGGTGGTGGACGACTGGCTGATGCCGGCGATGGTCCGGGTGGGCACGGCCTGGGCGTCCGGGGTGATCTCCGAGGCCGGTGAGCACCTGGTGGCGAATGTGGTGATGCGGCGACTGGCTGCCGCCTTCGACGCGGTGGGGCCGAATCCGTCGACGCCCCCGGTGATCGTCGGGGCGCCGTCCGGCATCACCCACGAACTCGGGTTGATGGCTTTCGCCGTGGCGCTGCGGCGGGCGGGGGCGGCCACCATCTACCTGGGTTCGGACGTGCCGCCGGCGGCCTGGTCGGACGCGGTCGGCGCCACCGGTGCCGCGATGAGTGTCACGGCGATTCCGCGTCGTGCCGATGGGCGGCGGGTGGCCGCGTTGCACGAGCGACTGCGGGCCGACCACCCCCGTGTGCCGCTCGCGGTCGGTGGCCAGTTTCAACACGTCGGACCGCCGCCGTGCGTCCGGCTGGGCCACCTGATAGCGCCGGCCGCCTACACGCTGGCTCAGGACTTGGCCGGGCGATGACTGGTCGGCTGATCCGGACGCTGCGCGACGAAGGTGTGCAGAATTCCGCGCTGCCAGCCGGTGACCGAGAACTGGTCGATTGCGGTGAACCCGGCGCGACGGAGCCGCTCCTGCACCGTCGCGGTGCTGTCGAAGGCCCGGACGCTGCGCCACAGATAGCGGTACAGCCGCGGCGAGCCGCGAACCAGCCAGCTCAGCGGAATCACCACCAGCCAGCACACCAGCGTCCAGACCAGGTCGGCGATCGGGCGTCCGGCCACCGAGTACTCCTGGATCACCAGTTGGCCGCCCGGACGCAGCGCCCCCAGGATCGCCGCCAGCGCCGCGTCCCGATCCTCGGCATCGATGTTGCGCAACAGATAGGCGGCCATCGCGCCGTCCGCGGGCGGCAGGTCGAGCTCGCCAAGGCGCTCCGCCGACAACTGCCGGAACTCGACGCCGGACGGCCACCGTTTGGCGCGTGCCTGGGCCAGCATGCCGGCCGAGGCGTCGATACCGATCACCCGCGCGGACGGCAGCCTGCCCAGCAGCGCGGCGGTGGACGACCCGGAGCCGCAACCCAGATCGAGCAGGAGTCCGGGCGCCGCGTCGAGGCGGTCGGCCAGCCGATGGGCGGCGGAGTCCAGATGGCGGTGATAGCCGGGGTTCATCCCGGTCAGCAGGTCGTAGCGGCGGGCCGCGCGGTCGAACGCGGCGGCCAGGTCTGCATCGGTCTGCGGTTCGCTCATTCGGCCCTCCTGGTCGTGCTGCGAGCTTGGCAGCCGGCGCGCGCCCGGGCAACCGCCGGGCGGTGTGAAGAAGAAGGAGGGGGTCTGTGAGCGGGACGAGTCGTCGCCGTGCGGTGCGGCCGGGGGAGCCGGAGATCCCGCGGGTCGAGCGCAGCAGCGACCGGGTCTGGCGCATTCGGTCGCTGGCCGTTGCCCGGCAGGTGCTGCGCGCCCGTCACGCCACCACCCAGGCCGGATTCACCGCCGAGGCGATCCCGAAGGGCTACCTGCGGCATCACCCGATTCTGGTCTCGGACGGTCCGCTGCACGACGAGCAGCGCAGCATGGTGGCCCGATTCTTCGCACCGAAGGTGGTCGAGGAGCGGTACGCCGGAATGGCGGCGGCGTGCGCCGATCGGCTGCTCGGCTCAGCGATCGCCGCCGGTACCTGCTGCCTGGATGACTTGGCGCTGCTGTACACGGTCGAGGTGACCGCCGAGGTGGTGGGACTCACCCATGCGCCCGCGTCGCGGATGGCGCCGCGGCTGGTCAGCTTCTTCAACCAGCCGCCGGTGGACGTCACCCGTCCCGACTTCGGCCGCACGAGGGCGATGTGGGCGAAGGCGGCGGTCAACGCGCTGGTGCCGATCGGTAGGTTCTATCTCGCGGACGTCCGGCCGGCGATCCGGACGCGGCGTCGGCAGCGACGCGGGGACGTGATCAGCCACCTGCTCGACGAGGGCTACACCGACGCCGACATCCTGGTCGAATGCGTCACCTACGGCACTGCCGGCATGGTCACCACGCGCGAGTTCATCGTCATGTGCGCCTGGCACCTGCTGCAGCATCGCCCCTTGCTGGAGCGGTATCGGACGGCCGGGCAGACCGAGCGCTTCGCCATCCTGAACGAGCTGATCCGGCTGGAGCCGGTGGTCGGGCACTTGTACCGGCGGACGTCCGAGCCGATCGAAGTGACCGAGGGCGACCAGTCGTGGACGATCCCGCCCGGCGACCTGGTCGACGTCTGCATCCGGCCGGCCAACGCCGATGTGGCGGCGGTCGGTGACGATCCGCTCGACGTCTGCCCGGGCCGTCCGGTGACTGCCGGAGTGAATGCGGCCGCGTTGAGCTTCGGCGACGGAGCCCACCGCTGCCCGGGCCAGCCGCTGGCGTTGCTGGAGACCGACCTGCTGCTCACCCGGTTGCTGGCGCTGAACCCGCGGATCGCCGCCGAGCCGACGATCGGCTGGGACAACCTGATCGAGGGGTATCAACTGCGCGGCATGATGCTCACCTTCGACCAAGTTCGGTAGCCTGCCACCCGTGTTGATCATCGCTCTGCTGCTCTTCGGCATGGTCGTCGGTGCGCTGGCGCAGCTGATTCTGGGTCGCAACCGCCGGTCCATCGACTGGACGTTGGCGATCGTGACAGGGCTGGTCGGATCCTTCGTCGGTGGGTTGCTGATCAGCCTGCTCTCCGGCGACGGCCTCGAACTGCGCGCGTCCGGCCTGATCGGGTCGTTGGTCGGTGCGCTGATCCTGACCGCCGGCTGGCAGTGGTGGAAGCGCCGCGACGCGTAGCCCTCGCCGAGCGTCACGGTTTTCCCACGGTCCCGCCGGTCACTGACCGTGTGCGGGAAATGACGCTGGAGTTCGGCGGGCATGGCGAGGCCTGAGGTGCGTCGCAGCTCGGCGCACATCGCTGCAGCGGACGCGCTGTTGGTGGTCGGGGTCTTCGTCCTGGCGTTCGCCGTCCGGTTGGTTCCGGTGTTGGCCGGTGGGGGTCTGCTCGGGGCGCCCAACTACGACCCGTCGGTGTACTACGCCGCCGCCGTCGGGTTCTTCGAGGGCAGGTTGCCGTACCGGGACTTCCTGCTGCTGCATCCGCCGGGAATCGTGTTGCTGCTGCAACCGTTCGCGGCGCTGGGTGCGTGGCTGGGGGATCCGGTGGCGCTGGCATCGACCCGGGTCGCCTTCATGGCGCTGGGCGCGCTGAGTGCCGCACTGATCTGCCTGCTGCTCCTGCCCGGAGGGCGAGTGGCGGCACTGGCGGGCGGCGGGCTGTACGCCGTCTACCCGGCCGCCGCGCACGTGGAGCGAGCACCCTGGTTGGAGGCGCCCGCCTCATTCATGCTGGTGCTCGCCCTCGTTGCCCTGCGACCTGCCGATGAGACGGTGCGGCCGTGGCGGACGGCGACCGCGGGCGCACTGCTGAGCCTGGCCATGCTCACCAAACTCTGGGGTGTGGCGCTGCTCGTGATCATCCTGTGCTGGGTGCTGCTGACCCGGGGGATCCGCCCGGCCCTCAGCTACCTGCTCGGAGCAATTGTCGCCGGCGTCGCGGTGCTGCTGCCGTTCTGGGCCGGCTGGACGCAGTTGTGGGCGGACGCGGTGACCGCCCAGGTCGCACGTCCGTCCGTCCGGGCCTCGCCCCTGTTGCGAATCGGCACCCTGCTGGGGCTGGACCAGGCGGATTCCGCGAGGCTGCCCGCTGCGCTGACGGTCGTGCTGGCGGGTGGCGTGCTCGCCCTGGCTCTGGTTGCTGTCCGCAGTGGAGTCGGCCGGCTCTACCTGCTGCTGCTCGCGACCACCGTGGCGGCGCTGCTGCTGGTCTCCGCGTGGTACCCGAACTATCCGGCGTTCGCCGCCGCCCCGTTGGCGCTCACGGTGGGGAGTTCAGTGTCCGTGATCTGTTCGCAGCAACGACTTGTCGCTCGCGTGGGTGCCGCGCTGGTCGCGGTTCTCATCGCCCTCGGTGCGATCCGCCAGATCGTCACGCCGACCGGATACTCGTTCCCGCGCGAGGAGTTGACTGCCGCGCTGTCGACGCGGGACGGCTGTGTCACCACGGACCATCCGATCGCGCTCGTCCTCACCGACCGGCTGCGCCCCGATCTGCGGAGCGGATGCCAGTTGGTCGTCGACCTGAGTGGATACATCCATGTCGTTTCCGGCAGCGATCGGCGCAGTGAGACCCCCGAATTCCAGACCGTGATGATGGACTACCTCGGCAGCGGGCACACGACCGTGGTGATGAGCGGCATCTGGCCCGGCGACTTCAGCAGAGCCAGTCGCAAACTCGTGGAGAGCTGGCGCATCGTGGGAACTGTGGGTGACATCAAGGTCCGTGAACCCGGCGGGTGAGGCGTCGAACCGCTGCACAGTCGTGCCGGAGCCGCAACCGACCTGGCGGAGGATACGAGATTCGAACTCGTGAGGGCGTGAACCCAACCCGCTTTCCAAGCGAGCGCCATAGGCCTCTAGGCGAATCCTCCGTCGGAGAGGATACCGGGCCACCGCGACGGCGGCCAAACCGCGGCGGTGGCCCGGTGAGGTCACGGTCGGTAGGTGCGGGTCTGGCCGCCGGCATCGGTGTAGGCCACCTTGGTGATCAAGGGACCCTTGGGCTTGGCGTCCGACCGGTACCGGGCGACGAACACGACCGCTCCGTCCGGCTGTAGGACGCCGGTGACGACCTCTGCGCCCTTCGCCGACGTGGTGACCCGCGGGTCGTGGGCACCCGGAGGCAGGATGCCGAGAGCGAATTGTTCCGAGTCGCCCGGCGTCCCGGTCTTGGACATGTTGAGCTTCACCACGTCAGCCGGATCGTGATCTCGCGTGCTGGCGAAGCCTTTGCCGTTCAGGGTGTCGAAGTAGCTGACCTCGGCCAGGCCCGGGTCGCGGTAGACCGTGAGCGGGCCGTCCGAGAAGTCGAGCGTGGCGGTCGACACCACCGAGCCGGCGCTGCTGTGCAAGGTGCCGTCCGAGGCGCGCCACACCAGCCCGTCCACCCAGCGTTTGGATTGCTGGGCCTCATCGGCCACCTGGACGACCACGGTCACCCCGACCGAGGACAGGAAGCCGACGTTCGGGCGGAATGCGCCCTTCGCCGCATCGCTCGTCACCACGTCCACCCATTGGGTCGGTCCGGGAATCGTCGCCAGCATCAAGCGGGACGAGATCGCCGTGGTGGTGGCTTGGTCGGTCTTCAACGGCACCGTGGCCAGGATGGTGGGGGGATCGGAGGCCCGTTTGCGGACGGCGAGGGTGAGCATGCCGTTCGACTCCCGCACGGTGATCGATGCGTACGGCGAACGTGGCCGGTATCCAGCATCGCCCTCGAAAGTGACGAATCCCACCGCGTCCGCCCCGGTCGGGGTGGACGCCGGGTCGGGCACGCCGGTCGTGGTGCGATGGGCGAAGCCCGCCCACCCGGCCAGGCTGACCACCACGACCGCCGCCACTGCGGCCAGGCTCCGGCGTCCGGCGCGGGCACGGCGCAGCCGGTGGCCTTGGTCCAGCAAAGCGTCGACGTCCAGGTCGGCGGGCAACGTATCGGCGGCGTCGCGCAGGTCGGTACGCAGCAACTCTTCGAGATCGGACATCACGAGTTCCTCCCGTCCGTGGGTGTGTAGAGGGCACGCAGCGCCGCCAGCCCGCGTGACGCCGCGGATTTCACCGCGCCGACGCCGATGCCGAGGCAGGCGGCGGTGTCGGCCTCCGACAAGTCGTTGTAGTAGCGCAGCACGATGACGCGACGCTGCTGGGGCGGTAGCGATTCGAGCATCCGGACCACCTGGTCGTGGTCGTCGACGCGGCCGTGTCCGTCGTAGGGATCGGTGCGATCCGGGGTCTCGACGGCGGTCGCCTCCCGGCGCCGCCAGCGGTCGATGGTCAGGTTCACCACGGTGCGCCGCGCGTAGGCGGCCGCTTCCGCCGACCGCACCCGGCGCCAGGCCAGGTAGGTGCGCAGCAGCGCCTCCTGGGTCAGGTCGGCGGCCAGTTCGCGATCGCCGGTCAGCAGGTAGGCCGTCCGCTTCAACGAGCCACCCGACTCGGTGGCGAAGCGGGCGAACTCGGCATCCCGCTCTGCGGTCGACAGTCCGAACATGGCGCCCCTTTCGTGCCCTCACCCTGTCTTACGAGGCGCGACCCGGAAAGGTTGCCAACCCGCTCGGGTTCGCGGTGGCAGGCTGAGCCCATGCGAATAGCCCTCGCCCAGTTCACCGCCGGCACCGACCCGGCCGCCAACCTCGAGTTGGTGCTGGAGCAGATCGGACGTGCGGCCACCGCCGGCGCCCGGCTGGTGGTCTTCCCGGAGGCGATGAGCTGCTCGTTCGCCCGCCCCCGGATCGAGGCCGCGGAGCCGCTGGACGGCCCGTGGGCGAACGCCGTCCGCCAGGCCGCGGTGGACGCCGGCGTGACGGTCATCGTCGGGCTGTTCACCCCCGGCCGCAACGGCAAGGTGCGCAACACCCTGCTGGTGGCCGGGCCGGACCTCGACGCGCACTACGACAAGCTGCATCTGTTCGACGCCTACGGCTACCTGGAATCGGAGCAGATCGAGCCCGGGAACGCTGTGGTGACGGTCGCCGTCGACGGCGTGGTGTGCGGGCTGAGCACCTGTTACGACGTCAGGTTCCCCGAGCTGTACAAGCAGTTGGCAGCAGCGGGCGCCCAGCTGATCGTCGTGCCTGCGTCCTGGGCTCCCGGCGAGCGCAAGGTGGAGCAGTGGCGGTCGCTGGCCGTCGCGCGAGCGCTGGACGCCACCTGCTTCATAGTCGCCGTCGACCAGGCCGAGCCGCCGTCCGATCCGGACCCGCTGCCGGGCGCGCGCCGTCCGACCGGGGTGGGGCACTCATTGGTGGTCGATCCGTTGGGCGAGATCCTGCTGGAGCTGGACGCCGAGCCGCGGCTGGCCGTCATCGACCTCGACCTGGACGCCGTCCGGACGGCGCGGGCAGCTCTGCCGGTGCTGGCCAATTCGCGATTCACCACGGCGCTCGGCCGCCCGGATCGCGTCTGAACAGGCTTGTCGCAGCCGCCGGACGGCTCGTGGTCAGGGCACCGGCCGGCGTCCCCTACACTGGTGGCCAAGGTCCCCGCGCGGCGGTACCTCGCCCAACTCCCCCAGGGCCGAAAGGCAGCAAGGGTAAGTGAGCTCTTCCGGGTGCGCGGGGACCCCTTTCGTTGCCCGGACGCCTCGCTCCGGCCGGCCGTGGATCGCGGCTCGATAGTTGTCAGCGCCAGCACGTAAGGTGCCATCCGTGGACGACGAGCGCGGGGACGGGCTGTTCGTCTCCGAGCTGTATGAGGAGCGGGGGCCGTGCGAGCAGGACGGTCCGGACGTGTTCGGTGCGGAGCCGGACGCGGTCGCGTCCGACGACCTTCCGG
>RRZT011942886.1_pt1 | contig 12405 bp, 11 predicted proteins | sample 2165551 | NCBI WGS metagenome assembly RRZT01 (sample SAMN10456910, study PRJNA506462) | wastewater metagenome | biome: wastewater; feature: sludge; material: wastewater sludge; isolation source: wastewater sludge with Escherichia coli K12::gfp cells carrying plasmid... | place: USA: Moscow, Idaho... | reverse complement strand
GGTGCAGTTTTACATGCGCGTTAACATGTACGTTCCCACCCTCGCCGAAAAACCCGAATCCAAACCCCTGTATAACAGCGTGCGCCAAGTCAAAAATTACGAACGCATAGCTGGCTGCATCAAGGGCGGCAAGTCCGGGTGTACTTGCTACAGCGACCAAGCTACACCAATAAGGGAAGTCACCGCACTAATGTGCAACGAATACGCCGAAAACGGCCTGCCGTTTGACCCATTTAGAGACAACACCCCGCCGCCAACACAACAGCCACAGCAACAGGAAACCACGCCGGAAAACCAAGGTTCTGTGCTGTCATTGACTAGCAGCCAAACCAAACCCAATCTGGCCGTGGCCGATGTGTCTAACAATATGGCACATTAACATTATCAGAATACTTGACTAATTTAGTCGGACTCCCAGGGATGTTTGCTAATTTAGTCGGGTATTAATCAATCTTTAATCAATAACTGTAATGTGTTTTACCAAGACACATTACGGATGCGGATTAGCTACCTGCATCAAAGCCGGTGACTTCGTAAGTGCAGCCGAATCGCAAGATTGGGAAAAAGATAGAAGCACCGGCTTCCGTATTCCCATAAGAATTTGAACAGTATCAAAGAACAGCCTAGCGCTGATTCTGTATCGTAAGGGCAAACATGAAACACATTATTGGGGCAGATATATCCAAGCTAAGCATCGACATTTGCATTAAACACAACGGGGAACACCACACCAAAATACAGAACAACCAAAAGGGCTTTAGCGCATTAGAACAATGGCTGGAACAAAAGCACATAGACAACCCGCATATTGTTTGCGAAGCCACCGGCAAATACTACCGCGCATTTGCCGAATACTTTCACAACAAAGGCCATTCGGTTAGCGTTATCAATCCCTATCAAATCAATAAATACGGCGAATCACAGCTACGTAGAACCAAGACAGACAAACAAGACGCCAAACTGATTTTAGAATATGCCGAATCGGCCAGAACCAACAACAGACTGCATGAATGGCTGCCTGATAGCGAATCCCACAAACGCATTAGCGCCTATCACAGCTTGATTGCACAACTGCAAACCGCGCTCACCGCCGAAAAAAACCGCATTCAGGAAGCAGACCCGGAAATAAAACCGTATCATCAAAGCAATATTGACCACCTGAAAGACCAAATCAAACACGCCGACGGCCAAATTAAAACCATCATCAAGCAAAACGAAGAACTAAATAAAAACAACAAACTATTGCAAACCATGCCCGGCATCGGCCAAAAAACAGCCCCCATACTCCTAAATTACCTCACCGGCAGCATACCGTTCAAAACGGCCAATCAGTTTGTGGCCTATTGCGGCCTGTCGCCGAGCCAATTCCAAAGCGGCACCAGCATAGACAAAAAGAAAAAATCCAGATTCGGCAAAAAAGACCTGAAAACAGCCCTATACATGCCCGCCATGAAAGCCTATTCAATGAACATATTCAGCAGCTTTGTAAACCGCTTGCGCAAAAAAGGCAAAAGCCCCATGACCATCATCATAGCCATCATGCGCAAGCTGGCCGTGATTGCCTTTCACATCGTCAAAACCGGAAAACCGTTTGATGCCAGCCGCTATATTAACGAAGCTTAACATTGAAAACCGAGGTTAAAACGGCATGAAAGGCTTAAAGAAAGTCAAGGGGTAATTGTGCCAAACAAAAACTAAATAAACATATAAAACAACATGATATAAATTTACTTGCAAAGTCGGTTTGACACAGGCGCACAGTATCTTTTTTATAAACACATCGCTTTTAATGATGGCCGTGGCCGATTTCAAAGGTGAGCGTGCTGTAGTTGGCCAGTTTTTGGCACACTTTTTGATCCGGATAATCGGCTTTGTGTTCCACATTGGCTTTCCAGAAACCTTGGCGCAGCGGGATGATGCTCACCGTGCCGTCGGCGGCGGTGGTATCGGAAAAGGCTTGCGCTTCCACTTTATGGGTTTTGCTGTGGTCGGCGCTGTCAAAGCCATCGAAAGTGGCGGTGAGGGTGGCACCGGCCAAGGGCTCGCCTTTAAACAGCACCTTTACTTTAAAGCGCTGCCCCACTTGCACATTGGCCGGGTTGTCTAGCGGCACGATTTCCAGCATTTGGCCTACCGGTTGGCTGATGGGGGCGGTGTCGGCGCTGTCGTGGCCCACATTAACAATGTTTTTGCCGTACATGCGCGTTTGTTCGCAATAGCTGGCGTCGGTCATTTTGCTCATGTCGGTTTTCTGCCAACCGGCGGCATTTTTAGACCAAAACGTGGGCTGGTATTCGGCGGTAACCAGATAGCTGCCCTCAGCCACCGGCTTGGCGCTTTGGTATTGATAATTGTGCTCGCCTTTTTGCACCAGATTTTGGCGCTTTTTACCGCTGATTAACTGCATGGGCTGGCTGAAAATATGCAAGCGGTCGGCCACAATCGGCTCGGCATGCGGAAATTCGCCGTAGCCCAGCTCTGCTTTTAGAATATCACCGCCGTGGGTGTGGTCAGTGCTCACCCACACGCGGTGGGCATGGGCGCTGGTGCAGGCCAGTGCCAGCAGGGTGAAAAGGGCGGTTTTTTTCATGGGGATATCCTTGGGGGAATAAAATAATCAAATGTTATGATATAACAAAAATAAACCCAAGTGAACGCTGATTTTGCAATTGCTTGCGTTGCCTAGCAAAATTTGCCCATCAAGACTTGGTTGTAAAAACAGGTTAAGCAGGCCTATAATAAGGTTCAGGCAGCCTGCCATAAGTAATGAGCCCTGAGTGCTTAATTATTAACTTTATTCAAAGAGAGCAAACGCTTATGAATCAGCCATTAAATCCCAATCCATACCAAGCGCCGCAATCGACTGCCGAAACGCCGTCGACGCAAATTGACCAACTGGCGGTGTCGGACACATGGAAAAAGCGCTTTCATTTGATTGAAAAAGCCGGCGGCGTGAAATTGCCGCGCTTTAAAGAGTTGAGTTTTCGCGAGCGCATGAGTGTGAATTTCAATGTTTGGGCGTTTTTGTTTGGGCCGATTTATTTATTGATTAAGGGCATGTGGAAGTTTGCATTGGCATGGCTGGGTGTTACCCTGCTGGTGGGGATACTGCTGGCGGTGATTGAGATGATGTTTCAGATTAACACCGGCAATGCGGCGGGGGTTGGCGTGGCGGTGGGCTTGTCGATGCTGGCCAACCGCAACTACTACAAAAAAATGGTGCAAGGGCAGCTGGATTGGTTTTAGCGTCTGCGTACCGCCGCCCAAGGCTTTACCTTGCCTGAAGCGGTGGTAAAAGATGCCAAAGAAGTGGTGGGGCAGCCTTAAGCAGTTTGTTTTTTAGCGATACTTCGCCCTTGTCGTATTGGTTTAAAGTCCAGCCTATATAGACAATGTAGAGCACTCATATACAAAATGCCCTTGTTTTGCTGATTCATGCAAAATAAGGGCATTATTACTTTAATTTGATTCTGTACAAGGATCCACCATGCGCCGCACCGTTGCCCGTAAATTAATACAATCGTTGCTGTACACCGCCGTATTACTGCCCACCTTAGCCATCGCTGCGCCGGAGCAAAATCACAGCACTCAAGCTTATCCTGCCTATCAGCGCGATGACTATGCCCGCGCCAAACAATACTACGAACGGGCGGCGAAGCAGGGGGATGCCGATGCACAATATACTCTCGGAGTTATGTATTACCGCGGACAAGGCATGGCACAAAGCTATACCCATGCCAAACAATACTATGGGCTGGCAGCTAAACAGGGGAATGCCAATGCGCAATATGCCCTAGGATTTATGTATCACCGCGGCGTTGGCATGGTACAAAGCTATGACCGTGCCAAACAATACTATGATCTGGCAGCCAAACAAGGGGATGCTTATGCACAATATGCCCTCGGGCTTATGTATTTCCACGGACAAGGTGTGGCACAAAGCTATGCCCGTGCCAAGCAATATTACGAACTGGCAGCCAAACAGGGAAATGTTGAGGCGCAATATGTGCTAGGGGTTCTGTATCACTCCGGGGAAGGTGTATCTCAAGATTACGCCCATGCCAAACAATACTACGAGCTGGCGGCAAAGCAGGGAAATGCTAACGCACAATATGGCCTAGGGCTTATGTATTCCAAGGGAGAGGGCGTGTCTCAAAATTACGCTCGTGCCAAACAATACTACGAGCTGGCGGCCAAACAGGGAAATGCTGACGCACAATATGGCCTAGGGGTTATGTATCATAACGGAGAAGGTATGGCGCAAGACTATGGCCGTGCCAAACAATATTACGAACTGGCGGCGAAACAGGGAAATGCTGATGCACAATATGGCCTAGGGGTTATGTATCACCATGCAGAAGGTGTGACGCAAGATTACGCCCGCGCCAAACAATACTACGAGTTGGCGGCCAAACAAGAGAATGCTAACGCACAACATGCTCTCGGGCTGATGTACTACCACGGACAAGGTGTGACACAAGATTATGTCCGTACCAAAGAATGGATTGAGTTGGCAGCGAGACAGAAGCATGCTGGTGCACAACACGCTCTCGGGTTTATGTATCACAACGGAAATGGCGTGGCTCAAGACCATAACCGTGCCAAAGAATGGTTTGAGCTGGCGGCCAAGCAAGGACATGTCGATGCTATAGAGGCGTTAAAAATTTGGCAATAAGCACATTCTGCGAGGGAGTGAAACCAGCTTGATTTGGCTGTAGGCAACAGTTTTTTGAATCCAGCCCTTGTTTGCCAAATTTAAAGTGGCGATTTCATCTTGCTGTATTGTTGAACCGCCCTTGGCAAGCACCACCAAAACAGGTTATAAAAGCATTTTGGCTTTATTTATATCTTTTCAGGCAGCGCTTGTTACAAGGCTGCCTGAAACCATTTCACCATGCAGGAAACCATGAGCGAAACCCAAACTTTGGCCTTGGCCAAGCAACTGCTGGCGCAAGCGTCGGTAACCCCCGACGACCACGGCTGCCAGCCCATTCTGATTCAACGCTTGGAAGCCATCGGCTTTACCGTAGAGCGCATGCGCTTTGGCGACACCGATAATTTCTACGCCCACCGCGGCCATGCCGGCCCTTTGCTGTGCTTTGCCGGACACACCGATGTGGTGCCGCCCGGCCCTTTAGAGCGCTGGACATCGCCGCCGTTTACGCCTACTGAGCGCAACGGCAAACTGTATGCGCGCGGTGCGGCCGATATGAAAACCAGCATCGCCGCCTTTGTGACCGCTTGCGAGCGCTTTGTGGCCGCCTATCCGCAGCATTCCGGCAGCCTGGCATTGCTGATTACCGCCGACGAAGAAGGCGACGCCCACGACGGCACTACCCGCGTGGTGGACGCCTTGCAGGCGCGCGGCGAATACATCGACTATTGCATCGTGGGCGAGCCCACCGCTGTGGATGTGCTGGGCGACACCATCAAAAACGGCCGCCGCGGCTCGCTTTCAGGCAGCCTCACCATCAAAGGCAAGCAAGGCCATATTGCCTACCCGCACTTGGCCATCAACCCGATTCACCTTGCCGCCCCGGCACTGGCCGAGCTGGCCGCCACCGAATGGGACACCGGCAACGAATATTTCCCGCCCACCGGCTTTCAGATTTCCAATATCCACGGCGGCACCGGTGCCACCAATGTGATTCCGGGCCTGCTGGAAGTGAAATTCAACTTCCGCTTTTCCACCGAATCCACCGACAGCGGCTTAAAGCAGCGCGTACACGATATTTTGGATAAACACGGGCTGGTATACGATTTGGCGTGGTCGCTTTCCGGCCAGCCTTTCCTCACCGCCGCCGGGCAGCTTACCGAAGTGGCGCAGGCGGCGATTGTCGAGGAATGCGGCCTTCAGGCAGCCTTATCCACCACCGGCGGCACCTCCGACGGGCGCTTTATCAAAGCCATCGCCCACGAGCTGATTGAACTGGGGCCGGTGAACGCCAGCATCCACCAAATCGACGAACACATTGATTTGGCGGCGATTCCGCAATTGTCGGCATTGTATGAAAATATTATGAGAAGGCTGTTGGCTTAAATTGTTAACTGAAGTTACTACCTATTTATCAAGGCTGCCTGAAATGTAACACCGTCATTGCTGAATCCAGTTCGGCAATAACGGATTCGATGGTTTCAGACAGCCTTTACCAGTAAGTGTGTAACTCAGTCATTAAATAAATGTGCATTAAAGCGAGCATCATAATGAAACCGATACAACAACCCCATTTTCTCAAACTGCTGGACTACAGCCCTGCCGAAATCGTGGCCTTGCTGGATTTGGCTGCCGAGCTGAAAGCCGCCAAAAAGGCGGGCACCGAAGTGCCGCGTTTGGTGGGCAAAAACATTGCGCTGATTTTTGAAAAAGCCTCCACCCGTACCCGTTGCGCTTTTGAAGTGGCCGCTTACGACCAAGGCGCGCGGGTCACTTATTTAGGCCCTTCAGGCAGCCAAATCGGCCACAAAGAAAGCATGAAAGACACCGCCCGCGTGCTGGGGCGCATGTATGACGGCATCGAATACCGCGGCCACGGTCAAGCGGTGGTGGAAGAATTGGCGGCCTATGCCGGCGTGCCGGTGTTCAACGGCCTCACCGATGAATTCCACCCCACGCAAATGCTGGCCGATGTGCTCACCATGCGCGAACATTGCGCCAAGCCCCTGCATCAGCTGGCCTACGCCTATGTGGGCGACGCCCGCTACAATATGGGCAATTCGCTGCTGGTGGTGGGCGCCAAATTGGGCATGGACGTGCGTTTTGGCGCGCCGCAGCACTTATGGCCGGAAGAACATTTGGTGGCGCAATGCCGCGACATCGCCCGCCAAACCGGCGCCCGCATCACCCTTACTGAAGACGCCGCAGCCGCCGTGCACGGCGTGGACTATATCCACACCGATGTGTGGGTGAGCATGGGCGAGCCTAAAGAAGTGTGGGCCGAGCGCATCGGCATTCTCAAGCCTTACCGCGTGGATACGGCGCTGATGGCCGCCAGCGGCAATCCGGCGGTGAAGTTTATGCATTGCCTGCCCGCCATCCACAACCGCGAAACCCAGATTGGCGAATGGCTGTATCAGGAATTCGGCCTTGACGGCGTGGAAGTGAGCGAAGCGGTATTTGAAAGCCCGGCCAGCATTGTGTTCGACCAAGCCGAAAACCGCATGCACACCATTAAAGCCGTGCTGGTGGCGCTGCTGGCGGCGTGATATGCGCATGATAATGGTAAAGGCTGCCTGAAAGGCTTTCAGGCAGCCTTTTTGGGTTTTTAGTGTAGGTCGGATTCTTGAATCCGACACGTGTTTGCAGCACAAACTTTCCACATCACTTTGGCCTGATAGCCCAATGTCGGATTCAAAAATCCGGCCTACGCGAAACGATATTTCAGGCAGCCTGAGGCCTTGGTACAACATTCTTTCCGTCACTCCTGCGCAGGCAGGAGCCCAGTCTGAAGCGCAGCTTCAGTTATCGGGCAGATAGTCGCTATCAAAATATGAAAAATTAAATATTTGATTTATAAAGAATTTATTATTTTCAGAAATATGAGAGATAAATAAAGCGCTGCTTTGCACTGGGCACCCGCCTACGCCGGTGCGACAGATATTTGGTTTTGCAAAGGTCTCAGTCTATCTACAAAAAAACCAACACATCCGCCATGCTAACGAATAAAACCCCATGAATACTTCTACCCCCGCCGGGCGCAAACGCTTGGCCTTGATGCTGGCCTTATTGGTGGCGGTGATGCCGTTTTCCATCGATGCTTATCTGCCCGCGATGCCGCAAATGGCGGCGGCGCTGGGTGCCGATATCCACCAAATCGAGCAAAGCCTGAGTGTGTTTTTGCTGGGGGTGGCGCTGGGGCAATTGGTGGGCGGGCCGGTGTCGGATTTAAAAGGCCGCCGCAAGGTGGCCTTGTTCGGGCTGGCGGTGTATGTGATGGCCACCACGGCCTTGTTGTGGACGGATACGGTGGCGCATTTATTGCTGTGGCGCGGGGTGCAGGCGCTGGGCGGCGGCATGGCCACGGTGACGGTGGCGGCGCTGGTGCGCGACCGCTTTGGCGGGCGTGAGGCAGCGCAAATGTTTGCGCTTATCGGCATTATTATGATGGCCGCGCCGCTGGCCGCGCCTATGCTGGGGGCGCTGTTGAAAAATCTGGGCGGCTGGCGCGCCATTTTTGTGTTTCTGGCCTTGTATGCGGCGGCGGTGGCCTTGTTGCTGTATTGGCGTATGCCGGTAGATGCACAGCCGCCGCGCCCGTTGGGCCGCGATTTTGTGCCCGCCATTGCCGCCAACTATGCGCGTGTGTTCAGGCAGCCTCAGGCCTTGGGTTTTTTGTTTTTTCAGGCCTTCAGTTTTTCGTCGATGTTTGTGTTTCTGACCGAATCGTCGTTTGTGTATATGCAGCTCTACGGCTTAAGCGCCCACCAGTATGCGTGGGCGTTTGGTGCCAACATCATCACCATGATGCTGTTTAACCGCATCACCGCCTGGCGTTTGCGCCGCAGCGATGCCCACCGTATTTTGTTGTCGGGCGTGGCGGTGCAGTTTGCCTGCAATTTGGCTTTGTGCGTGCTGGTGTGGCTGTGGCCGCTGCCGCCGTTTGCGCTGCTGTTGGCGCTGTTGATGACTTCGGTGGGCACCCAAGGGCTGATTGTGGCCAATACACAGGCGTGTTATATGAGCTATTTCAAGGCCGAAGGCGGCAGCGCCAATGCGGTGCTGGGCACGTTGCAATTTCTGATTGCCGCCGCCGTGGGCTGGCTCACCACGCAGGCGCACAACGGCACCGCACAGGTGATGCCGCTGATGATGCTCAGCGCCACCGTGTGCGGTATGGCATTGCTGTGGCTGTTTTCGCGGCGGGTGTGGTTGGATGGCGCCAAACCAATATAAGCCAGCCTACCCGCTGCCGCCCATTTAGGCTAGAATCGGTCGGCTTGCCTTATCTCAAACCCAAATCCCCATCCGGAAAACACCATGTCCGACAACGACAAACTCAAGCCCCATCGTGATGCCATTGATGAAATCGATGCCACCGTGCTGGATTTGCTCAACCGCCGCGCCGGCCACGCCCGCGCCATTGGCGAGCTTAAAGGCACCGGTGTGGTGTACCGTCCTGAGCGTGAGGCGGCGGTGTTGCAGCGCATTCAAGATTTAAACCGCGGCCCTTTGCCCAACGAGGCGGTGGCGCGGTTGTTTCGCGAGGTGATGAGCGAATGCTTGGCGGTGGAGCGCCCGCTCACCATTACTTATTTGGGCCCGGCGGGCACGTTTACCCAGCAAGCGGCCATCAAGCATTTCGGCCATGCCGCCCATACCTTGCCTTGCGCCACCATCGACGAATGTTTCCGCTTGGTGGAAGCGCGGCAGGCCGATTATGTGGTGGCGCCAGTGGAAAACTCCACTGAAGGCTCGGTGGGGCGCAGCTTGGATTTGCTGGTGTCGTCGCCCTTGAAAGCCTGCGGCGAAGTGGTGTTGCGCATCCATCACCATTTATTGCGCAAACTGCCGGAAAAAGACGGCATCCGCACCGTATACGCCCATGCACAGGCGCTGGCGCAATGCCACGAGTGGCTGAATAAAAACCTGCCCGAGCAGGTGGCGCGCATTTCCGTGTCCAGCAATGCCGAAGCGGCGCGGCTGGCGGCGGAAGACAGCCACGCCGCCGCCATTGCCTCACAGGCCGCTGCCGAGCGTTACGGCTTGATTAAATTGGCGGCCAATATTGAAGACGAACCCAACAACACCACTCGCTTTTTGGTGTTGGGGCATCAAGGTACCGACCCCACCGGGCGAGACAAAACCTCGCTGATTGTGTCTGCGCCCAACAAGGCTGGCGCGGTGCATGGGCTGTTGCAGCCGTTTTCCGCCCACGGCGTGTCGATGACCAAACTGGAAAGCCGCCCCAGCCGCGCAGGCTTGTGGGACTATGTGTTCTTTATCGACATTGAAGGCCACGCCGAAGACGCCAAAATTCAGGTAGCCTTGCAGGATTTGTCGGCGCAGGCGGCGTTTATGAAGCTGATTGGTTCGTATCCGCTGGCGGTGTTGTGAATGCCGTTTGCATCGTAGGATGCGCCTTCAGGCTGCCTGAAAACACAATGCACTATTATTAAAATACTATGAATAAACTCAACAATATCGTGGTCTATTGCGGCTCCAATTGGGGTGAAAACCCGGCTTTTTTTGCTGCGGCGCAAGCACTGGGGCAGACCTTGGCAAACAATGGGCACACGTTGGTATATGGCGGCGGCAATGTCGGCCTGATGGGTGCCGTGGCCGATGCCGTGCTGGCACACGGCGGCAAGGTGGTTGGCGTGATTCCCACCTTTTTGAAGCAAAAAGAAGTGGCGCATTTGGGCTTAACCGAATTGATTGAAACCGCCGACATGACCAGCCGCAAAAACACCATGATTGCGCTGGCTTCCGGTTTTATCGCCTTGCCCGGCGGCTTGGGCACTTATGAAGAACTGTTTGAAGTATTATCGCAAGCGCAATTGCGCCTGCATCCGCATCCGGTGGGCGTGCTCAATGTGGCCGGTTTTTTTGATCCGCTGTTGGCGCTGTTGCGCGACACCGTACGCCACGGCTTTATGCCCGCGGCCAATTTAAGCCTGCTGTGCGTGGCCGATAGCGCCCCGGCCTTGTTGGCCAAAATGGCCGCGTGGCAGGCACAAGATGCGGTGAAATGGGTGCAACCCAGCTGGAAACAAACATGAACCCGCCGCCGGGCGTGGCCATTTTGGGGCTGGGCTATTTAGGCTTGCCGCTGGCCGAAGCTTTGCATCGGCGCGGCCATCCGCTGCTGGCGGCGCGGCGCAGTGTGCCACCGCAAGCGCTGCCGTTTGCGCTGCAAACGGTGGACATCGGCCACGCCGCCGCCCACGATTGGTCGGCTTGGGCGGCCTATCCGATATGGGTGTGCCTGCTGCCGCCTTCAGGCAGCCCCGATTATGTGGCCGGGCTGAGCCATTGGCTGCAACAGGCGCGTGCGCTGGGTGTGCGCCAAGTGATTTACAGCAGCAGCATTTCGGTTTATGGCACCGCACAAGGGCATTGCGATGAGCACTCGCCGGTGCAGCCGCAAACCGACAGCGCCCGCAAAGTGGCGGCCGCAGAAACGGCTTTTTTAGCCAGCGGCGTGGCCAATGTGGACGTGTTGCGTTTGGGCGGGCTGTATTCGGATGGCCGCCATCCGTTGTTTAGCCTGCAAAAAAAGCCGCTTAATGGCGGCGGTGCCCAGCCGGTGAATATGCTGTCGCAACAGCAGGCAGTGGCGGCATTATTACAGGCCATTGCGCAGCCCGGCGGCGTGCGCGTGCGCAATCTGGTGGCACCGCAACACCCGCCCAAACGGCAATTTTATCGCGCCGAAGCCGAGCGCTTGGGCGTGGCGGCGCCCTTATTCGACCCGCAAGACCACACATGCAACGGCAAAATCGTGCGCAGCGCCTACCGCGATTTTGACGCTGTGTTTACGGAGAACTAACCATGCCCGCACTGGCCGTGCTAAACCATTTATTGCAACAAAACCCCGAAATCCGCGCCCAGATGCAAGCGCATACTGGCCGTTGCGTGCGCTTGGCTTTGCCGATGCTGGCTTTTACCGCCCGCATCGACGAAGAAGGCTATTGGCGTCACAGCGCAGAGCCGCCGGAAACCACGCTCACTTTCCACAATAGTGCGCTACAAAAACGCCTGCAAGGCGATATGCCCGGCGTGGGCGATGTGGCGGTGGCGGGTGACCAAGCGCTGGGCATGGCCTTGCTGCCGCTGCTGGGCAGCTTGCGCTATTGGGCCAACGACGACATCGCCCGCTTGTTTGGCGATGCCGCTGCGGGCGAATGGCTGCGCGTTTCAGGCAGCCTGAAACACAGCGCCGTCGAGTTGGCGCAAACCGTGGCCGATCACATCAGCGATTACGCGCAAGAGGCCGATGCGGCGGTGGTGCACCGCCAACAATTCACCCACTTTGCCGACGCCGTGGCCGCCCTGCGCGACGACACAGCGCGGCTATCGGCACGTTTGGCGCGCTTGGCACAAAAATAGCGTAGGCGCTGGGCAAAATAAAACGGTGGCACCGAATAATGGGTGCCACCGTTTTTTGGTTCAAAATCATTAAGGATGAGCGATACGGGTTTTCAGGCAGCCTGAGGCCTTTGCAAAACATTTATTCGCTGATAAAAAATGTTCGAACTCGTCATTCCGGCGTAGGCCGGAATCCATTGAATTCTGATACCAATTCTAAAAATTAAACGATATTTATACACAGCTTTTATTATTAAGCTTCGTGCATTAAAAGCATCGGAAAACCTTTGGTTTTCTTGCCCTCTCCCCAACCCTCCCCCACGGGGGAGGGGGTACATTGTTGATAATCTGAAGAGTTGGTTATTTCAGTTATCCGCTCC
>RRZT011019972.1_pt1 | contig 12405 bp, 11 predicted proteins | sample 2165551 | NCBI WGS metagenome assembly RRZT01 (sample SAMN10456910, study PRJNA506462) | wastewater metagenome | biome: wastewater; feature: sludge; material: wastewater sludge; isolation source: wastewater sludge with Escherichia coli K12::gfp cells carrying plasmid... | place: USA: Moscow, Idaho... | reverse complement strand
TGGTTCACGCCGCGCGCAGTCATCGGCTTCTGGCCGGCGAATCGTGCGGGCGACGACATCCGGCTGTTTACCGACGAAAGCCGTGGGGCTGAGCTTGCCACGCTGCACACGCTGCGCCAGCAGGTCGCCAAGCGCGACGGTCGCCCGAATGTCGCCATGGCCGATTTCGTCGCGCCCGAAGGGCATCGCGATTATGTCGGTGGCTTCGTGGTGACGGCGGGGGGCGAGGAGCAGGCGATCGCCGAACGCTTCAAGGCCGCGCATGACGATTTCTCGGCCATTCTGGTTCAGGCGCTGGCCGACCGTTTCGCCGAGGCGCTGACGGAAATGCTGCATGAGCGCGTGCGCCGGGATTACTGGGGCTATGCCGATGAAAGCTTCAGCCCCGAAGAGCTGATCGGCGAACCCTATCAGGGCATCCGCCCCGCGCCGGGCTATCCGGCCCAGCCCGATCACACCGAAAAGCAGACGCTGTTCGATCTTTTGGACGCGACTGCCGCCACGGGGGTCGAGCTGACCGAGTCGATGGCGATGTGGCCGGGGGCTTCGGTTTCCGGCCTCTATCTGGGCCACCCCGAGGCCTATTACTTCGGCGTCGCCAAGGTCGAGCACGATCAGGTGCTGGATTACGCGGCCCGCAAGAACATCCCGGTGGCCGAGGCCGAGCGCTGGCTTGCGCCGGTCCTGAACTATATCCCGCAAAGCGCGGTGGCGGCCGAATAGGGGACGCAAAAAACGCGCATGGGGGATGAAAATTGTCCTTTTCATTCCCCACGCGACTGTCTAGAAGGCGGCTTGCTACGGATGCGGTCGTGGCGGAATTGGTAGACGCGCAGCGTTGAGGTCGCTGTTCCTTAACCGGAGTGGAAGTTCGAGTCTTCTCGACCGCACCAGTAGTCCCCTTGTCATTTTCCGATTTGCGGAAATGGCGGGAAGGCCAAGCCCCGAAAACACGGTTTCTTTTGTCGGTCGCGGCCTTGATCCTCGGGCGGGGCCCGGGCTTTGCAGTCCTAAGTCTTTGTCAGACGGCGATAACTTGGCGATGCCCGCCCGGCTTTTCCGGCGCTTTCCATCGCCTGGCGGCTGCAAGACCGCGCCGCAGCGGCATCAGCCGACGATCATCTGCTTCATCTTCAGCGCCTCATATTCCAGCTCGCGCAGGCGGTGATTGACCAGATCCCCGATCGAGACCAGACCGATCAGCGCGCCATCGGCAATGACCGGGACATGGCGGAAACGGCCATCGGTCATCTTTTGCAGCACCTGAATGATGCGTTCGTCGGGCGCGCAGGTCACGACCTTGCGGGTCATCAAATCGGCCACGCTCAGCGACAGCGTGGCGCCGCCCCGTTCGGCCAGTTCGCGCACCACATCGCGTTCCGACAGGATGCCCTGCAAACTGCCGGCGGCATCGGTGACCACAAGGGCGCCGATGCGGCGTTCGCGCAGCAGCGTCACCGCCGTGGCGACGGATTCCTGGGGGCGGATGGTGACAATGTCGCCGCCCTTTTTCTCCAGAAGATTGGCGACCGTGGACACCACCTTGGCCAGATTGCTGTCGAGCGACTGGCTGACATCATGGGGGCTGGCCGAATCCCTGCGCAATCTGCCCTGGTAAGAGCTTGGCATTGCAGAACCTCCTTTTTGGAATAGAAAGCTTACACCGCCAAAGGGGCGTTCCAAGAAAAAATCCCAAAAGGGGCAAAACGTGCTGGCCTATCTTCCGACGCTTTCCCCCGCGCAGGCGACGCTGCTTTTCGTGATCGCGGTCATCGCCGGATACCGCTATCGCCGCGTCTGGAAAACCGAGGGACCGGCATGGCAGGCATGGCTTTACGGGCTGATCGCCGCCGCCTGCCTGATCGGCGTGGCCTTTCTTCCGGTCAGGGCCTAGGCCGGTCCGCCGCTGTTTTCGGCCATCCGTTCGGCCATCTTGCGCGCGCGGGGACATTGCAGACGTTCGCGCAGCGGGCTGTCGGGGTCGATCTCGCGGCTGCACACCATGCATTTATCCGCGCCCGAGATCGCGTTCAGACCGCCGCAGCTGCCCTTGATCGTCTTGCCCATTAACATCACGCCCAGCGACATGCCCAGCATGACAACGATAAGGATCACGAAGGCCAGAATGAACGTCGACATGATGCCGCCTTCCTGCCGGATCACTCCGGCGCTTGCAATTCCCGGAACCGCGCGGTCGCGGTGGTGGCAAAGCCGTTATCGCCCGACTGCGGATCGCGCGCAATGAACAAGACCGCCAGCCCCTGAGCCTCGGCGATGGGCAGGCCGCGTTCCTGACCCAGCGCCAAAAGCGCCGTGGCCCAGGCATCGGCCATCATCGCGGTGTCGGCCAGCACCGTGACCGAGGCGGTCCGGTGCGTCACCGGCCGGCCCGTCCGGGCGTCGATGATATGCGAATAGCGCCGGCCATCCTGTTCGAAATAATTGCGGTAATCGCCCGAGGTCGCCATGCCCATGCCCGACAGCGCGACCACCTCCTGGATGCTGCGATCGCCGGCATCCGGGCGTTCGATCCCGATCTGCCAGGGCTTGCCCTGAAGGTTGTGGCCGGCGGTGACGATCTCGCCGCCGATCTCGACCATGTAATCGTTCAGCCCCATGTCGCGCAGGGTCTGGCCCACGACATCGACGCCGTACCCCTTGGCGATGGCCGCAAGATAGACATTCGCGCCCGGCCGCAGCTTGGTCAAGGTGGGGGGATCGGCCTCTGTGTCCAGCGCCAGCACCTTGTCCTGTCCGACCTCGGCCAGCGCCGCGGTGATCGCGGCATCGGACGGGTGCGGCGTCTCGGGCGTGCGCGCGCCAAAGCCCCACAGCTCGATCAGCGGGCCAAGCGTGACGTCGAACTGTCCCTCGCTCAGGCGGTTGACCTCGGCGGCGGCGGCCATGACCTTGGCCAGCTCGGGCGAGATGGCGACGGGATCCGTGTCCTGACGCGCGTCGAATTTCGAGACCTCGGAATTCGGATCCCAGTTCGACATCTGGGCATTCACCCGGGTCAGCGCGGTCTCGACCGCCGCCTTGACCCCGGCATCGTCCAGCCGGTCGTCGGCATCCAGCGCGACGATGTGATAGGTGGTGCCCATCGTCTCGCCCTCAAGGCGCAACTCCGTGGGCTCGGACTTGCAGGCGGCCAGAAAGAGCGCCATCCCGATCAAAGCTGCGCGTGCCATAGGCTGGTCCTTTCCGGCGGATTTCAGAGGCGCGCCCCTCTTGTCGAGAAAATTCCGGGGTGTCAATAATTGGGCAAGTCACAGCGTGCCGTCACCCGGCCGTCCGGTTTTTTTGCCTTTGCGGATCGCAATTTCCGCGATGGTGACGTATTGAGCGCCCCGGCGCGATCTGTAACAGCGCCGCGAACGAACCGCCGGGCCAAAGCGCCCGAACCAGAATGCCGGCCGCCGCCATGGACAGGAAGTGAGGGAAACTTGCAGCATTTCAAGCTTCGTAAAGGTCTTGATCTTCCGATCTCCGGCGCCCCCGATGCGACGATTCACGAAGGGCCGCAGGTCACCACGGTCGGGTTGCTGGGGGCCGATTATCTGGGCCTGAAGCCGCGTCTTGCCGTCGACGAGGGCGATATCGTCGCCGCCGGCAGCCCGATCTTTGCCGATAAGGAAACCCCCGAGGCGGTGGTCACCGCCCCGGTTTCGGGCCGTGTCACCGCGATCAATCGCGGCGCCCGCCGCGCCCTGATCAGCGTCGAGATCACCCGCGACGATGCCGCCGCGATCCCCATGGATTTCAGCACCATAGGCGATATTTCCACCGATGAGGGGCTGGTCGCGCGGCTTTGCGCGGCGGGGCTTTGGACCAGCTTTCGCACCCGGCCCTATTCGCGCGTGCCGCGTCCCGAAACGCGCCCTGCCGCGATCTATGTCACCGCCATGGACAGCGAGCCGCTGGCCCCCGATGCCGCCGTCATCATCGCCGATGCGGGGGCGGCCTTTGCGACCGGGCTGGCCGCCATCGCCCGGCTGAGCATGGGCAAGACTTATCTGTGTCAGGCCGGGGGCGCGGATATCCCCGGCGGCGATCTGCCTGGGGTCGAGCCGGTGGCGTTTTCCGGTCCCCATCCCGCCGGCCTGCCCGGGACGCATCTGCATTTTCTGGAACCGCCCAACGCAAGCAGGACGGTCTGGACGATCTGGTATCAGGACGTGATCGCCATCGGCCGGCTGCTGATGACCGGGCGCGTCGATTCGTCGCGGGTGATCGCGCTCTGCGGTCCGCTGTGCCGAAATCCGCGTCTGATCCGCACCGTCGCGGGCGCCTCGATGGCCGAATTGACCGCAGGCGGGATCGCCCCCGAACGGCCCGTGCGGATGATTTCCGGCTCGGTCCTCAGCGGCCGCGCCGGCCATGGCGAAACCGGCTATCTGGGCCGCTATGCCCGGCAGATCACGCTCATCGAAGAGGATCATCATCAGATCCCGCTGGGCTGGATCCGGCCCATGGCCAGCAAATATGCCGTGCAGCCGGTTCTGGGATCGGCCTTTGCGCATAAGCTTTATGCCCTGACCACCAACCTCAATGGCGGCCGCCGCGCCATGGTGCCGACCGGCACCTTCGAGCGGCTGATGCCACAGGACTTTCTGCCCACGCAATTGTTGCGCGCCCTGTTGGTCATGGATACCGACAATGCACAGGCCCTCGGCGCGCTTGAGCTGGACGAAGAGGATCTTGGCCTCGTCGGCTTTGCCTGTCCCGCCAAATATGAATACGGGCTCGCCCTGCGCGATTGCCTGACAAAGATCGAGAAGGAGGGCTAGTTCTTGGGCCTGCGCAGCTTTTTTGACCGGATCGAGCCGCATTTCACCAAGGGCGGCAAATACGAGAAGTTCTTTTCCATCTATGAGATGGTCGAAAGCTTTCTCTATACGCCCAAGACCGTCACCACCGTCGCCCCGCATGCGCGTTCATATATCGATATGAAGCGGATCATGACCTATGTGGTCATCGCGACGATCCCCTGCATCCTGATGGCGCTTTATAATACCGGGCTTCAGGTGAATACCGCCATCGCCAGTCTTGGCGTGCCGCCGGGCTGGCGGACGGCGGTGATTTCGGGGCTGGGCATCGGCTTTGATCCCGACAGCATCTTCGCCAACATGATGCATGGGCTCATGTATTTCCTGCCGATCTATCTGGTCACGCTGATCGTGGGCGGCATTTGGGAGGTGATCTTCGCCACCGTTCGCGGCCATGAGGTGAATGAGGGTTTCCTTGTCACATCCATGCTTTACACGCTGATCCTGCCGCCGGCCGTGCCGCTGTGGCAGGTGGCGCTGGGGATTTCCTTCGGCGTGGTCATCGGCAAGGAGGTGTTTGGCGGCACCGGCAAGAACTTTCTCAATCCGGCGCTTGTGGGGCGCGCGTTCCTGTATTTCGCCTATCCCGCCTATATGTCGGGCGACACGATCTGGACGCCGGTCGACGGGTTTTCCGGGGCGACGGCGCTGGCCGTGTCGGCGTCCGACGGCTATCAGCAGCTGGCGGCGCATGGCGTGACCTGGATGGACGCGTTTCTGGGCACGATTCAGGGCAGCCTGGGCGAGACCTCGACGCTGGCCTGCATGATCGGGCTGGCTTTCCTGTTGATCACGAAAATCGCCAACTGGCGGCTGATCGTCGGCTGTCTGGGCGGCATGATCGGGTTTTCGCTGCTGCTCAATGCCATCGGCTCGGACAGCAATCCGATGTTCGCGATGCCCTGGTACTGGCATCTGGTGCTGGGGGGCTATGCCTTCGGTCTGGCCTTCATGGTCACCGAACCCGTTTCGGCCAGCCACACCAATGCGGGCCGCTACATCTATGGCGCGCTGATCGGCTTCATGGTGGTGATGATCCGCGTCATCAACCCGGCCTTCCCCGAAGGGATGATGCTGGCCATCCTGTTCGGCAACGTCTTCGCGCCGCTGATCGACTGGTTCGTGGTGCGCGCCAATATCCGCCGGAGGGCCAAGCGCAATGTCTGATCCGCAAACCGACAAGCCGGGCCTGCTGCGCCGTTTCTGGGCGCTGCCCACCGATTCCGTGCCCAAGACGCTGTTCGTGGCGATTGCGCTGTGTCTTTTTGCCTCGATGATCGTGTCGGCGGCGGCGGTGGCGCTGCGCCCGCAGCAGGCCGAGAACAAGCTGCGCGACAAACAGACGAACATCCTGCAGGTCGCGGGTCTTTATGAGCCGGGCACCGATGTCGCCAAGGCCTTTGCCGCGTTCGAGCCGCATGTTCTGGATCTGGCCACCGGCCGCTTTACCGACCGCTTCGATGCTGCGACCTTCGACGACCGCGCCGCAGCCGATGATCCGGCGCTGTCCGAGCCGCTTGCCGACGACCCGGCCGGCATCGGGCGACAGTCGAAATTCGTCACCGTCTATCTGTTGCGCGAACCGGACGGCGCCTTGGACAAGGTGATCCTGCCGGTCTATGGCTATGGGCTGTGGTCCACGCTTTACGGCTATATCGCCGTGGAAGAGGACGCCAACACCATCTTTGGCCTGCAATTCTATGACCATGCCGAAACCCCCGGACTGGGCGCCGAGGTGGACAACCCGCGCTGGAAGGCGCTTTGGCGCGACAAGAAGCTGGCCGATGAAAGCGGCACCTTGCAGATCACCGTGGCCAAGACGGCGCCCCCGGCGGGCAACGACTATTTCATCGACGCGCTGTCGGGCGCCACGCTGACCTCGCGCGGGGTCGACAATCTCGTGCGTTTCTGGATGGGCGACCGGGGCTTTGGCCCCTTCCTGAAAAACCTCAAGGCGGGAGAGATCGAATGACGCAGACTCGCAGGGAATTGCTGGTCGATCCGCTGGTCGACAACAACCCGATCACCCTTCAGGTGCTGGGCGTCTGTTCGGCGCTGGCGGTGACCTCCTCGCTTAAGGTGGCGCTGGTCATGGCGATCGCGGTGACGCTGGTGACGGCGTTTTCGTCGATGTTCATTTCGATGCTGCGCAACCATATCCCCGGCTCGATTCGCATCATCGTGCAGATGGTCATCATCGCCTCGCTGGTGATTTTGGTCGATCAGCTGCTGAAAGCCTATGCCTATGAGGTGTCAAAGACGCTTTCGGTCTTTGTCGGGCTGATCATCACCAATTGCATCGTCATGGGCCGGGCCGAGGCCTTTGCCATGAAGAACCCGCCCATCGCATCCTTTATCGACGGGATCGGCAATGGCGCGGGTTACGGGCTGATCCTGATGCTGGTCGGCACCATCCGCGAGCTGTTCGGCTCGGGCAGCCTGTTCGGGGTGACGATCCTGCCCACCGTGAACAATGGCGGCTGGTATGTGCCGAACGGCCTGTTGCTGTTGCCGCCTTCGGCGTTTTTCGTGATCGGGTTGATCATCTGGGCCTTCCGCAGCTGGAAACCCGAACAGGTCGAGGAACGCGAATACAAGATCCAGACGGTCGAGGGGCACTGATGGAAGGTCTGATCTCACTCGCCGCGAAGGCCATTTTCGTCGAGAACATGGCGCTGAGCTTTTTTCTGGGCATGTGCACGTTCATCGCCGTGTCCAAAAAGATTTCGACCGCCATCGGGCTGGGCGTTTCGGTCATGCTGGTGCAGGCCATCACCGTACCGGCGAACAATCTTTTGCTGAACTATCTGCTGAAACCCGGCGCCCTGGCCTGGGCGGGGTTTCCCGATGTCGATCTGACTTTTCTGGGGCTGATTTCCTATATCGGGGTGATCGCGGCCATCGTGCAGATCCTCGAAATGGTGCTCGATAAGTATTTCCCGCCGCTTTACAACGCGCTGGGGATCTTTCTGCCGCTGATCACGGTGAACTGCGCCATTCTGGGCGGGTCGCTTTTCATGGTGGAACGCGATTACGATTTCGCCGAGGCCGCGACCTATGGCATCTCGTCGGGCTTTGGCTGGGCGCTTGCCATCACGGCCATGGCGGGGGTGCGCGAAAAGCTGAAATATTCCGACATTCCCGACGGGCTTCAGGGGCTTGGCATCACCTTCATCACCGCCGGACTGATGGCCATGGCCTTCATGTCCTTCAGCGGCGTCAAGCTTTAGGCGGGGGCGGGCATGGAAACCTTTACCCTTGGGGTCGTCCTATTCACCCTGATCGTGATCGCGCTGGTCACGCTGATCATCGTGGCGCGGTCGCGGCTGGTTTCGACCGGCAATGTCAACATTACCATCAACGGCGAAAAGACCATCTCGGTCCCGGCCGGCGGCAAGCTGTTGCAGACGCTGGCGGCGCAAAAGCTGTTCGTGCCCTCGGCCTGCGGCGGCGGCGGCACCTGCGCGCAATGCCGCGTCAGGGTGCATTCCGGCGGCGGCTCGATCCTGCCGACCGAGGAAAGCCACATCACCAAGCGCGAGGCCGCATGCGGCGACCGCCTGTCCTGTCAGGTCGCGGTCAAGCAGGACATGGAAATCGAGGTCCCCGAAGAGGTCTTTGGCGTCAAGAAATGGGAATGCACCGTCGTTTCCAACGACAATGTCGCCACCTTCATCAAGGCCCTGGTTCTGAAACTGCCCGAGGGCGAGGACGTGAATTTCCGCGCCGGCGGCTATATCCAGATCGAGGCCCCGCCCCACAAGCTGAGCTACAAGGATTTCGACGTCGCCCCGGAATATCGCGAGGATTGGGACAAGTTCAATCTGTGGCGCTATGAATCGGTGGTCAACGAGCCGGTCGAGCGCGCCTATTCCATGGCCAACTATCCCGAGGAAAAGGGCATCATCATGCTGAACGTGCGCGTGGCCTCGCCGCCGCCGGGTTCGGACGGCATCCCGCCGGGCAAGATGTCGTCCTATATTTTCAACCTCAAGCCGGGCGACAAGGTGACGATCTCGGGGCCGTTTGGCGAGTTCTTCGCCCGCGACACCGAAAAAGAGATGATCTTTGTCGGCGGCGGTGCCGGCATGGCGCCGATGCGCAGCCATATCTTCGACCAGCTCAAGCGCCTGCATTCCAAGCGCAAGATCAGCTTCTGGTATGGGGCGCGCTCCAAGCGCGAGATGTTCTTTGTCGAGGATTTCGACCAGCTTGCGGCCGAAAATCCGAATTTCGAATGGCATGTCGCCTTGTCCGACGCGCTGCCCGAGGACGACTGGAAAGGCTACAAGGGCTTTATCCACAACGTCCTGTTCGAGGAATACCTCAAGAACCATCCGGCGCCCGAGGATTGCGAATATTACATGTGCGGGCCGCCGATCATGAACCAGTCGGTCATCAACATGCTGGTCAATCTGGGCGTGGACCGCGAAGACATCATGCTGGACGATTTCGGCGGCTGACACGCCCAAACGACAGGATCCATGAACCGGCCCCTTGCGGGCCGGTTTTCATTTGCGCCGCGTGCCGAACCTTGCGCCGTCGCACGGCAGGTGCCGGACGGGACCAGAGCTGTGCGCCATTCACGCCGGTTCGATTTTGGGCGGACCCGCCATCACGCCCTGTGCCGGATTAAAAAACTCATTTTAGCTATTATGTGCAATATGCCCGCGGGAAATGTCGGCGAGCGATCGCGTAAAGAAATGATCAGGGTTTTGTTAATAGTTTCCGGCGCTCTGTGATCGGATTTGCATCTCGTGGTGTGGTGGGGCTGGCCCTGTGTTCTCGTCGAAGCCATGCCTATAATGGCATAGCTATCTGAATTTGCTGCATTCTGATCGATTGGGCTGGTCGATGCGTGGCGGGCTATGTGCAGCGGACATCGCGAAAATCTTCGCGGCCATGATTTAACCACGGTCGGAATGTCGTGCTGCGCCACCGGTTTGATATCTGCGGCATGTATGTTTTATTAACCGGCTTCTCGTCCCGAATGGCTACTTCAAAGGCCTGAAAGTCGCGTTCTTTAGGTAAAATGAATTTGCCATATTAGAGCCTCTGGCGTTATTCCCGAAAACTGGTTCAATTAATGACGCTTTGGGAATTGCATGTCTGACGATCCGTTCGCCGCTGTAAAAGCGCAGGTCAAGCTGGTCATCTGGGATCTGGACGAAACGCTTTGGGGCGGCACCCTGTCCGAAGAGGGGATCAGGCCCATCGCCGAGAACCTCGATATGGTGCGTGCGCTGGTGGATCGCGGCATCATGTGTTCGATCTGTTCCAAGAACGATTTCGATCAGGCGAAACAGGCGCTGGAAAAGCTGGGCGTCTGGGATCTGTTCGTCTTTCCCCATATCGCCTGGTCGCCAAAGGGGCAGGCCATCGCCCAGATGATCGAGGAAATGGGCCTGCGCGATGAAAACGTGCTGTTCCTGGACGATAACCACCTGAACCTCGAAGAGGCGATGTTCTTCAGCAAGGCGCTGATGACGGTGGACGCCTCGAAAGGGCCGGTGGCGGGGCTTCTTGAGCTGCCGCAGCTGAAAGGCAAGGATGACCGCAAGCACAGCCGCCTTGCCCAATACAAGGTCATGGAACAAAAAAAGGATGAGCGGGAGAATTCCGGCCTGTCCAATGTCGATTTCCTGCGCCAGTCCGAAATCAAGATCAAGATCATCACCGATGTCGAAAACCATATGGACCGGGTGCTTGAGCTTCTAAACCGGACCAATCAGCTGAATTTCACCAAGATCCGCGCCAATACGGAAAAAGAGCGCGCCGATCTGGACGCGCTTTTGAAAGTGTCGGGCATGCATGCCGGTCTGATTCAGGTCAAGGATCGCTATGGCGACTATGGCGTGGTCGGCTTTTTCTGTGTCCGCACCAAGTTTTCGGGAACCACGGTCCATCACTTTGCCTTTTCATGCCGGACCCTGAATATGGGTGTGGAACAATGGGTCTGGAATTACCTGCACCGGCCGCAATTCCAGATCGCCGGTCCCGTCGCCAGCGAGCTGGACACGCAAGATGACATCGACTGGATCACCGAGGTCGCCGATTTCGAGGCGGACAGTATACCTGCGGCGAACCGGCGGCTCTGCCTTGTCGGCGGTTGCGATCTTTTGCAGGTGTCTTTCTATTGCGGCACCAACCGGGACGAATTCGTCAACAAGCAGGACGATCAGGGGATGCTGGTCCGCTATGACGATGTCGGTTTCATCCTGAACCCGCGCAGCAAGCAGCTGAAGCATTCGCATCCGCTGCGCCATTTCGTGGGGCAGACGCTGGACGACATGCTGGCCTTTGACAAGTCGATCGCGGAATCCGATCTTGTCCTGCTATCGCTTTATTTTTCGGTCCCGTCGGACCTGTTCTTTACCTATGGCGGCGATGAATGGGGGGGCGAATATTGGGCGACCATCCCGCCACGCCGGTTCAAGAAGCTGATGCGCGACCACGAAAAGGCGGCCCGCTTTTCCAAGGAAATGTATCACCGCCGGCTGTCGCTGGAGGAACGTCTTGTGCTGACCCGGCAGGCCTTGCAGCGCGTCCATGATCTGCGCCGGCCGGAAACGCCGCTGTTCATCCTGTCGGCGGTGGCCGAGCATGGCGAACAGGCCAAGCGGACCATCGAGATCCGCAAAGGCTATAACGCCATGTGCCGGTCCTTCTGTGAGGCGGTGCCGAACGCGCATTTCATCGACATCGACACCCTGCTTGAACCCGGCGAGTTTGCCGATAGCGACCACTATACCAGAACCGGATATTTCAAGATCGCCGAGTTCGTGAATAGTCATGTCGATGCGGCAGCGCAGAACGCAGCGCTTGCCCAGCCGGAGGCCGAGCTTGTGCTCTTGGCACCCCCTAAACCGGTCAAGACCAGCAAGGCAAGCAAGACCTCCAAGGCCGCAAAAGCCGGCACGAGCTCAAAAGCCAGCAAAAGCGCCAAGACCACCATCGCCAGAAAAACCGCATCAAAGGTCGCGGCCCGCTAAGGGTTGCGGTGCCTGTGGTCTACGGGCGGCCGTTTCGCATCCTGATCTGAACCGTCCCGCACCCGCCAAGGCGCGGGACGAATGTCCACGCCTTGCGTCACGACGGAAAGGGCGCGCGGGGGACGTGGCCGTTGGTCAGACGTATGGGGTCGGTTTTTGCAGAGGGGACTGGTCTGAAAGGTTCCGCGCCAGGCCTGACGGGCAGGGACAATAGGGGCAAAGCCCGCCCCGGGACCGCCGCGATATCCCGGAAGCCCTTGGCTCGGCAGCGCTTTTCGACGGCTGATCGCAACAGGCCGTTGGAATGACGCGGGCCATGTCGCCAAAATGTTCGGGCGTCTGACCCGCGCATCCGGGTGTCATGTCGCGGGTTGCCTCAGGCCGGATTGGCGATCAACGCGCCGCCCCGGAACCGGGACAGCGCAGATGTGACAGCGTCCGACATGGGCCGTGCCGGAACGTGAAGGGGCCTGCCCGCTCAGTGCGAATGCGTGACCTGCAAGGCGTGATCGATTGCGGCAAAGGCGAAATCCCGGTCGGCGTCGGGGTCGGATGCCGGCTCAAGGCTGGCCTTCTTGACCGCC
>RRZT012230692.1_pt1 | contig 12407 bp, 25 predicted proteins | sample 2165551 | NCBI WGS metagenome assembly RRZT01 (sample SAMN10456910, study PRJNA506462) | wastewater metagenome | biome: wastewater; feature: sludge; material: wastewater sludge; isolation source: wastewater sludge with Escherichia coli K12::gfp cells carrying plasmid... | place: USA: Moscow, Idaho... | reverse complement strand
TCCTCCATCTCATCAACATTCTCATCACCAACCTTGTTAAAAAAATTAATAGGAACCGCCCATCCATACCTACTCAACTTCCGTCCACTAAACTCAAAAATACACTGAGTGTAAGAAGCCCCAGCATCTCTAATAAATTCAGACCTCAAACTCCTAGCTAATGATAAAAAATATAACTTGCTAGTCTTACCATAAGCACGCATATACGCATCATGCTCATTCGCCTTAGTCATCAACTGCGATAATACTAACCGCCCACTAGAAATAACAGACTCAATGTAAGCAACAGAAACTAAATGAAATAACCTCTCACTGCCCTCAGATAAATTAACTAACTTCATTTCATCCCCAAAATGAGTATTTAAAACAACCACATCAACTTATAAACTAAATAGAAAAACTGACACAGTAAAAAGTAAAAATTACTGCTGGAAATTTTAAACTACAAAAAATCGAAAATACAAAAAATAACAGAGCTAGAGTAAGATTTACTAAGATGAAATAAGATAACTAATAAGTAGTAAGAAATTTTATAAGTTTATGATTTCACATAGTGAAATGTATAAGAAATTTCGGTAAAAGTATTATTTTTTAATACTTTGGTATGGTTGAATAGGAAATTAGTATCATTTAACGATACTTAGGGTGTGTTAGATGGAAATTAAACCCCGTTTCAACGCGCAAAAATTTCCTATTTTTTAATTTTAAAAAGGAAAAATGGTATATGTTTAACAAAATTAAGAAGTTTTTTGGTTTTTCTGATGATAAAACTGATGAAAAGGTAATAAATTCTAGTATTTCTGATGAAAAAGTGGTTGATACTGGCGAAAAGGTATCAAATTCTAGTATTTCTGATGAAAAGGTATCATTAGATGATACTAAGGTAGTAGAAGATGAGATGAAGAGGGTATTATTGGATGATGTTCGTGAGAGTGGTATTCGTGATGGTATTATTTCTGAGACTATGAGTGAATATAAGATTAGGAAGAGGAAGGAGAAGCAGAGGGCTGCTAGGGAGGTGAAGGAAGTGATAGCTAGGAGGGCGAATGTTAATGACATGTATATGATGGAGAGGTTTGGGATTAAGGGTAAGGGTGGATTGTGTTATCCTAATTTCATGGCTGTGAATTTTAGTGGTTTTATGGTTGGGAAGGAGGTTGAAACGAATAAAATTGTGGTATTTGCTGGTGTAAATGATGTTAATTCGCGTCATTTTACTGTAAATGGACGTAAAATCACGTATAATTATTTATCTCAGAATATGGATACTGGGAAGGTAATGAAGGGGTATTTGTGGTATAGGGTATTAGATTTAGGGGTATTGCGGGAGATGTATGAAGTTGGGGATTTTATTGATGAGGCGAGTAGGGTATGGTTAAGTGATTATTTTAGTTATTTGGAGTTTATTGAGAAGTATAGGAAAGAGCATCCTGGGGAGAAGTTGGAGATTGATGAAATTGAGCGGGAGATTAAGTAAAAAATTTGGTAATTTTTTATAAAAATGGGGTCTTTTTAGGCCCCTTTTATGTTTTTTGTATTGATGAAATGTGTAAATACTAATGTTGGAAGATTGAATTTGTTCCATAAAGCCGAGGTGGTCTATATGAGTGTAAATCCTCAAAAGCGATTAATGAGTTCAGGTTTAGTTGGAAGATTGATAAAATTTGTAGAGTTCTGGATAGTAATTAATGAAAGTAGTGGGCTGAAGCCATAGCGAAAAGTAAATTAGTTATGATTTAGGACCGAAAAGTTTGTGTAATTTTAGATAATTTTGTATTAATTTTAGTGATTAAAATTTAAATTTTAACAATTTCAAGTAAATTGTAATGTATGCTACGGCCTTTGGACGTTGGCAGTTTTTTGTTGTCTAAATAAAACAGATGTAACTTATGAGATTGAGACGAAAATTTGTAAATTGTTGAAAATAAAAGAGGATTATCATCATATGCCATTAGATAAAATACCTGTAAATTTACCAAAATTCCCAAAAGAGTGTTCCATTAAAGTTGGGTCAATGGATGGTTTAGAAATTTATGGTTCTAGGGAATATGAAGGGTGGGAAGTGTATGGTATAAAACAAGATGGTGTATGTATTGCATATATCATTATTTCGGAACGTGAGTATGAAGAAAAGACTCATCATTTTCGTGAAATTTGGGTTCATGAGAGCTTACGTGGACGTGGATATGCATCTATTTTGATATTATTTTTATTGAATAAATTGAAATTAAAACTATTTGTTCCACATGATGAGATAGTAAGTCCAATGATACGTGGGGCATTAGGGAAATTATTTGCTAGTGGTAAAATTGGTATTGATGTGAATACTGGTCGGGATGTTAATGATGTGTTACGAGATACAAAGAAGACTGCAGATTCGTTGATAATAAAGACGGTATCTGAAGATACTGAATTTCCTATTGATGGTATTCGGCGGGAGACTGAACGTGGATTTACATTACAAGAGAAGCGTAGTGTTCTTGGTGGAGATTTCGAATAAAAAAGCCGGCAATTGCCGGCTTTTTTTCGGAAGGCCCTACTTGTGAAGTGGGTATGTGGTATGGTAGAATGTAATTTTAGGCATAGGGGTGTTCAGATGAGTGAAGAAAATCAGAAGAAGCAGAAGATTAAAGAGTCTCAGAAGATTGAAGAGAATCAGATGAGTGATGAGTTCATTGATAGTCAGGTTAAGTATTTCCGTAGCATTTTGAATTGTGGGCCTTCGCGGGATTGGAATAGGATAGCTGGGTCGTATGCTTATTATTTGGGGTTACAGAACAGTAGGAAGGGTTAAAAAAGCCGGCAATTGCCGGCTTTTTCGTTTTCGGAAGGCCCTACTTGTGAAGTGGGTAAATTGTATGGTATAATGTAGATTTAGGTATGGAGGTGTAGGATGAAGCAACGGGCAATAAATGGGGGGAATGACGAGTATTTTACTAAGGTGGGAGTGGCTAGGAAGTGTATTAGTGAATTAATTTCGTTAATTGGTAATGATTTTCTTTTTATTGAGCCTAGTGCTGGTGGGGGGAGTTTTATTACTGAGATGACGCCTAGTATTATTGGGTATGATATTAATCCCAAGTATGAAGGTGTTATTAAAGGTAATTGGTTTGATGTTAATGTTCCTAGTGGGTGTGTGGTATTAGGTAATCCTCCATTTGGGTTTGCGGCGAGCATGGCTATTAAATTTTTCAATCATGCTGCTACGGGTGCGAGTTATATTGGTTTTATTGTTCCTAGGACATTTAGAAAGGCGTCTGTTCATAGTAAGTTGGATTTAAATTTCTGGTTGATACATGATGTTGATATTGAGAGGAATAGTTTTTTAGTTGATGGTATTGAGTATGATGTTCCGTGTTGTTTTCAGATTTGGGAAAGGCGAGTGGAGTGTAGGGTTATAGGGGTTGAGGTGGAGGCTGTGGTAGAATTTGTGAAGCCTGCGGAGGCTGAATTTTGTATTCGGCGGGTTGGTGGTAGGGCTGGGCAGTTATTGGATGGATTGGATCATTCTGTTTCGTCTACTTATTTTTGTCGGGCTAAATTTTGGTGGGTTAAGGATGCTGTGAATGATTTGGATTTAGGTTTTGTGAATAATACTGCTGGTGTTAGGTCTATTTCCAAGTATGAATTACAGAGTAAGTTAATAGAAATTGGAGTTAAGAAGTATGGACATGTGCCTAAATGTATGGTATCGACTGGATCTCAGGGGTAATTTGAAATTTGGAAATTCTTCTGAGGTGGTTTTAATTAATGCATTTAGTGATGGTAGATTATGTTCGGTGATTATGGAGCATGTATTACCTGAATATTTTAGTAATTTAGTTCGTTGTAATTCTAATGGTTCTAAATTTGATTTAAAAATGGTTACTGATGTTCCTTGGATGTTTAGGGCTATTGAATTAAAGTGTAATACTGCTAATGGTATCAAGTTCATCCAGTCTAAAAACATAGGGGTTGGTCGGGAATTTGATGAGGCTGATAATTTGAATTGGATTAAGAGGACTGATGCTTTTTTAGTATGTGATATTAGTGAATTTCCGATTGTTAATTTAAAATTAGTGGATTCTGTGGAGATTATCGGGATTGACGGGTTTAAAATGGCGGCTAAAGATTGTCGAAAGAGATTTTTCAGAGGTCATTGTGTTAATGTGGAATAAAAAGCCGGCCATTGCCGGCTTTTTTGTTTTCGGAATGCCCTACTTGCGGAGTGGGTATGTTCGTGGTATCATGGTGGGGTAGACTGGTTAAGGCGTTATTGTAAAGGAGAGCTTTCATGGATGGACATTTTATTACTTATAAAACTCCGATTGGGAATTTTACGGAATATGTGAAGCATATGGATGATGCGGGTATTGCGGACCTAGTTACCAAGTTAATTACTGGTGAGGAGCCATTTCGTAAGATTAAACATAATGATGAGGTTGTTTTTCTTGGCAGTGAATTGTTGAAAAATAGTATTATCAGTTATTCCAGGATATAAGGGGATTTAAAATGAATAAGAAGTATTTGTTTTGTATTGTGCATCGTGGTATGACGTATTGTGAGGTGAAGGAAACGACCCCAGAGTGTATGGCTGAATGGATTGATTATTTTGCTGATGAGGGTAAGGTTGGCAAGTATATCATGACAGAAGGATGGGAAGCAAATGGGAACGGGATAAAGAGTTGTATTGTATTTCCTCGATCAGTGCTGAAGGAATGTGTATTCAAGTATTGGGAAGTGTGATGATTTCCATTAAGGGTTTGATACGGGATGTTGAAGATACATCATTACCGGGGTGTATTTCGCACTCTATTCGGACGTTCAATGATCTTTCTCGGAAATCCAATGAAGCCAGTTTAGAAATTAGGAAAAATTATCTTGATATATGGAAGGAGTATATCAATAGACCGAGGATTGGTAAGACGGAGAAGTTGAAATTTTCTAATTATCTGATGGAGAGGTTTGGTAGGCAGCGGGTATGTAAATTTCATGAATTGTGTCAGGTTCGTCGGGATCGAAGGAACTGGATGACGATACAGTCGCATGTATTACGTGCTGAGTTAAAGCTTGTAACTTGTTCTAGTGGGGAACTTAGTCCTATTGTGGAATGGGTTTCTAAGTGGAATTTGGGTGAACCTACGCGAGTTCCTAATGATTGGATCAATTGGATTTCGCCCAAGCATGTTAGTGAAATTTCGTTATGGCGACTTTTGAATTTACTTAAGGAGTAATTTCTAGTTATGAAGCCGGCCTTTATGGTCGGTTTTTTCAGTTCCTACGGGCCGTTAGTATGTTTTCTAGAAGACCATGTGGTGAGTGGGGTTATTTGCGAAAGGTGGTGGATGGTGCTATACTGGGCGCCTAAGACCAGAGATGTGCTTAGATGTTTGTTTAATTTTATAGGAGTTTTTTAAAATGAGTGGTTCTACTGCGAATTTCAATGGTGCCAAGTTTGAATAACAAGTTGCACGAGACATGATGGAACAAATTCCAGGGTTGATTGTTGTTGATTATAAGGAAATTAAGAAAAATTTTCAAGTTCATGAAGTTCGTAGTTATTTTAAGGGTCAAAACATCCTAATTAAAAACATGAAGCGAGTTCGGTCGGCACAGAAGGCGAAGGTTGCGACACTGGAATTTTACTATTGTCGAACTGATACGTTCATTGAATGTAAGTTTCAAGAAGTTACGGGAACTGCGTCGCAAAAAATCCCATTTTCCATGATTGATGGTTATTTCAATGGTGTTGATGGTGCGAACACGATTTTTATTCTTGGTGGTTCAAAACTAACTAATGGTCTCCAAGAGCCGTATTATGATTTTGTTTGTAGTCGAGATGAAAAACTTCGTTACATTTATCGAACTGATAGTAATTGGGTTCGGCGGATTGGTTGGTAACTAGACAAGTTTCCGGCAACATGGTATACTTCAGTGTATAAAAATTCTGGAGTCTACCATGAAGCCTATTGTAAAATACGTTGGTGGGAAGACTTGGTTAGCGCCAAGTCTTTCTTCTATTATTAAAAAAATTGACAATTTTGATTCATATGGTGAAGCCTTTTTTGGAGGTGGAGGTTCTTTTTTTGGTATTGTTGATGAATTAAATTGTTCAACTGTTCATATTAATGACATAAGTGTTCCGATTATTAGTTTATACAATGATGTTATCAATTCACCGGAGGAATTGATTGTTGAGTATGCTATTTTAGAAGAAGAGTTTTCTAAATTCTGTTCAGACAAGTTCACTACTAAGGATGAGATGCTTGGATGTAATGAATTTTTTAATTTTATTAAAAAAGAGTTTAATAAAATTAAAAATGTTCCAAGTGTTAGTATGTCTGCGAAATTTATGTTTTTGCAGCAACATAGTTTTAATGGGTTGTATAGAGAGAATAGGAAGGGGGAGTATAATACTCCTTTTAATTGGAAAGCTAAACCTTTCAACATTGATGAGATGGCGAAGAGAATTGATGATGCTAGGGCAATTTTCAATCGGTTTGATAGAGTAATAATTTCAAATAATGATGTTTTTGACTTAGACACATCTAAGGGGTTATGGTATTTTGACCCACCGTATCTAGATGATGGGAGTGGAATGATGACATATAATGAGAGTGGGTTTAATTTAAACCAACATAAACGTCTTGCTTATAAAGTATTGACTTGTGAAAATTTCATTTATAGTAATCATCCGAACACTGAAATTGAAGAAATTTTTAATGGGTGTTCATGTGAAATTGTTGGTCGAAGGAATATTATGTCATCAGACCCGAATGCCAGGAATCAACTAAGAAGCGAAATTTTAATTCATCGGTAAAAATCGGCCCAAATGGGCCGATTTTTCATTTTCGGCTGGCTGTTAGTATCTTTCGAGGGTGGAAAAGATACTAACAGCCTTGGATTGCGTGAAATTTTTATTTCACGCAGGGGTGGATTATGCGCCCGGACCTACCATTACCTCCGCTTCCGACGCTATGGTTGAATTTTAGCATAGGGCAGACTGGATGTGTTGTACCTGAGTGGAGTGTGGGGTATAGACGGGTGGTGGGTGGAGTGTGGTAGAATGGGGCATTAGGTGGCATGGGACCACAGCAAGGAGTAATGACATGAACATGGTTCAACTTAACGTGGATAATACGCAAATTGATCTTTACTTTTAAGGAGTAGGAAATGTGGAATTTGATTAATCTGAATAATTTCGAGATTGTAAAAGATTTTTGGAATGGACGTGGGGATTTAGGTATGGATTTAGATGCATGGGCGAAAAATACCCGTGCTGCTGCAGGCCGATACATGTTGGTGGGCAATCATGAAAATAATAAAGGTTTTGTGATTATTGTAGATGTATCGGATGTCAAACTTGAGCGCGAGGTAAAGGTTGGCAATCGAAAAATTTCACCTGATGACATGTTTTCTTCTTGTCTGGTGGTAAATGGGGTTGTTATTTCTACATCTTTCGATGGTCGGATGATAGAGATGATTGCTGAATTAAACAGTGAAGGGGTAGAGTTTCATAGTTATGACCGGGATACGAGAGAGTTTGTGCAGATAATGTATGTTCCTGGTGGGATAATGAAAAAAGTTAAGTGGAATCGAGTTGTGTGAGGCGACAGTGAACAATCTTAAGTTTTTTATTTGTGCTGTTGGTGAAAAGATTGTAGGTCTTTTTAGGAACCCTCGGCGGAATGTTGTTGAAATGAGCACCAGTAAATTTCTGGATGTGTATAGTCGAATGACTACGCCATGGTTTTGTTTTGTGGTGAGGAATTATGTTCGTGAAGGGGATCGTTGGTGGCACTTGTCTAAGCTGAACATTTATGAAGATGACAGCTATAATTTAATTGTTCATGGTGCTTTTCGTGATGCGTATCCTGAAGTGTTTCTTCACCTGATACCAACACGTGAAGGAACTGTTTATTCATGGTTGAACAGAAAAAATGAAACTGTGGATAAATTTTTGGGGAATGGGTTGGGGCTGGGGCTGGCACTTGCAAGGACTACCTTCAGGATTGAGCTTCTGAAGATGTTGATTTCGGAGTATGGTGATCGAAAGTTGTGTTTTAAAATTAGGAGTGAACAATGAACATTGAATTTATTAATTTTCCGGATGACGGGGGATCGGTTTGGGTTATTCGTCAATATGACCGTTTCAATGATGTTCCTTTGAATCAGAGTGGATATCATTTGATGATTAAGACGTTGATTGATGAATACAATGAAGAATATCGGGGTGAGTGTCAGCTTGAAGGTCGGTATTTTGTGAAGATTGGGATGTCTGGTGATTGCAGGTTTAATGATGGTTCTAGGGAAAAGTATTTTACGGTTGTTTGTAAGCCTGCTGAGGATCCAGTATTCACTTTTATGTCTAGTGGTAAAGTTTTGCATCCAGAGGAAGTTCGCAAGGTGGCCTTTCATATTACATTTGGGGAAGAGGAACTGATTCATGCGTTTGATGTTCCGCATCTAACTGCGATTGAAGTGATACGAATTCTTGGTATGGGGAATGAAAGTATTGGTATCAAGTTTAATGGTGATTGGGTGGTGGTAAAGCATGCTGTCCCAAGTAGTTTTACCATGGAAATGCTGGGATGAATTTAGCTGGGATCTTTCTTGGGGCATTTTTGGCTGCGATTATTTTCTTAGTGATTATGTTCATTAAGGACAATAGTGAGGTGGAAGAAACTCGGAATGATCCGATGGGGGATTAGACATGATTATGAAATTTCACATTTCTAAGTTGATGGAGGTGATGTCTTGGGTTATCCGGCACAGGATGCGGATTGCGATGGTAATTGCGATAGCATTTGTGGTAGCTGGTATTGGATATTACGTCTGGACGTTTGCGAAATTCTTCTTGATTGCGTTAGTTTTGTGTGTGATTGGGGCTATTGTTTCTTCTGGAGGGCCTGAGTATGACGTGGATGATGATTACTGATTTGAATGGGAAGTGTATTTTTCGTCGGGAGGTTGGTGATAGTGCCTCACTAATTCGAGATTTTTCGGCACTGGTTCCGGAAGGTCAATACATTCAAGTGATTATTGACAACTATGGGGAAAGACACGAAGTTCTGAGAGAAATTAATCGTGTTGACATTATTCCGTATCAACAGTGTCCGACATTCGAGTTGGAACCACAAATTGATTTCAGGGGTGATGATTGGCATTTTCCTCTGACGGTTCATTATTACATGGACGGTGGGTTTATTGCGAAAGTGGCAATTCCGGATCTGAAGACTCTGTATAAATTTGGTGAAAGTTATGGTAAATCATTCTATGTAGCCTATGATGATGGCACTGAAGTTGAGTTCACTTTTATCCCTGGGGTGAGTAGGAAGGTTCATAAGTTGGTCCAACGACTGTTCTAAATTTGGAGTTGAAAATGGGTTTATTCTTCACATTTAGAGGGACGCACATCTTCAAACTTAGTGAAGTGTTAGATTATTATCTATGCTGCTGGAACGATAACGTTTTTAGTGGGATTGTTCTTGATGTTTAATTTTTTGAATGGGCAATGATTTTAGCCGGGCGAGTAGTCCGGCTTTTTCATTTCCGCTGGCGCTGTTAGTGTATTCATACTAACGGCAAAGACCTATTTTTCGTAGGGGTATAGGCGCGGGCACTGAGGCGTGCTATACTTGACCCATGGTTTCGCTACACAACTGAGAGGATAGACTATGTGGTACGAAGGAAAGGTTTCGGATCTGCTGGCGGGTATGAAGCGTCAAAATTCGATTGGTATTCTGACGGATGACATCAATTTCTTTATTTGGATTGATGAAAATCTTAAGATTTCTCATTTTGAGAATCAGATGGGTGGTGTAGTTCTTACGGAAGTTGCCCCTGACGGGTCTCGGATGTTGGTTCTGCGCTGGTGTAAAGAACTGTTTTCGATGGGGCGAATTGTTCCATGTGAAGCTGGTGTAAGTCGGAATGTTTTTGCTGACTTCGACCCGGACAACAGTGATGTGAAGTATTTCATGTTATGTCGAGATGGGGTGAAACGGGTGGTATCTAAACTTGATGGGGAACTTTACATGCGTGATGGGCAAGATATGGAACTTTTAAAGTTCAAGGATTATACTGGTGTTGTGCGAATGGCACGCAAACGGTGGGTATCTTGTTTGAATGGTAGCGTTGGTTTTTGAAAGGGAAAACATGTGGTATGAAATTAACTTGGATGTTCTGAAGGCAAAGATGGCGGAATTTCATTACCCGCCGATCGTTGAAGTTATGACTGATGGACTAAATGCGTTCATCTGGGCTGAATGGGATGAAGAGCAAAAGCGATTTGACATTCAACATTTCACCCTGGGGCACCGGATGGGCGAATGGACTGAACCATATGGTGTGTTCGGTCTGAAGCTTCATGACAACTCAGATGAAATTACTCTGGGAATGCTCGAAAATGGGGAGATTTTCTCTTTCGGCACGTTTACGGAATGTAAGTTCCCCAAGACGAGAAATGTGTTTGAAGAGTTTATTCCGGAACAGATTAGTCGCAGGTTCAGTGTGCTTGCATCGGATGGTGGAATTTATGAAACTCTGACGCTTTCTGAAGATGGTGATAGACAGCGTTTTATTTGTTTGTCGGATGGTGACGGCAGTGATCTAATTAAGTTTGAAGAATTCACCGCTCATTTCTGCCGAATGGCGCGAAGTGAATACATTTACGCGACGGAGTAATTTTAAATGCAAGAGATTTTTATGGGTATGGTTATGGCGACTACGGTTGGTAATTTTATTACTTTCCTGCTGGGCATGTTGGTTCTTGGTATGTTTAGTATCAAGTATGAATCCCCGAGTGAGGTTGGTGTTTTTGCCAGTTTCATTGGTTATTTTATGATGGCGGCTGTTGCAATTTTCGGTTTTCTGAATGGTTGGGTAGTTGCCATTAGTTACCTGATTGCATGTGTTGTGGTATCAATCATTCAGGTGAGCATTTTCGATATTCGGCGAGTGAAGCGGTTTCGAGAATCTGAGCAGGGCCGAGATGCAACCAGTATTTCATATCGATGGATTTATTTCACAAATTATCAAGACAGGGCGGCTGAAATTAAGATCGACCGTGGTGAACTGGCGTCATACATTTTCGGATACATTGGTTGTGCGCCATTTCTGGTTATTCGGTGGGTCTTCAATGAGATCATCAAGAATTTCAGTGAGTGGGTGGCTGAAAACATTGGTGGTATGCTTCAGCGTAAACTGGAACGTATCTTCGGTATTCAAGAAATTAATGATCGAAAGGAAAAGCAATGAAAGAGTACAAGTTTTATGGTTATGTTGATGGTGAACTTCACACGGGTATAGTTGCGGAGACTACGGATGACGACGCTGCTGCTGAATTTTGTCGGCAGACGGTGAACCGACTATTTGAAATCAAGAAGACGAATGAAGTGTTGGTTGAATGTTATTCAGCGGAAACTGGTGAACTGGTGTATGGTCTGAAGATGGAACGTGCATGAAGATGCGATCATATTGGTTTCAGATTGGATGGGAAAGTGAGAATGTAAAGAATTGTATTCATGATCTAGTATCTGGATTGGTTCTTGATGAAGGTGTTGAAATTGGTCTAGTTCAAGTTCCGGACAAGAACTTGCTTGGTTATGACCTTAATCTTGGTGCTAAATCTTCACTAATCATCTATTTTGATCCTGAACATCCCGAAGGTATCTCATGGGTGTCTCGATACAATAGCGGAATTTTCGGTGCTGGCGCTGAATTTGACGAAGTTGCATGGGAAGTAGTGAGGTGTATGTGTGGACGTGATTACATTAGTCCATCTTGGAGGAAGATCCTGAAGGACAATGGTATCACTGTTGAATGAACCAAACCCGGCCTTTGTGCCGGGTTTTTCATTTTGTGATTAGTAATAACCCAGCTCCTGAAAGGAGGAAAGAAATTGAGCTTCGCCGTGCGAGCGAAAATTTCGTTGAGACTGCGATAGCAGGATCAACAATCATGATTATTTTTCAGTGGTAAACTAAATTTTTCTAGGCAGCGTAGCGGTGTAGCGGTAATGAGCGAAGCGAATGATAGCGCCTAGATTAATTGATATGTGGAAAATCGGTTACAGTATATATGGATTGTAGTGTAACGGAAAAGTCATACTTTATCAATTTAATTGTGTTTAAAGTATGACTTTTCCGTTACATTGGCAAATTCCGGTATGACTTTTCCGTTACATTGGCAAATTCCGGTATGACTTTTCCGTTACATTGGCAAAAATCAGTAGTGAGAGGTTGGCAAAAGTAAAAATTTATTTTAAACTAGGCTAAATTTAGACATTTTGTGATACTAAATACTTTTTTACCGATACTAATTTAGTTATATTTTCCTATGAGAAATTATAGGAACCTATCACCATGCACACTGAAATTTCAGTGAGGGTGTATCTACCAACGCACGTAGGAAGATCCCACGCGCTC
>RRZT012859162.1_pt1 | contig 12408 bp, 16 predicted proteins | sample 2165551 | NCBI WGS metagenome assembly RRZT01 (sample SAMN10456910, study PRJNA506462) | wastewater metagenome | biome: wastewater; feature: sludge; material: wastewater sludge; isolation source: wastewater sludge with Escherichia coli K12::gfp cells carrying plasmid... | place: USA: Moscow, Idaho... | reverse complement strand
ATTGGTCCCTTATTAATTTCAACCCTACCATAAGCAATTTAAAAAGTCTATTAATATTTTATTCCCTAAAACTTAGGTGTATAGCCAGCACTTGTTTTTATCCTTATTTTCATACTGGGTAATAGTCTACCCCCAAAGGATACTGGTACCTCCAGCATAAGGGTAGAGTCTATTTTAAATCTTGAATTAGCTATATCCCCTGATGCTAGAGGTGCATTCCTTATTACCACATCCAAATCCCAAATCCTAAACTCCATCTTATTATCTGATGTGGTTTTTATATGGTAGCCCCCACTTTGACTTAAACCTAATATACTATCCAGCCTTCCATATATATCTCCATAATCTAAGGATTCCTGAAAATCATCTGCTACTGGCTGGTAGCCTCCTGAATACCCTTCCCTGACTCCATGGTAGACATCATCATAGTTATCATTTACTGTAGAAATTACTGCATCTTGGACTGCATCACGAACTCCTTGAGCAATAATCATCAGCCTGAAATATTCAGATATACCAGTAAATATCATTATTAAAGCCAGAGTAACTGCAATTATTAGGGGGAAGGAAGCTCCAGTCTTATCTTTTAGTACTACTTTTACTTTATTTAATAATCTTATCATCATCCCACCTACTTCCAATAGACTTCTGACTTACCTGCAGCATGAGCTCTCAGGGTTATGGGAAAGGAACCAAAACCTGCAAATAAACCTATGTTAGTTTCATAGGTAATGGTCACACTTATTTCTTCATTTAATTGAATCCTTCCTGACTTGGACCAGCTGATATTGGGACTAATTCCCATTTTATCTTTAAGTAAGATTTCCCTATTAGTGGTCTCAGATCCTACTTTCCCTGCAATCTCTGCTTCCCTTACAAGTTCTGTGGCGAAAGTATCTATCTGCTGCTTTAGGATATAGACTGGAAATACCTTTACTGCCAAGGCAATAACCAGCATTACACAAAGAATTAAAATAGCCACATCTATATATCCCTCTCCTTTATTAGATCTTAGTATTTTAAACATATGACCACCTCCTAAAACAATCCACTAAAGGAAGAGATAATTTCATAGATAATGATTGATAGATAAACAGCCATAAAGCACATAAGCATGATAAAAGAGAAGACCCTTATCTTTGGTGGGATCTTCATGGCTTCAGCCTTCAGCCTTTGTAGTTCCAGTTGCTTCATATCATGGGAAAGCATTTGAAAGTAGATTGACCCATCGTCTCCACGAAGAACACCTATTAGACCCCTAGTTATATCTGATAGCATAGGTGAGTTTATCCTTGCTTCAAACCTTGTAAGGGCTGCCTCGTAAGATGAGGACCTCATGTCTGCAGTTAATATATCTAATTCCCTAGTAAAATCATCCCCTGCATTTTTCTTAAAGTTCTCTAACATAGACAATACATCCCTGCTTGCCTTTAATTCCTGGGTTATGGTTGCTACAAATCTTGGAAGTTCCCTTTCTATCCTATCTCTTTTTTCTTTTAAAGCTTCATCAGCCTTCTTTATTTCCTTAAAGTAAACCATGACACTTAGGAATAGAATAATAGGTGCCAGTAGAGGAAGTATTATAAGGGCTGGAATTATAGCTAGACCAATTAGGCCTGCCTTTACAAGGGCAGAAGCCATGTACTCTTCAGGGGACATATTTATTCCTGATGCATTTAAGGTGTTTCTCATCCTAGCCCTCTTATATTCATCTATAGGAATATGTTGAGATAGTTTTACTGCCCAACCTAGAAGGACTATATCTATATTTTTAGACCTTTCTTTACTATCCCTTCCTGCTGCCTGCATAGCTTTTTGTGTAGCTAGTCTAGGTAGTTTCAGTATGTCGGAAATTATAAAAAATAGACCTAGAGCAAGGAGTATTCCAAATATAAAGATTAAAAATATCATTCTATCTACCTCCTGTACTCTATGGGTTGAGTTAATTTAATTACGAAGGCAGTTGATATAAAGATAGCTGCAAAACATATGCCAAGGACTACTTGCCCCATTATGGTATGCATGAGGGTGTGATACCAATCCTTATTTAGAAAGTATAAAAGTGGAATATTACCAAGGACTAAAATGGCCATTGTAATAAATTCCTTTCTTGGTTCAAAGACCATATTTTCCAGTTCCCCATTTACTACCCTCATATCAGATAATTTGCTTACAATAGGTGTTAAGGTAGTCTTAAGACTCCTATCAAATTGACAGGCAATAAGAGCATCACACCATTCATGGAAGACAGCATTATCAATTCTTGGCTTCATATCCTGCAAGGATGCTGTAATATCTGGATCTATCAGCCTGACTCTTGAGATAAACTCCTTAAAGACAAACTCAACTGGTGGATTTAAATAGGCTATGTTTTCTTCTACTGCAGTTACAATATCCTCATTTCTTAAATATGCAGTTGTTATTATACTAAGTGCAGTTTCCAGTTCTCCTGATATGGCCTTTTTAAAGTGGTTTTGAGTTAGCCTTATATACCAAAAGGGTAAAAACATAAAGCCTACTGCCATTACTGGTACTAGAAAGAAATTACTTATTACTATGGAAATAGATGCCCCTATTGAAAATAGTAAAAGAGACAAGGCACAGACCATTGGGAAAATTCTTTCCCTTCCAGTTATCCTTAGAATTTCCTCTACTTCAGATATTTCCTTTCTTAAAAAAGACATCTTCTTTCTTTTGGTGGTTTCATTTATTTCATCCTTAATACTCTTGGGTTTACTGGTTAAGCCCTTAAAAATACTATCAGTAAAGTCCATAGGAGAAATATTAAACAATATAAAAAAGCCTGTAATCATTCCTATACAGGCTATTAATAAGACGGTAGTCATCTGTCTATACCTCCTTCTTCTTAAGTTCTTCGATTTTATCTATAGGCATCCCATTTTCTAAGAATCTCTTAGATAAACTTTCAGATATAGAATTAATTTGTTTATGGTGGCCTGAAATGATAAAGTCTCCATCTTCCATTCTGTTTTCACTAATAATATATTGAAATAGTGTCCTATAGTTTCTTGTACCATCAGCTAGGATCTCACATTCCATGATTTCCATTAGCTTTCTTTCCTTGTTCTCTAACTGCTTACAGAAGACAACTATGGGATAGGCTTCAGTTACATAGGCCATAAGTGTTTCATCAGTCATATCTACTGCCCTTTTACAAAGAGACACCATTCTTCTATAGGTTGCTTCACAGGAGTTAGAGTGTATGGTTGTAAGGACTGCCACTCCAGTTCTAGCTGCCTCCTGGGCTGCATTGGCCTCTGCTCCACGCATTTCCCCTACAACAATAATGTCAGGATTAAAACGAAGGGACATATCCAGAAGGGTTATCTGATCTATTCTTTGCCTTTCATTATCACTATCTCTAGTAATCGTATGGATTACTGAGTTGGCTATCCTGCCATTTTTCTCACGAACTAGGGACAATTCCCTTGATCCATTTTCTATGGTAAAGATTCTTTTATTATCAGGTATGGTTGTAAGTAGCCAGCCTGCAACTGTTGTTTTACCTGAAGATGTTGCCCCTGCAATACAGACAGATATTCCATATCTTATACATTCAGATAGGAAATCCAGCATAGGATCTGTCGCTGTTCCTCCATCTACAAAATCCTCCTTCATCATATTCTGTGGATTTACTATACGAATAGATGCTGCAATACCTACATCTTCATCTACCAAGGGAGTTTTTAATACTGCTATACGGATATTCTTAGATAGGTGACCAAGGACTGCTGGACTGGCATTGTCCAATACCATACCTGATATATGGAGCATCCTCCTTATAACATTAATAGCATGTTCAGGAGAATCAAAATGCTCCTTAAGTTTTTCACTTCTTCCATCTGAATACTGGATCTCTATATCCTTCCAGGAATTTATGTCGATTTCTTCTATACCTTGACCATAGATATACTTAGTTAAAAATCCAAACTCAGCCATTTCACTATAAAGGGCATCTATAAGTTCATCTCCGCCCATATCCCTTACTGAGATTCTTTCATCCTGAACATATTTGGCTATATACCTCTTTAAATGTTCCTTGGAGTCTTCTATAGTTTCATCTGTTATAAGAATGGAGTAATTATTTGATATATATTCCTGAACATCCTTTAGTACTGATGAGAAGTCCCTACCTTCTGATTCAGGGGTGAAAAATAGAGAGTGGCTCCTATTATCAGATCCTAACTCTCTTTTCACTTTCCATGATGGATTATTCTCTTCTATATCTATTGCTTCATCTTTATTTTGTATCTCCTTGCTGTCTAGGTTATTTACATTCTTTAAGTTATCTATTTCTTTTATCTCTTCTTTCTCTTCAAGCTGATTAGGTGTCTCTCCATCCGTTTCTACTACTTCTTCAAGTTCTTCTCTATCACCTATAAAAACAGATTTATTTCTTTTCCTTCCTAACACCCAAACACCTCCTTGACTATCCTTTCAATTTCCTTGCGAAAGGCTCTGCTATCCTTCATTGATAGGTCTTCAAATAGGCTCCCTGCCAGGTATTGTTCTTCCAATTCTTCTGAATGGGGCAGTTTAAAGGCCACGGATCCCAAGGCTTGACTAATATGGTCTGTTCCCTGTTGCGGCTTAAGATTTGACCCTATCTTATACTGCTTATCTGCATCCCATTTACTATCCCTAAGTAGAGGCAGTTGACTGGATAGATAACTGATACTTTTTAAGTCACAGTTGGCCAGCCTTAAAACTGAATCTGCTTCCATAAGGGCAAGGGCAGACAAGATATCATTTGCTATATAACTACCACAATCAATTATGACAAAGGGTGCTGTTCCCCTTAAGCTATCTATAAGTTCTCTAGCCTGTTTCTCAGAATAGGGAGGATAGGTATATTCATTCTCTCCTTTTAACATTCCAAGGATGGTTAGGTATGATAGTTTTTTATGGGTTATCATATTATGCTTTATTAAGGCTTCAGTTACATGGGCTGCCGCTAGAATACTTCCCAAAGATTTTTCATGCTCTAGATCTACCGGTGGACAAATGCAGGGCAGCATAGGTGCAGTCATATCACAAAGTAAGAGAATAACATTCTTTTTTCTATCAGCTAAATACTTTGCCAATTTTACAGCCACAGTTGTTTTGCCACTTCCTGGACTACCCCATACTGCTAGTACTCCTCCATGGAGGATTTCTTCCTCTTCCCTTTCTCCTGCCTTTCTTTTAAATATTCCCTTCTTCTTAAAATTAAGCAATCTATTCCACCTCACTATCCTCAGTTTCTTTATCTTCTTCCTGACCAGTGTCTTCTGTCTTATCATCAACTTCTTCTGATTCTTCCTCTTCATCATCTGCATATATTTCTTCTATAATCTCTTCTTGTATTTCAATAAACTTCCTTGCATTTTCAGGTACTCCCCTATATACCAAGGACAAGTGGGACTTACCATCTGCTTCTAATTCTGCAAGGATATTTCCTTGTTCTGGCCTTACTAGAAGGGTTACAGTAGAGGGAAGTTCCCTTTCATCCTCAGATATCTGTTCCCCAGTATTGGCATCATAGCCTGAAGAGGCAGTTACAGATATTACTTCCACATATTTAAGTTCTGATGGAATAAGAGTTTCACCAAGTTTTTTATAATCAGGTGCTATGACTGACACAATATCTCCAGATTGAAGCTTTCCAGATAAACCATTGGCAAAGGTCTTTATAGTTATGGATATGGCCTGCTTACTTCCATCTAGATTATATAAATAGGAATTTTCAGCTGCTGGTATTTCTGACAGTTTTGTATTTAAAATATAATCTCCTATCCCTAAATCACTTACTGCATATTTTCCTATTACACTATCCTTGGTCCTAATAATATTATCAGGCAGATTATAACCACCTACCTCTACTACCCCAACCATATCTTTGGTGATTTCATCCCCTGATTTAATCTCCTTAACTACTCTTACAATCTCTGTCTTCTGGCTTACACTCTTATTAAATAAGGGAGTAAGTCCAAAACTAATAATTAAGGAAAGCACAATACAAATTACACCTATTACAGTCCTATTTTTAATAAATCCCATTTCACATCCTCCTAAGTTATAAAATATATAATCATAAAACCTATCCCCAAAAAGGGAGCAAGTGGCAGGGATAAATTCCCAGCCACTTGTCTTTTCCTTATCTTAGATCCTAATATTAATAATAAATAAAATAACACTAGAAAACTAAGACCTAGTATTAAGCCATATATTCCCTTCCAAAATCCAAGGACCATACCTGCAGATGTGGTTAATTTAATATCTCCACCACCTATGCTATCCTCCACTACTAATGCTGCTATCAGGAAAGGTAATCCAATAACTATTCCAAATTGGTTTGTAAGCTTAAAGTTTAGTAAACTTATTAAGGCAATAAGCATTGGAATTGCATCTGGTATCACTCTTTTTTTAATGTCTGTATAGGATGCTGCCATAAGCAGAGAAGAAAAAAGTATTCCTTGGAAGATCACTTTATCCAGCATAGTTAAACATATCTCTTATTCTTTGGTTTAAAGTTGGCATAACCACTTCACCAAATAATAAATAAAGCCCAGCTAAAAGCAAGGCCCCCAATACTACTGCTATTAATATTTTTACTGCCGTATCAATATAGCCTTCTCCACTGTTGTTGCTTACTGCTGTCTTTATTGATATAGCCTTTCGCATAATAAATGTATTTACTCTTTTAATCATATTTTTCATATAGTCTTCCTCCTAATTTTTATTTATAAAGTCATCTCCATATCTTGGCTTTGCTCCTCTGCTTGAAAATCAATTTCCTTAAAGCCAAATCTGTCTACATAATAACATTCACTGCCTGTACTATCATAAAATTCTACTAGGTCAGAAATAGACAAGGAATGGCCTTCAAAACCCTTGGGATGGTCTAGGTTGAATTTTGTATAAATCTCTTCCAGGTCGTTGGTTTCAATTTCTCCATCATAGACCAGCCTATAATTATCCCTGTCTATTTCTCCGAAGTTTTTCATAAGTTCATCATAACCAATAAACTTCCTACCAGGACATACATCTGTCTTCAACTGCCATATACGACAGTTTTTTAAAGCTACGATTTCTTCATTGCTTATAATCCCACCACCCCTTGATAATCTTTCAAAAACTCCATCTGTCCATTTAGGTATTAGTTTTCTTTGATTTAACCAGCCTTCTAATTCCTCACTTTTAAACATTGGATCTAGGACTGCTTTTTCATCTTCTATATATCCTGCCGGATTTCCATAATAAAAAACACAGCCATTCTTTATCTGAATCCTCTTCATAGTCCACCTCCATTCTTTTCTTATTTAAAATCAGGCTGGTTTTACCACCCCCTCTCATAAGTTTTTAAAAGCTACTCATCCCCATAGACTATATTTTCCATTATCAGGTTTTCTTCAAGTTCCCTGACACAGACTCCTGATATTTCAAAGATATCTATTACAAACTTGGGAACATCTAGTAAATCATAATTATGGTCAGACTCTATAACTATAATTTCTCCACTATCTTCTTCTGTATAGGCAGAAAGTTTTGCATCACTTGAGATACCTGCCTCTTCTAAAAGGTAGTCTGGAACTATGATTTCATCGAAGTCATCATAATCCTTGCAGTAGGAACAGTCCTGACATCTACCACAAACTCCTGCTAGGTGGGTAATTAAATCTTCTGATAGATTCTTTAAACCTTCAGCCAGCTTAATTAATTCCATGGCATTCATTGATCCTTTCATTATTATAAAGCCATTTTCCACAGTCTTTAGTTCTAGAGCACTACTATCTAGGATCCTTGAAGCCTTTAAAACTTCTAGTGGTATAACAATGTTCTTATTTGATTTTTCCTTAATAATTTTCATCTTATCTAATCTCCTTTTTCTCTTTTTATATTCCATCTTCTATTTCAAATAAATTAATCTGTGATGGGTTGTTATTCTTCCTTTCCTCCATATCATAATTAGCTATTAGTATTTCTGAAAACTGGGATCCATTATCATAGCGCTGCTTAATATTATTGATCCTAGTAAAGCTTTTTATATGAATATTTGGTCCATCATATAAGTCTCTTATATATTCACAATCGTTATAGGAAAGGAGGAACTTTCCTTCAATCTTCATTAAGCTATCCCTGAGCCTTATATGGTCCTTTTCCTGAAATCCACCTTCACCAATATTTTTATAGTATTTTTCTGTTTCAAAATAGGGAGGGTCTAAATAAAAGAAACTGACTGGCCTATCATATTGTCCTATCAGTTTCTCAAAGTCCTTATTTTCAATTACAACCTTACTAAGCCTTCTGTGGGCCTGTTCAATTAAGGGAAAATTAACCCACATATCATGGGGCTGACTGCCATAACTGGTTAGTCCTGATGCATAGCTATACCTAATAAGCTGATAAAAGTAGGACGCTCTTAAGACATCACTTTCAGGACTGTCTATAGAAAGTACATCCTTTACCCTATCAAAATCCTCCCTGGAGTTTAATACAAAGTATAAAGCTTCCATCAACTCATCAGGCTTTTCCCTTACACAACGAAATAGATTGGCTAGAAGCCCATTAAAATCGTTATATACTTCAAAATCATTCCCAGGTGGTTTGTGGAAAAGTACCCATCCACCACCTCCAAATACTTCTATATATCTTTCATAGTAAAGGGGAAATGATGACACTATTAATTCCCTTAGTGCCTTCTTTCCACCTATCCAACTCATAAAACTATTTATATCCCATCACCTCTTTTCTTCACCAAAGTCTATAATTAATACCAGCTGGCTGCTATGTTCGGGAAAACTATTTAGGGATCTTACTAGGCCATTCTTTGCCCTGGCAATTTCCCTGATTCTACTGGTCATCTGATAGATACTATTTAAAACCTCATACTTATCCTCTGCATAGTAGTAGCCATTTTCATCACTACAAATAGGGACCCCATCATTTCTTAACTGATTGACTATCTTTCTTATGGTCCTGCTGCTGATAGAAAGTCTTTTTTGCAGACAGCTACTTGATACTGCCTTTTCCCTTCCCTGATGATTTTCTTTTAGATATTCTAGAAATTTATTTCCCACCTCCAAGTCCTCCTTCTTAAGTATTTTGGAAACAAAAAAAGGCCGACTGCTTAACTGTAAATACAGCAAACAATCGGCCTTATGATTTTTGGGTATTAAAAAACACTGTCTTCTTTTTACCGTGCTAGATTAGGATTCCAAGGGCTTTTAAAAGTTTAATTGAATCTCTTATTCCTTCAATATAAATAAACTCCTGCAGTTCCCTCTCTATGAAATTTGATATATCTTTGTAGTCCTCTATCTGTCTTTTTACTTCTAATGAAATATCCTTATTGTCATATAAGTCCTTACTTATTATCTTTACACTTTCTACTGCCTCCTTTACATCCTCATTTTCCTCAATTAGCTTGAAGTATGCCATCTCCAACCTTTCCACCAAGGCTGCTTCTAATATTTCCCTATAGTCTTCCACTTCATCCACCTCCTTCAAGACAGACAATATACCACAAGTCTTGGGAGATATCGATTAGAATCTTACTCCATTGATAAGGTGGGATGATCAGGTTCTTGACTAAACTGATAATTAAATTTCCTATCATTCCTTTTAATAAATCCATAGCTGGAAGGAGCCATCTCTTCCTTTTCAATATCTGCTGTGGCATAGGCTAGGTAATCAAAATTATCTCCCAGTATAGTCCCTTCCCTAACAATCTTATCCCTATCTGCTACAAATCTACCGTATCTTTCAAGGTTAGCAGTCTTTGGAAGGTAGTCATAGCAGTCTAGGTTTTGGGAAATATCTATGGCATAGTCCAGCCTAATACACTCTTCTAATTCCATGGCTGATTGGAAGTGTTCCATAAAAAAGTACCTATCATCATGAGGTTCATCCAGGATATAGCCTAGATTATTTCCATCCTGAATCAAGCCTTCTAAACTTTCATATTGTTCCTTTAGGTAATGGATATTAGAAAGTATACATTTGGCATCTTCTAATTTGGCCTTATTTATATCTTCTAGACCCAATGATTCTAGAGCCAAGGCTAATTCATCAGGCTCCCCACTGGATATTTCATAGTCAGGCAGGTTTACCCAGACCCCTTCAGGTTTATCTTTGCTGGATAGCTTTAATTTAATTGCCCAGTCTCCCTGGGACAATTCATTTATATTTGTACCATCATAAATTTGCTTAATGATACCTCTTTGCACCACATAGCCCTTGTCTGTAAAAGTTCCTTGAAAATCTTCGTGATAGTCTCTGCCTAATTTTTCTGTCTTGATAAACTTTAGGACTTCATCACTTGCATTTTCCCTATACCTAGTCACATACTCACCCAAAGACTTTTCATCTATGGCCTTATGAAAGTACTCAAATCTATATAGCTGTTCTGTAAGATTAATTAAGTCAGCTGCAGTTCCTATTTCATTTAATTTAAGAGCCCCTTCTAGGATATATCTTTCCTTTACAGACATTTGACCCAGTCTCTCTTCCAGAAATTCTAACTCATCCTTATTCTTTTCAAGACTATTAACCAAATTATCTAGTTTCTTCATAAGGTCATCCCTCCCATACCCTGATTCTTAGCTCTTTCTTGTTCCTGAACATTTTCCTTTGGCCTAGATAGGACTGTAAAATTATCCTCTCCAGGTATTAAACCAAGACCCCTACCATTATCCCACTTCATATGGATGGTCCCCATATCATCTACACCTACTACAGTTCCTTTAGTTCCTTTTTCCACACCCTGAATATCATCCATGGTAGAAAGTAATTCTATCCTAGCCCCTATAGGGTATTTTTCCTTTATCCTTTCCACCTGCCTTCTATTGTTCAAACTTCATCCCTCCCATTTCTTGTTCTTGATTTATTCCCATTTCCTCCCCTGTTTTTATAAACCAATTCCTATAGTTCCAAAAGCTTACATAAATATCTCCTATATCAGTCTCTATCTCCCTTTGCTCGAAACCTTCTCCCCAGCCATCAGATGCCTGTCCAGTTACATCATCCTTAATCTTTTGAAGTTCCTGGCTGTTTAAATCATCATTTAAGGTTAGGACTGCCACACCCATTAGTTCATCTCCTACCATTTCAACTGAGAATTCATATTTCTCCACCTTACCATTTACACTATCCTTCCCATCATAGTAATGCATAAGACCCCTATGGATTTCATCAGGCAGTTTATCTCTTTCTATAGCATCAAGTATCTCATCAATATATTCAACTATTTCATAGTTGCCTAATTCTAAGGGTTCATTTAGTGTTTCTCTATATCCATATTCATTATCAATTTCGTAGCTGGTAATAGTTAGGGGCATATATAGCTTCATTGTCTTCTGCTCTTTTGAGCTTGGGATTTCTATTCCAAGGTTTGCTGATAGTAGATTTGCAAGCTTTTGATTATATCCATGGTAAAGGATATATCCCTTGTCAATAAATGCTCCCGTCTCACTTCCTATCTTTTCTTCCCCATATCTTTTAAAGTCAATATATTCTTCTAGGTTATGGTCATATTCAAAGCGACCTGACTCAGTTATCATATATCTTCCATAATCTTCAGCATTCTTTATGCCATCAAACGTTTCAAATTCATACATGGTTTCTGCTAATAAAAGCACCTCATCTATATTTGAAGGCTTTATATAATCCATAAGTTCTTCAAAGTATTTTACATCCCCATCCATTTCTAAAAATATATCTGAAACCTTATTTAGCATATCCAGTCTTTCTACTATGCTGTCATTATGAGGGATCCTTTTTAATACCTTATCAGGTAGGTTATGACTATCAAGATGAAGTTCACAGTCTTGCAGATAGGATACTCCTAACCTCATTAATGCCTTTTCTATTTCAATATCAGGAGAGGGAAGGTAGATAAATTCACTTTGATTCTTGACCCTTAGTTCCAATGTTGCCATAGAATCTTTCCATCCATAGGGTGGGAATTGTTTCCCATTATAGACTTGTTCTATTTCATTTGAGTTTTTATATAGGACACCATAAGGAGTTACCCTGGCAGTTTTATTGTTTTTAATTACATCCAGTGCATAGGCTTCTCCATCCATTTTTTCTAACTCATCACTGGCTACTGCCATCTTCTCAGTTAGATATAATTCTTTCCCCAGCTTATTAAAGTCATCAAAGTTATTTATTAGGCTATAGCCATGTAAGTTGAAACTTAGGTTTATTAAATCTTTCATAGATGAATATTCTTCTGCAAAGGCCACTGCATGAAATTTATCTATCTCCCTTGAATCAAAACCATCAAATCTTTTCATTAGATAGTTTAACTCATCTATATTTACATTGTCATCTGCTAGGGTATTTAAAAATCTTTCATCCCTGGCATCTTCTATATAGCAGTTTGGTTCTGTTGTCATTTCTATT
>RRZT012456550.1_pt1 | contig 12408 bp, 12 predicted proteins | sample 2165551 | NCBI WGS metagenome assembly RRZT01 (sample SAMN10456910, study PRJNA506462) | wastewater metagenome | biome: wastewater; feature: sludge; material: wastewater sludge; isolation source: wastewater sludge with Escherichia coli K12::gfp cells carrying plasmid... | place: USA: Moscow, Idaho... | reverse complement strand
TGCTGGCCGTGGGCCAGGGCGGCAAGCACGAGAACGGCCGGGAGACCCACGGCAACAGCATGATCGTGGACCCCTGGGGCACCATCGTGGACCGCAAGCTGAAAGGCCCCGGCGTGGTCCTGGGCCTGCTCGACCACGGCTGCATCGCCGAGACCCGGGCCAACCTGCCGGCCCTCAAGCACCGGGTGCTGTGACGTATCCTCTATCCACGCAGAGCCAGGACTCGACCGCTAAAAACTCTGTGAACTCTGTGCCCTCTGTGGCAAAAGTTTTTTAAGGCTTTAGGTTTCCCCATGAGCAAGATCATCAAGCAAGCCGAATCCCTGTTGCTGACCCCCTACGGCCTGGACGACAAGCGCCTGTCCGAGGTCTTCGGCCAGATCATGAAGAACGACGTGGATTACGCCGACCTCTACTTCCAGTACAGCCGGGCCGAGGCCTGGAGCCTGGAGGAGGGCATCGTCAAATCCGGCAGCTTCAACATCGACCAGGGCGTCGGCGTGCGCGCCATCTCCGGCGAGAAGACCGCCTTTGCCTACTCCGACGACATCAGCCGCAACGCCCTCGGCGACGCTGCCGCCGCCGTGCGCGCCATCGGCGCCGTCGGCCAGTCGGGCACGGCGCCCAAGCTGAAGGGGCGCAAGGGCCACGGCCTCTATCCGGCCCAGGACCCCATTCCCTCCCTGCAGGCTGCCGACAAGGTGAAGCTGCTGGAACGCCTGGAAGGCTACGCCCGGGCCATCGATTCCCGCGTCACCCAGGTCATGGCCTCCCTCGCCAGCGAATACGACGTGGTGCTGGTGGCCGGCAGCGACGGTCGTCTGGCCGCCGACGTGCGGCCCCTGGTGCGGGTCTCCGTCACCGTCATCGTGGACGGCGGCAAGGGCAAGCGGGAGCAGGGCTCCGCCGGCGGCGGCGGCCGCTACGACTACGGCTATTTCAGCGAGGAAGTGCTCAAGCGCTACGCCGCCGAAGCCGTGCATCAGGCCGTCACCAACCTGGACGCCCGGCCCGCGCCGGCCGGCACCATGACCGTGGTGCTCGGCCCCGGCTGGCCCGGCATCCTGCTGCACGAAGCCATCGGCCACGGCCTCGAGGGCGATTTCAACCGCAAGGGCTCCTCCGCCTTCTCCGGCCGCATCGGCGAGCGGGTCGCCGCCAAGGGCGTCACCGTGGTGGACGACGGCACCCTGCCGGACCGCCGTGGCTCCCTGACCATCGATGACGAAGGCAACCCCACCCAGCGCACCGTGCTGATCGAGGACGGCATCCTCACCGGCTACATGCAGGACATGATGAACGCGCGCCTGATGGGCATGCCGGTCACCGGCAACGGTCGCCGCGAGTCCTTCGCCCACCTGCCGCTGCCGCGCATGACCAACACCTACATGCTCGACGGCGACAAGGACCCTGAGGAGATCATCAAGTCGGTCAAGAAGGGCTTGTATGCGGTGAACTTCGGTGGCGGGCAGGTGGACATCACCTCGGGCAAGTTCGTGTTCTCGACCGCCGAGGCCTACCTGATCGAGAACGGCAAGGTCACCCGCCCGGTCAAGGGCGCGACCCTGATCGGCAACGGCCCGGACGTGCTGACCCGCGTGAAGATGATCGGCAACGACATGCGCCTGGATCCAGGCGTGGGGACTTGCGGCAAGGACGGGCAGAGCGTGCCGGTGGGCGTCGGCCAGCCGACGCTGCGCATCGACGGGCTGACGGTGGGCGGTACGGCCTGAGACGGGGGCGGAACTCCACCGCCGCATTCGCGCCTTCCAGCGCTACTGCATGAAACGACCGCGCTTCCGCCCCTGCAGGAGCGGCGGGAGACGCGAACGGGCGGTAATGGGGCGACGCGCGTCGGCAGAAACCGACCGGCTTCATTCGCGCCGGCCGGCGCCCCTGAAGAAAACCGCCGCGGCTTGCGACTCCTGCAGGCGCGGCGGAAGCCGCGAACCTGGTGTCCGGGCCGCGGCCAGGGTTGCAAGGGATCGAGCGCTCGCGCCGATCAGGTCTGCGCCGGCTTGTCCTTGCGCCCGTCCGGCGTGGCGGTCGCGGGTTTGTCGCTGCTGCACGCGGCGATGTCGAGGCGCGGACCGTCGAGCAGGCTGGCGGCCTGCGCCGGGGTGGCGATCGAGTAGGCCATGGCGGTGGTGGTGAGAATGGCGGCGATGGTCTGGCGTGTGATCATGTCTGGCTCCTTTGCGGTGGTTCTTCATTGTTCGACATCGGGTCCGTCGCCACGGAAGTGCTCGGGCGTCAGGCCGTGTCGCTGCAGCAGGCGGTAGAACTCGGTGCGGTTGCGTTCTGCCAGTCGTGCAGCGTCGGAGACATTACCCGCAGTAAGTTTCAATAGCTGTATCAGGTAGTTTCGCTCGAAGCGGCGCTTGGCCTCGGCGTAGCCCAGAGCCTCGATCGGCCTCACGCGCAGCGCGCGCTCGACCAGCGTGCGCGGGATCAGCGGGGTGGTGGCGAGCGCACAGACCTGCTCGACCACGTTCTGCAACTGGCGTACGTTGCCCGGCCAGGCGGCGGTGGCGAGCGCTTCCAGGGCGTCGGGCGCGAAGCCGGACAGGCGCTTGCCGTACTTCTGCGCCAGCCCGCGCAGGAAGTGCTCGGCCAGCAGTGGAATGTCCTCGCGGCGTTCGGCCAGGGTCGGCAGCTCGAGGCTGACGACGTTGATGCGGTAGTAGAGGTCCTCGCGGAACTGGCCGCTGGCGAGCGCGGCGTCGAGGTCGCGGTGGGTGGCGGACAGGATGCGCAGGTCGACCGCCTCGGCGTGCGTGGCGCCGACCGGACGCACCGCGCGCTCCTGCAGCACGCGCAGCAGCTTGACCTGCAGCGCAGGCGGCATGTCGCCGATCTCGTCGAGGAACAGGGTGCCGCCGTGCGCGGCCTGGATCAGGCCGGTGTGGGCGCTGGTGGCGCCGGTGAAGGCACCGCGCACGTGGCCGAAGAGTTCGGATTCGAGCAGCGGCTCGGGGATGGCGCCGCAGTTGATGGCGATGAAGGGCGCGGTGGCGCGCGGGCTGGCGAGGTGGATGGCGCGCGCGAGGAGTTCCTTGCCGGTGCCGCTGTCGCCGCGGATCAGCACGCTGGCGTCCGATGCGGCAACGAGGCGGGCTTCGTCGAGTAGCGCGTGCATCAGCGTGCTCTGGCTGATGAGCCCGGCGCGCCACGCCGGGTCGCTGGCTGCGAGCGGTGCGGCCGCGGCGGTCAGGTGCAGCGCTTGCTCGATGCGCTGCATCAGCGTGTGGCTGTCGAAGGGCTTGGTGAGGTAGTCGGCGACGCCGCGCGAGGTGGCCTCGACCGCGTCCGGGATGGTGCCGTGGGCGGTGAGCAGGATCACCGGCAGCGCCGGATGCTGGCGGCGGATGTCCTCGAACAGCGCGAGGCCGTCGCCATCGGGCAGGCGCACGTCGCTGAGCACGAGATCGAAGCGCTCGATCCCGAGCAGTGTGCGCGCGGCCTGGATGCATTCGGCGGTCGATACCTGGTAGCCGCTGGCCTGCAGCCGCATCGACAGCAGGCGCAGCAGATCGCGGTCGTCATCGACCAGCAGGATGTGTGCACGTGGCCTGGTGCGGGGCGCCGGCGGGGTCATCGGGGCTTCAGCCGGACCCGCCGGGACGCGCCGGCGCAGGCGGGCTCAGGCGGCGCTCGATGTCGGTGAGGGCATCGAGCTTGTTCTGCAGTTCGGCATTCTGCCGGCGCAGCAGTTCGAGTTCGCCGCTGCTGGCTTCCACACCGCGAGCGCGCTCGTCGAGTTCGCGCGCGAGGCGTTCGTTCTGAGCGCTCAGGCGCTGGCGTTCGCGGATCTGCTCGAGCAGCGCGCGGGCGTAGGGGTGGTGCGCACGCGCCTCGGCGCTGTCGTCGGCGAGCAGGCTCTCGAGCGCGCGGCGGGCCTGGGTCAGACGGGATTGAGTCAGACGGCCCTGGCCGGGCTGGCTGGCCTGCACGGCGGTGTGCAGTTTCTGCTGCGCGGCTTCGTGCGACTGGGCTTCGGCCGCGGTGGGGCTGACGGCGCCGTCGGCGGCCAGCCAGGGCGGCAGGCTGGTGCAGCCGGCGAGGAAGGCGACCGCGAGCGGCAGCAGCGCGCACACGCTGCGGTGGCGACGGGCGAAGCAGGGTGTTGAAGCAAGGCGATCGTCAGGCATGCGGTAGTTCGATCCTGAAGTGGGCGCCGCGTTCGCTGGGCAGGGCGCGGACGCTGCCATGGTGTGCGGAGATGAACTCGCGCACGATCGCCAGTCCGATCCCGCTGCCCTTGGTCGCCGCCGGCGAGTTGCGGCTGCCCTGGAAGAAGGGTTCGAAGATGCGCTCGAGTTCGCTGGGCTCGATGCCGGGTCCGTCGTCCCGGCAATCGACCACGACCTTGTCGCCGGCCGTCCCGATCTCGATGTGGACGCGCCCGCCCACCGGGCTGAAGGCGATGGCGTTGGCGAGCAGATTGGAGAAGGCGATGCGCAGCTTGCCGACGTCGGCCGGAACGATGGGGGCCTCGCCGGCAAGCGCCAGCGTCACGCCGCGGGCCTGGGTCAGGAGCTGGTATTCGCCGCCGACCTCGCGCAGCAGCGGGAGCAGCGCGGTCGGCTGCAGGTTCAGCGTGCGCGCGTCGAACTGGCTGGCGTTGTACTGCAGGAGCTGTTCGATGCGTTCCTGCAGCGCGCGCGCGCTGTGTTCGAGGATGCCGGCGACCTCGCGCTGTTCTGCATTGAGGCGGCCGAGTACGCCGTCGGCGAGCAGGGCTACCCCCTCGCGCAGCGAGGCCAGCGGCGTCTTGAGTTCGTGCGATACATGGCGGAGCACGCGGTTGCGATTCGCTTCGAGCTCGGCCAGGCGCAGGCGTAGCCAGTCGAGGCGTTCGCCGAGCTGGCGCAGGTCGGCCGGGCCGGTGATGTGGATCGGGCGGGCGAGGCGGTTCTCGCCCAGTTCGGAGATCGCGTGCTCGATCCGACCGAGCGGGCGCAGCAGCCACCAGCCACTCAGCGCGGCGAGCGTACCGGCCAGCAGCAGCGCACCGAGAATCTGTGCCGCCACCGTGCTGCGCTCATGGTCGAGCGCGTCCATCACGGCCTGATTCTGGCGCGCGAGGTGGTGCTCGACCTCGGTGGCGAGCCGCGCCGAGAGGGCGGTGAGCTGGGCGAAATCGGTGTCGGCGTCGTCGGTGTCGTCGGTGGTCGAGGCGCGGGTGTCGGCCTGGCCGCCCGCGGAGTCTGTCGGCGCCGCGCTGTCCGCATCCAGTCGCGCCCGGATGCGCTGTGCGCTTGCGCGCCAGTCGCCGGTCGTGACGGCGAAGGCGGAGTCGGCGGATTCGAGCACGCCGATCGCAGCGAGCGCATCGTCCAGGGTGCCGCCGAAGCGTGCGACCAGGGCCGGCTCGCGGAGCACCAGATACTGGCGGGCGCTGCGTTCGAGGTCGACCGTGCGCTCGCCGAGCTGGCGTGCGGCGGCGCTGAGCGCAAGCGCCTTGCGATTGCCGTCCTGGATCGCGCGTGCGATCGCTTCGATGCCGAGCCAGCCGGTGGTTGCGGCTGCGGCGAGCGTTCCGGCGACCAGCAGGAAGCTCAACAGCAAGGTGCTGCGAAAGGAGAGACGAAGCATGTTGGGCCAGGAAGTGCGGGCAATGGACTGGGCCTGAGCGCGAACTGCAAAGTTTAGGCCAGGCCACCCGGTTATGCGTTGAGGGAAGTGCAAGCCGAAGTAAGTAGTGATGCTGTGTCGCTCGTCGGCGACACGCCGGAAGGCTTGTGGGACGGGGGTTTTGGCTGTGCCCTCATCGACGGTGTCGGGATTGGGCGACAGATGCCCGCCGCCGGCGCCGCTGGCGGCGCCTTCGAGATCCCGCTGTCCTCATGCAAGTGCATCATTCATTGCGGAAAAATAACCAGTGGCATGCGCTTTGCTAAGAGAGGGGTCGGATTGCAGCGCAGGGACTGCACCCCAATCAAGGAGAAAGCATGTTCAACAAGTCCAATCTGTTCCACAAGACGGCCGACACACCCGTAACCCGCACGACTCCGCGTCCGACCGGTAGCTCGGGCACGTCCGGGAGCGTGCTCGCCGCTGCAGAGCCGGTGAGCGCCGCCGCGCCGGCTGCGTCGACCGAAGTGTCGAGCAAGCCCGAGACCGCCGCGACCGAGAGCCCCGCGCCGGTGGCCGCTGCCGAAGGGACGAGTGAGAGCCGCCTGATCGTCGGCCCGGACGTGAAGCTCAAGGGCGCCGAGATCCTCGACTGCGACACCCTGGTGGTCGAAGGTCGTGTCGAGGCGACGATGGATAGCCGCGTGCTGCGGATTGCCGAGAAGGGCGCCTACAAGGGCACGGTCGGCATCGACATCGCCGAGATTCACGGCCACTTCGAGGGTGAGCTCACCGCGCGCCAGCAACTGTTGATCCACGCCACCGGCCGTGTCAGCGGCAAGATCCGCTACGGCAAGATCCTGATCGAGGAAGGCGGCGAGCTGTCCGGCGACGTGCAATCGCTCAACAGCGCGGGCAAGGAAGGGCTGCGCGCGATCGACGGCAAGGCGCAGGAACCGCGCCCGCTCGCCGCGGTGGCGGGCTGAGGCGACAGCTCGGCACGGTGACTCAACGCGACGCGGTTGCGGCCGCGCCGGGGCGGGTCTGGGCGGCCGCAGCGAGTTGCTGCGGCGCCCAGTGCCAGTGTTTTTCCCAGGCCGCACGGACCAGATTGGGGTAGTGCGGCTTGCCCAGGCTGCCGTTGTAGCGCCCGAGCGCGCGGAAGAGATCGCCTTTCTCGATGTCGAGATAGTGGCGGAGGATGTTGCAGCCGTAGCGCAGGTTGGTGCGCATGTGGAAGAGGTTGTCGTCCGCGCGACCGATCACCTTGATCCAGAACGGCATCACCTGCATGTAGCCGCGCGCGCCTGCCGACGAGATCGCGTACTTGCGGAAGTTGCTCTCGACCTGGATCAGGCCGAGCACCATCTGCGGGTCCAGCCCGGCGCGGGTGGCTTCGTAGTGGATGGTGGTGAGCAGCTCCGTGCGGTAGGACTCGTCGGGGATGCGTTTCGCCAGCCGGCGCGACATCTCGGCCAGCCACTGCGCGCGCTCGCCGGCGTCCGGAATGGGCAGCATCGGCGCCGCCGCGTCGCTCACCGCGGCGTGCAGCGCGGCGCGCACGCTCGCCGCCATCGGCTCGTATTGCTGCGCGCCCGCCTGCGCGCCACCCGCCGCGAGCGCGAGTGCGCAGGCGGCAGCGAGGTGGCGGAGCGGGACGGTCAGGGCGCGCATTTCGGTTCCTGGTCGGTGACGGTTGCGGGGATCAGCCCAGCTTCAGGCTGTCGAGCACGTGGCCGAAGACTTCGCCCACCGGCAGCTTGGCCGCCTCTGCGTCGCGCCGGCCCTGGTATTCGACCAGCCCTTCCTTCAGGCCGCGGTCGCCGATGGTGACGCGGTGCGGCACGCCGATCAGTTCCCAGTCGGCGAACATCACGCCCGGACGCTCGTCGCGGTCGTCGAGGATGGCGTCCACGCCGGCAGCGATGAGCGCGTCGTAGAGCTTCTGCGCCTCGTCGCGCACGGCCTCGGACTTGCCCCAGCCCACCGGGCAGATCACCACTTCGAAAGGCGCGATCGCGCGCGGCCAGATGATGCCGCGGGCGTCGTGGTTCTGCTCGATGGCGGCGCCCAGGATGCGGGTGACGCCGATGCCGTAGCAGCCCATCTCGAAGTGCTTGGGCTTGCCGTCCTCGTCCAGGAAGGTGGCGTTCATCGCCTTCGAGTACTTGTTGCCGAGGTAGAACACGTGGCCGACCTCGATGCCGCGCTGGATCGCGAGCACGCCGCGACCGTCCGGGCTGGGGTCGCCCTCGACGACGTCGCGGATGTCGGCCACCAGGTCGGGCTCGGGCAGGTCGCGGCCCCAGTTGACGCCGGTGAAGTGGAAGTCGGCGTCGTTGGCGCCGCAGATGAAGTCGGCCATGTGGGCGACCGTGCGGTCGGCGATCACCTTGACCTGCTTCAGGAGGCCGATGGGGCCGAGGTAGCCTGGCTTGCAACCGAAGTGCTCGAGGATCTCGGCTTCGGTGGCGAAGCGGAAGCCCGCCTTGAGGCCCGGCAGCTTGCCGGCCTTGACCTCGTTGAGCGCGTGGTCGCCGCGCACCAGCAGCAGCCACACCGTGACGCCGGCGGGCTGGCCCTTTTCATCGACGTCGTCGGTGGCCAGCACCAGCGACTTCACCGTGGTGGCGAGCGGCACGCCGAGCAGCTCGGCGACGTCCTCGCAGGTGGCCTTGCCCGGCGTGGGGGTCTTCTCCAGCGCCTTGGCCGGGTCGGAACGGCGGGCGAGCAGGGACACGGCCTCGGCGAGCTCGATGTTGGCGGCGTAGTCGGAGTCGGGGCAGTAGACGATGGCGTCCTCGCCGGTGTCGGCGATGACCTGGAATTCGTGCGAGCGGTCGCCGCCGATGGCGCCGGTGTCGGCCGCCACCGCGCGGTACTCGAGGCCGAGGCGGTCGAAGATGCGCTTGTAGGCGGCGAACATGATGTCGTAGCTGCGCCCGGCGGCTTCCTCGCTGCGGTCGAAGGAGTAGGCGTCCTTCATCGTGAACTCGCGCCCGCGCATCACGCCGAAGCGCGGCCGGCGCTCGTCGCGGAACTTGGTCTGGATCTGGTAGAAGTTCTTCGGCAACTGGCGGTAGCTCTTGAGCTCCTGGCGCGCGATGTCGGTGACGACTTCCTCGGACGTGGGCTGCAGCGCGAAGTCGCGTTCGTGGCGATCCTTCAGGCGCAGCATCTCCGCGCCCATCTTGTCCCAGCGCCCGGTCTCCTGCCACAGCTCGGCGGGCTGGACCAGCGGCATGATCAGCTCCATCGCGCCGGCGCGGTTCATCTCCTCGCGGATGATGGTCTCGACCTTGCGGATCGCGCGCAGGCCCATCGGCATGTAGCTGTAGATGCCGGCGGCGGTCTTGCGGATCATGCCGGCGCGCAGCATCAGCTTCTGGCTGACGACTTCGGCGTCGGAGGGGGCTTCCTTGAGGGTGAAGAGATGGAACTGACTGGCGCGCATGAGGATCTTCGACTGTAAGACGTGATGGGGCGTGAGCGAGCCCGCGATTCTAGCGCATGGCATCGGGCCGCAACGCGTCGCACTCGTGGAGCTTAGTGGATGCACCCGGGTGGTGCGCTTTCAATGCGTGCGCAAGTGTGAAAAAATCGAGCCCAATCAACCGAATTTGAAGGTTACTCATGCTTGACCGTGAAGGCTTTCGCCCGAACGTCGGCATCATTCTGGTCAATGCGCGTAATGAGGTGTTCTGGGGCAAGCGCATCCGCGAACATTCCTGGCAGTTTCCCCAAGGTGGCATCAAGCACGGCGAGTCGCCCGAGCAGGCCATGTACCGGGAGCTTTTCGAGGAAGTCGGGCTGCGACCGGAACACGTCAAGATACTGGGCCGCACGCGCGGCTGGTTGCGCTACGAAGTGCCCAAGCACTGGATACGGCGCGAGTGGCGCAACACCTACCGTGGGCAGAAGCAGATCTGGTTTCTGCTGCGGCTGGTGGGGCGCGACTCGGACGTCTGTCTGCGCGCGAGCACGCATCCGGAATTCGATGCCTGGCGTTGGAGCCATTATTGGGTGCCGCTCGAGGCGGTGATCGAGTTCAAGCGCCAGGTGTACCAGTTGGCGCTGATCGAGCTGGCGCGCATCCTGTTTCGCTCGCGCAGCTTCGACCTTCCCGACAGCTATCGCCTGCCCGACGCCGAGCCCGAGGTGGAGCCGGTGCGGGTGGTTCTCGGTGAGCGCCCGCAGCGTGGCGCGCTGCATAAATAGCGGGTCGAACGGGCAGTGGTACGCAAGCTTACCCTGTGGAGATTTCATTGTTGATTTCGCTTATTGCCAGCTCGTTGCGTGGGGGCCTGATGGCCCTCGGCCTCGTCTCGATGCCGGTCTTCGCGGGGCTGCTCGTCGACGCCGATCCCGACTGGAAGGAAGGCGAGGTCGAGATGCCGGCGCCGCCGCAGGCCGCGGGCTTGCGCGCGTTCGACATCGGCTCGACCTCGCCCAACGCCTTCTTCGTCGACGAGCAGAGCGTCACTGTGGGTGAGGACCGCGTGGTGCGCTACACGCTGGTCGTGCGCACCCCGGGCGGCGCCGAGAACGTGACCTTCGAAGGGATCCGCTGCGCGACCGGCGAGCGCCGGATCTATGCCAGCGGCCGCAAGGACGGAACGTGGACGCCGATGAAGAACAGCGAATGGCAGCCGATCAGCGTCAACAATTACAACCGTCCGCGCGCGGCACTCGCCTACGACTATTTCTGCGACGGGCCGGCCGCGCCCCGCGACCGCAAGCATGCCTTGCAGCTTCTGGAGCAGCGGCGTGACCCGTCTCTTCCCTTTGGAGTCCGCTAATGATTGACCAGGCGATCATCGAATTCGACAAGGCGCTGCGCACCGTTTTCGCCCCCGCGCGCAGCGTCCGTCCCGTGCCCGGCGAGGACATCCCGGATGCCGAGATGAGCGAGGCCGAGCGCGCCCATGCGGCCGCGCTGATGCGCGTGAATCACGTCGGCGAGGTGTGCGCGCAGGCCCTGTACCAGGGGCAGTCGATCATGTCGCGGGACCCGGCGATCCGCGACACCTTGCGCCAGGCCTCGCAGGAAGAAACCGAGCACCTCGCGTGGACCGAGCGTCGCATCGCCGAACTGGGCGGGCGCAAGAGCCTGCTCAATCCGCTGTGGTACGGCGGGGCGCTCGCGATCGGAATGCTCGCGGGCCGCTTCGGCGACCGCTGGAACCTTGGCTTCCTGGCCGAGACCGAGCGTCAGGTCGAGCATCACCTCAAGGGGCACCTCGACACGCTGCCGCCGGCCGACCTGCGCTCGCGCGCCATCGTCGAGCAGATGAAGGCGGACGAGGCCGAGCATGCCGACACCGCCGTGCGTCTCGGCGCGCATGAACTCCCGGCACCGGCCAGGGCCGTGATGAAGGCGGCCGCGCGGGCGATGACCACGCTGACCTACCGGCTTTGAGCGGTGCCTGCGGGCGACCATCCGGTCGCCGCGCGATCAGGCGTCGACGAGCTCCACTTCGTGGCTGATCTCGGCCGTCCTGGCGAGCATGATCGACGCCGAGCAGTATTTCTCGGCCGACAGATGTACCGCACGCTCCACCGTCTCGCGCTTCAGGTTGCGGCCGGTGATCGTGTAGATGAAGCGGATGCGGGTGAACACCTTGGGGTCGGTGTCGGCGCGTTCGGCTTCGAGACGCACGCTGCAGCCGCGCACGTCCTGACGTCCGCGCTTGAGGATGAGTACGACGTCGAAGGCCGTGCATCCGCCTGCGCCGGCCAGTAACAGCTCCATCGGCCGCGGCGCCAGGTTGCGGCCGCCGGCCTCAGGGGCGCCGTCCATTGCGACGATGTGTCCGGTGCCGGTTTCGGCGATGAAGCTCATGCCATCAAGCCATTTGATCGTGCATTCCATTCCTGTCTGCTCCTCGGGGTAGTCCCGTCGATGATGTCCGTATCGAGGGGTTCGATGTTACCGCAGCGCGACATGGCCGCCACCACGGCGGCTGCGGTCGGCGTTTCGTCGACGCTGCGAGGAAGCCTGCATGGCGCGGATGTCCGCGTCGCTCGTGCGGCGTATTTGCAATACGGGGCCGTATTGACGTGGCGCACAAATCGCATGACTCAGTCATCGTTGGAGTGCGCCTGAGGGGCGGCGCGTGCCTGCTACAAACGATCAAAAGTTGAGTTAAATCAAAATACTGGGTATCAATAAATAGATTCAATGAAAAAATCAGAACTTTCGTCCTGCGCTGCACAAAAAAATGTTGCGGGAGGTGGTTCGCATCTGCATAATGCGTCCCAGTCGGATCGATGACGCCGCAGTTCAAGTCGTCCAAGCGTGCGCCGATCCAAATGGTGTCTCCTCCACCCTCCTCCTTTGGTGTGGATTTAACGCAGTCCGATTGGGCTGCGTTTTTTTTGCCTGTAGCGCGCACAGTCGCCATCGCGATCCAGTGATTGACACAGTTGGGGTGTTGGTCGTAGGATTGCGAGCTTTCCGTTTGACGGCCAAATCCAACGGCCCGACAAAGATCGAGGATTCACATGAAGACGTTTTCCGCCAAGCCGCACGAGGTCAAGCGCGACTGGTTCGTTGTCGACGGCACGGACAAGGTGCTTGGCCGTCTCGCCGCCGAAGTCGCCCGTCGCCTGCGTGGCAAGCACAAGGCCATCTACACCCCTCACGTTGATACCGGCGATTTCATCGTCGTGGTCAACGTCGAAAAGCTCCGCGTCACCGGTAACAAGGCGCAGGACAAGAAGTACTACCGTCACTCGGGCTACCCGGGCGGTATCTACGAAACCAACTTCACCAAGCTCCAGCAGCGCTTCCCCGAGCGCGTGCTCGAGAAGGCGGTGAAGGGCATGCTG